>Ga0307379_10000020_pt1 | contig 327671 bp, 264 predicted proteins | sample UN2MG_FD_202237 | JGI IMG/M metagenome (GOLD analysis project Ga0307379, IMG submission 202237) | Soil microbial communities from Risofladan, Vaasa, Finland - UN-2 | ecosystem: Environmental > Terrestrial > Soil > Coastal area > Acid sulfate soil | place: Finland: Risofladan, Vaasa...
GCTTGATAACCGCTCTTCGACGATCTCAAGCCTGCGTCACAAATTTCGCGATGTGACTCAGAAAATCAGGCAATTGCTGCGGGTAGAAATTTCCTGTGTTGAAATACAGGCTTCCTTCTCAGGAATCGCAATTGACACTTGGGGATACACTCGTGTTTGGTTAGGCGTACTCCGTCCCCGGTATTCCGGTATTCTATACCCGGTATTCTAGAGCTCTTCGACCATATTGTCGAGAATCCGAATAGATGCTAGAGTCGCCTGTAATGCTAAACGCTCTTACTCGATGCAAAAAAACGCTGGCGTGGCCGGCTCATGATATCGGCCAGGCTGGAAAGGAGTTGTCAAATGTTGCGAGCTATCCTGAATATCCTGTTGGTCTTCGCTGTGGTTTTCGCGATCACGGGTTGTGGCGGGGGTGGAGTCGCGCCGGGGGGACTGGGTGACCCGTGCACTGAAGGCACCAAGTGCGCCTCGGGTTTCTGCAACGGCGACGTCTGCTCCGAGTGCGATGGGGATAGCGACTGCGGCGCCGCGGAGGCCTGTGTCGACGACACGGCGGGCGTGGGTTACTTCGTCTGCGAAAGCACCCTTTTCGATCTGGGCGATGATTGCACGGACGGCAACGAGTGCGCCTCTGGTTTCTGCAACGGCGACGTCTGCTCCGAGTGCACGGGGGACAATGACTGCGCTGGCGGCGGAACCTGTGTCGACGACACCGGCGGCGTGGGCTACTTCGTCTGCGAGGGCGGCCTCGGCGACCTGGGCGATGCTTGCACGGACGGCAGCGAGTGCGCCTCGGGCTTCTGCAACGGCAATGTCTGCTCCGAGTGCGAGGATAACAACGACTGCGGCGCCGCGGAGGCTTGTGTCGACGACACGGGCGGCGTGGGTTACTTCGTATGTGAAAGCACCTTGCTCGATCTGGGCGATGCTTGCACGGACGGCAGCGAGTGCACCTCGGGATTTTGCAACGGCGACGTCTGCTCCGGGTGCGAGGGGGACAGCGACTGCGCCGGCGGCGGAACCTGCGTCGACGACACCGGCGGCCTGGGCTACTTCGTCTGCGAGGGCAGCCTCGGCGACCTGGGCGATGACTGCGCCGACGGCAGCGAGTGCGCCTCGGACTTCTGCAACGGCGACGCCTGCTCCGAGTGCGAGGGGGACAGCGACTGCGCTGGCGGCGCAACCTGCGTCGACGACACCGGCGGCGTGGGCTACTTCGTCTGCGAGGGCGGCCTCGGCGACCTGGGCGATGACTGCGCCGACGGCAGCGAGTGTGTCTCGGGCTTTTGCAACAACGACGTCTGCTCCGAGTGCGAGATGAACGGCGACTGCGACGTCCAGCAGGGCTGCGTCTTCGACCCGGTTGGCGGGTATGCGATCTGCGCCGGGACGGGCGACCTGGGTGACAGCTGTGACCACGGCGGCCAGTGTGTCTCGAGCTTCTGCAACAACGACCTCTGCTCCGAATGCGAAGCGGACGCCGACTGCCCGGGTGGCGGGACCTGCGTCGACGACACCGGCGGCGTGGGATACTACGTCTGTACGGGCGGCCTGGGCGACGACTGTGCCAACGGCAGCGAGTGTGCCTCGGGCTTCTGCAACAACGACGTCTGCTCCGAGTGCGAGGGGGACAACGACTGCGACGTCCAGCAGGGCTGCGTCTTCGACCCGGTTGGCGGGTATGCGATCTGCGCCGGGACGGGCGACCTGGGCAACAGCTGTGATTCCGGCGACCAGTGTGTCTCCGGCTTCTGCAACGGCAACGTCTGTTCCGGGTGCGAGGGTGACGCCGACTGCGGTGTCGGCGGAACCTGCGTCGATGACACGGGCGGCGTGGGTTACTTCGTCTGCCAGTTCGGCCTGGGCGAAAACTGCACTGACAACGCCGACTGCGTATCCGGCTACTGCTTCAACTCGCCGGGCCCTGGAAGCTGGGTATGCTCCGAGTGCGCGTTGGACGCCGACTGCGATGTTCAGCAAGAGTGCAGCTACAGCGCTGCCGATGGATACGCCGTCTGCGTGGGCGCCGGCAACCTGGGCGACAGCTGTGATTCTGTCGATCAATGCGCCTCCGGATTCTGCACCGGCGATGTTTGCTCCGAGTGCGCAGTCGACGCAGACTGTTCGGGCGACGGCACCTGCCTCGATGACACGGGCGGCGTGGGCTACTTTGTATGCACCGGCGGCCTGGGCGATGACTGCGCTGACAACGCCGACTGCAACTCCGACTACTGCTTCAACTCGCCGGGCCCTGGAAGCTGGGTATGCTCGGAGTGCCTGGGGGATGGCGACTGCGCCGCACAGCAGGAGTGCAACTACAGCGCTGGCGATGGATACGCGATCTGCGCAGGGACGGGCGGCCTGGGCGATACCTGCGCCGATGGCAGCGTGTGTGGCTCGGGCTTCTGCAACGGCGACGTCTGCTCCGAGTGCGAATTGGACGCGGACTGCTTCGGAGACGGAACTTGCGTCGACGACACCGGCGGCGTGGGCTATTTCGTCTGCGAGCGCGGGCTGGGCGACATCTGTATAACCGGCGACGACTGCAACTCCGGCTACTGCTTCGATCCGGGCCCGAATGACTCGATCTGCTCGGAGTGCGAAGAGGACAACGACTGCGGCAATAATCAGCAGTGCAATTACGACTGGTTGGCCGGCTACGCCGTTTGCAACTGACCTGCTCTGCGAAGATACGGGGTCATCCGCGACCACGGTTCCCCCGCGGCTGTCCGGGGCTCAGGGACCCACCGAGGGCAGACCGGCGTGCATCAGGGTGTCCAGGAATCCCGTGTAGTGGCGGATGGCGTCGGGGTTGTCGAAGACGGCGAAGTGGCCGTCGTCGGGGTACTGGACCAGCACGGCCGTGACCGGCTCGCCGGCGGATCCCGTGGCGTTGCCGCTCACCGGCGGATCCACCGGCTCGACCCCGCGCAGCTGCATCGACTCGAACTGGCGCACGTAGGGCGTCATCAGCGCGCAGCCCGAGGCGGCGGCCATGTTCTCCTCTTGCTTGGGCATGGTCATCTCGTCGTGCAGGCCCTCGGAGTAGAAGAGATGCTTTGAAGGCGCTCCCGCGGGCGGCTCGGCAATCAGGCGGCGCGTGTAGTTGAGCGGGTCTGCCCGCTCGGCGAAGGTTTGAAACAGGTTGACCACCGGGTGATCGATGTCGAATTCTTCGTCTTCGATCATCATCACCATCACCAGAAGCGCCCGGATGTCCACCGGGTCCTTGCGCTCGAGGATGACGATGTTCAACCCGCCGCCCGAGGCGCTCAACACAGCCCCGTTGACGTCCCGGGCCGTGCCCAGGTAGATCGGCCCGCTGATGCCGCCCTGGCTGTGGCCCATGAATGCTACTTTGTCGTTGTCGAAGGACACGGCCCCGCCGCCGGGGGCAACCGCGGCCGGCACGACGAGATCCTCAAGCAGCCTTCTGAGCACCAGCAGATCGGCCGCGCCCTGGCGGAAGTTGTCCCGGAAGGCCTCGATGTTGGTAATGTTGAAGGTAACCTCGGTCTCGTCCCACCCCAAGCGGTTGCGCTCTCCGTGCATCGGCTGGTCGATGCCGATCGAAGCGACACCCTTATCGGCCAGCAGATCGCACACGTCGGTCGAGCCGTCGCAGAACGAAAAGCGATTGCCGCCGGTTCCGTGGTGATACATGACCAGCGGCCAGCCGCCGGCCGGTGCGGCGTTCTTGGGCACCGCCAGGGTGAAGGCCACGTGCTCGGTACGCTGCGGGACGGGCTGGTCGTCGCCGTCGAAGACGAACCCGCCGCCGCCCGTAAAATCGGGTGGAACGCCGGCCTGGTACTGGGGCAGATCGAAGCGACCCTCGAAGAGGTAAAGGCCGCTGCGCTCCGACAGGTATTTCCAGCCGTCGATCGCGGGCAACGGCCGGGCGGCGACGAAATCGCGGATGCGATCCATCTCCTCGACCACGGGCTGGGTGGTGTAGACGGTCATGGCCGCGATATCGGCGCGTCGCAGGCCGAACTGCTCAAGTTCTGTATAGGTCGTGTTCATGATATCCCACCAGGCGCGCAGGTTGGCGTCCTCGGGCGGTGTTTTGTATTTTGTTCGTTCGAAGTCGCTCGAGGCGCCCAGCGGGCGCCCGCTGCCTCCCCGAACTCCACGGGTGACCACCGCCGCGTAGCGCGTGCCTGAACGCAGGGGAAACCCCTCGACCGGCCTCAATACCAGGGTATCTTCCGGTGTGAACTGGCGTTCGTCTTCAAAGTAGCGCAGAGCCAGCGGGATGCGCCGGCCTCGATCGGGAGAGTCGGAAAGATCCACCAGAAACACGGGCGATCCGGCCGCGATCGTCGCGGCCGGATTGGCGGGCAGCGAATCGACGTCGAGCGGGCCGTTGAAGGTGAAATATACGGCCGCGTTCTCGCCGAAACCGCGGGTGGTGTGCTGGGCTATTTCCAGCCATTCTGAAAGCAATGAACTCTGACCCGGGTTGGGAAAACCATCCAGGTCGATAGTGCCCTCTCCTGTCAGGCGCACGTCCGCGGGCCAGGGACGTTCGAAGAAATCGGCCCGCGAGGGATCGGTCTTGAACACCAGGGCCACACCTTGAACAGAACAGTCAACATCGGCCGGGCAACTTCCGCTATAAACGTCGGACTGTCCGCCCGAGCCGCCACAAGCGGTCATTGACAACAACGACAACAACGACAACAACGACAACAACCCGCCGGCGCCCAACAACAACAGGAAATTTTTTCTTTTCATTTCGTCTCCACGGTATTTTCCAGGCGCCTGGCCGGAACATCGGACAGCATCACATCGAGATCCGGCTCGTCCATTCCCAGGTGCCAGTTGACCAGGTGGTCGATTACCGCATCCAGCCAGGCGGCGCGGTGCTGGTCGTTCTCTTCGGCCCTGAGCAACGCCACCCGCCCGATCAGCATGCCGGCCGCGCGATCATCCCGCATGGGAACCGCCCAGCCGGCGGTGATCTGACGCACCGTTCCCAGGACGCTCCCGCGGCTTTCGCGAACCAGCTCGGTCGAGCGATCCAGGAATGCCTGCAGGCGATCCGCCGGAAAATCCGGCACCAGCGCCGGCAACGGCAGGGAGCGCACTTCGTAGAGGTTGACGTTGTTGTTGGAGCTGGTCAGCCTGAAGCGCCACTCGCAGGGAGTCGAATTGAGCAGTCCCAACAGGTAGCCGTTGGCCGATTCCAGGTCCCAGCCGTCGCGTGTTCGCGGCACCCAGTAGTTCAACGAATTGCCCAGAAAAACCCCGGCCGGGACCAGCGCCGCCACGAAGCGGCGCCTGGCCTCTATGTTGACTATCCCGGTCTGCACCACGCGCTCGGATTCGAGATCCTGCTTCCAGCGCCCCGCCGCCCGGGCGGCGGCGAAGCCTTCGGCGTCCAGCCAGCGTTCGGTCGGATCGCCGCCGTCGAGATTGGCCCGGTAGGGGGCGAGATGCGTGCCGCGAACCAGCAGGCCCTTTCCCGGGCGGCTCAACATGAAGCGCCGGTAAAAAGTCTGGTCCACCTCGCCCACCCTGCCCTCCGCGAACTCGCCGAGCGTGGACGGGTTGACCCGCCTGAGCCGGGCCGCCAGATCGAGCGCGGACACAGCCAGAATCGGGACGGGAAGCTGCTCGCTGTCGAGGGCCTCCAGATCATCGATCGATACACGCCACTCGGCATTCTCGTCACCACCTTCAACCACCACTACTTCCTTGAGAGCCGGCGTTTCCTTCACTCCTCCGAGCAGCACCACCGACTGGCCCACGCCCTCAAAGGTGCGAGCGCTCTCCGGATAGCTTTCCAGCCTGCGGATCCAGCCGGCGCGCAGCATGTGCGCCCTGAGCGGCGCCGCCGTCTTGTCGGTCATGAAACCGAAGGGCAATACAATTGCCAGCCGGCCGCCCGGCCGCAGCAACTCGAGCGAGCGTTCGAGAAACAGTCGATAAGTATTCAAGCTTCCGTACAAAGCCAGTTCGTAGCCGCTGCGCCTGATTCGCTCGACGTAGCCCGCCAGACCCTGCCGGCGCGCAAAACCCTTGAGAACCTCGAAGGGCGGGTTGGCAATGACGGCATCGAAACCGCGCCCCCCGCCCACGGCTTGTGGAAACGCACGCTCCCAATCGAGCGCGCCGCGCGACCGCCGTCCTCCGCGCAGCGGACCGCCGATGGCGTCACCGACCACGATTGACGTGGAAAGCCCGGGCAAGGGGCCCCGTTCAGGGTCGGCCAGAAGCCACAACTCGGTCCGTGCGATCTGCACGGCGATTGGATCGATGTCTATACCCCGTATCCCAGCGGAAATGATTTCGCGGACGGCCGCCCCTCTCTCGGGCGACCCGGGCGACAGCCCGGAGGCGAGCAGGCGCACGACGGCCAATAGCAACCGCCCGCTGCCACAGGCCGGATCGAGGATCTTCAAGCCCCGGCCGGGGGACCGGCCGCCTGACTGAGATGGCCGGCCGCCGACGGCCATTTCCGCGAGGCGGCCTGCCATCCAGTCGGGAGTAAAGAAGAGCCCGCTGCGCCGGCGTCGAACACGACCCAGGGAAAGCCCGAGCTTGCGCCGCTTCCCCTTCCCAGACTCTACCAGCTCAACTTCGCAAAGCTGCTGGTAGAGCCTGCCGAGATCGCCGCTCTCGGCCGGGAGATCGGCAAGCTCGACATACCGCAATGACGCCGCCTCCCCGGCGCCAGCCGACTCCGCCGTCAGGGGACAATCCGCCCGGCGACAAAATTCCCACAACTCGTCCAGCCCGCCGCCCGCGACCCCGCGGCCCGAAAGTTCTTCAAGCAACCTCCGGCGCAAGAGAGCCACGACCGCATCCGGCCCGAGCTTATTTGGCGACACTGTCTTTCCAAGCTCGGCCTCGATCCTGCGGGCCGTCTCGAGCAGCGCCTTCTGCTGCTGCGTCCACCTGCTTCCAAGCCCATCCAATTTCGTCATCCTCTCCCCTCCCCGCCCGGCACACACTCAATCCGGTCGATCGCCTGCTTGTCCCAGTATGACGCGAATCTCGAAGATCCCTCCGCCGCGTTGTTTGATGCGGGCAGCGCCGACAGTCAGCCGGCGCCCCGGCCCGCTACTCTCGCGGCAGCGCCGCCCAAACCACTGGGCAAGCGTCGCATGTTGATCGACTTGCCCCAGGTCGACGTTGATCACCTTGCACAGGTCATCGACCTCAACCTTTCCATGCACCAGGTAACGACCGGGGTTGTATTCGCGAATCAATTGTCCTTCGTCATCATCGTATTCATCCTGGATCTCGCCGACAATCTCTTCGAGCACGTCCTCCATGGTCACGATGCCAATGACTTCGCCCCGCCCGTCCTCGACGGCCGCCATATGCGAGTGCTGGATCTGCATGTCGCGCAGCAACTCGTCGGCCTCGAGATCTGCCCGGCAGCGCATCAGCGGGCGTACATACTTGCGCCAGTTTTCCCTGGCCCCGTCAAGGTGCGCCAGAAGATCCTTTACCAGCAGCAGGCCGATCATTTCGCGCAGCTCACCGCGATAGACCGGATAACGGGTATTCTCGGTCTCGATGAACTCACGCATCACCTGCTCGAAGTCGGCCGCTTCGCTGATTCCGTCGACCTCCTCGATTGGAATCATGATGCGCCCTACCGGCTTGTCCTTGAGGGCCAGAATTTCACGCGTCATGCGGGTCTCGGACGGCTCCAACTCACCGTCGCGGGCGCCCAGGCGGATAGCCGTCAGAAGCTCCTGCCTGGACATGCGCATTTCCCTGTTTTGCTTTCCGCCTAGAACCGGCCACAAGAGTAGATCCGCGATGCCCGAGGTGAGGAAGGCCACGGGCTTGAACACCAGACCGAAGACCTTGACCGCAGCGGACACCCGCACGGCGTACTTCTCGGGTTGGTAGGCCGCCAGCATCTTGGGCGTTATCTCGGCGAAGATCAGAAGCAGCAGGGTCACCAGGATAGTCGCGTAAACGGGACCCAAAAGAACCGTGGCCACGGCCGCCGCCATGACGTTGACCAAATTATTGCCGACCAGGAGGGTGGCCAGTAAATCGCCTGGATCCTTGAGCAGCTTGAGCGCCCGCCTGGCCCCCCGGCTGCCCTTCTCGGCCAGTATGTTCAACCTGATCCTGCCGCTGCCGATCAATGCCGTCTCCGAGCCGGAAAAAAAAGCCGACAGGACGACCAGGCACGCCAGGACGATCACGGAAAAAACCCAGCTCTCTTGCATCGACTACCTCCCCAAGGTTCGTAACAGTATGCCACAGCGCGGCTCCGCCGCAAAATCAATGGCCTGCGCAGTGCTCAAATATCTTCGTTGGCCTTGCAACACGTGCCGGCCTTGCCTATCATCCTGGGCGATGGACGATCCGCGCCGCTATCTCGGCCTGCATGCCGTCGGCATGCTCCGCGAGCTGATACGAAAATGGTGGCTTGTGGAAATCGGCTTCGCCGACTCCTCCGGGGCCTTGCTCGACAAGGGCTGGGGCAACGTACCCGTATCGGGCAACGATTTTTGCCGCGCTCTGTTGTCGTCGGCACGCGGCCGGCGCCAGTGTCAGAAAAGCATGCGCGAGCTGAACGCCCTACTGCGCGGCGCTCGTGCCGAACCGGGTCCCGTCGGCCATGTGTGTCACCTGGGGTTGGGCATGGCCGCCAGCCCCCTTCATGTCGGTGAACGCTACCGGGGGTTTGTTTTCGCCTGCGGCTTCACCAGCCGCGAGTTGAGCCGTACCCGCATCCTGCGGCTGCGGGGCGCCGTGCAGGAGATTCTTTCGGTGAAGACCGGGCTACGGGGTGAACGGGTTCCAGTCCTCGGGCGCGAGGAAGTCGAACGCATGAAGGATCTGCTGGCCCACGGAACCCGGGAAATGGCCCAGTTCGACAGCCAGTCGTCCCGCCCGGAGCCGGACGCGGGCGGTAGAAGAAGCGCTGCCTTCGAGGAAATCGTCGCGCATTCAGAGGCCATGGCCCGCACCACGGCCCTGCTCGAGAATATGGCCAGGGCCGGCACGCCGATCCTGTTATGGGGCCCGGACGGGACGGGCAAACGCGCGCTGGCCCGGGCAGTGCATCTGGCCGGTCCCAGGCGCAAGGCTCCCTTTTCTGTCTTCGAGGGAGGCCTTGATGCCGAGACACGCCTGTGCGGGCAGGTCAGGGCGGGCTCGTTGGGCAAGCTGGGCGCGCTTGAACAGGCGCGCGCAGGAAGCATCTACCTGGCCCCGGGATCATGGCAGGCGCCCGAGATCCAGTTGAGGCTGGTGCGACTTATTCAGGAGGGCACCCTGCTGCCGGTCGGGGCCGAGATGTCTACCGAGATCGATGTCCGCATCCTGCTGGGGCTGCGTTCCGACTTCGAGAGCTCGGCGGGCGGCTTACGGGACGACCTGGCCCACCTGCTGGCCCCCCTGGCGGTGCGCGTGCCGACACTCTCGGAGCGCCGCGAGGACATCGCCGGCCTGGTGGAGATGTTCACCCGCCGGCTCGCCCCCCGCGACAGACCGCGGCCGGAGCTTCACCCCGAGGCCCTTTCGGTGCTCAAGCGTTATTCGTGGCCAGGCAACGCCAAAGAACTCGAGGATGAGGTTCGCTCGCTCTTAGACGTTTCGATCTCGGGAGGCAAGCTCACCGGCGACAGCATCTCGCTGCGCATCCGCCAAGCAACCGGTCATGGATCCCAGGCGCTGACCCGGGCAATCAAGGAGGCCCGCAACTTGAAGCATGCCACCGAGATCCTTGAGCGAGAAATGATCCGCGAGGGTCTGGTCCGCACCCGTTTCAACAAATCGCTGCTGGCAAGGGAACTAGGTATCAGTCGTTCCAGCTTGCTTTCGAAGATCGACAAATACGGGCTCGGAAAAGCAGCCAGCCAGGAAGACTGAAAACCTTACTTACTTATTTTTTCGACGCGTCTTGCCCTCGGCAAAGGGACGCGTGGCGTCCGCCTCGCGCTTCGACTTGGCACCGCGCGGAGTCTGGGTGATCTTGGTGGTCTTCTTGCGGGCCACCTCATCGCCAACGGCCAGCGGCAGGTAGCGCAGCTCGGTGTCGCCGATCTCCAGCATGTCTCCAGGCTCCAGCTTGCGCTCGAGAACCTTCTCACCGTTGACCAGGGTTCCGTTGGTGCTGCCCATGTCCACCAGCACCCAGCAAGATCCGTCCCAGTCGAGCCTGGCGTGCACGCGAGAGACACGGTCGTCGCCGGGCAGGAAGACGTCGCACTCGCTGGTGCGTCCGATCTCCTTGATGATCCCGGTCAGGGGGAATCGCTTGCGTCGCTTTTCGTCATAAAGTTGAAACATTGCTACCCCGTGTCATACGCTTACGCGGTCAATGTTATACGAAGCAACCATGAAGTTTCAACATAAGTATTTCATGTGAATTTCCAGGCCTCGGGAACGGTCAACTCCTGACGGGCCGCAAACAGGAGGAGTGTGATGAGAACACATTTGTTTCTGGGCAGTTGCTTACTCGTCTTGACAGTAGCGCTTGTACCCGACCCCGGCCGGGCCGCGCCTTACAGCCGCGGCGATAGTAGCTGGTACATAGGTTTCGGTATCGGCGGCGGCGGCGGCTGGATCTACATCGACGGCGATTCTTCCCCGCGCCAGGGTGGCGGGGCGGCCATGTTCAAGGTCGGGGGCACGATCGGCCCGCACTTGTTAATCGGCTTCGAAGCATCGGCCTGGGACTATGGACGCGGGGACGGACTGATTCAGTTCACACACAACGACGCCGTGCTGACCTGGTTCCCATGGGCCAATGCCGGCTTCTATCTCAAGGGCGGGGCCGGTCTCGGCTGGGCGGCGATCGGCTTTGGCGATGTATGGGGACGGAGCCGGGCCGGGTTCGATATAAAGCTCGGGCTTGGCTACGAGCTCCAGCTCGGCGAGTCTTTCAACCTGGGTATCGAGGCAGCCTTCGCTAATACGATCTACGAAGACGACAAGACCGGCGACTCGGAGTTGTTCTTGACATTCAGCTGGTATTGACAGGACCTAGCCGTTTCAGGCCAGCATCTCGCGACAGGCCCGCATGACGTCTTCGATCCTGACGGCATCCAGGCAGATGCGATCGTTGCAGGCGTGCCTCTCGTCTTCCGTGCAGGGAGAACAGTCCACCTCGCGCCTGACAATAGCCACCCTAGGGCCGCGCGGCTTATAGACCTCGGGATCGGTCGGACCGAAAACAGCCACGCTCGGGACTCCCAGAGCGGCGGCCAGGTGGGTCGGGCCGGAGTCGTTGCCGACGAAGAGGGCGGCCCTGGCCAGGACCCCCTTCAATCCAGCAGGGGAGTCTCCGGCAAGCAGCGGGATCTGGTTTTCCAGGCGATCTTTCACACTTGCTACGGCATCGCGATCGGCCGGCCCTTCCATCAACACCGGCTGCAGATCCAATTTCGACAACCCGTCCGCCAGCTGGGCGAACCTTTTGGGCGACCAGTTCTTCTCCAACGATCCGCTTCCCGGCGCCAGGATGACCGTCCGCCCATCAGCGATGCCGATCTCCCGAAGGCGCTCGCGGCCGGCCTTTTTTTCCTGCTCCGAGATCGGCAGCAAAACGGTTGCGCCCCGCTCGGCCAGGCCCACCCCGACAAGGCAGTCAAGCAGGTGATCCGCGGCGTGTGTTCTCTCTCCCTCTGGTGGAAACGGCAGAAATGCATGCACCTCGCGTGCTCCGCAGGCGGAGAGGTTTTCGGCCAGGGCATAGTCCCCGGGAGCGGCAAAAACCACTATCAGATCGTAGGATCCGAAGCGTCTTCGGACCCCGGGCGGCGGTTCGCTGCCCATTTGAAACAGGTAATGCAGTCCCGATCCCTCCACTTCGAGCGCCTGATCTGCTCCCCCCTGTCCGGCAAGCAGCTCGCAGCGATCACGGTGACCCATGATATCAATTCGCGCCCGTGGGACCGACTTACGCACGGCATTCACGGCCGGCCACATCAGGATGGTGTCTCCCAGGCCGCAAGTTCTTATCAAGAGTATCTTTTTCACAGGCATTACACTGCCATCATCATCCTGGTCCAGACAGGATGTCAAACTACTCAAAGATTCATCTGAAATTGCAAACATGGGCCGGTTGATCTATCCTGACCTGGGCTGATCTGGCCGTTGGAGCGGAGCGCAACGTGGTAACCGACGATTGGAAGAAACTCAACCGGGAACTGAAGATTCTTCTCGCCAAGCAGGCGGCCGGAGGGTTTCTGCACCCCAAGGACAACGCCAGGCTCGCATGGCTGCAAGATCGCCTTGGAGATGCCGATGAGGTCAAGCGCATCAGTGTGGAAGAAACCATCGACCGCGGCCCCAAGACGACCACGTCTGACGACCACTACGCCACGGAACTATCTGAAGAACTACTGCGCAAGGCCAAGAGCCAGAAACTCGACAAGGTCTACGAGAAGGAAAACGTCGGCCGGCAGAAGCAGGCCTTCGAGGCCCGCGACTACCGCAAGGGGCGCGGAACTTTTAAGCAGGAAGGTCTGAGCACTTTCGCAATAGAAGCCTCTGACGACATGAAGGCGGGGGAACTGGGCCTGGCTGCGGCCCCCGGGGAAGAAGACCAGGCGGCCCAGAAAATGGATCTTCACCGGGCCGTCTACGCCCAAGACGAATCAGAACGGCTGATCAAGAAAGCCAAGGGGAAAAAGAGCAATCCTTTCGCACTGGATATCTCAGACGGTCTGGCGAGCGGTCTGGACAAGTATGCTTCCTACGAGGACAGCACCGTTCCCGACAGTGCCTCCAAGTCGTTCGCGGTGGACGATGGGGACACCGCCTTGCTCGATGTCGACAGCGACAGACCGGTTGCCTACGAAGAGGTCAACGAAGAAGTAGAAGTGCTCCTGCGCAAGAGCTACGACCTGCCCAGGCAGGGCGAAGCTTCCCGCGGCGCCAAGACGACTTTCGAGGTCACGGGCGAGGACGACAAGGTCGATGTCGACCTCGTTCAGCAGGCCGTCCAGCACGCAGAGCAGGCCGGCCTGGTCGATGACGAGCACAACTGGGCCGTGGATGACGATGGCAACGAAACCGCCTATGAACGCGATCAGGGCGAGGTGAACATCGACCTGTCGGCCGGACAGACGATGCCACGGGCGGCGCCGCAAGGCAGGAGGGCCCGCTTCTCGGACGAGGCGCCCACCTGCCCGGGTGTCAGTGATGCCCATGACGACGAGACCAAGGACTATGATATGTTTGCCGCAGCCATCCAGGCGGAAGAACATGGCCGTCCGTCCGGACAGGCGCCTGAAAAGGTTCTCATCCCCGACCCGCCCGACATGTCCGACGATTCTCCCGGCATCCTCATCCCCGACCCGCCCGACCTGTCCGACGATTCATCCGGCGTCCTCATTCCCGATCCGCCCCAACCATCGCCCGCCGGGAACGAGGTGCTTATCCCCGACCCGCCCGAGTTCTTCGAACCCGCCCCCGCAGACGAAGTTCCCGACCTCTCGGGCGACGAGGATCTGGATCTGGCGCTCGACGTGGATATAACCGAACCGGCGGACGGCCAGGCCTCCAACCTGGAGGCCGACCAGTTCTGGGGACTGTCAGAAAGTGAACGAAGCGCTCCCAAAGCAGCGCCGCCGCCTCCGCAGCCGCCCAAGCCTCCACCACCTCAGGAGGAGCCGGACAGGACACGACCGCCAAGAAAGTCTCCAGCGGCTGCCGGAAAACGTCCCGCCCAACCACTGCCGGCTTTCAGCTTCAGTGCGGATAAGGTAGTCCCTGCGGCCCCACCGCCCAAGCCACGGCATGAGAAAATCCGGGCCAGCGTCACTCTCAGCGGCGACCAGGCGGTTAACTCAGGCAGCTTTTTAAACGACCTGTTCGACGACGCCTCGCCGGCCGGCCCCGCGCCGGTTCCCTTTGCCGACGCTGCACGACCGGCGAGATCTTCGGGCGCCGCGGGCAAAACGAACGATCTTGCCGGACCGCGCCGGGCAACGGTGCACTTCAAAGACAGTGTCATTCGGCGGGGTGTGATCGGTCATATTGACACCGATGCCGACACCATCCGCCTCGAACCCCCTCCGGGCAGCGATGCCGGGGCGGAGGACCTGGTCGCCCTTTCTCTGAAGGCCATCTTTATTCTCCTGCCGCGTGGCACAGCCCAGCCCGAGAAAGATGGTATACCTACCAGGATATCGCTAATCGACGGGCGCAAACTCGAAGGTTTCACGCCCGACTACGACCCGCGTCACAAGGCCTTCACCTTGTTTCCCAAGGCCGGCGGGGGAAACACCGAACGGGTGATCGTCTTCAACGACGCCGTCAAGAACATCTGGTTCGAAGATCAGTAACGGGCATCCTTGTCTTTCTTCAGTGCAGATATCCCCCACCACCGTCACGATCGTCTTTGTCGATTACCCGAAAGCGCTCCTTGAGACGACGGTAACGCCTCTTCATCCACCACAGCCTCAGCCTGCCGAACAGCTTGTGAGGCTTCCAGGCGCCGGTAACCAATAGAAAGCCCATCAGCATTCCGCCGAAGTGCGCCGCCAGCGAGACGTTGGCCGAAGAAAGCGTCAGCGACTGCAACACTCCCAGGCCGATGAAAAGCATGACCAGGTGCTTGCCCTTGATGGGAAAGATCCCGAACAGGTAGATCAAAGTGTTAGGGAAATTGAAGCCGAAGGCGACCAGCAGCGCATACAAAGCGCCGGAGGCGCCCAGGGTGGGTATCTCGCGCTGGGACGGGACCAGCAGGCCGACCAGCAAGATGGCCGCCGCAGCGCCGATGCCGCAGATGAAATAGAACCGCAGAAACCGGCGGCCGCGCCAGAAGGCTTCGAGCGGGCAGCCGAACATCCACAGGATCAGCATGTTCCAGAGAATATGCGAGATGCCCTGCGGATCGTGCAGGAACATGTAAGTGACCGGCTGCCAGAGTTCGCCGTGGAAGAAGAAGCGCTCGAAAGAAATCGAGAGATCGAAATAGATCAGATCCAGCCCACCGGACAGGCGGCCGATGATCAACTCGAGCAGGTAAACCACGACGTTGACGATCAGCAGCCACTTGACCGCCTTGGTCAGGCGCAGGTTGAAACCGAAGCGGGAAAAGCCCTGGTTACCGCCTTGTCGTGGATATGTCATGCCGGGCCATGATAGGCCGGCCGGCCGACCCGCGCAACAATAACAATCCCGTCAGACGCTGCCAGCCCCAACCCAAGGCGGCCCTTTGCAGCAACCAAAAGGCCGCTAAGCGACTAAGTGCTCCCCTTGGCTCTGACCTGTGCGATCAATCGACCGAGCAGCTTGAAATCGATGGGTTTTTCGAGGACAACGTTTTCTACTGTCGCCAAGAATTCCTTTGCGCGGGCCGTGAACGCGCCCCCGCTGCAGAAGATTACCCTGTCGAGCAGGTTGGGCGCAATCTCCCGGATTTTTTCATGTACCATTACGCCATCGACCTTCGGCATCATCAGATCACAGATGACGACATCGAAATTCGCGTCCTTCTCGAGAATATCGAGTCCGTTTCCTCCGCCCTCGGCGGTCACGACCTCGTGTATACGTCCGACAACCCGCTTGAATGCCGAGAGGATCATCGCCTCGTCGTCTATCACGAGAATCCGGGCTCGACCGGCTGAAGGTATAACAGCCGCTGGAGGCTCGACCGCCAGTCCCGTCACGGCCAATTCCGTGTCCACTGGCAGAACCACCTCGAAACGACTCCCCTCCCCCAAGGCGCTGGATACGCTTATCTCACCGCCGTGCTTTCTGACAAGCTCGGCGCTCAAAGAAAGGCCCAGGCCTGTCCCTAGCTCACGGGGCTTGGTCGTGAAAAACGGCTCGAAGATCCTCTTCTGAACCGACTCGGGAATGCCGCTGCCCGTATCTTCGATGACAATGTGCACCTTCTCGCCCTGCAAACTCGTGATTACCTTTATCTTGTTCTCGTCTGCCGCGCCTTCCTCGATGGATTGCGCCGCGTTGACGATCAGGTTGGTCATCACTTGAGTCAGCTTGCCCCGGTCCGCGGCAATCATTGGAAGCCGCCCGAGGTCCTTGACCAGCTTGGCGCGATGCCGGATCTCGTTGAATACCATGTTGCAGGCCGTGTTGATGACGTCGTTCAGGTTGACAAGCTCGATCTCGTCGCTTTCAATCCTCGAGAAAGAACGCAGGTCTTTCACGATACCCCTGATGCGCTCCGCCCCTTCAAGGTTCTCTGAGGCCATTTCCTTCATATCTGTCAGGATTCGGGCTATCGAGTTCTCCGAGAGAACCCGGTCGAGGAGACCGGCGCCTTCAGCTCCAAACCCGCGGTCCAACGCCTCCCGCAGCGAATCCAGCACGGGGCCAATTGCCGCAATGTGGCTGGAAGTGATCGTCAGGTTTGCCATTACATAAGCCAAGGGATTGTTTATCTCGTGAGCCACGCCGGCGGCCAACTGGCCGATGGCCACCAAGCGGTCCGCGTGGATGAGACGCTTCTGCAACTCTTCTGACTCTTTTCGCGCCGTGATGTCGGACAGAAACGCCAACCGAGCCGGGGCGTTCTCCCATTGAGAGGGATGAACGCGCATCTCTGCAACCCCGGGTTGACCGTCGAGCCGCAGAATGTCGATCTCCACCACCTTTCCACTTTCGATGGGTACCCCCAGAGACACACCAACCAGCTTTTGTTGCGGCCTATTGAACAACCTCGCAGCGCTGATGTTGGCGTACCTGACGACTCCCTGGTCGTCTATAATAACGATTCCATCTCCGGAACGCTCCACGATATTATGAAAAGCTCGCCGACTCTCCTCCAACTCGGATGCCAGCCGACTTTTCGCTTCACGCTCTTCTCTGTAGTACTGGATTATCCCGTGCCAGGTTATTACCCCCATAAACTCATTGTCTCTGAATACCGGCACAACCGACAGATGGTCTTGCTTCATGCGCTCCAGAACAGAGGTTGCATCACCTCCATTGTAGTCGACGTGAGTGCAAGAGGAGAGGCAGTCGCCAACAAGGCGGTGGGGATGTTCCAGTACACTTGCCGAGGTGATGATGCCGACGTACTCCCCGTCTTCCATGACAACAAGGAATTTCCTTTCTTGTAAGTGTTGCTCTATGGTAGCGACGCCAACGTTGGGACCTGTTGTTCCGTACTCCCTTGTAATCAGGGTCTTCACACTCATTTCAAGGACTCCCTGGCAATCAATCCATGTCGACCACAACGTTCTTGAATGCCATCTTTACTTGAATATCCACCCTGACCAGATCGCCTTTCCCTAATGACCTACTTCACGTTCTCTTCCTCGAACAGCCCACCCATGCGGTCGATGTCGGCCTGGGCCACGTGGACCGCCATGCCGGACAGAATGCCTGTGACATTCTTGAACTGCGAGCCAATGTGCATTCCTTGGCCGTCGATGGTGTACTCGCGGATATCCTTGTCGTGCATCGATCCACGCATCTTGAGCATGGTGATGCCGCGCCGCATCTCGCCGAACATCTCGACGTAGCGCAAGAGGATGATCGAGTCGGTGATTGTGGAGATATGGGCCTCGGTGATCGAGGTCCCGCCGAGGAGCGTAGGGGTCGTCGAGGAGAACAGGCCGACGATTTCCTGGTGCTTGATGAACGACGTCACGCCGATTACGAACTCCCTGAAGCCCTTACTCGTGGATGCCCGCTCGAGCGCGGAGAGACTGTCGATCGCGACGCGGGTCGGCTTGAAATCCTCGATCTCCTTCTTGATCCTGATGAGATGGTCCTCGAGCCCCATCACCTCGGGGTATGTGCACCTGATCCGGAGTTGTTCGTTACGCTCCATTTTCTCGTAGTCCATGCCCCAGCCGGTGGCATTGCGAAACATCTGTTCTCGACTCTCTTCAAAACCGAAGAGCAGGCTCCTCTCGCCGTCGCGATTTCCCCCGGCGATGAACTCGGTGACCAGCAAGGTCTTGCCGCAGCCCGTCGCGCCGGACACCAGGACAATGGAACCGCGGAAAAATCCCCCGCCGCACATCTGATCGAGCCTGGAATCGCCCGAAGATAAGCGAATAGTGGATGATTTCTGCTCGAGCTGAACCTCGGAGAGTGGAATGACTACGACGCCCTCTCCGGGGATGATGGTGAAGGGAAACTCACCCTTGTTGTGAGTGGTGCCCCGAAATTTCAAGATCTCGATGGTCCGGCGTCGCTTCTCATCATCGAGCACATTACGTAGAATGATGACGTTGTCGGCGACGAATTCCTCCACGCCGAAACGAGCGAGGTCGCCATATTCCACGGTTCTCTCCGCCGTCAGGATGGCGGTGACACCCATCGACTTCAGGGCGAATGCCAATCGATGAAGCTCGCGTCGAACCGTCTCGGGCCTCGATAACTGGCCGAAAACCGCGCCGAGCGAGTCCATGGAAACCCGCTTGGCGTTCGTCTTCTTGATTGCATGCTCGATACGAGCAATGAGGGCGCCCAGGTCGTAGTCACCGGCCTCGACGACCTCCTGGTCGGGTTGCTGGCAGGCATCCACGAACGACCACTTCTTCTCGCTTTCGAACCGCTCGATGTCCCAGCCGAAGCCCAGCATGTTCCTGCGGATGTCGGCGGGAGGCTCCTCGAAGGTGATGAAGACGCCTCCTTCGTCATTGCCCCTAATCCCCTCGACGAGAAACTGGACGGCGAAGACCGTCTTGGCGCTTCCCGCGGTGCCCGACAGGAGGCAGGTGCGGCCCTTGGGCAGTCCGCCGACCGAAATGTGGTCAAAGCCGGCTATTCCTGTTACGAGTTTCTCGACCGAATTAAAAGATGTATTTGCCATGACTTACTCCTCCTCCGCTTTCTGAGAGTCGGCAGCCGATCGCAGGTCCAGGCCGAGCACGACCTTCTCGGTGTCACTGAGATCTCCAATGACTCGCCTCAGAGGAGCAGGCAACGCCTTTATCAGGGTGGGCGTTGCAAGAATCTTCTCGTCCTCCGCGAGTTGTGGTCGCTCAAGGACATCGATGACGACCATCTCGTACTGCCCTTTGAGCTCCTCGCTGCAGATCCGGCGAAGATTTGCGATGGCGCGCACGGAACGCTGCGTCTGACCGGTGACGTAGAGTTTGAGAACGAACTTGATCATTTGGTTTCTCCTTCGGGCCCCGCGGAGGGGGTACCCCTCGGACCCGCGTAGTATTTCCTGTAAAACGAGACCAGGTCCCCCATGAGCTCCAGCACCAGAAAGCGACCTTCTTTGACCAGCGCTTGTGCCTTGGACGAGGGGGCCTGCCTGGTTTTTGTGGCCAGCACCTGGGTATGTAACTCGACGACGTCGCGCGGCCCTGCCCGACAGAAGCCGAGCGACTCGGCGAGTTGATGTAGTTGCTCTGCGTTGCCACGATCGACCTTCATCACTTGGCTTTCCAGCGCTTGCTCCAGCAACCGGCCGTAGGTTTCCGCCAGCTCTTCAAAAACAGAAGCCGACGCCTTCTTCAGTGATGTCGAGCCAAACATCGCGCCGCCCACGGGGAGCTGGGGCACCGCCCCCATCCCGCGGTAGTGCTCCAGCTCTGCCTGAAGCTCTCGGACACGTTGTTGTTCACTCTCCAGCACGTGCTCACGTTGTCGCGCCCTGAAGAGTTCGACGAAGATGGAAATCTTGAAGCGGAGAATCTCGTCGACTTCTATGGGTTTGAAGATGAAGTCAACGGCACCCATCTCGTATCCTCGCAGGACCTTTTGTGTATCGCGATCGTAGGCGGTCAGGAAGATGATCGGCGTGTAGCGGGACTGATCCCTCTCGCGAATCATCCTTGCGGTCTCGTAGCCGTCCATGCCGGGCATGTTGACGTCCAGCAAAATGACCGCAACATTGTGGTCCAGCAGCAACTTCAGAGCCTCCGCGCCGGAGGCAGCCGTGAGCACATTCTGTCCCAGTGGCTCGAGCACGGATTGCATGGCGAGCAGATTCGATCGCTGGTCATCGACGACCAGGATGGGGACCTTGTCTTCCATTACTTTCCCTTCTCCTCCACGCCGACACCCAACTCGGCGATAAAAGCCGCGACGGCGTCGAGACGGAGCACGCGGGCCCCGGGCACCTCGCGCAGCGCGGCCTCGGGCATGGCCCGGCTCTCGGCGGTCTCCGGAGCTTGTACTACGACCAAACCGCCGGCTTGGTTGATTTTGGCGGCCCCCCTGGCGCCGTCGGCGCTGGCGCCGGTCAGAACGACCCCCAAGACCCGGTCCTTGTAGCTATCCGCCGCCGATTCGAATAGCACGTCGATCGAAGGCCGCGCGCAACACACCGGCGCCTCGGTCGAAAGGGAAAAGCGACCGGGCTCGACCAAGAGATGATAGTCGGTGGGCGCGAGGTACACGTTCCCGCCGGCGATTACTTCCTTATCCTCGGCTTCTCGGACCCTGATCCCGGTGTGTTTCTGCAAGAGCCCCGTCAGCCGCTCCTCGGATTCCACCTGGCGATGCTGGACGATGACAACCGGCACCGGAAAACCTTCGGGTAACCCTGCCAGAATGGATCCCACGGCTCTCAGCCCGCCAAGCGAGGCCCCGACAACGACGATGTCCACCCGGCTCATTGGAGCCTCCGGAACAAGCGTTCTTCGATGTCGAGATCCCGGTAGTGGCTTTCCAGGCCCGAGAACCGCAACGATTCCTTCTTGCCCAGGGCCAGGACGCCAAAGCTGCACAGGCTCTCGTGAAACATCGTGAGCACCCGCTCTTGCAGGCCCTTGTCGAAATAGATCATCACGTTACGGCACAGGATGACTTGAAACTCGTTGAAGGCCGCGTCGGTGACCAGGTTGTGTTGGGAGAATACGAGGTTCTCCTTGAGGTCCTTCTTCAAGATGGCGCTCTCGTAGCGCGCCGTGTAATAGCTGGAGAACTCTCCACGGCCCCCGGCCTGCTGGTAGTTCGACGTGTAGTCCTTCATCTTCTCCAGGGGAAAGATGCCGTCCTTGGCGCTCTGCAGCACGCCGACGCTCAGATCGGTGGCATACAGCCGCGCCCGATCGTAAAGCCCCTCTTCGCGAAGCAGGATCGCCAGCGAGTAGACCTCTTCGCCGCTCGAGCAACCTGCAATCCAGATGCGGATAAACGGATAGGTACGCAGAATCGGCACGACCTTGTCGCGAACCGCCCTGAAGAAACTCGGATCTCGAAACATCGATGTGACGTTGATGGTCACCGTCTGGAGAAGCCTCTCCATGCAAGCTGGATCGCGAAGGACGCGATCTTGGAGGCCGGAGACGGTCTCCACTTTCTCGTTGGCCATGGCCGCGTGCAACCTGCGCCGCAGGGAGGCGCGTGAGTACTGCCTGAAGTCATAGCCGTACGTCTGGAACACGCCCTCAAAAAAGAGCCCCATCTCGATGGTTTCGAGATCCGCCACGCTCGACTTTCTCCCCTTGTTCACAGACGTCTCGTCTCTTAGCGGTAGAGCCATACTCGAAGAAGTGAAACCAGTTGCTCGGAGTCCACGGGCTTGGCGATGTAGTCCGACGCCCCGGCCTCGATGCATTTTTCGCGGTCCCCCTTCATGGCCTTGGCGGTCAAGGCGATGATGGGGAGCTTCTTGAATCCCTTTTTCTTGCGAATCAGGCGCGTGGCCTCGTAGCCGTCCATATCGGGCATCATGATGTCCATGAGCACGATGTCGATCTCGGGATGCTCTGTAAGCTGCGAGAGGGCATCCTTGCCGTTCTCCGCGCGCAGCACGATCATCTCGTGGCGTTCGAGGATGCTGGTGACGGCAAATATATTGCGCACGTCATCGTCCACGACCAGCACGTTCTTGCCGGCAAGTCCCGGGTCTTTCAGGTGGATCTGCTTGAGCATGCGCCGCTTGGCCTCGGGGAGCTTTGCCTCCACCCGGTGCAGGAACAACGCGGTCTCGTCCAGCAGGCGTTCGGGAGACTTGACATCCTTGACGATGATCGTCTCGGCGATTTCACGAAGCTCGGTTTCTTCTTTGCGGGTGAGCTCCCGTCCCGTGTAGACGATGATTGGTATCATCTCGAAGTCGGGATCCTCCTTGACTTTTTTTATGAGATCGAACCCGGACATATCGGGAAGGCTCAGGTCGAGGACCATACAGTCGAATCTCTTGCCTCGCAGCGCCTCGATCGCCTCCTCGCCACTCGCGACGGCCGTTGTTTCGACATCGTTATTGCCGATCAGCTCGACGATGCTCTTGCGTTGCTTCTCGTCGTCCTCAACTATCAGCAGGCGTCTCTTGCCGCGCTCGACGAAGCTTTGGATCTGCCCCAGGGCTGCTTCCATCTGCTCGCGTTGCACGGGCTTTTTCCAAAAGGCGATCGCTCCGCGACGCAAACCGAGCCGGGCCTCTTCTTCGACGGCCGAGATGATGTGAACCGGAATGTGGCGCGTCGACGGGTCGTGCTTGAGCCGATCGAGCAACACCCATCCATCTACATCCGGCAGGCGCAGATCCAGGGTAATCGCGTCGGGCTGATACTTCTTGGCCAAGGCAACCGCCGGCGCGCCATTCAACGCGAGCAGGCACTTGAAGCCCTTCTCCCGCGCCAACTCGAGGAGAATGCCGGCAAACTTCTCATCATCCTCGACGATCAACAGGGTACGATCCTCGGGCTTGATGTCGTCCCTGTCGTCCGGGATGCTCGGCATAGGAATGGCCTCCGGCAGATCTCGCGGCATCGCCTTGGCCTCTGCGCCAAGGCCGGGCTCGGCCGCCGGAGGCTTTCTCTCTGTTCGCTTGGCGGGTTCGCCGGCTGCCTGCGTGGTGTGCATGTCCGGAAGGTACAACGTGAATTTGCTGCCCTTGTCCGGCGCGCTCTTGACCCGTAGCTCGCCGCCCAGCAGGGTGGCGAGCTCGCGGCTGATGGAGAGCCCGAGACCGGTGCCGCCGTATCTGCGGCTGGTTCCGCCATCGGCTTGCTGGAACGCCTCGAAGATCAGTCGCTGCTTGTCTGGTGGGATACCGATACCGGTGTCTATCACCGAGAAACCGATGACGGACCCGGCGTTTTTCAAGACCGGGTGGTCGAGGCTCCACTCCCGCTCCATTACCGTCCTTACCTCCAGCGTCACGCTCCCCTTTTCGGTGAACTTGAAGGCGTTGGAGAGGAGGTTGCGAAGAACCTGCTGCAACCGCTTCTCATCCGTCGTGATGGACTTGGGGAGCCTGTTATCGAGCTTGACGATATAATCGAGCTGCTTCTCTTCGGCCAGCTTGGAGAATGCCTTGTGCGCATCGTCCGTTACCCGCGAGAGTTTCACCGGCCGGCTGTCGAGCGAAATGGTGCCGGACTCGATCTTGGCCAGGTCCAGGATCTCGTTGATCAGCGAAAGGAGATCCTCGCCCGAGGCGTGGATGGTGCTGGCGTACTCGCATTGCTTGCCGCTCAGGTTGCCGTCCGCGTTCTGGCTGAGTTGTCTGGAGAGAATGAGCAGGCTGTTGAGCGGTGTACGCAGCTCGTGAGACATGTTGGCCAAGAACTCAGATTTATACTTGGAGGTGAGCGCCAGTTGCTCGGCCTTTTCTTCCAGTGACTGTTTGGCCAGCTCGACCTCCTGATTTTTCCTCTCGACCTCCGTTTTTTGCTCGCTGAGCTGGCGTGCCTTCTCCTCGAGTTCCTCGTTGGTTTGCTGCAGTTCTTCCTGCTGCGTCTGCAGTTCTTCTGTCAGGCCCTGGGATTGCTCCAGGAGCTCATCGGTGCGCATCTGTGCTTCGATGGTGGCGACCACGATCCCGAGGCTCTCGAGAAGTTGGTCGAGGAATGCGAGCTGGATGCCGCTGAATCGCTGAAAGGAGGCGAGCTCGATTATGCCCTTGACCTCTTTTTCGAAGAGGATCGGTATGACCACGATGTTGAGCGGTGTGCCCCGCCCGAGGCCGGAGCTTATTTGGATGTAGTCGCCCGGGACATCGGTCAGGAGAATTCGTTGCTTTTCGAGGGCCGCCTGCCCAACCAGGCCTTCGCCCATCTTGAATCGGCTCGAGACGTTCTTGCGCTCTTTGTATGCCCAGGAAGCGAACAGCTTGAGGGTTGTGCTCTCCGCCTGCTTTTCCGACATGTAGAATGCGCCATGCTGGGCGCTCAACACCGAGGCAAGCTCGGAAAGCACTTGTTTGGCCACTTCCGTCAGATCGCGTTGTCCCTGGAACATACGGGTGAACTTGGCCAGGTTCGTCTTGAGCCAATCCTGTTCCTGGTTGACCTTGGTGGTTTCCGCCAGGGTCGTGATCATCTGATTGACGTTGTCCTTGAGGGCGGCCACTTCCCCGCTGGCCCGGACGGTGATCGAGCGGGTCAGGTCGCCCTTGGTCACGGCGGTGGCCACTTCTCCGATGGCCCGGACCTGGTTGGTTAAATTGTTGGCCAACTCGTTTACGTTGTTGGTGAGATCTTTCCAGATCCCTGCCGCGCCGGGTACCTCTGCCTGGGCGCCGAGCTTGCCTTCCACGCCCACCTCACGGGCCACGGAAGTTACCTGATCCGCAAACGTGGCCAGGGTCTTCACCATGTTGTTGATCGTCTCGGCCAGCGTGGCGATCTCTCCGCTGGCGTCGACAGTCAGAGTCTGGGTAAGGTCTCCTTCGGCAATCGTGGTGACCACCTTGGCGATGCCTCTCACCTGGCCGGTGAGGTTGCTGGCCATCAGGTTGACGTTGTCGGTCAGCTCCTTCCACGTGCCGGAGACGTCCTTTACTTCGGCCTGGCCTCCGAGCTGGCCTTCGGTGCCCACCTCCCGAGCCACGCGGGTGACCTCGGCGGCGAAGCTGGAGAGCTGATCGACCATCGTGTTGATGGTGTTGCGCAGCTCCAGGATCTCGCCCTGTGCCTCAACCGCTATCTTCTGCGTGAGATCACCTCTAGCCACAGCGGTTGTGACCTCCGCGATGTTGCGCACCTGATCGGTCAGGTTGCCGGCCATCAGGTTGACGTTGTCGGTCAGCTCCTTCCACGTGCCGGAAACGCCCTTTACTTCGGCCTGGCCTCCAAGCCGGCCTTCGGTGCCCACCTCCCGAGCCACGCGGGTGACCTCGGCGGCGAAGCTCGAGAGCTGGTCCACCATGGTGTTGATGGTGTTGCGCAGCTCCAGGATCTCGCCCTTGGCATCGACGGTGATACTCTTGGTCAGGTCGCCATTGGCAACGGCGGTCGTGACCTCGGCGATGTTGCGCACCTGGCCGGTCAGGTTGCCGGCCATCAGGTTCACGTTATCGGTCAGATCCTTCCATGTGCCCGATACGCCCAGTACGGCGGCCTGCCCGCCGAGCTGGCCTTCGGTGCCCACCTCCCGAGCCACACGGGTGACCTCGGCTGCAAAGCTGGAGAGCTGATCCACCATGGTGTTGATGGTGTTGCGCAGCTCCAGGATCTCGCCCTTGGCGTCAACGGTGATCTTCTTGGTCAGGTCGCCGTTGGCGACGGCCGTGGTGACCTCGGCGATATTTCGCACCTGGCCGGTCAGGTTGCTGGCCATCATGTTGACGTTGTCGGTCAGCTCCTTCCATGTGCCCGATACGCCCAGCACCTCGGCCTGGCCTCCGAGCTGGCCTTCGGTGCCCACCTCGCGCGCAACCCGGGTGACCTCGGCGGCGAAGCTGGAGAGCTGGTCCACCATGGTGTTGATGGTGTTCTTGAGTTCCTGGATCTCGCCCTTGGCCTCCACCGTGATTTTCTGGGAGAGGTTGCCCTTGGCAACGGCGGTCGTCACTTCCGCGATGTTGCGCACCTGGCCGGTCAGGTTGTCGGCCATCTGGTTGACGTTCTGGGTGAGTTCCTTCCAGGTGCCCGAGACACCCGTCACCTCGGCCTGGCCGCCAAGCCGGCCCTCGGTGCCCACTTCGCGCGCTACCCGCGTGACCTCGCCGGCAAAACTCGAAAGCTGGTCCACCATCGTGTTGATCGTGTTTCGAAGCTCGAGTATCTCTCCGCTGGCCTCGACGGTGATCTTCTGTGAGAGGTCGCCCTTGGCCACCGCGGTCGTCACCGCGGCGATGTTGCGCACCTGGTTGGTCAGGTTGGTGGCCATGTGATTGACGTTCTTTGTCAGCTCCTTCCACGTGCCCGAGGCCCCTTCCACCTCGGCCTGACCGCCCAGTATGCCTTCGGTTCCCACCTCTCGAGCCACCCGCGTGACCTCGGCGGCGAACGCGGAGAGCTGGTCTACCATGGTGTTGATGGTGTTCTTGAGTTCCAGGATCTCGCCGCTGGCCTCCACCGTGATTTTCTTGGTCAACTCGCCCCTGGCCACCGCGGTCGTCACCTGGGCGATGGCCCGCACCTGGCCGGTCAGGTTGTCGGCCATCTGGTTGACGTTGTCGGTCAGATCCTTCCAGACGCCGGAGACATCCTTTACCTCGGCCTGCACGCCGAGCGTCCCCTCGGTGCCGACCAGGCGCGAGACCCGGGTGACCTCCGATGAGAAGCTCTGCAGCTTGTCCACCATGGTGTTGATGGTGTTCTTGAGTTCCAGGATCTCGCCCTTGGCGTCGACCGTGATCTTGCGCGAGAGATCGCCCTGGGCCACGGCGGTTGTGACCTCGGCGATGTTACGCACCTGGTTGGTGAGGTTGTCGGCCATGGAGTTGACGTTGTCGGTGAGATCCCGCCACAGGCCTGAAGCCCCGGGCACGTCCGCCTGACCTCCGAGAACACCGTCGGTGCCGACGTCGCGCGCTATTCGGGTGACCTCGTCTCCTAAGGCGCTCAGCTTCCCGACCATCGAGTTGACGGTGTTCTTGAGATCGAGGATCTCGCCCTTGGCATCCACCGTGATCTTCTTGTTGAGGTCGCCGCTGGCGATGGCGGTTGTGACCTCGGCGATGTTGCGCACCTGGCCGGTCAGGTTGTCGGCCATTGAGTTGACGTTGTCGGTCAGCTCCCGCCAGGTTCCGGAGACGCCCTTGACGTCCGCCTGCCCGCCCAGAACACCCTCCGTACCCACATCGCGCGCCACCCGAGTTACCTCCGAGGCGAACGAGCTGAGCTGGTCGACCATGGTGTTGACCGTGTTCTTGAGCTTCAGGATCTCGCCCTTGACCTCGACCGCGACCTTCTTGGTCAGGTCACCCTGGGCCACGGCGGTCGTCACCGCGGCGATGTCCCGCACCTGGTTGGTGAGGTTGTCGGCCATCAAGTTCACGTTGTCGGTAAGCTCTTTCCATGTGCCCAAAACGCCTTTGACCTTGGCCTGAGCGCCCAGCTTCCCCTCGACACCGACCTCGCGCGCCACACGCGTCACCTCGGAGCCGAAGACACCGAGCTGCTCGACCATCCCGTTGACCATCTTGGCGTAGCGCAGGAAATCCCCGCGGATTGGCTTGTCGCCGGCGCCCTCGATATCGATCGTCTGTGTGAGGTCCCCTTTGCTGACAGCGGACACGACACGGGCCATCTCCGCCGTGTGTTGGGAGATGTCCTCCACCAGCGCGTTGATCGAGTCGACACAAAGTCTCCAGCCCCCCTGCGTTCCTTCCATCGAGATCCGCTGCTTCGTATTGCCATTGGATCCTACGGCAAGGCGCAGGCCGCTCAGCTCCTTGGCCAGCATCTCGTTCTTCTCGACAATGTCGTTGTAAGCTTCGGCTATTTGCCCGTCGATCCCTGGCAGGCCGTCCGGCAATCGAGTCGAAAAATCTCCACGCTTGACTGCCCTGAGCGCATGGAGAAGGCTCTGCTGGTCCGGCTTTTCCGCCTTTTTTGGGGAGCGTTGCTTGCCTGCAGTCGTCATCATTTTCTCCTCATGATCAGTATTCATTTCGAGCGCCAGTTGATGTGCGAGGAACGTTTTTTTATTTGTTGTTTCTGTTGCATCCGTCAGCTCCACGACCAAGATGGGCCGGGCGATTCATCCGAGCCCTCGTCCCGCCCGTTCGCGTCATTGCTGAATCATTTTCCCAGACAGTTTGCACCGTTGACCGGCCGAGCCGCCGCCGGCGGCTCGGCCGACCGGCAGCCGCGCACCCCGTTCTGCCGCAGCAGGTTTCCGAGCAACCCCTGCAAGCGCTCGATATCGGTCTTGATGAGATAGTGCTCAGCGCCTGCGGCGATTGCGGCCTGTCGCAAAGGGGCTTCGTCGCGGTCGGAGAGCGCAATAACCATCGGTGCGTCGGGAAGCTTCTTGATCTGCCTCAGTGTCTTCATGCCGATGGGTCCTGCGATTTGCAGATCGAGAATGACCAGGTCCGGATTCGTTGTTTGAATGAGCGCCAACACTCTTGACGGCTCCTGGACGCACCCGAAAACGCAGAGCCCCTCGATCTCGGACAACAGACGGGTAAGGCCTTCGTTGACTGCCCCCCCGGTATCGGCGACCAGGACTCGCAGCAGGACGGCCGGCTGGACAGAAGAGTCAGGCGGTATCATGCCGGTGAAGATACCAGGACGATCTCATGATTGAACAGTCGGCGAAGGCTGAAACAAATGTAGGTTTGCGCCTACGCGGGGCTCAGAAGATACCGTGCTCGATCGCGTAGCGGATCAGATCGGCGTCGTTTTGCACGTTGAGCTTTGCCCATATACGTGTGTGGTAAGTGCTCACGGTTTTCGGGCTGAGGCTCAATTCGCCGGCGATTTCCTTGATCGACTTACCTGCAACCAGCAGTTGCAGGACGGTATATTCTCGGCCCGAGAGCTCGTCATGCAGGGGCCGGTCAGCCCCACCGATGTCCCCGGCGAGCCGCTCCGCCATCGCGGCACTGACGTAGCGCCCTCCCGCAAGGACTTTCCTGACCGCCTTGACCAGTTCCTCGGGCGCGGCTTGTTTGTTGAGATAGCCGCGGGCGCCGGCTTTCAACACCCGCACCGCCAACTGCTTTTCCGACGCGGTGCTCAGGACCAGCACCGGCAGTTTCACGTGCCGCTGCTGCACGTCGTCGAGCACTGCCAATCCACCGCGGCCCGGCATGAAGAGATCCAATACCAGCAAGTCCCAGCGCAGGCGGGACAGTTCGGCCAGCGTTCCCGGCGTGGTTGACGCTTCGCCGAATTGCGCGCCGGGAAACTCGTCGGCCAGGAGCTGAATCAAGCCTTTCCTCAATATCGCGTGATCGTCTGCTACCATGATCTTCATGACTGCGCCACCGTCTCATTTTCGGTTTTCGATAAAGGCAGCCGGACTTCCACCGTCGTGCCCGCTCCAGGCAGGCTGCGGATGTCCAGTTGTCCCCCCAGGAGCAACGCCCGCTCTCGCATGCCCGTCAACCCAATGGACATGGGACTCTTCAGCGCCGCGGATTCAATGCCTGAGCCGTTGTCATGAACCACGAGGAGCAGTAGACCGGCCTCTTGCCGCAAGAAAACATCCACCCGGGTAGCCTTGGTGTGCCGCTGCACGTTGGTCAGGCTCTCCTGCAAGATGCGAAAGGCGGCGGTGGCCGAATCACGATCCACCGGCAGTTCTCCCTCCGGCACGCTCGCATGGCACTGAATCTGGCTGTGGTCCTGGAAATCACGGGCTTGCCATTCCACGGCGGCGCACAGCCCGAGGCTGTCGAGCATCGCCGGCCGCAATTCCGTGGCAATCCTTTGCACGCACTGAATGGCGGCATCCGCCGTCTGGACCATTTCGGTGACGCGCGCAGCGAGGGTACCCGGCACCGTGATTGTTCCGTTCTTGACTAGCCGACCTTATAGCCAGACCAGGTCAATCTTCAGCCGGGTCAAGTCCTGTGCCAGCAAGTCGTGAATATCACGTGCGATGCTGGTTCGCTCTTCTTCACGCACAACCAGTAAGCGGGCGGACAGCGCCCTCAACTGTTCACGGGAGGCATGCAACGCCTCCTCGACACGACTCTGCTCGGTGATGTCCCGCCCCTGCGCGACGGTCGCCACCGAGGCGTTGTCATCCGGGTGGAATATCGTCGCCGAGCTAGACGGCACCATGCGGTCCGAGCCGACCGAATGGAGGTAGTCCCCGCGCTTGCACGTCTCCACGGCCTGCGTGTGTTCGTTGATATCTTCGATGGCGCACAGAACCATCCGGGTGAGGGCGTTGCCGTCACCGGCGGCAGAGATGACCGCGTCGCCGATGCTGTAGAGGGCCGCCTTGAAACGCTCGGCCTCGGCCTGGAGGGCCTCGACCCGATGTCGGAGGGTCTCGTTCTCGGGGACGAATTGTTCTCGATCTCTCCGGCCTTCGCTCATCGATCCATCCCGTTGTCGGCCGAGAAAGAATGGCTCTCGCCTCTGTTTGGGAAAACATCGCCGTACGAAAGATGAGATTGCCTACCGCTCTGAAGAAAAACCAAGACGAAGTCTCCCTTGCCCCGCTTTCTAGGTCAAGCCGTCGCGCTCTCCGACGCTGTCTTTTTGCCGAGCACCATTCGCACCGTGCGCTCAAGCAGATCCGGATCTACCGGTTTTTCGAGCAGCATGAGCGGCGCGTAGCGCATCGCCTGCTTCATGAGTTCGCTGTCCGGATAACCAGTTACAATAACCACCGGGAGATCCGGATATTTCTTACGCAACTCCTCGAGAAACTGGGGGCCGTTCATTTCCGGCATCAGGAGGTCGAGAAGGATCAGATCCGGCGCCTCGCGGGCGACCAGATCCAGTCCATCCGCAGCGCTGGTCGCCTGCAGAACACGGCAGTCGACCCGCCTGAGGATCCGCCTAAAAGAGCTACAGGCATTTTCGTCGTCATCGATGATGAGAACGGAGCAGTCGCCGGCACCTGACCGTTGTTCGTCGGCCCAGCGCAGCAACGCTTCTTTGCGGAACCGCCAATCCCTGCCCGCCTTGAAGCAGGGGATCTCGTTACGCCTGGCCAGCTTGCGAATCGTCTCAACGTGCGATCCGAGAAGCGCAGCGGCTTCGATAGCGTTCAACACGTCTGAATCACGGCTCACTTCAACTCTCATCATGTCACCAATGTTTACCGCAGTTTAACTAAGTTAAACTTAGCTTAACTCAGCTCAACTCAGCTCAGCTCAGCTCAGCTCAGCTCAACTAACTACAACGGGACAGGTTTTCTGTCAAGCGATTTCTTCGCCAGAACACTGGGTTTGCCGTCACAATCACCAGGGGTTGGATCTAAGCAGGCCTTGAGCACCTTCAGTGGGTTTCGAACTACCTAGAAGAACAGGTTGCAGAAAGCCACGGCGGCGATGATACCGGCCAGGTCGGCAGTCAGGCCGGCCAGAAGCGCGTGCCTGACACGGCTGACACCGACCGCGCCGAAGTAGACGGCTAAAACGTAGAGCGTGGTCTCGGTGCTGCCCTGCATCACAGAAACCATCTGCCCGATGAACGAGTCCGGGCCGTACTCGGTAAAGATCGATCCCATGTAGGCGAAGGCGCCGCTTCCGGACAGCGGGCGGATGACTGCCATGGGCAGCGCTTCGGTGGGCATGCCCAGGGCGCCGGTCACTTTCCCCAGCGAGGCCTGCAGCAGTTCCATCGCGCCCGAGGCCTTGAACATGGCCACGGCGACGATGATGGCCACCAGGTAGGGAATGATGCGCACCGCCACCCGGAAGCCTTCCTTGGCGCCCTCGACCAGCGACTCGTAGACAGGCACCTTGCGCGACAGGCCGAACAGCAGCAGCCCGCCCATCAAGGCCGGGACGGCCCAGTTGGAAAAGAAATCCTTGATTATGAAGACCGGCCGGCTGCCGACCCCGGCAGCTTCCTCACTGCCCCACCACTGCCAGTAGTTAGTGACCGCGGCCGCCAGAAACGCCGCCACGCACAGCCAGACGAATGTTCTGGTCTTCCAGCCGGCCCGTTCGGTCTTGATCGCGGCCTGTTTTACGACGCCGGCAGGGTCGATCTCTGCGGGCAAGTCCATCTCAGCCTCTTCCACTTCGGGGTAATTCTCGATCCTGAAACGTCGAAGGCGCATGAACAACTTGGCGGCAAGAATGCCGACCAGAGTCGAACAAGTCGTGGCGAACAGGGTCGGCAGCCAAATGGAGGCGGGATCAGTCGAGCCGGCCGCGGCTCGGAATCCCATCACGCCGGTGGGCAGAAGCGCCAGGCTCGAAGTGTTGATGGCCAGAAACAGGCACATGGCGTCGCTGGCCGTGCCCTTGCGTTTATTGAGCTTGTTGAGTTCGATCATGGCCACGATGCCGAAGGGGGTGGCCGCATTGGCCAGGCCCAGCATGTTGGCGCCGAAGTTCATGATCATGGCGCTCATGGCCGGGTGGTCCTCGGGCACGTCGGGAAACAGCCAGCGCATCGGGCGCCGCAACCGGCGGGCGATGATGCGCAGCAGGCCGGCATCCGAGACGACCTTCATGATACCCAGCCAGAGAGCCATGATCCCGATCAACTTGATGGCCAGTTCGACCGCTTCCCTGGCCGAGTCGAACGAGCGAATGGTCACCTGGTGCATGTTGCCGGTGAAGCCGGCAACCAGTATGGAGGCAATCACTATCCCGAGCCAGATCCAGTTCATCATCGGGCCACACTCCCGCAATTTACTACCGGTCTCATCCCCTAGTGTCTCCGTTGGGCACCAGTTGTCAAAAAATTCTATTTTTCTTCGGACTCGGTTCGATCGTAGCGCCGGGACACCACCACCGCTATCCAAATGACAAGGCAGACAACGTTGACGGGGCCGGCATAGCGGACCGGCAGGTCCAGTGCGATGGCGATACGGAACAAACCCAGGCTACCCAGGCCCAGGTTGCCCAGGGCCGCCCAGGCATAATCAGACGCCGCGGGAGCAGATGTCGTCGGTGAACGGTGGGGCCAGGGTAACCAGCGCCTGACTCGGCGGCAATAGTCCCGGAATTCGTCTCCATATTGATTTGCCAGGATCGTTTCTTCATGACGGACCATGGCGTCCAGGGCGAAAAAGAACAACAGGGAAAGGCTCAGCCAAATCAAGGCCGGCGTCCATAACGCCACTGCCCCGCAGAAAAAACTCCAGGTGCCGAGATAGAGAGGGTTGCGCAACCAGGCGAAAGGACCGTGGGTGATGAAACCGGCGGTTTCTCCTTGCCCGTAAACCACCTCTCGCAGACGTGCTTCAGCAACGGTGCGCAGTCCGAAAGCAAACAAGCACAGCAGACCGGATCCAATCAAGACCGCCGTTGGTGCCCAGGGAACATCCGGCCAAAGCGCCAATGGCCGGATCCAGATCCATTCACTGTCGACCCAAAGATTTTGGGTCACGGCGGCAACCAGGGCCACAGCGAAAGCGACCAGGATTACCACCAACCTGTTTTTGAATATCCATTCACGCATCGAACAGAATAGTAGCACCGATCATCGATTCGGAGCGGAAAGAATTGTTTACAATCGGACGAAACTTCTTTCTCCAGGGATTGCCTGTGAAAACAGCCGGCTACACGCGGGCCAAGCAGAGCGACAAACATTGTTGCCAGCCAGCGTGGATTTCCGATCTAGACCGGTATATCATTTCGGCATCAAAGCCCCCGCCACTACGGGATGTTGGCTAACATGACTCAAACTGGTATGATTGCTGCAACAGTAACGTCCGAGGGAGAAAAGATAGTGCGGCGCTCGGTGACAGCGATCTTCTTGATTTCGGCGCTAATAAGCCTGCTTGCCCCCGGCTGCGGACAGACCTCGGTCACCTTCACGCCCCCGCTGCTTCTGAGCAGCGATGGCCTATCGACCGAGATTTCCATCGAACTCGAGCCGATTGCTTACGGAGATGTTCGTGACGGTGACCTGGCCGTCGCTCCGCCGTTCACCGGATACGTCTTCGGCGCCAGCGCCGGCGCCTTGGTGAGCTTGTCGCTGGGCGCAAAAGACGCCGCCGCGGCGCCGGCGATAGCATTGTACGGACCGCGCGCCCATGATGGGCTCTTCGGCCGGGCGCGTTCGTATGCCATAGCCGAAGCCGGCGGCCAGGCCGTCCTGTGGGATATTACGCTACCTGACACGGGCGACTATCTGGTGCTGGTGGCCGCGGCCAGCGGTACCCCTGGCCGATATCGACTACAATTAGACTGCAGCTCGGGCTGTGAGCCGCCTTTGTGCAGTGCACTTGCCTGCGGGCCTTACTGCCCTGCCGGCCTGGCCCGGGATGCCGATGGCTGCCCGCTGTGCACCTGCACGGTGGCTTGTGTGGCGTCCGCCGATTGTCCGCAGGGCTTCATCTGCAAGAAGAATACCTGCACTAAAGAAGACCCCTGCCAGTGCAACCAGCCATACGATCCCGTCTGCGGCACGGACGGCCGGACATACGCCAACCAGTGCGAGCTCGAGTGCGCCGGTGTCAGTCTCGATCATACAGGAACCTGCACTGAGTTTCCCTGTTCGTCCGACTCCGATTGCCCTGCCGGCATGCTGTGTGAAAACGGCGAATGCCGCGCCGCTTGCGATTGCTCGGGCCAGGGTTACGACCCCGTCTGCGGCACGGACGGAGTCAGCTATCTCAACAACTGCGAGCGGCTATGCGCGGGCGTCGGGCTCGCTCATCTGGGGTCCTGCGAACAATGCAACCCGGAGATCTGCGACGGGCTGGACAACGATTGCGACGGGCAGATCGACGAGGGAGTCTGCAACATCTGCTTAAGCGACGCCGATTGCGCCGCCGGCAAGATCTGCCAGGCCGGAACCTGCGTGGGCGAAATTTCCTGTGCGACCGACGCCGACTGCCCCGCCGGCCAAACCTGCAACGCCGGCATTTGCGGTGCAGCCTGCGCAAGCGATCTGGACTGTGCTTCGTGCGAGCTATGCGATGCCGGCGTCTGCTGGCCGATGGACAATGATGTCGACGGCGATGGCTTCTGCCGCGACGACTGCGATAACAGTGACGCCACCATATTCCCGGGTGCCCCGGAAAGTTGCGACGGGCATGACGACGACTGCGACGGTCAGGTCGACGAAGATTTCGACCTGACCAGCGATCCGGAAAACTGCGGCGGCTGCGGCATGACCTGCGCGGCGGGCGAGATTTGCCTCGACGGAGTCTGCACTCTGGATCAAACCTGCACCGCCAAAATCGACTGCGACGACGGCGACCCGCAAACCGACGATTACTGCAGCAGCGCTGGCTACTGTGTCTATCTTGACGGTTGCTCTTCCAACTCCGATTGCGCCGTCGGCCAGCTATGTTCAGCCGGGGTTTGCCTGGGCTCGGGCCAGTGCTCGACCGACAGCGACTGTGAGGCGGCGTTCGTCTGCGCGAACGCCACCTGTGTGATCTACTGCCGCGACGACAGCGACTGCCTGGAGCACCAGGTCTGCAGCGAGGTAGGGGGATTCTGCGCACCATGACGCGCCGGCCGTCCGTCACCGCAATTCGTATCCTGATCGCCTGCTGCGCGACAATGGGACTCGCGGCGGGCTGCGGCGACAGCCTGTCTTCACTGGACAGTGTGCGGCGAAGCTCGCGGCGTGTATTTGCCATGGATCTGAAACCCGACTTCGGGCGCCGCGGAAAGACGGTCACGGTGGAAGTGACCAGCATGGATCCAGAGCTCGAGCAAATTCTCACAGGCGGCATCGCCTATCCCACCGAGATTACATTCGGCCGCGACGTCTTCATCCGTTCGTTCGGCACGAATGAAAGTGATCACCTGGAGATCGAGGTCTTCGTCTCCCCCCTGGCCGAAAAGGGCGAACGCACCCCTACCCTGGTCTTCTCCGCCGCCAAAGAGCAACTCGAAGCTCGGGGAAGCTTCTGGGTTCTCCCGGCTCAGCCCGAGTGACAAAAGTTTTTGTCAGCTGGGCGATAAACTGTCACGGCCCGTCTACACGGTTTAATCCAGAGTATACAATTAGTTAAGTAAACAGGTGTGCGCGCCTGTCAACCAATGTTGGCGGATCGATCCGTGCCTGGAAAAGGCGGAGAACGATCGCCGAAAGAAAAACTCCTTTGCTTCCAAGATGCTTGCTCACGACCGAGAGTGCCCGGCCCGGTGGCATGAAGCATGCACTGATGCATGCAAATGTCGATATCTGTTATTCAACCCTAAGGGAGGCAAAACGATGAAAGCAAAACTCGTAATTCTCGCGATCGCTGTGGCCGCACTGATTGCGGCTTGTTCCGGGACCAATGACACCGGCTACACTCCGCCCGATCTCACCTCGGGCTCGGCCAGCCTGACCATCGGAGACAATGCGCTCGATACGGGCGGCCAGGCCGGCGGCAACTTTCCGGGCGACGGACGCTACATCGGCTTCGTCTTCCAGGGCCTCGATGGCGAGATGCTGGACATCGTGCTGACCCGCACCAGCGGGTCCGACGTGCCCGCTTTAGCGCTCTACCACTTCGACAACGGCAGCTTCGGCCAATCCCTGGCCTGGGCCTCGGCCGACGCCAATGAAATTTCCATAAAGGGCTGGCAGGTTCCGGGAAGCGGCACCTACCTGGTGCTGGTCGATCGCACCTCCGGCCCCGGCACGGGAAGCTTCATCGTCACTTTAACCTGCCAGTCGGGTTGTGAGAATCCGCTGACCTGCGCCGACGACGCCGACTGCCCGGCGGGCATGGTTTGCTTCGACGGACTGTGCTTCGACGATCAGGTCGAATGCCGAACAGACAGCGACTGCCCGTCGCACGAGATCTGCCAGAACGGCTTCTGCGTCACGACCTGCAACCCGTCCCCCGAAATCTGCGACGGAATCGACAACGACTGCGACGGCATGGTCGATGGAGACAATGTCTGCAACCAGGATCCCTGCTCGGCGGACAGCGACTGCCCTCCCTGGGAAGTCTGCATGAACGGTCTGTGCCAGCCCTTCTGCGGCTGCGCTACCGACGCCGACTGTCCGCTGGGTACCATCTGCGTCGACTGTCAGTGCATCGAGGATAGCTGCCCCGACGCCGACGGTGACGGCTTCAACGTCTGCCGCGGCGACTGCGACGACCAGGACGCGACGATCTTCCCCGGAGCCTACGAGAGCTGCGACAACGTCGACAACGACTGCGACGGCATCGTCGACGAGGGCTGCGGCGGATTGCCTTGCTCGGCCGATTCGGACTGCGCCGCGGGCGAGCTGTGCTGGGACGGCATCTGCGTCGCCCGTTGCGCGGCCAACGCCGACTGCGCGGCCGGCCAGGTTTGTGTCAACGGCGTCTGCCAGGGAGCCTGCATCCCCGGAAGCGAGATCTGCGACGGGCGTGACAACGACTGCGACGGACAGGTCGACGAGGGCTTCGATTTCATGAGCGATCCCAACAACTGCGGCGGCTGCGGCATGGTCTGCGCCGCGGGTGAGGCCTGCGCAGGCGGCCTTTGCACCGGCGCCTGCCAGAGCGACAGCGACTGTCCCGGTGGAATCTGCGACGGAGGTCGCTGCGTCTACACCTGCCCCGACCAGGACGGTGACGGTTACGGCGAAGGCTACTGCGGCGATTGTGACGACGCCGACGCGACCATTCATCCAGGGGCTCCCGAGGTTTGCGACGACATCGACAACGACTGCGATGGACAGGTCGACGAAGGTTGCCAGATATATTGCCGCAGCGATGCCGAGTGCGCTGCCGGCCAGATCTGCTACAACGGCGTCTGCGTGCTACCCTGCAGCTCCGACTCCGACTGCGCGGCGGGCGAGCGTTGCGAAAACGGTCTATGCGTGTCCGGCTGCAACCCGATGCAGGAAATCTGCGACGGCATCGACAACGACTGCGACGGGCAGATCGACGAAGGCTTCAATTTCGCAAGCGATCCCAATAACTGCGGCGGCTGTGCCATGACCTGCGCCGCGGGCGAGAGCTGCCTCGACGGAGTATGCACAGGCGGATCTGGCTGCGCCGATGATCGCGAGTGCGACGACGGCAACCCGGGCACCAGCGACTACTGCATCAACGGCAGCTGCTTCCACCAGAACCAGTGCAGCACCGACAACGACTGCCCCGCCGGAATGTGGTGCATGGAAGGCGTCTGCACTTACGATCCCTGCCCCGACGCCGACGGCGACGGTTACACTACTTGCGACGCCGACTGCGACGACGCGGACGCGGCGGTCTTCCCCGGCGCCTCCGAGGCATGTGACGGGCGCGACAACGACTGCGACGGCCAGGTCGACGAGGGCTGCGAGCAGAGTTGCCAAAGCAACTCGGACTGCGCCGCCGGCCAGGTCTGCTGCGCCGGCCTGTGCGCCGACATCGGCTCCGATCCGGCCAACTGCGGCGGCTGCGGGATGAGTTGCGCTGCCGGAGAGGCCTGCTACGACGGCGCCTGCTACGCCGCCTGTGCAACCGACGCCGACTGCGACGACGGCAACCCGGACACCTGGGACTACTGCATCAACGGAGTCTGCACCTACCGCTGAGATGAGCCATGGGGCGGCCAACGCTTCACTCCGGTGAACCGTTGTCCCGCTCGATGAAAGAGGCGGCGCCTACCCGGCGCCGCCTCTTGTGTTTCATGTCTTGCGGGTCGGTGTTATCTTATGCACGCGGGTGTTTCTGTCTTGCTATGTGAAAGGGAGGCGAGCGAATGAAACTGCTGTCACACTCGCTGCTGATCCTGGGACTTCTAATCGGCCCGGCCCGGGCTCAGGATCCCAGCCCGAATGATCTGGATTGGCTTCGCGGAGAATGCGGGGACGGGGCGCTGGCATACCAGGCCGGTGATCCCGACTACCGCATCTACCTGACCGAGCTGTCGACCGGGCAAACCGTCGATATCGGGCAGGGCACCCGGCCCGAGTTTTCGCCGGACAGCTCCAAGCTGGCCTGGATCGACGGATCTACGGCCAAGGGCCGCATGCGCAAAGGAGACGCCAGCGTCCATGAGATCGCCACGGGAGTGACCGAAGACGGCGGTGTCCACTGGGTCAGCAATACCGAAGTGGTGCTGGTCAAGAGTGGAAAGTGGCACAGGATCTCGCTTACGGGAGACGATAGCGAGGTACCGGCACTGACCGCGCTGGGGGCCGGCGGTTCCGAGTGCGACGTCAAACGGGGAAGCGACGGCGTCTGGTCATACGTCACCGGCGCTACCTGGAAAACATCGAGCGGGGACGAAGGAGCAACCGGGGGCACCTGTTCTTGTTCCCTGTCGCCGGACGGCAAGAGTGTCACCGGTCTCACGCATGGCCACAAGATCTGCGAGTTGACTCAGATCAGGTCCGGCGGCGTTTCGGGAGAGATGAACTGGGTTTATGACTACAGCGGGGAGAAGGGGTTCGACAACCACCGCTGGTCTTCCAACGACGCAAGATTCGTGGCCATGCAGGACGAGAAATACAACTACATGGTGATCATGAAGGTCGGCGGTACCTACTGCACCCGGATGGGCCAGTCGAGCAGCGGCGAAATGTACGGGGATTTTACAGTCGGAGACGGCTCCGGAGATCCCTGGCCGGGCACAGTGGTCGATCCGGTTCTGCTGCTGAATCCGGGCAGCCTGTCCTTCGATGCACTCGAGGCAGGAGCCAATCCGGATCCGCAACCTGTGACCGCAGGTAACTCGGGAGGCGGTAGCCTGGACGGCGTCAGCGTCAACGAGAACGCCGCTTGGCTGTCTGTAACGGTATCGGGCTCGGGAAACTCGCAGACTCTGACCAACCAGGTCGACATTTCCGGTCTGGCCGCGGGTTCATACCAGGCAACGGTGGATGTCAGTTGCGCAAACGCCGTCAACTCGCCCAAGTCATACGATGTCAGCCTGGTCGTGGGGCAAGAGCCTACACTAACCAGGATCGATATTGCTCCGGCCAGCGCGATGATAATCGTCTCAGACAGCGCCGATTTCACCGCCAGCGCCCGTGACCAGAACGGCGATCCCTTCGCGGTGGTCTTCGACTGGGCGGTCTCGGGCGGCGGATCGATGAGCCCGACATCTTCCGGCACGGCGCAAAGCCAGCACACTTCCAGCTTCACCTCGGATGGCACACCCGGCGTCTTCACCGCCAGTGTCTCCTCGGGCGGGGTAAAGGCAGACGCCACGCTCAATGTGGTCTCTGAATCGCAGATCCACTTCAAGGTCAACTGCGGGGACGACGCCTTCACCCCTCCCGGATGGGAAAACGACGGGCCCTACCTGAAGGGCGGCACGGATTTCGTGTTCGCCGAAAACTTCGATACCACAGGGGTTGTAAACGCGGCTCCCGAAGACGTCTACATCACCTGCCGGCACCGGATCCGCAACGTTGAAAGCGCCTACGGCTACGAATTTTCCGCGTTGCCCGACGGCGACTATAATGTCCGCTTGCATTTTGGGGACGCCTACGGACCGCGGGCCATCGATGTCTGGATCGAAGGCCAAGAGCGGATCAGCGATCTGGACATTGTCACCGAGGCCGGCGGAGCCTATCTCCCGCTGGTCAAGGAGTTGCCGGTCACGGTCGGCGACGGCGACGGTTTGCAGATCGAACTCACCGACGACCGGGCCACACCGGCCGACTTCTTCGTCAACGGAATTGAGATAATCAGTGTAACAGACAACCAGGCGCCGCTGGTCGACGCCGGGGTCGATCAGCTGATCGAACTGGGCCACAGCTTGTTCCTAGACGGTACAGTCACGGACGACGGGCTTCCCGACGGATCGTTGACCACCGTCTGGACGAAAGTCGACGGACCGGGCAACGTAACTTTCGTGGATGCCTCCCAGGCGGACACTGAAGTCCAGATTGACACCGCCGGCGAGTACAGCCTGCGCCTGACCGCTGATGACGGAGCGTTGCAGGTCTACGACCAAGTGCTGATCACGGTTAGCGATCTTCCGGCCATCCAGATCCAGTCCCCCAACGGGGGCGAGGTATGGGAAGTCGGCTCGGTTGAGAAAATCCGCTGGACCACCGTCAACCTCGACGATGTCCAGATCGACTACTCCACCGACGACGGCCAAACATGGAAGAACATCACCGATTCCGTGGGCACCAGCAGTCAGGAGTGGGGAAACTATTCCTGGCAAGTTCCCGCCGAGCCGTCGACCTTGTGTCTCATGAAAATCACCGGCTACTTCGGAGAAGTCCCAACCGTCTCGGCCGGACATTTCGAGATCCGCAAGCCAACAGCCGACGGCGGGACCAACGACAACATAAGCGGGGGCTGCGGCTGCGCCACCGACAATACCAGTGCGTTTTTCCCTCTCTGTCTTGCCCTGCTGGTACTGGCTTTCGTCCGCATTAAGCACTGAAAATCTGCATGGTCCGCAATCCGGCCAGGTCTCTAATGTTTCATGCCTGGCGAGTCAGTGTTATCTTGGACCCATGGAAGAATCCGGCCTCGGACAGTATCGCTTGATCGAGCGGCTCGGAGCCGGGGGCATGGGTGAAGTGTTTCTGGCCAGCCTCGAACGAGCCGACGGGTTCAAGAAGCTTTTGGTTGTCAAGCGCATTCTGCCCGAGCTCTCGGAGTCAACTCGTTTCAGGGAGATGTTCTCGGCCGAGGCGCGTATCGCCGCCCGACTCAATCATCCCGGCATCATCCAGGTGACCGACTTCGGCTACATCGGGCGCAACTGCTACCTGGCCATGGAACACGTGGATGGTTGCGACCTGGCCGCGCTGCTGGAAGGCACCCAGCGGCAATGCCTGCGCATCCCGCTCGACCTGGTGGCCGCCGTGGGTCTCTCGTGCCTGCGGGCATTGAGTTACGCCCACCGCGCCAACCCCGCGGTGATCCACGGCGACGTCAGCCCGGCCAATATCCTGCTCGGCCGCGAGGGACAGGTGAAACTTACCGATTTCGGCCTGGCCCGCCTGGCAGGCGGCCGGCGGGGATCCGCTGGAGCCGGTGAGATTCGCGGCAAGCTCGGCTACATGGCGCCCGAGGTGGCCTTCGGCCGGGCCCCGCAGGCAGCCAGCGACTTGTTCGGGCTGGGAGCGGTGCTTTACGAACTGGTTGCCGGTGTCGGGCCACTGCCGCGCGTCTCGGGCCTCGACGAGGCCCTGGCCCAGGCCCGGCGTTGCCAGGTCCCGCCGCTCGGCGAATTGCGGCCCGACACCGATCCGGCCTTGGCCCAACTTATCGACCGGTCCTTGCGTCCGGCCGTCGACGATCGGCACACAGACGCCGCCGATATGGAGGCGGCCCTGCAGGAGGCCGCCGACAGGCTGGGGCTCGACAGCGGTCCGGCCAGCGTCGCGTCGGTCGTCACCCGTGTCGTGAGATCGAAAAGCAGCCGGACACGCGATGTCCCGCGTACCCTGGTAGCGCAGCTCGCGGCCCCGCGTCGCAAATCGCTTTCCGGAAAGATTGGTCTGTTGCTGGTAATCGTTGCCGCCGTGATAACGGGTGGCCTGCTATGGTATCTGTTGCGCGCCCCCCCCGAGATTATCCAGCCGGCAACACCCGAGCACGAGCAAATCGCCGCAGAACCCGCAATCGGGCCCGACGGCGCGCCGGACGCTGCCGACGCCGGAATTCAAGATTCCCCGGATGCCGGCCACAAGGGCCGGCGCCGCAAGCCTCGCCACAAAGTCGGCGTTCTGATCGCAGACGCGGGTATAGAGGACAGAGGCGGATCGCCACCCGCGGATGCCGTCACCAACATGTTCCTCCTGACCGCCAATCGACAGGTGTCGGTCTTCATAGACGGCAAGCCGCAAGGACATTCTCCGTATCGATCCGGGCAGGCATTTACTGGAACCCATATCGTCAAGCTTGTGGATCCAGAAGGGATCGCAGCTACGATACGCGTTGAAAGAGCAGGAGACACAAGCGACGTAGTCTTCGCCTTCCGCTCGCAACCCTTCGCCATCCTGTCAATCGATGACAATCCCAAGAGCCTGACCCCGATCGGCAATCTCCATCTCGAGCGCGGCCTGCACCTGTTTACCCTGGCCGCTCCCGGCCTGCGGCCATTGATGCTGAGGATCACGGTCCCTTGAAAGTCTGCGGGTAAAATACTTTGTCGTCCGCGGGCCTCGCGGTCTATTATAGCCGTCTGTCATGGGAGCAGCCATGGAGCGGTTCTTTATGATTTGTAGTCTATCGTTCGTCCTCAGCGGCGCGCCGGGCGCCGCCGGAAACGATCCCTATGCCCTGGGCGTGGCCTGCTTCGAGAGGCTCGACTTCTCATGCGCCATCGATCTGCTCTCCGCGGCCGCCAGCGTCTGCCCGCGGAAAAACAAGACCCAGCTGGTGGACATCTATCGCAAGCTGGCCGTGAGCCAACTGGCGCTGGGCCGGCGCCCGGAGGCCGTCGCTGACTTTGTTCGTTTGCTTCGAGTCGCACCCGATTTCCGCCTCGACCAGCCCGGCATATCGCCAAAGATCCTCGATGCCCTTTCCGAGGCTCGCATCGAGATCGAGAAAACCTCATCGTCCCGGCAGGCACCAAAACCAGCGCCCCGGCAAGCCGCGCCTGAAAGCCCGGCCTGGCTCGAGTTGGGCCTGACCACCGGGGCCGAGTTGCTGGTTGGCGAGGACAGGCGCCTTCTTGATGTCGGACCGGCTGTCGATCTCGAGTGCAATTTCATCGTCCGCGGCCCCTGGCGGGTTGGGGCGGGACTACGCTACACTTTTCACGGCCTGAGTGCTGGCAACGACAGCCTTCAGCTGGGCGGTGGCTGGGCTTCGGCCGGCCTTGACTGGCGGCTCGGCCCGCTTGCCATCGCGGTTCAGACGGGCCTGGGTGCTGTTTACTTCGGCATTCCCGGCAACGAGGGCCGAGCGGGTCTGTGGTTACCGCTGCGACTGGGAGCGGGCTACAGCCTGGGCCGGGGGCTGCAACTCGGGGTGCTCATAACCCCGGCCTGGATTGTCACCTTCGATGGCGGTGCAAAAAGCTCTTTCACCCTGGCGCTGGGCGGGCGCCTGCTGTTGACCCTCTGAGACAAGGGGCTACGATCCCGAATGCTCGAGCTGATCCACCTAGAAAGCGACGCCCGCTTCGAGTTCCCTCCGGGAGCGGACGTACTCACCATCGGACGCGCGGACTCCAACCATGTCATCATCGACAATCCCCACATCTCGGCACTGCACGCCCAGATCACCTGCCGCGACGGCAACTACTTCTTCCAGGATTTGAACAGCACCAACGGTTCGGCGATCGAGCGCCAAAAGAAAAGAATCGTTGTGGACGCGTCCACGCCGGCCGGCTTTGCGCTTCATGCGGGTGATCGCATCCTGCTGGGAAGCCAGGCCGTGCCCGTGCTCCTGCTCGTCTCGCGCTGCAGCGAGCCAGCGCAGGTGACTCGCCCGGCACCGACAATCGTGGCCACCCGGAGCCTGGCCCCGGCGGCGGAGGTCGGCCAGCGCATCGAATCGCTTGGCGGAACTCTGTTGCCCTTCCTGGCACTGTCCGAGAAGCTGTCTTTGGCCGAAAATCGCACCCAGGCCTTCGAGGCCTTCTCCGACTGCCTGCATGCCAGCATACCCATAATCGAACATATAACGGTAGCCGAGCCGGGGCAGCCGGATCCGCTTCCTATCTGGAGCGAACCGGCCACGCAGAGTCAGGCGCCGTTTTTGCTGCCGGACGAATCCTATGAGAAGATTTGCGTCACAACCGACGCCGACGGAAGTTGCTCGATCCTGGCTCCCGTCAGGCTCGATCACGATTCCCTGCTGTGGGTTGCGGCGCAGGGGCATAAGAACGGTTTCAGGCCGGGTGAGATCGACACCGCCAGCCTCGCCTGCGGCCTGCTGGCCGCCAGGCTGCGGCAGCTGCACCTGGTCGTGCAACTCGAGAATGCCAGGTCACGGCTGGCGGCCAAGAACCGCTACCTGCGCGAGAAAAGCCGCGCTCAGACGAGCTTCGAGATGGTCGGCGCGAGTCCGGCCATGGCCAGGCTCACCGACCAGATCGTTAAAGTGGCACCCTCGGGCGCCACTGTGCTGATAAACGGGCCGTCGGGTAGCGGCAAGGAGCTGGTCGCCCGCCGCATTCATGCCTTGTCTCCTCGCCACGCGGAGATCTTCGCGGCGCTCAACTGCGGCGCTCTAGTGGAAGGTCTGCTCGAGAGCGAGCTGTTCGGATGTCGCAAGGGAGCCTTTACCGGCGCCAACCGCGACAGGGAGGGTCTCTTTGAAGTGGCCCACGGTGGGACGCTTTTTCTAGACGAGATCGGCGACATGTCTCCCGCACTGCAGGTCAAGCTTCTCAGGGTGATCGAGACCCGCGAACTGACGCCGGTGGGCGACACGCGGCCGCGCCGGGTCGACGTCCGGGTTCTGGCCGCCACTCACCGCGATCTGCGGGCCGAAGTGAGCGCCGGCAGGTTTCGCGAGGATCTTTTCTACCGCATCAACGTCTTTCCGCTGGACGTTCCCGCCCTGTCCGAGCGGTGCGAGGACATCCCGCTGCTGGTGCGCCACTTCCTTGCACAGTTCGCAGCCTCAGGCACGCCGGCCTGCACCATCTCAGACGAAGCCCTGCGCGTCTTCGCCGCTTGCGATTACCCCGGCAATATCCGGCAGCTTTCCAACCGGGTGCAGCGGGCCATGTTGATGGCCCAGGACTCGGGCCGTATCCTCCCGGAACACATCGGTGACACCGATACCGATTCCCCGGCCGCCGCGGCCGGACATGCCGGCCAGGGCAAACTGAAGGAGCAGATCAAGCGGGTCGAGCGCATCCTGATTCTCCAGGCGCTCGAGCGCAACGCCGACAACCGGACCCGAACCGCCAAGACGCTGGGAATTACCCGCCAGGCGCTGCTTATGAAACTCAAGAATCATGGGATCAACAAGGGATCAACCAGTGACTTGTGACCCCGGGCAAGGAAGACTATGATAGCCGACTCGTGTAGACGCTATCTATCCAATCGTACACGGAGGACCAACATGCACAGGTTCCTGACAACTTTTTTTTGCCTTGCGGTCATGGTCACAGGCACAACGGCCCAGGCGCAGGATAGCAACCCCTACTCCGCCACCTTCGACATGTTCCTGCCGCCCGCCTCGGTGGCCAGTTGTCCCGGACCGCTCACTCTGACCTCCAACCCGGCCGCCCTCGCCTGGGCGCCTTCCTTCGACCTGCTTTTTGTGCACCAACAACGCTTCGACGCCGGTCAATCGTCCGGCGACCAGGTATTCGTCGGCGGCGCCGACGGCCTGCTGATGAACATCAAACACCTGGGTCTGGGCCTGCAGTGGGTGCGGCCTTACGACGACGAGGATCGCTGGAACTACCTCAAATATACCATCGCGTTTCCACTTATAACGCAGGGCCGACTTTTCTCGCTGGCCGCCGGGATCGAGATACTCGATCCCACCGACACCGACGAGGATCCCTCGGTCGACTACGTCCTGGGCGCCATGGTCCGTCCGCTGCGTTACCTGAGCCTCGGGTTGACCGGCCGCAACCTGGGCCGCGCCGAGATCAACCAGCAGCGCTCCGACCGCTCGCTGAACATCGGCATCGCTGTCAGGCCCCTGTGGTTCGCCCCCGAACGCGTGACCTTGACCGCCGACTACAGTCTCGTCCAGGACAAGAACGATCCGCCCGTGCGCTTCACCGGACGCTTCTCGGTGATCGACGGTCTGACCTTTTTCGGCAACGCCGATCTCGACGGCAACTTCGGGGCCGGCCTGATGGTAGACTTCCAGCGCCTGGGCGCCGGCAGCTACCTGGGCGTCAGTAATACCGACAAACTCGAGCCGAGCAGCGTGCTGCTGATGGCCCGGGTATCGTCCGAAAATCACCCGGGCTTCATCACAAGCCACCAGAAGACGGCCGAGTTCACACTCGACACGGGGCTGATCGCCGGCCGTCCGACCGCCGTTGGAATCTTCACCCGGCGCGTCACCGCCTGGGACATCCAGCGCTCGATTCGCCGGGCGGCAGCCGATCAACGCATAGACTCGCTGTTGTTGAAGGTGGAAGATCCCGATCTGAATTGGACGGAGGTCCAGGAGATAATAGACGCCCTGGCCGAATTCAAACAGGCGGGCAAAAAGGTCGTCTTTCACCTGCGTGACGCAGACAACCTGAGTTACTACCTGGCCTCGAGCGGCGACGTCATTTTCTTAGACCCCGGCGGCTCGTTCAACGTGACCGGGCCGACTGTCGAAGCCCTCTTCCTGGGCGGCACCATGGAGATGATCGGCGCCCGGGCGGAATACAAGCGCATCGGCAAGTACAAGTCGGCGGTTGAGATGCTGACCGCCGAGGAACCGTCCGAGCCCGCGCGCGAGGTCATGAACAGCCTGGCCGACGAGTATGCAGACCAGCTCATCGACGCCATCGCCACTTCTCGCGATATGAGCCGCGACAAGGTCAAGCAACTGATAGACAAGGGTTTCATGGTGCCCGAGAAAGCCAAGCAGGCCGGCCTGGTGGACGACCTGGTGTATTTCGACCAGATCGACACGGCGCTTGCAAAAGTGACCGGACATACACCCCGGCGCATGGCCGGCTATCTCGGCGAGCGCTGGTACCATGATCGCTGGGGCAGCCGGCCTGTGATCGCCGTGGTCCACGCCAGCGGCACTATTGCCTACCGCGAGTCTCTGGCAACCGGCATGGACGCTCATCACATAGCGCGGCTGCTTTCCGGGCTCGGCGACAACAGCTCGGTGGATGCCGTCGTGCTGCGGGTGGATTCGCCGGGCGGAAGCGGTTCGGCGTCCGATCTGATCTGGAGGCAGGTGAAGAGGCTCTCTGAAAAGAAGCCGATAGTCGTCTCGATGGGCGGCGTGGCTGCTTCCGGCGGCTACTATATCAGCGCGGCGGCAGACACCATCGTGGCCGACCCGGCCACCATTACGGGCTCGATCGGTGTTTTTGTCCTCTTCTTCGACTTGAGCGAACTGTGGGCCAACCTTGGAATCAGCAAGGAAATCGTCAAGCGCGGCAAACTCGCCGATCTGGGCAGCACCTTCAGATCACGGTCGGAAGAGGAGATGAAGCTGCTTGGTGAGACTACCAAGAGCTTCTATGATGGCTTCATTGACAAGGTGGCCCAGGGTCGGCATAAAACTCCCGAAGAGATAGACGCCGTCGGACAGGGACGTGTGTGGACCGGGCGCCAAGCCAAGGAAAAAGGCCTGGTTGACGAGTTGGGCGGGTTGGCGCGCGCTATTGAAATTGCCAAGCAGAAGATCGGCCTGAATCCCGCTGACGTCGTCGATGTGGTACACTTACCACGTCCAGGATTTTCGCTTCGCGTTCTGCTGGGTGAGATGGGGATCATGAGTGAACAACCAGATCCGCTCCCTTGGGTGCTCAGGAAGACCCTGAACGAGATAGTCGGACTTTGCACCCTAAACTCGGAGCCCTTCTTGGTGATGCTGCCGTTCACTCTGGAAATTAAATAAAAAAGGGAGACGCAAAGCCTGGGCGTGGGCGGGGGGGAAACCCAATACCCATTATAAATGCATCTCCCAAAATCGAGGAGTACTCGTGCAGGCCCACAGGCGGGGGGGAAGCCATGTACGCCCGCAACGATTCCTCCTCTAACTGAACACTGTTCCAAAGAACACCGACCACCAAATAACTGAAGGCATGGCCGTTCATCCTGCGTGCAGCAGCAATTGCATATTACGTGCCAGATAACTCATGTGTAAACCAACTAGCTAATTATAAAGCAAAAAGAGTAAATCAGAGCCGTCTCTTAACTTGTCTTTTTTCTTGTATCGACCGGAAAATCATGGTATTCAAACCACACAGAAGGGGGAGTAGATCCTAAAAAGCACATTTATCTGATCGTTATGATGTGGTAAAAATACCAGGGAGGGCATATTGGCCGAGAATATATCCGTTTTGATCGTTGACGACGATCCGAACACACGCTACATGATAAACGTGTTCTGCAAGGAGGCGCCCTACAGGCTGGTGTTTGCCAAGAACGGCAAGGAGGCCATTGAGCTGCTGCACCACGGGGGCATCAACATCGTTGTCACCGACATTCGCATGCCTCAAAAGGGCGGCGAGGAAGTACTGGGCGCCATTCGCGATTTCAACCCGCAGATTCCGGTCATCATCATGACCTCTTTTGGGACCATCGAAAACGCCGTTCATTTTCTGAAGGCCGGTGCATACGATTACATCACCAAGCCGATCACCCGGGAAGTTTTCCGCCACCGGGTCAGCCGCGCCATCGAGAGCCTGCGAATGTCGGAAGAAATCTCGCAGCTGAAATCATCGCTCGATCGTGTTTCCAGGGTCGAGTCGATCATCGGAAATTCGCAGATCATGCGTTCGGTGATAGAGAAAGTATCTTCCATCGCCCAGACCGATGCCTCTGTCGTCATCTACGGTGAGAGCGGCACCGGAAAGGAGTTGTTCGCGCGCACGATTCACAACTTATCGCGCCGGGCCAAGCTGCCCTTCGTGCCGGTCAACTGCGGAGCCTTGCCGGAGACCCTGCTGGAAAGCGAGTTGTTCGGCTACAAGCGGGGCGCCTTCACCGATGCCGTCTCGGACACGCCCGGCCTGGTGGCCGAGGCTAACAGGGGCACACTGTTTCTGGACGAGGTGGGCGAAGTCAGCCCCAAGGTGCAGGTAAAGTTGTTGCGCTTTCTGCAGGAAAAGGAGATCAAGCCGCTGGGCAGCACCAAGACAATCCGGGCGGACGTGCGTATCATCTCGGCCACCAACAGGAATCTTCAGGAGGCTGCGGCCACGGGACAGTTTCGCGAAGACCTGTACTACCGCCTGAACATCGTTCCCATCTCCATCCCGCCCTTGAGGGATCGCAAGGAAGACATCCCCTTGCTGGCCAATCACTTCCTGCTCAAGTTCGTCAAGGAGTTCGACAAGAAGATAAACGAGATCTCGCCTTTGGCCATGCAAAAGCTGGTTGGGCATCAATGGCCGGGTAATGTTCGCGAGCTTGAGAACAAAATTCAACAGACCGTGGTAATGGCATCCAGTAACGTGATCCGCCCAGAGGACATAGACTCGCCTGGGGAACTGGATCCTTTCAAGCAGGAGAAGAAAAAGGTGCTTTCACAGTTCGAATACAACTACGTCACGAAACTGCTTTCGCTGCACAATGGCAACATTTCCCGGGCATCCAGAGCGGCCGGGATGGATCGCAAGAACTTCTGGCTGTTGATGAAGAAACATGAGATCGACGCCAAGCGCTATTCAACACCCGCCCAGTAGGAATACCCATGCCGATCCTGGTCAAGAAATACGGCGGTAGTTCGGTGGCTGACGAGGCCAAGATCGCCGCCGTGGCCAAAAACGTGGTCCGTGCAAAGGAAAGAGGATACGACGTCGTGGTAGTGGTCAGCGCCATGGGCAAGACCACCGATGAGCTGCTCGATCTGGCCCGGCGGGTTCACCCCGACCCCCCCCGGCGCGAACTCGACATGTTGATCTCGGTCGGCGAGAGGATCACCATGGCGCTGCTCTCCATGGCGGTTCAAAGACTTGGCCACGACGCCATTTCGTTCACCGGCAGCCAATGCGGTATCATTACCAACGATCGTCACTTCGACGCCAGGATCATCGAGATCCGTCCCGTCCGCATTCAGGACGAACTGGCACGGGGCCGCATCGTCATCGTCGCCGGCTACCAGGGAATGTCTCTCAAGCACGAGATCACAACTTTGGGGCGTGGGGGCTCGGACACCACGGCGGTGGCGCTGGCCGCGGCCCTGGACGCCGAGTGCTGCGAGATATTCGGTGACGTCGATGGCGTCTACTCTGCCGACCCCGCGCTTGTCGAGCAGGCCAGTCACATCGACGACCTGGACTACGCCGAGATGCAGGAACTCGCCGAAAGCGGGGCCCGCGTGCTCAATGCCACCGCGGTCGAGTTCGCCAAGGAACGCGGTATAGCTATTTTCGTGCGTCGCGCCGACGAGAGCGGTTCGCACACCCTGGTTCGCAAGAACGCGCCCCGCTTGCCCGGAGTCGTCGTCGGAATCGCCCACGAGGAATCAGTCGTGGTACTGGCGGCTGAAAATACCGAATCGACAATGGATGAGAGCTTGCTGGGTTTTCTGGACGAACACAATATACCCGGCAAGCAGCTCGCCATTCATCGATTCGGGGCGGGCAATGGAATGGCGGTGGTCGTCTCGCACGATTTCCTGCCCGACACGAGCGCTTGCCGCGAGCAGCTCAGGCAGCGTTTCGGCGATGCGGCCAGGCTGAGTGACACCCTGGGCGCCGTCAGCCTGATCGGGGCCGGCATCAACCAGACCTTCGAAAATCTTCGCCGTTGCCTGAGTGTACTCGAGAGGGCCGGCATCGAAGCGCTAGGTGTGCACACGTCGTCTTTCCGTATAACCGCTTTAATCACCTCGACGAAAGTACGGCAGGCGGTGCGCCTGTTGCACGCAGAGTTTCTGGGGTCACTTCTGCCATGAATCGCCGACCGACACGTCCACCACAACCGGCACCCTCTTGATGTAACGCTCACCGGCCGCAACCATTTCCTCGCGGACTATCTCTGACACGTCCCAGGCGTCTCCCTCGGGCGCCTCGACCAGGATCTCGTCGTGGACACAGTTGACAATCATGGCCTGCAACCCCTCGCGACGCAGGCGCTTGCGGACCGAGGTCATGGAGATCTTCAACATGTCGGCGTTGGTTCCCTGGATGGGCATGTTCTTGGCCACCCTGGCTTGGGCGGCCCGCGTCTTCTGATCTTCCTCGACCCGCAAGTACAACTTGCGGCCCCCGATAGTGCGAGAGAAGCCACGCCTTAGCGCCAGGGCCGCCGAATCCTCGAGATACTGTCTGACCTTGGGGTACGAACGAAAATAGCGGGACAGCAGGCGCTCGGCCTCCACGGGCTGTAACCCGGTGACGGCTGCCAGCCCTCCGGCTCCCATTCCGTAGGCCAAGCCGAAGTTGATAGCCTTGGCACGGCTGCGCAACTCGGGATACCTGCTCTTTGAAACACTCTTGCCGAAAATCTCGCTGGCCACGATCGAATGCAAGTCGCCTCCCTTGTTGAAGGTTCTGACGAAGGCCTCGTCCCCGCTCAATTCGGCCAGGATGCGCAACTCGCAACCGGCGTAATCGGCCGTGACCATGCGCCGGCCGGGAGGGCCGCTAAAGCACTGCCTGAAACGGCTGCCGCGGGGTATGTTCTGCAGGTTGGGGTTGGCGCAGGCCACCCGGCCGGTGGGCGCCCCGATTTGGCGAAAGTCGGCGTGTATCCGACCGGTCTTTGGATGAATGGCCTGCAGGAAGCTCTCACCGTAGGTTCCGACGATCTTGCTCATCTCGCGATAGCGAAGCAACACACCGCCGACCGGGTGACCCAGGCCCCGTAGGGCCGCCTTGTTGACCTCCCTGAGACGCCGGTGGCAAAGCCGTCCGAGCGCGTCTTTGAGATCGACATCGCTCTCGTAGTTCAAAGTTACTTGCCCGAAAAGATCGGTCGAGACGACATCCTTGAACATCTCGTCCAACTCGGCCCGTGCCTGATCTTGATTTAGTTTGGCCTCTTCGACCAGAGCCAACCAGCCGGGTTGGTCGAGGTAGACACCGTCGTAGCGCAGGTCGGCAAACGCCGGTAGCGCCTCGGCCTCTAACCGGGCTGTTTCCTGCAAGCCCTCTTGCGCCAGGCGGGGTGTCTGCTCCAGAAGAACCTGGTATGTCGCCAGGACGTCGCGCCGGGCGTACTCGATCTGCGCCGGCGTGAAGCCGCCTGAGGTGCGGGCAAACCCGGTCCGCTCAGACTTGTCCAGCTCCAACCCCAGGTAGCGCTCAGATAAAGAAGCCAACGAAAGAGACTGCCGGCCGCGCCCGTTCTCGATCAACTGCTCGTTCAACATGGTGTCGAGCACGTTCTCGACCGAGATGTCATGCGCGCGCAGCATGGCAACGTCGAAGGCGCCGTTGTGCGTGACCTTGGGCACGGGACCTTCTAGCAGGGGACGCAGCGGTTCGAGCGACACCTTGCGGCAATCGACCAAGAGCTGCTCTCTGTCGTCTCCCACCGTGAGCAGCACGACCTTGTGAATATGCGGATCGAGACCTTCGGTCTCCAGATCGAGAGCCAGAAGCGGCCGCCCGGCCAGGCGAGTCATGGCGTGCTTCAGGTCGTCGACGCTCTCTGCCAGGGTGAAGGCTCGTTGCGGCATGAGGCCTTACAAGGGTGGTCCGCAGACTCGCCCTGCGGCCGGATCGATGGGCCGCTCGATGCACTGCCAGGCGAAAGGACAGTCGTCAGCAACCTTGCAGAGAATGGAGCACCGGCTGAATTCCTGAAAGCCGACACAGACTCCGTCATCCAGGTTGGGCACACCGCAGCTCGAATCGTCGTGACAGGTCTTTACAAGGCTATCGCGAATGGCCTGGCAGGTGCCGTTGTCCTTGTCATAAGCCGGCCGGCAGCTGCCCGTCCGACCGATGACGAACTCGCAGTAGAAGCCCTTGGTGCAGTCTTCCGGACCCTGGCAGTCGCGCAGGCAACCCGTGTCTGCCTTCTCGCCGCCCGAAAACTCGACGCACTTCGTCCCGGGCTGGCAAGTCAGGGCATTGCCGCACTCGGCACACGGTTGGTAGCCCTCCTGGCAGGAGTGCGTCTCGGGATTGCAGCTCGAGCTATCCGGGCAGTCGGCGTTCCGGGTGCAACCTACGCAAATCCCCTCGCCTGCCAGGCAGTGGCTGACCTGGCCGCCGGAGTCAACGCAGTCGCTGTCTGCAAGACACTGCACGCAGATCTGTCGCTCCTGGTCACAGATCAATCTGCCATCTTCATCGTTCGCGCAGTACTCGTTCATGGTGCACCGCACGCAGATCGGGGGATTGCTTTGCATGTCGCAGGCAGGCAAATTTGGAGGGCAGTCCTGGTCAGAACTGCAACCGTCCCAAGTGACGCATTGTCCGGAGCCGGGATCGCAAAAGGGCGTTGGCTCCTGGCAATCTGTGTTGGATTTGCAAACGAACTTTTCTATGCAACTTCCACTCTGGCATGTCTCGCCGGTCGCGCAGTCGTTATCGTCCGTGCACTCGACGCAAACCCCGGTCAGCTTGTCGCAGACCGGCGCGGGAGCGCTGCAATCGCCGTCTTGTTCGCAGCCGGCGCGGCAGGTGGAGGCAATGCAAATCAGTTCGCCGCCGCAATCGCCGTCGGCCAGGCATTCGACGCAGGCCCCGGAAAAGCAGCGCCAGCCGTTGCAATCGCCGTCGGCGGTGCAGTTAACAACGACCACACAGCTTGATCCGTCGCAGGCCATACCCCCGCGGCAGTCCGCGTCCGATCCGCAACCAAGCGACTCGCAGCTACCATCTTTGCATTGCTGGCCCGCTTGGCAATCTGAGTCGGTATAACAATCCGGCAGGCCGGCCGTGCCCGAAGCGCTGCAAGCGGCCAGGGCCAGCGTTGCGGACAGAAAAACAATCGAAGCAAGTGCTCTCATTTTCAAATCCTTCGAGTTTCGCCTATGGCTGGCAGAAGAAATACTGGTTGATCCCGGCGCATCTCCAGTCGTTGGCGCACATGTTGTCGCCCCCGCTCGCATTTTCACAGCTCACGCTGCAGTAGAATCCGCCGATGCTGGGCGCGCACAGGGCATCATCGGCGTCGATCACTCCACAGCCATCCTCGCCGTTCATGCTGCATGGCTTGCCCAGGTCACGAATGGCGGCGCAGGTCGTCACCGGTTCGGTGTTGTATGGCAGGCACTGGCCGATGTCGCCGGCCGCGCCGCAGCGGAAGCCCGGCGGGCAGGGGTTGTCGTTTGAGCAAGCCTGCCCGCAGCCACGGTCGATGATCTCGCCTTGCTGACCGACGAACGGCAGGCACTTGTCAGCGGCGCCGCCGCACTGATCATCGGAGGTGCACACGTCGCACAGACCGCGCCCGGTCTTGGGGCGGCAGATGTACTGCTGCTGATCGCAGAGCATGTCACTGGGGCAATGCTCGTCGAGGTAGCAGTCGACGCAGACGTTCTCGTCAGGCAGACAATGCCGGGGGCCGGTGCCCGCGCTGACGCAGTCGCCGTCTACCAGGCACTCGACACACACGCGCGCTTGCGTATCACACACCATGCCGCGGTTAGTACAGCGGCTGTCGTTGTCGGCGTAACACTCGACGCACACCGCCGGATCGCTGGTGACATCGCAGACCATGCCCTGGGCCGCGCACTGCCAGTCGGCGGAGCAGCCCAGCAGGCAGGTGTGGCTGTCGGTGTCGCAGTAATGCTCCCCGATGCCGCCGCAGTCGGCATCTTCCAGGCACTCGACGCAGGTGTGCTCGGCCAGCCAGCAGCGCTGGCCCCCCGAGCAGTCCTGGTCGGAGTTACAACCGGCGGCGCAGCTTCCGTTGTCGCAGAACATACCTGCCGGACAGTCGCGGTCGTCCAGGCAACCTTCGATGCACTCGTCCCCCTCGCAGATGAAGCCCAGATCACAATCGGAATCGGTCTGGCAGCCCCGCACACAGACGTGACTGGCAAGGTCGCAGGTCTCGCCCGGCGCGCAGTCGTCGTCGCTCTGGCAGCCCTCGAGACATTTCTGGTTGGCCAGGTCGCAATAGAAGCCCGGCGGGCAGGCGACGTTGTCGGAACAGCCCTCGATGCACTGGTTGTTGTTGCAGATCAATCCGGGGCCGACATCGAGGCAGTCCATGTCGTCGCGGCAGCCGCGCACACATGAATTCTGCTCGCAGATCATGCCCGGCAGGCAGTCGCCATCCTGCTCGCACCAGGGCACGCAGCGGTTTTCGAGGCACTTGTTGCCGTCCGGGCAGTCGGCATCCTCGAGGCACTGTACACAGATGCCGTTGTCGAGATCGCAAATCGTGCCCTGGGGGCAATCGTCGTCGCTCGAGCAGGGACGCTCGCATATTCCCTCGGGGCTGCAGACGCGGTTGTTCTGACAGTCGTCGTCGCTCAGGCACTGCACGCACGTGCCCGGCTCACCGGCCGACAGGTCGCAAAGCAGGGTCTGCGGGCAGTCGCGATCGGTGCGGCAACCCTCGACACAGTGTGTCTCCTCGCAAACGAATCCCAGTCGGCAATCCGAGTCGGCGCTGCACTCCGGCGGCTCAGTTTGGCAGGCGCCCTGCACGCAGAAGCCATTCGGGCAGTCACCGTCGGCGAGACACTCGACGCACATGCCCGAAAGAACATCGCAAAACGGCGTCGGTGCGGAACAGTCGTCATTCAACGTACAACTCGTGGTCACACACTGGTTCTGCCGGCAGACCATGTCCAGCGCGGGACAGTCGACGTCCCAGACGCACTCGACGCACAGGCCGCTCGCCTGGTCGCAGATCGGCGTCGCGCCGGAGCAGTCGTCATTCGAACTGCATACTTCCTCCACACAGCTGTTCTGAACACAGATCTCGCCGCTCGCGCAATTGCTGTCTAAGACACACTCGACGCACAGGCCGGATGTCAGGTCGCAAATTGGCGTAATCCCGGAACAGTCGTCGTTCGAACTGCAGGCTTCTTTTTCGACACAGTTATTATTGACACACATCTCGCCGCTCGCGCAGTCGCTGATCTCGGTGCACTCTACACAGGTTCCCGAATCGGTATCGCACACCGGAACCGGCGCGGAGCAATCCGACTCGCCCGTGCAGCCCGGGTGACATACTTCGTCCAGGCAGTGCTCACCCGCGGCGCAGTCGCCGTCCGCCAGGCACTGGACGCAATCGCCGGTTGCGGTCTTGCAAACGCCCCCGTTGCAGTCGGAGTCGGAGGTGCAGTCGGTCACGTCGGTGCACTGGCCGTCATTGCATGTCTTACCCTTGGCGCAGTCACCGTCGTCGCTGCAGGCCGAGGAATGACAGCGCCCGTTGAGACACTGCTCGCCCGAAGTGCACTCATCGTCCGAGAGGCAAAGATCGCCCGTGGGACTCGTCGTCCCGCAGGCCGCGAGACCCAAAGCAAACACGATCGCCATAGCCGGCATGTATACCTTTCCGAACATTTTCCTTCTCCTTTCGGCCCACCCGCCGCGCAGGGCAACCCCTGATGAAGCGACGGAATCGAGCTTGTTTCAAAACTGGTAGATACTACAACGAGTGCCCGATTTTCACAAGGTTGCCACAGACCGCCTGGTTTGTGCTAAATTGGCGTGAAAAGGATATGGCCGTGAAAAAGCTTCTTCTAATGCTCGTTCTTTGTCCGATGGTTGGTTGTTCACAGGCCGGCGGCGGTGCCGACGCCGGGCCGGAACCGCTTCCGCTCGACGAGCCGCTTGGCGCCGGCCAGGTTCGGGCCGGGGTTATTGACAAGCAGAGCGAGTTGCTTTCCGGGGTCGAGGCCCATGGCTGGATCGGAGATTTCAAGCTCTACAACGACCGGGTGGCCTTCATCGTCGAGAACATTTCCGAGCCGCGCGGCTGGATGCCTTACGGCGGCACGCTGCTTGACGCCGATCGTGTTCGTGGCGAGGGTCAGGCGGGAGAAGAACTATTCGAGGAGATGGCCATCAATATCGACTTGATGACCCTCTACCCAACCGAAGCCGAGGTGGTCAACGACGGCAGCGACGGCCAGCCCGCGCTGGTCCGCATCCGTGGCGAGCAGCGCGGCATCCCGCTGGTGGACGCCGCCGTGGGCGGCGCGCTCGAACCCAAGAATTTCGACATAATCCAGGACTACATCCTCGAACCCGACGCGGACTACCTGCGCATCCGTACATCCTTCAAGTCGCGCACGGCCTCGCCGGTCTCCATCCAGGTCGGCGATCTGGTGCTCAACGGAGATCGAACCAGCGACTTCTTCAAAGGCGCAGGGATAAGCGACGAGTACACGGGCGGCTCGGCCGATTACTACGGCGGCTTCGCCCCCTGTCTTTGCTACCTGTACACCGGCGCCCAGGGAGGCATCCAGTCTGCGCTTTCAATCGAGAGCATCACGCCCATGGTCATCGCCCAGGGCCAGGCGCCCCCCCGGAGAGACGAGAACCCGCTGGTGGTCGAACGCCTGCTGATAGTCGGCGCTGGCGGAATGGATGCCTGCCTGCGGACACTGGCCGACGTCCGTAAAAACGGCGATCAGGGTTTGCTGGGCGGCAAGTTGACCGACACGGGCGGCGCGCCCGAGGCGGGGGCGATCGTCCTCGCCCGGGACGACTCCCTGCCGGAGGGCAGAGACTACGTCGACCAGACCTACACCGGCGAGGACGGCAACTACGAGATGCAGCTTTTGCCCGGATCCTATCGGATCGAGTTCCGCGCCCCGGGACGCGATGCGCTCGTGCTCGACGCTCCAGCGCTCGGCGCAGCGGAAAGCGTATCGCTCGATGCCAGCCTGCCGCCTCCTGCCCGCCTGCACTTTGGCTGCACCGGCGAGGATCGCGACGGAGTCCAACTCGGGACGGTCCCTTGCAAGCTGTCGTTGCAGGCCGGGCTTGACGCCGACCGGCACGCAGCGGTGCCGATCGACCTGGTCACCTTCGGCGCCGCAGGCTCAGGAGAACTGATCCTGCCCGTCGGCGACTGGACCGCCACTCTCTCGCGCGGCTGGGAATATTCGATCCAGCGCCAGAACGTCACCGCCGTGGCAGGACAGACCGTCGAGGTTCAGGGAACCCTGCGCCGCCAGGTGGACACATCCGGCTATATAGCAGCCGACCTGCACAATCACAGCACGCGCTCGATCGACTCGACCTTCCAGATCGAGGACAAGATTGGCTCCAACGCCTGCGAGGGGCTCGACCTGGTGGTGCTTGCCGACCACGACTGCCAGGCCGACTTCACCCCGCAGGTCGAAGGCATGATCGAGGATCTGCCTTTCGATCTGCACAAGTGGGTGCGCTTCGTGACCGGCAACGAGATCTCGCCCATGTACGCGCACCACACGTCTTTCCCGCTGCCCACCCATCCCTCGGGCTGGATTTACTGGCAGGTACCCTGGACGCTCTATGACCAGGGCAAGTTCGTGCGCTTCCTAGAGTACCCCGAGATCCTGGCACGCGAGCGCGAACTGGGCGCCGAGGTGATCAACGTGGCCCACCCGCTTGCGAATTCGGGCTACTTCAGCTACCTGGGCTTCGACCCACCCGCCGTCATGCCGCGTATCGACAGCCTCGACCCGGCCAAGTTCACCCCCGATTTCGACACCATCGAGCTCCTGAACAGCGACGGCGTTGACACCATGCTGGACAAGATCTTGCCCATGTGGTGCGCATTCAACAACCAGGGCATGTTCCGCACCGCCTCGGGTGTGTCCGATGCGCACCAAAGAGGCTCCGAGGCCGGCTTCGGCCGCACCATGGTGGCCTCGTCGGCCGAGCGGGCCGACCTGATCGACCTGCAGGAGATCTGGGACAACCTGCGCCAACACCACGCCATGGTCAGCGGCGGCATCTTCGTGCGGCTTGCCATCGGCGAGGCCGCGGTCGGTGACCTGGTATCGTTGACCGGCGCCTTCGAGGTCCACCTGCATGTCGAGGCGGCGGACTGGGTGCCGGTCGAGCGGGTCGACCTGCTGGCCAACGGGGAAATTGTGGCGACCTTCGATCTGGCGCAACCGGGCGAGGTTGACGCCCAGCACCCCGCCGTCCGTTTCGACGGCGACATCGCCCAGAATCCCGCCGCCGACACCTGGTACGCAGCCGTTGCCCGCGGCCCGGCCGACGACCGCCTCGACCCTGTCTTCCGCGGAGCCCGGGCGGTGGGCATGACCAATGCCATCCGGGTCGACCTGGACGGCAACGGCGTGTTTGATCCGCCGGATAAATAGGTGGTACATTTCCAATCGATGCAACGATGCGTCCCCATGATGTTTGTTTGCGCCGCCTGGCTGGGATTGACCCTCTGGCCGGCCGCCCGTGCCTCGGCCGCGGACTCGCGTCCCAAGGTGGCCGTCATGGATATGCAGGCCCAGGGCGTCCCGGACGAGATGGCCGCCACGCTTACCGGAATCCTGCTGGCCGGGCTTTCCGAGGGCGGCGGGATCGACATGTTGGGCAAGTCGGACCTGGGCAAAATCCTGAGCCTCGATGAGACCAAGCTGTTGGTCGGCTGTCCGCCGAATGATCCCAGCTGCGTGGTCCAGCATGGGCAGGCGCTGGGCAACGCCATCCTGGTCTGGGGTACGGTCGGCAGGGTCGGCGATCAGGCGGTTATCAGCGTGGCCGCGGTGGATATCAAGGCCGGTACGACTCTGGGACGCGAAAGCAGCAGCGTCGATGCCGACGACGGCGCGGAGATGATCGACGCCACGCGCGAGATCGCCTCAAAGATCCGCGCCGCGCTGGGTCTCCAGTCCCGCTCCACCTGGAAGCCGATCATGGCTGCCTCGGTGCGGGTGGGCGGCAACTTCAGCGGCTACCTGGGCGAAGAGACCAACCTGGACACCTGGCAAACCTCGATCGAGGTGGAGGCCGACATCTACATCCTCGAGCAGATGCCAATCTTCATCCAGGTGGGCCTGACCATCGGCCAGGGGTCCGAAGACAACAGCCAGGGGACATACTATGCCTACTTCGTCCCGGCGGTGGTCGGCCTGAAGTACCGCTGGATCCGCGAATGGCTGACGCCTTACGCCGGCGCAGGGGTGGGCCTGGGCTTTCTCGACCTGGCCAACAAGGGCCTGGTGCTGACCGTCCAGTTGCTGGCCGGGATGGAGATTGCCAGGCCGAACTGGAAGCGGCTGGCCTTCAGCCTGGAAGGCGGATTCATTCTCAACCGGCCCATTGAAAGCAAGGACCTGACCCAACTCGGCGGACGGGTCAACGTCGGTGTGATCTATCGTTTCTGAGTTCACGACCCACACACAGATCGGATTGACGTTATTACCTCTTGCTCCCGGGCACACCGATGATGGATGATACCCCCATGCCGCCCGTACGTTTTCCACCCGGCCAGGCTTTGCTGGCCGGCAGGACTTTCGACGATAAGATCTTCCCCGAGGTGGACAGGCTTATACTGCAGGGCTCCTGTCCCGATGGGCGGCTGGAGATCGAAACCGCCTCCAGCCGCCTGACCTGCCTGATTCACGGCTCGCGGCCTTACCTGGCCGGCCTGCAGGAACAAGACTTCTTCTCCTGGGTGCCGCTGAAAGATTTCCCGGTACGCGCCGGCCAGCTCGACGGGGCGGTCTGCAGCCTGGTCAAGATCGATCCCATCCGCGTGCTTCTGGAGGCGGTTCACTTTCGCAACCGTCCGGTCATGCAGGCCTCCACCGAGTTGGTTGACCTATCCCATGTCCTTAGCGTCCTCGGCAAGAAGGGCATGGACGCGGCCCTGGCGCTTGAGCGCTCCGGCACGCGCACGCTGCTTTTCCTGCAGCAGGGAAAACCGGCCCGCCTGTATTTCGGCAACCCGGCCGAGGATCCCGGAGAGGGCAGCCTCACGGATCGCTTTCTGCTCTACGCCTTCAGTCCCGAGGCCGGCCACGGGCAGGTCGAGGTTTTTTCGCACCTGAAGATCGAGCCCGATCCCGACGCGGGCACCTCGCTCGTCAAACTGGCCGCCGCCGCCAAACCTCCCCCACCGACCTCGATTGCCGTCAGCCTCGGCGGGCGGATCGTCCTGCAACGGCCTTTCATGTCTCCGTCAATGACCATCGGACGCGACCATACCTGCGAGTTGCTGCTCGACAACCTGAGCGTCAGCCGGCGGCACGCCCGGTTGTCATGGGATCGAGGCCGTTTCGTGATCGAGGATCTTGAGAGCGCCAACGGAACGCTGCTGGAGGGAAAACCGGTTACGCGCTCTACGCTTACTTTTCGCGAGAGGATTGGCATCGGCAAGTTCGAGCTACGTCTGGGAGTGGCGAGCGAACTGCGCCATCCAGATGCCACCATGATCCTGTCCGCGAGCGCTGATGAGTCGAACCCGGGTTACCTGGTGGGCAAAAAGGTCTCGCTGCCTTTGAAGCAGGAGATTGTCCTGGGCAAGGGTCCCGGAGCCGACGCCCAGGCCGAGGGCTTCTGGGTGCGGGCGGTGCATGCCCGCATTCGCCCGGAAGGCCGGGGCTCTTTTCGCCTGAGCTGCCCGGGCAGGCGGAAGGTAATCGTCAACGGAAAAAAGACAAACAGCGCCATGCTGCGCTTCGGCGATCGCATAACCTTGGGCCGCTCGCAGTTCTGGCTCGTCCCGACCCTGAGCGGCGAACCCACTAACGCCTGACACCGGTACGCGGCTTGTCTCGCCCGTCGAAAAGCGGCTATGCTGGGATATGCGCTTGACCAAGATCGGGCGGACACTGGCTGCCATGCTGGGTACCCGGCGTCCCGTAATTCTCTATCACAAACCAACCGCGCGCTGCGATTGCCGCTGCCGTTTCTGTGATGCCTGGATAAACCAGCCGGCCGAAGAAGACGTTTTACCGGACTCGAAAATTATACGCCTAATTGATCAGGCCGAGCGGGCCGGCATGACCATGTACGTCGTCTGGGGCGGTGAGCCGCTCCTGGTCGAGGCATTGCCGGGTTGGCTGAGGCGTGCCCGGAACTACGGCATGCGCACTGTCGTTTGCACTTCCGGTTCTCGGCTTTCCGAACGAGCCGCCGAGATCGGTCCGGTCACCGAACGCCTGCTTTTGTCACTTGAGGGAATCGGCGATAAACACGATCGGATCAGGGGCAGGCCCGGTCTTTTCAAGCAAATAGTCCGCGGCCTTGAAGAGTACAAGAAGCACGGCCACGAAGTAATAATCTGGAGCAACTTGAACCGTGAAAACCGCGACCAGGTCGAAGAAATCTTGCGTTTTGCAAGTCAATACAAGATCGGAGTCGAGTTTTTTCCAACCGCCAGGTTCGAAGGCTACAACGAAAAGATAGTTCTTATGGGCGCTGAACGTGAAGACGTGTTCAAGAGAATCAAGGCCGCCAAGCGGCGCGGCCGGCCGGTGCTCAACACCTGGCACGCGCTCGAATTGATGGCCTCGGCTCGGCCGTTTGTCTGTCACACTCCGCAACTCTCGGTACAAGTCGCGGCCGACGGAAACATCCACGCCTGCGACCCGCGGCTGGTTGCCGGCCTGCAGTCTTTTGGCCATCTGGACAATCTCGATCTGGCCAATCTGTTTGCGACTGAAAAATTCAGGGACGAACGCCGCAAGCTGCAAGCCTGCAACCGCTGCCTGCTGCCCTGCGTGGCCGACATGGCCGACAATCTTCTTTTTCAAGTCCCCAGAAAGGCGCTTAATCGAAGCTACTATCTCTCATACCACCTCCCAAGGGGAAAAATCCGATGAAGCCCTTGGCAGGGGCATCCGGAAGTCCCATGGCGCTACTGATATTGTTTCTGTTATTGTGGCGTCAATGCAAATAGTGAAAGGACGTGCCCCTTCACCTTCTGCCGTTACTTACTTGAATACCTGTCGCATGAAGCGCTGCATGATTCTGCTGACCAGCTTGGCCTCCCCGGGACACCCCCGCTTAAACTTCCGCAGCAATTCCAGGTTGGCCGGAAACTGCTTCTCGAACGCCTGGATCTTTTCTTGCATGATCGGCCGGCCCTGCTCTGAGACCTGCCCCTTCTCCTCTTCGGTGAGTTCGGCGTTCATTCTCTTCAGCCGCATGAATAGTTTTTTATCATCTTTCAGGCTGCCGTCGAGATATTCCCGAATCTTGCCGGCCGTCTTCCCACAGTTGTCCATGCCTTCCTTGACCGTCTGAAACACCCAGTTGAAATGTTCTATGTTCCTGCGCATCATTCCGGTCAGATCCGCGACGGTCGACTCGACAAGGTCCTTCCGCACCGGCACGGACTTGTCGCCGGCGAATACCTTGTAGGCGGACCCAGCCCCTTCCTGCTCCCCTTCTGATTTCATGCAGGCAAGCAGGGCGGCAAGCAGGGACAGCGTTATGATAATACGTCCCATGCGCGCCTCCTGCCTACCACCTGCGTATACGACCCTGGCGATGCTTCTTGCGCTTCTTGTTTGCCTTGAGCTTCTTGGCGGTCGGCGGCTTCTTGTTTTCGGGCTTGGTCTTGATAAGCTTCTTGGGAGTCACTCCGAGTTTCAAAAGCAGACGCTCGTCGATCTTGCGGTTGGCCCGGCAGTGTGACTTCAGCCAGGCGACCGTCTTGCGGCCGCCGCGCCAGTTGAACTTGAACCTGGACAGTGATGGTTCCTGTCCCAGCACTTCAAGCACCATCTGCTCGCATTGGCGATAACCGTCGGCGGCTTTCTCTATTTTATGCAGTCTTTGCTTTGTGTCGCGCGTAACCAGCGCCTCAGTGGCGCTCCTCGACGCCGCGGGCAACAGCACCGTCACCGCCCAGAGCACCTTTCCGCGGCGCACAAGCGTTGCCCGCCTGCCGTCGGCCGCCTGGAGTTCGCCGTTCATCCTGGCGGCGAACTCCTGCCATACGGGAAGATCGACGAATCTCTTTTCCGCGGCCAATGCCACGCGGGCCTCGTTGACGCGCCGGTCGATCTCCAGCGCCAGATCCTTCTGGTTGGGGTTCTTCTCGAGCTTCGTAAGCATCCCTGCCAGAGCAGCCACCTGCGGTTCGATCCCGTCAGCGACCTGCTTGACCCCGAGGGCCAGCGCGTCGCGCGCGAGCTTCTTGCGCAGATCGCTAAGCGCACGGGGGGCGCTTTCCAGGTTCATCTTTACTGCGACGAAGTCGTCGCGAGCGGCAATCTTATCGCGACAACGCTTGAACTCCTTCTGAGCCCGCATAAGCCGTGATGCCGCCGTTTCGGGATCCTCGGCCCGCACGGCGTCGAAGTACGCCTGCAGGCTGATATCGACGAAGCCATAGCACAGGTCGGCGCCGGCCTCTGACAGCTCCGCCTTGAGGTCGGATATCTCCGGGTAAGCGCCGAGTTGATCGCCCTCGTCTTCCATCAACTCTACGGCATCCCGGTAGTGCTCCTCGGCGGCGTCCAGGTTCTTCTTCTTCAAGGCGCCGCGCATGGCTTGTACGTTTTTCTCGATGCTGTCTACGTGAGACTGGATTGCGTCCACGTCTATCTCACCGCTACCGCGTTTTGGGCAGCCGCCTAGCGCCAGAGCAGAAAGGCATACAACCGGGATTAGCTTCGAGCAGCGCATGATCACTCGCGATTATCGCCCGACAGGTAAGCGATGGCAACATTGGCCATCATCAGCATGCCGGGTTCGAGGGCCGCGCTGCCGAAATCGAACCCGGAGGTGTGAATGGTCTCGTCCGTCTCGACACCCAGCCTGAAGAGACACCCGGGAACACCGCCCTGTTCTTCGAGGTAGAAAGAAAAGTCTTCCGCACCCATGGTGATCTGCGAATGCCTGATTACGTTATGCTCACCCAGAATATCCATGCCAACGCGAGCAACAAGCTCCATCAACTCGGGATCATTACGCAGGCGCGGCGTGCCTTCCTCGACCTCCACCTGGCACTCTCCCCCGAGCGCCCGCGCAACTTCGCAGGCTATGCCGCGCACCGCCTCGACAACGTTTTTACGTACATCGGGCTCACGGGTGCGGATGGTTCCTTTCAGGATCGCTTGTGCGGGGATGATATTGCCGCTCTGGCCGGCCTGGAACGAGCCCACGCTGACCACCGCCGCGGTGCCCGGGGCCACCCGCCGGGCCACCACCTGCTGCAGGGCGCAGACGATCTGCGAGCCTATGACAATAGGGTCGATCCCCAGGTGCGGGTAGGCGGCATGGGTGCCGCGCCCGATCACCCGTAATTCGAAAGGATTGGTGGCGGCCCCGGGTACGGGATCGAGCTCGATCTGGCCCGCGCCGATCTGGGGGCGTGCGTGCAGCGCGAAGATTGCCCCGATCGCCGGCGCGTCGGTGAGTACGCCGGCCTCGACCATGCGCCTGGCGCCGTTGCCGTGCTCCTCTCCCGGCTGGAAGATGAACTTGACGCACCCGGGAAGCTGCTCGCGCACTCCTGCCAAAAGACGCGCCGCCCCGAGCAACACGGCCGTGTGCCCGTCGTGTCCGCAGGCATGCATTACACCTGGGTTTTGTGAGCGATAGGCAAGCCCGCTCCGCTCCTCGATCGGCAGCGCGTCCATGTCCGCCCGCAGAGCCACGCACGGCCCGGAACGCTCGCCGCGAAGCAAGCCTACCACGCCCGTCCCGGCCACGGCGCGGGCGGCAACTTCCACTCCCGCCCGTTCGAGGTAGTCGCAAACGATCCGCGCCGTTCGAGTCTCTTCGAAGGCTAGCTCGGGGTGGCGGTGAATGTCCTCACGTAGACTGCCGATCTCGGCCAGGATGTTCGAACCCGGACTGCTCAGCTTTGCCGCCACCTGTGCTCCTTGCGCGTATCTCGGGCGTCAGCGGCAGGCAAGTATGGCGCTGAACCTGGCGCCATCATTCCTGTCGGGCGCTGGAGACCGTAGTTCGACGTGGCCGCCGTGGGCTTGTAGCACCATCTTGCAGAAAGCCAGGCCCAGCCCGACGCCTCTGAAACCCATGTTGCCGCCCTTGGCCTGGAAGAATTTCTCGAAGATCTTATCGTGTAACTCGGCCGGAATGATCGGCCCGCTGTTGGTCACCTCCAGGCAGACTTGCCGGTCTCCATCCCCGCCGAGAACACGGGCCGATAGCTCGATCACGCTCTCGCGGCTGGAAAACCTGATCGCGTTGGCCAGCAGGTTGACCAGAACCCGCGTCATCAAGGCGACGTCCACGTCAACCTTTACGTTCTCCACTACCCCGGCCCGGATCTCGACATGGCGAGCCTGGGCCATAACCAGTAGCCGCTTGGCGCTAGCCTGTACCAGAGAGCCAACCTGCACAGTCTGCCTGTCCAGGAGCAGGTTGCCGGACTCCATCCTGGTTATATCGAGCAGGTCGCCGATCAGGTCCTTCATCTCGGCGGCGGTGTTTCTGATGACATCGAGAGCATGATGCACCTCATCATCCATGCCACCGATATCGTCACGATCGAGAAAATCGAGTCCCAGCATTATGGTGGAGACCGGATTGCGCAGATCGTGCACAATCATGCGGGTCATGGCCTCTTTCAACTCGTCGATGTCCTTGAGCTTGTGGTACTGCTCCAACAGGCGGTCGTTGACCTCGGCCAGCTGCGCCGTCCGCTCGTAGACTCTTTGTTCCAGCGATATATTGAGGTCCTTGATGATCTTGAAGGCCCGGGCCCTTTCGAAGGCTACCGCCGTCTGATCGGCTACCGCGTCGATAAATCGAATGTCTTCCTCGCCGTACACCAGGCCAGAGCGCTTCTGACCAAGCACGATTAGCCCCACCAGGCGCTCTTCGGCCCTGAGCGGAACCAGTACCTCGGCTTCCGGGCCGGGCATGCCCGGCGGCGCCAGGAACGAGCTCTTTCTGCCCAGCACGCCCATGGTCTCGAGTTGTGCGGCATCGAGCCGGGTAGCGCCGCTACGCATCCCGGTTGGCTCGGAAAAGACCTCCACCATTATCTCCCCGTCGTCGGCACCGGCGAACACTACCAGGCTCTCCGCAGGAATGACCCTGGCGAAGAGCTTGGATAGATTCCCGGCCAGCTCGCCAATGTCGATGGTACGCGCCAAATCCCTGCTGTAGTCCATCAGGGCCAGGCGCTGATCGTAGCGACCACGGAATAAGACCTTGTCTACAAAGGTCTGGGCCAGGTTTTGGGCGGGGGCAAAAATAGCGGCCAGCAGCAAGACCGCAACCACCCGCACCCAGCCTGTCCCGCCATGCAGCCATCCGGCCATCATGTAGTCGCCCAGCCCTACCAACAACAGGTAGGCACCCACCACAAACAGCGTCAGGGAGGAATATACCAGCGACTTGTTGATCACCAGGTCGACGTCCAACAGGCGGTAGCGCGCCACTCCAATAAGGACTGCTGTCGCCGAGAAGAGCGCCAAGATGTAGGTAATCTCTTCTGGCAGGATTGGCGCTAATCCGAGACCCTTGGGCAACTCGTTCAAGAGCACGTGTGGGGCGATACCAACCGTGAACCCCCAGATCAGCCATTTCAGCCTCTGGCGGGTTACGTGCTGGCGCGTGCGCCTGTATTTGACGATCCAGATGATCGGGCCGGCGATGAAATAGACAGCCAGGTAGACGCGGAAGACCGAGAAGGCCGTCTGGTAGTTCTCGAAATCGGCGATTGCCAAAGACGACCGCGCACGGGCCACCGCCCAGATCAGCCAGGCGGCGATGGCGACCGTCGGGATATAGAAATACGGCACCAACCGCCGCGCCAGACCGCCGCTTTTTTCCGGAAAGTAAATTGCGAAGTGCAACACCAGCGCGACCGTGAAGGGATACATGCCGTTCGACAGAAACCAGCACAGGCGATCACCCCATGACAGACATAGCTTGTTCTCTGGCCAGTAGACGATCATGACCGTCGAGAGAGTCATGGCCATGCCGAAAAAGAGAAGGACGCTCCTGTCGGCAGTTCCCTTCGAGAGGATGATCATGCCAAAAAACCAGATCCACAAGGCGACGATCACGTTGATGATCAGCAGGCGCTCGGTCAAGAAGGGCACCAGCGCCGCCTGCGCGTTGGCACCGACGCCTTCCCTGTCCACCCGCAGCTCCACCCGCTGCCCGACCCGCAGCCCGTCGAGGACGAAGCTCAGGTAGTCACCATCGGATACACTTCTGCCCTCGGCCGAGACGATCTTATCGCCGATTCGCAGATCATGATCGCTCGACGGAAAATCGGGATTAGGGCCGGCAACTTCCAGCCCCGTCTGACCACCCAACATGACCGGCAACCGCGGTTGCTGAGTAGGGAGATCGATGGTGGCCAGAACGCCCGTGACAAACAGCAACAGAGCGACCACGATGAGAATCTTCTTCAGCATATGAATGACTATTTACCCCCGGCCCGGACTGCCTGTCAAAATAACAACAAGACGTACACGTCGTAGAGGAAATGAGCGTAAACAGCGGTGGCGAAGCCGCGCAGCAGGTAGATGGCCGCAAGCATGCCTCCCAGCACGAACCTGAAAGAAAAGCTGGCCAGCGCGAAAGATTCCGCCCCGGGCCCCAGGTAGTGAGCCACGGAGAAAATGAGCGACGTTACGGCAACCGCGATGAGAATAGCCGGACGAGAACCCATCTTCTTCTTCCTGATGCCGAGCAGCCGGACAACCAGGGCGATCCCGGCCACCCTGAATATCAGTTCCTCGTAGAATCCGGCCCCGGCCGAGGCGATCACCCGGTCGACCGGGCCCATGGCAACCAGGGCTCCGCCCAGAAGATGCAATTCGGCAAGCAGCAGGCCGGCCAGCGGACCCATGATCAGTGCGTACAGGGCGCTCTCGAGAAGCACCAAGGGAAAGCGCCGGGCATTGAACTTCTTGCGGCGCGCAAGGCGCTTGACCCAGGCGGCATATGCAAAGATCAGGATCAACATGATCGCCAGGTAACCCAGCCTGCTCAGCCCGGCCAGGCTGCCCATGGTGCGTGTGAACGGATCGGCGCCGTTGGCGGCCCTGGGGCTTACCAGCAACCCCAGGTGGTAGGTGAGGAACAAGGGCGCCGTCAGAATCAGGTGACCGAGAAAGTCCCCGCTGGAGGCGGGCTGCTTTTGTATTTTCCCGTCCATGCTTCGCAGGTTAAGCTACCGCGCTATATACAATTGACGCAAGACATCTGGCAATGTATCTTCACGACCGTTCGGCAAATCACGACGTGCCGGGAGGTCGGCAGTTGATATCTAGCTCGGATTTCAAGAAGGGTGTTCGTATTCTGCTGGATGGCGATCCATATGTCATCATGGAATCCCAGACCCAAACGCCCTCGGCCCGCGGTGCCGCTACCCTGGTTAAGATCAAGGTGCGCAACCTGCGAACCGACCAGGTCTTCGATAAAAGCTTCAAGTCCGGCGAGAAGTTTACAGAGCCCGACCTGGACAAGAAGAACATTCAGTTCCTCTACGACGACGGTGACGGACTGGTGTTCATGGACATGGTGACGTTTGAACAGTTCACCATCCCCAAGGACGAAATGCCGGACAAGGCCTGCTATGTCACCGATGGACTGGAGTGCAAGGCGATCTTCTTCGAGGGCAAGGTTCTCGATCTCGAGCTGCCGGCAACGGTCGAGTTCGAAGTGACCGAGGTCGAGCCGGGCACCCGGGGCGACACCGTTCAGGGCTCGGCCACCAAGCCGGCTTCGCTGGCGAACGGCTTGCGCGTTCAGGTCCCGCTGTACATCAAGGCGGGCGACGTCGTCCGCATCTCGACCAAGGACGGCAAGTTCTCGGAACGGGTCAAATAGTACCCGTTAATAACTCGCTCAGGGAACTCCAGGAAACGAGTTGACGTACTGGATTTTAATATCCGGGAACGAGTTGACTATCTGCACCTTGATGTCGGGGAAGGAACTGACGATCTTCCACTTGCCGCACTTGTCGGGGAAGGAACTTACCTGCTGCACCTTCAGATCGGGAAACGAGTTGACTATCTGTACCTTGATGTCGGGGAAGGAGTTGACGAACTGGATCTTGCCGTAGAGTTTCTTTCCCTTGAAGGTGCAACTCGATCCGACCTTGCCGGCCAGGGCCGCTCCAGACAGCAGCGATAGCGACAGGGCCAACAATACGACTACCACCTTACGCATGACATCCTCCTTTGCTCAGGGTTCAAGATGGCATATTCGACGGATGAAACTGCCTGTTTCAATCAGGATCTGTAACAAGGGATAATCAGTTGAAAATCTTTTCGAGTTCCCGCTCCACCACTTTTTCACGGCAGTTCTTGGCGATGCTAATCTCCTTGATCAGCAGGTTGCGGGCGGTATCGAGCATTTTGCGCTCTCCGAAGCTCAAGTCCTTGTCGAACTTGAGTAAATACAAGTCTCTGAGTACCTCGGCGATGTCGAAAATGGAACCGGTCTTGATCTTCTCCATGTACTCGCGGTAGCGGCGATTCCACGTTTGGCTCTTTACCGATACCCCCTTTTCTCTCAAGACCTTATAGACGTCCTTGACTGTCTTGCGGGAAATGACCCCCCGCAGCCCAACCGAATCGACCTTGTCTATCGGAATCATGATTCGCATGCCGTTATCAAGAATTCTGAGCACATAGACCTCTTGCTTGTAACCGAGAATCTCGCGTTTCTCGATCCCCTCTACCTCTCCCACACCGTGGGCCGGGTAGACAGCCTTGTCACCCACCCTGAAGCTTATCTGCATCGGCTTTACCTCTTTTGTATTTTTTTTGCACACCTTCGAGATTCGGGACCTTAACATATCCAGGTGCTCAAAGTCAAATGAAAAAAGTACTATTGACAGCACCACACAGTGGTCTAAAATGCTTCCTCGCGACAGTGCGAATGGGAGAATATTCATGCGAAAGATAATGTCTTTTGTCATAATAGCATTGTTTATCAACTCGCTAGGAACAGCGGTGGCGGCGCCACCGTCCCCGCCACCGGCCCCTCCCTTGACACTTCCCGAGGCCAAGGCGCTTGCCACGAGGTCCAGTCCGACCCTGATAGCCGCCCGCGAGAGGCTTCACCAGGTAAACCTGCTGGTCGACAAGGCCTGGACGATGGTCAAGCCCCAATGGACTGCCACCGGGACCTACACCCACTACAACACGGGCATGGATCTGATCTTTCCCGACGTCTCCTCCATCGGTACCAGCCAGGATGTTTGCGGGCCGGCATGGAACCCTGACATCGGGTTCTGTTTCACACGATACCAGACCCAGACCCTTCAGAAACAGGACTCTTTCAACTTCTACAGCCAGATCTCCCAGCCGCTGTTTTTGGCCCGAGCCATTTCATCGATCAAGAGCGCCTACAAAAGCTACGATATCGCCAGCCTCAGCACGGAAAATACCACGGATTACCTGCTTTATTCGCTGGAGGTAGCCTATTACGGCGCCTTGACAGCCAAGAAGTTCGTGGCAATCGCCAAAAACGCTGTCGATGTGCGCGCAGAACACCTGAGGGTCGCCCGGGCCAAGTTCGAGGTTGGCGACACACCCAAGATAACCGCCCTGGCCGCCGAGATCGCCCTTAACCAGGCCGAGCAGGATCTCAAAAGCGCCCAGAACTCGCTCGAGTTATCCAAGGAAAGTATCCAGCTGCTGATCGGCCAGCGGCGCGAGTTCAGCCTAGTTGCGCCCAAGCCACCCGGCCGGCCGGATGTGAACATGCGGCAATACATCGCGCAGGCCATCGGGAAACGCCGTGATCTGACCGCCGCCCGGCTCAACCTGGATCTGGCAGAGGAGGCCAAGGCGGATGCCTGGTACCGTTTCCTGCCATCCCTGGTGGCCACCGGGTCGCTAAGAGTAGCGGACGTCAAGGGCTTCACCAACGAGTATATCACCTGGAACGTGGGCCTGGCACTGAGCATCCCGCTCTACGACGGTGGGCTGCGTTATGCCTACCTGGACGAGGCCAAGTCCAAGATCCGCGAGGCCCAAGCCGAGATCGAGCAGACCAGGCAGTCTATAGACAGCGAGATTCGTCAGTTGTGGCTCAGGCTCGAGATGGCCGAGGCCAATCTTCACAAGGCCCATCGGGCCGTGGAACTGGCCAAGGAGCAGGTCGAGTTGGCCAATGCCTCGTTCAACGCAGGCGTCAGCACTCACCTTGAAGTGCTCGAGGCCAACTCGTCGCTTTTCATTACCGAAATGACCGAGGCACAACAGGAGCTGAACCTGCAGCTGGCCGTCCTGCGACTGCGCAAGGCCAACAGCATGTTCAACCCGGCGGGCTCGTTCTCGATCGGCGCATCCCCGGCAACTGCGCCGGCCGCTGGATCGACGACTTCATCCTCGGCATCGGCAGCGGCGGGTTCGTATTCTTCGACTGGATTCTGAAAGCAAGAAGTAGCTTCTCAGAGCACTTTTTTCCTCTTCCTGCGCCTCAACTCCCCGACGATGCGCTTGACTTGCTGTGCCTCTCCGACGGGGCAAACCAGGACGGCGTCGGGGGTTTCCACGACCACCATGTTCTGCAATCCCACACAGGCCACCAGGCGGCCCTCCGAATGGACGATGCAGTTCTGGCAGTCGATGTCCAGCACGTCGCCATGGATGATGCTTCCGGACTCGTCGCGGGATTCGACCTCAGGCAGCGCCGCCCAGCTTCCAACATCCGACCAGGCACAGTAGCAGGGAATGACGTGAATGCTCGATGATTTCTCCATCACGCCATAGTCGATCGATGTACCTTCGATGCGTCCGAAGAGCCGTTTGAGAATCCCTTGTCGATCGGCCCTCTTTGCGGCCATGGCCCTTTCTAGGCCGCGGTGCAGTTGCGGCATGTGAACCGCCAACTCGTGTAAGACGGCCGCCACCGTGAAAATAAACATGCCCGAGTTCCAGTAGTACGAACCGCTCTGCAGGTACTCGACCGCGCTCGGCAGGTCGGGCTTTTCGGTAAACCCAAGGACCTCAAAGGCGTCGTGGCCTCCTACCTTGTGTAGCTTCTTGCCCGCATGAATGTAGCCGAAGCCGGTCTCGGGATGGGTGGGCACCACTCCCAACGTCACCATGGCATCCGATTTTGCCTCCTGGCAGGCGGCGCGCAGCAGTTTGCGGAACTCGCCGGCGGGATGGATGATGTGGTCGGAGGGCAACACGATTATAGTCCCCTCGGGATCCCGCGCCGCCACGTGGGCGGCTCCCAGCCCGATGGCCGGTGCCGTGTTGCGCGACCGCGGCTCGACTATCATGTTTTTCTTGGGAAGTTCTGGCAGAATCCTATGGATGTTGCGTGAGTGCTTCTGCGAGGCTACCACCATGATCCCTTCCCATCCACACAGGGGCAGCACCCTCTCGGCCGTGGCCCGCAGCAGGGGCTTCTTGCCGCCGATTGGCAAGAACTGCTTGGGTTGCGATTCCCGGGACAAGGGCCAGAACCTGGTGCCGGAACCACCAGCCATTATTAATGCGTGAATCATCGTCGCTCCTTCGGGGACAGGCTGCCACACGACTCGACCAGTTCGACCAGTCGGCGAGCGATGCGAGCCGTGGCGCCCCAGATGGTATTGTTTTCGTACTCGTAAAAATCCACTTCGTGTTCGTGGCCCTTATACTCCATGTGCTCGGCATGATACCCCTGCCTTTGAGAGAACACGCTCCAGGGCACTTCAAGAAGCTCGTCCACTTCGTCCGTGCAAAGCTTGAAAGGATACGGGTGCGGTATGCGGGCCACGACCGGAGTCACCAGAAAGCCGGTGATCGTCCAGGTGTCGGCCATGATACCGAGTACTTCAACATCTTGCCGTTGTAACCCGATCTCCTCCCATGCCTCACGCAGGGCGGTGGCCTCGACGTCGGCGTCTTCGGGATCGCAGGCGCCGCCTGGAAAAGAGATCTGCCGCTTGTGTTTCTCGACCTTGTCGCTGCGGCGGTTCATCAACAGGTGCAACTCGCTGTCTTTCACGAAGAGCGGCACCAGAACGGCCGCAGGCGTGAGACCTCCCCGGGAGACTCTCGCGGGCTGCAGGTCCTGCAACGCTTTGACAATTAGCTCAAACATGCCGTTCGTCAGTGCTATATCACGCCGCACTCGGGCGATTCAAGGCCTGGGGCGAGAATTGCCAGAGGAGGTCAGGCATGCTAGCTTCTGAGCATGAAAACCATCCAGATAGAACTCGAAGGAAAGCAACTCAAGGTTCCCGAGTCTACCACTACCTTGGCCCTGGTCGCCCAGCAGATCGCCCTCGACTTCGGGCTGGCGCGTCCGATTGGCGCTTTGGTCAATAACCGCCTGATTTCGCTTGACAACTCACTCCACGAGGGAGCCCGGGTGCACCTGGTGTCGATCAACACCGATGCCGGCCTGGAGATCTACCGGCGCGGCTGCATCCTGATGCTGCGCGAGGCGACTCGGCTTCTCTATCCCGAGGTTCGCCTTGTCGTCGGACAGTCGCTGGGTGACGGCTACTTCTTCGATCTCAACAATCTGCCCGGCCTCGAGGCCAAACACCTCGATGCCATCCGCGATGAGATGCAAAAGCTCAGCGTCGCCGACATGCCATTCGAGCGCGAGCGCTGCGGCGTGCAGGAGGCCATCAGGCGTTTTACCCAGCTCGGCCTCGACGATCGCGTGGCCTTGCTCGAGACGTTCTGGCACGAGAATATCCGACTGGTTCGTCTCGGCCAAACACTGGATATCCTGCACGGCCCGGTGCCGCCGTCGACGGGCTTCGTGACGCATTTCGGAATTGCCCCTTACCCGCCCGGGTTGGTGCTGCGCTTCCCCTCGCCCGCAAACCACGAGGCGCTGGACGAACCGCCCAAGAACCAGACCAAGCTATTCAGCATTCATCGCCAGAGCAAGGAACGCAACCGCACCCTGGGAGTCGGCGACGTCGGCGAGTTGAACCACCTGTGCACCCATGGCAGGATCAACCAGCTAATCCGCGTCTCGGAGGGCCAGCACGAGAAGAGAATCACCGAGATCGCGGACGCCATTGCAAACAGGAAGGACCACGCCCGCATGGTTCTGATCGCCGGGCCGTCCGGCTCGGGCAAGACCACTTTCCTCAAGCGCCTCTCGGTACAACTTGAGGTCAACGGCCTCAAGCCGATCGGGCTGTCGATCGACAACTACTACGTCGATCGCGAGGACACGCCGCTCGACGAAAGCGGAGAGTATGACTTCGAGTCGATAGACGCCATCGATGTCGAGCTGTTCAACGAGCAACTGGTTGATTTGCTGGCCGGTCGAGAGGCGCTCACGCCGCGCTTCAACTTCGGAGCCGGCATGCGGCAGCCGAAGCAAAAGTGGGTGCCGATGCGCCTGGCGGCGCGGGACGTGCTGATCATCGAGGGCATCCACGGCCTGAACGACAGGCTCACCAGCCAGATCCCGCCCGAGGCCAAGTACAAGGTGTACGTCTCGGCCCTGACCCAGTTGTGCCTGGATGACTCCAACCGCATCCACACCACCGACGCCCGCCTGCTGCGCCGCATAGTGCGCGATCGTCTCTACCGCGGCTACACGGCGTCAGACACCCTGCGCATCTGGCCCTCGGTCCGGCGCGGCGAGATCCGCGACATCTATCCTTTCCAGGAGTCGGCCGACGACATGTTCAACAGCGCCCTGCCCTACGAAACCGCGGTGCTCAAGATCTACGCCGAGCGCTTCCTGCTGGAAGTTCCCCAGGAAGACCCGGCCTACCCGGACATCCACCGGATGATGAAGTTCCTGTCGTTGTTCGTGGGAATCTTCCCCGACGCGGTCCCGCAAAACTCGATCTTACGGGAGTTTATCGGCGGGTCGACTTTCCGTTATTGAAGTCCGGACAACGAGACCCAGGCGGTATGTGCGGCGCTGGACGTGATCGAGAGCCTCCACAAGGGGAAAATCGAAGCGCTGATCAGGCCTTAACGCCGAATTCGAGAAAATATACCAGCACACGGCGGTTAAGGACACTGCCCGGCGCCGAGCAGAATACCAAGCCCTCCGGGCTGCCCATTCGCCGTTGCGAGATCGAGAATTCCATCGTCGTTCAAATCCTTGGCAATCATCGAGAAAATATCACCGCCCGCCGGGTAACGCACGTACGGCAAGAATGTCCCGTCTCCCTTGCCGCCGCTTCCATTGCCCATGAAAACCAGAATCTCGTCATTGATGGAATCCCCGATGGCGAGATCTTGTATCCCATCTTCGTTGAAGTCACCCACGACGATGGATCTCAGCCCATCCGGCCCATCGTATTCCGCGCTTCGAATGAATGTCCCGTCTCCCTTGCCGCCGCTTCCTTGGCCGGTGAAGACGCTGACGAACATATAGCACAACGCCGCGATATCCTCTACGCCGTCCGAGTTGAAGTCGCCTGTTGCCAGCAAGCCGGGACTGCAGTCGTTGTTTGCGTAGCTCACGGGAGCGGCAAAGGACCCGTCGCCGTTTGCGCCGCTGCCGTTGCCCAGCAACACGCTGATATCGTGCGAGCTTGAGTTGGCGGTCGCGATATCGAGTATGCCGTCGGAGTTGAAGTCGCCGGATACGAGATCGCTGGGCCTTTCTCCGGTCGGGTAGTTTCCACCGCTTGTGAACAGGCCGTTTCCCATGCCCGGTAGGATGGCGACCTCATCCGCTCCGTAGCAAGCCACCGCGAGATCCAGCGCGCCGTCGGAGTTGAAGTCACCGGTAATCAGCGCCTTCGAAACCTCACACGCCGAGTAACTCCCGCCAAGGGCAAAGCCCGATTCATAACCCATGTACACGCTCACTCCGGTCACCGGATCCGCCAGCGCGAGATCCAAGAAACCATCGGCGTTGAAATCGCCGCCGGTTACGGCTTGCGATTTCTCGCTCACCTGGTAGACCTCCGGCGCTGAAAATAGTACCTGGGGATTCGACAGGTAGTTGCCGGTGCCTTTATAGATCGACAGGTAGCCAAAACTCACCGTCGCCAGATCCTGGATACCGTCCAGGTCGAAGTCGCCGGCTGCAAGACCGAACTGCCAGTCATCGGTCGGTAAAAGCACCGGCTCGGCAAAGCTTCCGTCGGCCACGGCCGCTCCCGTGCAGCCCCAGTACTGGCAGTCTCCTCCGTACCAGCCGGGCAGGCACTCATTGCAGTCTCGCGTCACGTCCCAGTGTGAAGAGCAGGTGCCGCAGTCGTCGCCGTTGTCCACCCGGTGCTCGCGGCACTCGCTGCAGTCCTTCAGAGGATCCCAGTTGCCCTTGCAAACACCGCAGTCGTCGCCGTTGTCCTGCCAGTTTCCACGGCAAACCGAGCAGTTCCATAGGCGATCCCATCTGTCGGGACAGCTACGGCAGTCGTTGCCCTCTTCGCTGAACCAGTGCTGCTTGCACGAGTTGCAGTCCGTCGCTGGATCCCAGTTGCCCTTGCAGCCCTTGCAGCCAAGATGGGGATCCCATCTTCCGGTGCAAGTACACGCGGCATGCCTTTCCGAGAGGTTCACACATTTTCCCCCATGCTCCTTCAGACACTCTAGCGCCACTTCGCCCTCAACCCCGCACGAATCGCACCAGTGGACGTTGCCGTCGCTTCCGCACTGCAGGTAGGCTTTCTGAGCGCACTTCGGCATGTTCCTCGCATACTTCGCCAAATCCACCACAGCCACCCCGGCCCCCACCGGATGATCTGCATCCGATTCGATCGGATTGGGTTCCTTACCCTGGCATACGACTCCAGCCCAGCGCCCAGCGGGGGATATGGCTAAAACTGAGTCGTAGATATTTTTGCAAATATGGAAATAGTCAACAAAACCAGGTCGCAGCGGATCATATATCGTGAAGGTGTCATTTGAGGCATTTGTGGATACTACAAGATTTAGGTTACGTGCGAATTGAGTATAACCGTAGCCAGCAGGATAGTAATCAGCGCTGATATAATCGAAATCTGGATATGAATATAGATATCTGAATGCACCGCTTCGACCAGATGGATTCGATCCCCTGAAGGTAAAACGGTCCACATCGGGAATTGCGAAGGCATCAAATTGACCACCATCATCACAAAGATCTAAACCAACATCACCTTCTCCCGTTTTAGTATCCAAATATCTTACCTGCCCGCACCAGGCGTTTGGTTCATGCGTGTAGGCACACACCTTCCCGTCCCCCGGCTGCATCACCACGAGTCCGTGCAAGTCGTACGGCCCGATGTAGTACTCGCCCTCGACCGAAAGAGCCGCAAGGTCCACCTTTACAAGGTACGCCCCGCTTACATCATCCTTCTTGCCGAGCAACCCGAACGCCAAGTGGTTGTCGTCCATCAGCTTGTAGTCCACTCCATAAGGAGGCGGCTTTCGATCGTCGGGCCAGAGATCTATCCGTGCCAGCAACTCCGCGGTAGACATCCGGTACACCCACAGCAAAGAATTGTACTCGTCCACCCTTACCAGCCGATCCCGCTCTCTCTGGACAATAAAAGGCGCGTAGTCACCGAGAGCCTCTGAAACATATTCCCGCAGTACCTTCCCCGTGCTCCCGTCCACCGCCGTGACTTTGTCCGTGAACGCGTCCAGGTACATGACGTTGCTCTCTTGGTCGCAGTAGAATGTGTTAGTATTGGGATCCATTCCGGGCAGATGGTCAGCGTTTATCCTTGCGATTTGTTCTTGTGTCGAGACCGAGCGCAATACTAAATAGCTTTTCTTGTCATCCGGGTACCTGTCTTCGGCATGCAAGATGACATTTGGATCGGCACAACCGTATGCTCGCCATATTCGCCCGCTCGACCTATACTCCATCAATTTCTTCCAAGTCCCCACCTCGTAGACTGCAAGGGTGTCCTGTACAAAGAGCATGTTCCTGATGTGTCCATAAACCACTATCAATCGACTTCCATCTTTTGAAAATGTGAGTGCCCCCAGCCAACCATCGATCTCCACCAGGTGGGCCGCGTCGTTCCTGCATGACGTACACATGGCTGCTACCAGGAGCAATACACACAAGGAGCCACACAGGCCACGGCACAGCCCGGCTTCAGCATCCGCCAATTCTTTCTTGCCTGACCAGAGCATCTCATTGCACCCCGTAGCCGGTCAGATGGACAATATCCGGCGAGTCCGGATCTTCGGAGTTCACCCTGATCTCCGCCTCGGCCGGCCCGACGACAACCGGTGAGAAACGAACACTGTAGTTGCACGCCTTCCCTGGTTCCAGATACTCGGTGAAATCGCATGGATAAGGCACTCCGGATGTCATGAGGAAACTCGGTGAGGTCGGCATTGCCACGGTAATTGTCTGACCCAGGTAGCCCTGATTTGAAACGGCAATTCCCTTGGGCTTTGATGCCTGTCCAACTTGCACTTCGCCGAAGTCGATTGTCTCGGGGCCCACAACAATATCGTACAACGGGACTCCCGTGCCCTCGGCGAAAACGTCGATATCCAGTTGTTGATATTCCGTGCAACCGGAAGGATCCGGCCAGTCGGATACAACGGTCAACACAGTGGCGCTCGCGCCTGGTGTCGCGGGGACATGAAAGGCGATGCCTATGACGCACGATCCTCCCGGTGCGATAGGTCGCCCCATCATGAGCGCACATGCATCGGGCGGCGGTTCGCCGAGAAAACACATGCACCAGTTGTCGCTGTACGAAAGTGACATGCCGGTGATCGCGAGATCCTCCGGACCTTCGTTGGTTATCGTTATTGTCTTGAGCTGCCATGTGCCGGCCTGAGCCTGCGGGAAATGCACCGTTGCCGGCTCTGAGACGAACGGCGGAGGCGGAATGTCGTCGATAGTGTCGCAGGCGTCGCCCATGCCGTCGCCATCGCAGTCGTTTTGATCCGGGTTCGAGATGTCAGGGCAGTTGTCAAGCTGATCCACAACCCCATCGCCGTCGGAATCATGCCACGAGACGAAGCTTGAAGAGACTGGAATACACCTGGATTGATGCCAGGGTAATTGGAATATCCCGCTCGCTGTGTTGTGCGGCAGAATGCAACGACCAAGCATCTGACCCAGGCTGCCGTCGAAGTGGGTACACTCCTCGCCTTCGTCGAGGCCGGCGCATTCTTCGGGTGGAAACCTGTCAAAGTCGTCGTTCGGCCCGCCGATCTGCTGGCAATCGCTTTTATTGATTCCATCAACACCCTTTATCAGCAAGCAGAAATCGTCATGACCCCCAGTCGGCAGTTCTTCTTCTGCCTTCGTGTCGTTGAAGACTAAATACATGGCATTGCCATCGGTGAAGATTCGGGCGACGCCCACCTGGTGTGGGTTATCGTCCCACGTTGAGCCGGGGCCTTCATAGCTGTAGCCTCCGGTGCCGATCACCAGGTGCGTGGCGTGTTGATCGTCTGGAATCTCGCCACCCTCAAAAACTTGAGAAATCGGCTCAGTCGTCATCCGGCGATACCTGTGATCGTGCCCGGTGATGATGAGATCCACGTCCGCAAGCTCGAAGAACCTGGCAAGGCGGTGCCTCAAGTCGTCCTGCATGTGATCGTTTGTCTGCTGCCCCGGGATGTCTTCGGCACCGTACATCGGAACGTGGAAGAAGATTATCTTCCAGATGTCTTTGTCGTCTTTGTACTTCCAGAGGTCGCGCTTGAGCCAGATGATCTGTTCGGAATCAAGAAATTCATCTATTTTTCCATCTTCTCGAAACGCATCTTCATCCTCTCCCGGATCCCAAGGAGCAAGATAGCAATCCTTGTCGACGTTGGGGTCGTCGACCGGATTCTCCTCATCATAGCGGAAATTGCAGTTGTCGTCGTTGGCCGCTCCGAAGGAAACAATGTGCATGTTACCAAAATCGAAAGAATATGAAGAGGTTAAGTAGTCGAACTTTTGGTTGCGACTGTCTTCGAACCTGCGCTGCGGGGGAGAGAGATTTTCGATTTGTTCGCTGGCATCACCACCTCTCCAGTACCAGGTGCAGAATGCATCCCAATCACATCGGTTCTTGTCATAGTCCTCCACGGAAGAACCGCTATCCTGGTAATGACAAATACAAAATCCCTTTCGAGGTGTCGACCAGTTATGATTTCCCAGTGCTCCATAAATGGGAATCCCTTCCAGCGTGCCGTTCAGATATCCTGCCTGGTAGTATTCATTGTACCAGTTCACGCGATTGAAGACCCCGAACAGGTACGCCTCGAAGTTGTGCGCATTGTATGCGGTCTGTGAAAGATCTCCGGGCGCAAGCCAGAATGAAGGCGCTTCGTCCATTGTCAAGCCCGTCATGGTAAGGGCCACCTGACCTTCCCAAGCGATATGATAACAACCCCTACCGCCGGAATCACCGCCCAGACAAATGTGCGGCGAGAAATCGCCGAACGCCAGAAATTCAACCTGATCCTCATTCGACAGCGGCGATGTCCTGAAATAGGCATCGCTTGCCAACTCGAAGCGTATATCGGGGAAAAGGTGGGCGCAGCTCTCGTCAAGAAGCTCCACCACCTTGTAGTGGTACCACGTAGAAGGTCTCAGGTTGTCAAGCTTACTGTAATATTTACAATCGGGGAATTTGTCGCTGTGGCTGTTTATTTCCTCGGGAAAAACCGTTCTACAGCTGGTCATTTCCTGCCCGGCTTCTCCGTAGCATATTTCCACTTGAGGCTTGTATTTCAAACCCTCATATATCCCACCCGTTTCGTGCAGATAACACATTCTCCTCCAGGAGATCATCGCCGAGTGATCCGTTGTATCCTGGATGTAGGGCATTCGATGTGTGAAATTAATGAAGTAGTCATTGTGAAGCCAATCAACCCACTCATAGTAGTCGTTTCCTTGAAGATGATGAAAGTTCTCGTAAGGTTTCTCGTCACTGTCCCCGGGGCGACAATCCGGCGGGCAACCTGTGCTTCTGTTTATTCTGTATCTTGAAATATCGGAGAATCTAACTTCGTCAAGCAGGCCGTGAAACTGTTCCGATGACTGGTTGCCGTCCAAAGCGGCACCCAGCACAATGGGCCCCGGTTGCGATGAAGGGCTCCGCGGCCAGCCGGGGCTTGCGGCAGGATCATACGTCGTGTTCATTACATCCGGGCCCTCGAAATGCCTGATGAAGCCAGAATCCACATAGCCATCAATGTACAACCGTGCCTTGAAATGCCCGTCATAGATGGCGATGACATGGTGCCACTGCCAGCGCCGAATCATAGGGGTTCCAATATCGTAGGAATTCGAAGCCATGAGCCGATATTGGCCACTCGCTTCGTCAAATAAGTAGAGATCAAGAATGAATATCAGACCCGCTATGAGTATAGGTCTCGCCTGAAGGAAAAAATTACCTTCCTGGGAAGCAATAATCTGTGTTACCCCGGGTTGGCCGGCCTCAAAATTCACCCAGGCATCGAAAGCAAACGCCTTGGGAGCATACCCGATTTCGACCGTGGCATACCCGCCGTCGAAACGCGCCGCATCACCGAAATAACCACCTTCTCCAAGTATGACTCCAGTCATTGATCTCGTCGCGTCTTTATGATTCTCGCTCGTGTCCTGCATGGTTCCCGTGCCGACGGAATCGTCCATCGGCAGGTGGAAAATGTTATATCTTTCATAATCCGCGGTAAAGCTCCCTGGCGGGGGCGGCGCCGGACCGCCCATTGGCTCTATCCATCCAGGTAGCTCACCTACATCGTTCACCTGTATGCCGATGCCGTTTCCCTCGATGTGCACACCCCCTGTCTCCACTTGCAGATCGCCGGGCGCCAGTTGCCAGTTGCCGCCGAAGTTCGCTCCCAGATCCGTGATTGTGCCGCCGGCCGTTTGCGCGATCAGGTGCACGTCCTGGGGCCCGATTCCCGCGGCTTGCAACGCTTGATGGTCCAGGGGGACCTTCACGTGAATCCCGTCTGCAAGGAGCGCATCCGCCTTTCCGACAGTGGAAATTCGCACCGCATTGCTCAATGGCGAACCGCCACCCGCCATGGGCAGAGAGTTCCCCGGGCCAACTTTAATCACCCGGCCGCCCGTGATGCTGCCGGGCAGAAAGTGAAACACGTACCCATCCAGTACGTGCTCCGTGTCATTGATCGCCATCCTGCGGCCCTGTTCCTCCACCAGGAAGGTCAACTGATTGGCGGCCCGCAAGCCCGGGTGATCCTTCAAGGCTATCTTCTCCAGAACAAGCTCCATGTCTCCCGTATACTGGACTTCGAACGAGTAGCGGCTGCCGACTTCCGCCTTGAACTTCAGGCTGAATGGTGCGCTCGTCGCCAGCGTCAAGAAACTCAAGGACTCTTCCGTCTCGATATACGTCTGACTGTTCTCTTCCCGTATAACCGAGACTTTTCCGACGGGCTCACCGTCGACCGGTTGACCACGGACGCTCACCCGGAATTCGACCCAGCGCTCGCCGGCCGTCACTCGCACATGCGGCCCCGTTGACATTACCACGTTCTGACCGTCCTCGGGTCCAATGACCCACGAGGTGCCCTCGGCATGCCCCGCCGCATGCTCGAGCGCGGGGTCCGCGCCCGGCCATTCCAGACGCGGCTGCCGCGAACGGTGCCCGAAAATCTGCAACTCCGATAGATGTGTATTCGGGCTTCCCTCTGTAGACTCGTTGCTGAAGCGTACGAACCGCGTCGCCGTGTCGCAGATGTCATCGACACCTTCCTTCACTGCATCTGTCCGGTGCACAACCTCTTCCCAGGCGAGGATCAGGTTGTTCCAGATCTCGATTTTATACGACTGGGGATACGGCGACACCACCCTGATCCCGGTCACTTTCTCCTTGGCCAAGAGGTCAACCACCACTTCATGCCCCCAGCCTGGCGCCATCCAGCTCGAGAGATCGTCATCGTCAATTATGCTGCGCACCTCGTTTACTTGCGTGCATTCGGGGCAGATTGGCAACGGCTGTCCACTTCCGGTGTCGCTCGACACCGTACCGAGAAGCGCCAGGTTGCTGCCCTCGATCCCCCCGTCCTCGCGGCAACTCGTGGTGCATGGGCCGACCTCGTCGGCCAGCGTCTGCGCCTGGTCCAGCCAGGCGGCCGCCGTGGCGTCGTCCAGCCAGTGCCCCTGCCCCTGCTCGACCTGGGCGATGAAGTCCTCGATCAGGCCGAGCTTCTCGGCGCAGTCGTTCGTCGCGAGCGCAGCCGCCAGCAGATCCTCGAGCTTCTTTCCGTGGCCGGGATTCAGGTCAGCGCCCTGAACTGAGCCGAGAAGATCACCCGTGCCCTCGTCCGGCGAGGGCGCATGCACCAGCAACGCAACCTGATCCGGCTCGCTGAAAAGTTCGCCGTCGCTGACCATGAGACCGAATACCATCGACCCCAGGTCGACGTTCGGCGACACGATGAATCCAGGCGTAGTCGAGGACGCATCGTCGAGCCTCACCGCCGGGCCTTCAACCTGGTACCACATGTACGTGATCTCGTCGCCGTCCGGATCGCTGCTTGCGCTTCCGTCTAGTTGCACCCAGTCGCCGACGTTGGCTTCCTGGGCGACTCCCGCGTCGGCAACCGGAGGGCGGTTTTCAGAGGGCGCCTGGGCGCAGGTCGCATACCTCACCCAGTCCCAGTACGATATGGATTCACCGCCGCCGAAGACGGACAGGTTGGGCGGGGTGTTGGAGTTTCTCAGCATGTCATACTCGACCTCGTGAAACTTTATTCCGTCAACGAAGAACTTTGCGGTTCCCGACTTGTTCACCTCCAGCCGGTACTCGTGATAGACGGACCAGTCCAATTCAATCGACGTGCAAATGGGACTCTGGTCACAGGCGTCGACGGTCATGTGTCCATTCTGGGGATTGTGATTCAGGCTGATGTACGCAACCTTCTGCCCGTCGCTCACGGCAAAGCTTGCATTCGTGAAATTGCCTGGCAGGAAGAACTCATCGACCCTGACCATGACTTCCATGGAGTACGACTCGGCCGTCTCGAAGGCTGCGTCGTACCGCCGGTAGCCGTAGTAACCGAGAGGATCGTCAACCGGGATTATAAGCTGGCAGTCCTGAATGAATGGATCGCCGTGGCTACCGGGATCCACCGTCCACTGGAACTGGTTGCCGGGATCGTCCGGAAGCAGGCAGCCGTCGTATTCGACCTCGTGCAACGGCACATCACAGGGCAAGACGGCCCCGGCCGGGCCTGAGCAGAATATCAACGCGAGCGAGACGGCGGCAAGGTGTATACCCCCCCCCCCTGCAAAAAAGAGCTGCTAATCACGTCCTGCCGACCGAAGAACACGCTCTTCATGATCGCCCTCCCGCGCAAGTGGTTTTGAGACTCCGAGTCTCGCCTGTTCGATTCTCGATGTGTTCATTATAACACAAACGGCGGAGAATATTTTTGCAACCTGGGAATTGGGTGTGGAAATGTGCGCCTGGAAAAGGAACATCCTTGATTTCAATGGCCCGCTTTATGGCGCGTCTATAAACGACCCCGCGCGCCCCTGAATCGGGGGCACGCGGAGAGAGATGGGCGTGTCTTCAGCGCTCGATGGTCAGCGACCAGGAGTTTAGCGTTCCGGTATCCTGGCCGGCGTTGTCCGAGATGAACAACTCCCACTCGCCGCCGCTGTCCGCGCCGTTGAACTCGTCGACGCTGTAGCTCTTTTCGATATTGTCGGCGTCGTCACCCTCGCGGTTGTGCAGCATCGAGGAGCCGGTTCCGTGCCTGAGCTCGATCTTAAGATCGCTGATCCATGTGTGGTTGACGTTCAACTCGATTTTGACGGACTTGATCACGCCCGAGCCCGGCACGCTGAGTGTGCTAGCAACGCCATCTTCCTCGTTGTCGGGGATGGCCAGCGCGGCGCTGCTTGTGAACGTCTCGCCCGTGCTGCCTGAGCCGCCGGACTCGATCACGGCCAGCTCGAACGAATCTATGCTGCCGGTGTCCTGGCCGGCGTTGTCGACCACCACTAGTTCCCAGATGCCGCGCGCCGAGCCGCTGAAGTCGCCGACCTCGAAGGTCTTGGTGATATTGTCGGTGCTGCCGCCGGCGTTCTTCTGCAGCTCTACATCCTTGCCGTCGTGCCTGAGCGTTAAAGTCAGGTCGCCGATGTAGGTGTGGGTGATGTTGACGGTGACCTTGAGCGAAGCGATGGTCACATCATCGCCGACGTCGATGGACGCGGTCGCCCCGGCCGAATCGTTGTCGGGGATGCTCACCTTCGCGTCGGTCTTGTAAATCTTGGCGTCGCCGTCGTCGCTGGGCTGAACCTGCTGGCTCATCCTGACCAGCATCTCGATCTTCTGCAGGCTGGCGTTGCGGTTTGGGGCGGAGCCCGCCCGCAGAGGCAGCCAGAAGAAGTCGGGGTGCGCCATCTGGCTGTTGAAGCGCGAGGGATAGGAGCTGCCGCTGGCCGTGAGCCACTCGCCGCCGATGATGTCGCCATTACCGTCGAGCTCCAGGATGTAGCCATAGCTGTCGGTGCGAGTGTAGCTGTCGATCTGCGGGATCTTGGGAACGGTGTCCGGGGATGACTCGGTGACGTAGTGGACGTCGGTCGCAACCTGGAAGAACTTCTTGGCGTCAGTGTTCCAGGTGTACGTGCAGGGGCTTACACAATCGGGATCGATCAACTTGGCCGCTTCTTCCTCGGTCTTCTCATCCATTGAGTTGACCTCGTAACCGATGACCGGCTGATTCCAGACCTCGTAGTTCATAGTGCGATCTTCGGCGAAGGCACGCTTGTCGCGCCCGATCATGTTGGTCAAAATCAAGTGCATCGTGCCCGGGTTGGAGTCGCGGCACTCGTCCTGCTTGATGCGGCCGTACTCGTCGCGCTCGATCTCGTCGGTGCGCACGTTGCAGCGCCGACCGACAAAACGGGAGGACGAGTTGTTGTAGGCCATGATCAACAGGGCCTTCACGTCCGAGACCTCGAAGGTCACGCCATTGTAGGTGACGGCCTTTTGCGGCTCGGGTTCGAGAATCGCGGCCGGCACCCAGGCGTGGCACAGGCCCCACCAGCTCTCGATGGCTTCCTCGCACTTGCCGTCCGGATCTTTCCACAGGTCGCGCATGGCCTTGTTGCCGTGGTTCTCGCTCCAGTACTTAGCCGCCGGGCCGAGCTCGTCGTAGTACTTATTATCATACTCGTTGGCGCAGTCCTTGAAAGGCACCAGGGTGTCGAAGTCGGCGGGCGGCGTCCAGTCGTTGAAGGCCATGTCGTATTTCTCGAGCGGCGAACGGCTGCTCTGGCCCTGCCAGCGAACGTTGACCGAATCCTCGTAGGTGGGCCAGTAGGTGGACGGCCAGGCTACCTGCTCAACTCTACCCTGCTGCGGCAGGTTAGCAAGCTGGTAGTCAAGGTTGACTCCGAAGAGTTGCGGATCGTTCTGCGAATCCCAACGATCGGCCTTGGGCGCGCTCTTGTCGATGCAGGCCTGCTTGATCTTGCCGTCAGGCAGGCTGTCGCACGATACGGGGCCCTCGTTCTCACCCGCGCCGCAACCGCAAAAAGCCACGGCAACGAGTCCGACCACGAAAAAAGTAGCCAGCTTTCCCATCTCAACCCTCCTTGGAAAACGACACGTTTATTTCCCATGTCGCAAATAGTATGCCAGGGAGTATGTCTTCTAGCTGAAAATCCGTTTCTTGTCCAGCACGCTGGTCAATACAAATCCATTACCCATCCCAGGATCGCACTGCCCAGTATGAAGCGGTAGACGATGAAGACGGCCATGGACCGCTTCTGTAGAAAACGGATCAAGCCGGCGATTGCCAGGTAGCCACTCACGCCCGCCACCAGCGTTGCGACCAGCAACGACGCCCATGACACCTCCCCGATCGATCCCCGCAAGAGCTTCAGCATTTCGTAAAGCCCCGAGGCGGCGACCGCCGGGACGCTCAGCAAGAAGCTGAAACGGGCCGCATCCGAGCGCTTGAGCCCCGCAAACAGGCCGGCAGTGATTGTGACGCCCGATCGCGAGGCGCCCGGTATCAAGGCCAGTGCCTGGGCCAGACCGATCAGCAAGCCGTCTTTCCAGCCGATCTGCGCCTGGGTGCGCACGCGGCTCCCTGTCGCCTCGGCCAGGGCCAACAGCAGGGCCAGGCCGATTAAGGCCGCGCCTATCACCGCAAGTGAGCGCAGACTGGTCTCGATGGCGTGCTCGCACAGTAAACCCAGCAGGCCGATCGGCAGCGTGCCGATGATCAAGATCCAGGCCATGCGCGCCTGGTGCCCCTCGAAGGGCCGGCCACGGGCTATTCCCGCGATCCAGGCGCGGGCCATATCGTAAAGATCCTTGGCGAAGTAGACCAGAACCGCGGCCAGCGTGCCGAGTTGAACCACTGCCGAGAAGGCCGCCCCGGGATCCGTCCAGCCGGCCAAGGCCGGCACTATCCGCAGGTGAGCCGTCGAGGAGATGGGCAGGAACTCGCTCAACCCCTGCACCAGCCCGAGGATGATGCCCTGGAAAATGCTCATGCCTTTGTGTGCGCCTGCCGGCTATAAACTCGCTTCTGATTTCAGCAGTTCGACCCGGTCGGTCTTTTCCCAACTGAAGCCCTTGCCGCTGCGACCGAAGTGCCCGCCGACCGCGGTCTGGCGATAGATGGGGCGCAGCAGGTCGAGTTGCTCGATGATATCAGCCGGCCTGAATGGAAAGTGTTTGCGGACCAGCGCGGTTATCTTGTCGTCGGGGATCTTGCCGCTGCCGAAAGTTGTCACCATCAAAGAGACCGGATCGGCCACCCCTATGGCATAGGCCACCTGGATCTCAGCCTGGTCGGCAAGGCCGGCCGCGACCACGTTCTTGGCTGCGTAGCGGGCCGCGTAGGCGGCGCTACGATCGACTTTCGAAGGATCCTTGCCCGAGAAGCACCCTCCCCCGTGTCGGGCCCAGCCGCCGTAAGTGTCGACGATGATCTTGCGGCCGGTCAGGCCGGCGTCGCCGGCCGGCCCGCCGATCACGAAGCGCCCGGTGGGATTAACGTGAAACACGGTATCGGGCAGCAGCATCCCGGCCGGAATGACCGGCTTGATCACCTGCTCGATGACGGCTTCACGAATGGTCTCATAGTCTACGTAGTCCGCGTGCTGGGTGGCGATGACTACGTTTGTGACACCAATCGGTTTGCCGTTTACGTAGCGTACGCTCACTTGACTCTTGCCATCGGGCCTCAGAAAATCTATCTTCCCGTTCTTTCGCTCACTGGTCAGCCTGCGCACCAGTCGATGCGCCAGATAGATCGGCGTGGGCATCAGCACGTCGGTCTCGTTCGTCGCGTAGCCGAACATCATGCCCTGGTCGCCGGCTCCCTGATCCTTGTTGAGCCCCTGGCCGCTGGTCACCCCCTGCGAGATGTCCGGCGATTGGTGATATATGGACGAAAGGATAGCGCAGGTTTCCCAGTCGAAACCCTTGGAAGAATCGTCGTAACCGATGTCGCGTACGACCGAGCGGGCCACCTCGGACAGGTCCGCATAGCCCTCGGTTGTGATCTCGCCGGCTATCAGCACCATGCCGGTCTTGAGCAGCGTCTCGCAAGCAACCCGGCTGCCCTTGTCCTGCTCGAGTAGGGTGTCGAGAACCGCGTCCGAGATCTGGTCGGCCATTTTGTCCGGGTGACCCTCGGTTACCGATTCGGACGTAAATTCGAAGTCTTTTCCATTCATGGGTATTCCTCCAGTTTTGACTTCTTCCAGAACAACCGGGGCGACTATCGGCCAAACGGTCGTCTCTGTCAACCACGATCGGGGCAGGCTACAATCCGCCCAGTATGTCGGCGTTACCTTCGCTGGTGAAGAACTCGGGGAAACGCTCGGCCATCCAGTCCTGGACCATCCGGAGGATCATACCGGAATCGCGCAGTTTGATCACCTGCCGGTAGAGCCTGCGTGCGTCTTTTAGGTGCGAGCCGCGAATCAAGTGGCGCGCGTAGGGCAGCGCCAGGGGGTTCATCGAGATCTCGTCCAGCCCCAACCCCAGCAGGATGTGCAGGTAGAGCGGGTTGCCGGCCATCTCGCCGCACATGGCTACTTTTATCCCGGCCTGGTGGGCGTTTGTGACCACCTGCCCGAGCATTCTCAGGATGGACACGTGCAAGGGATTGAAAAGGTAGGCAACCTGCTCGTTCTGCCGGTCAACGGCCAGCGTGTACTGGATCAGGTCGTTGGTACCAATGCTGAAGAAGTCAACCTCAGTGGCAAACAGGTCGCTCATGAAGGCCGCCGAGGGTACCTCGATCATCATGCCTACTTCTATGTCATCGCTGAAGGCCTGACCCTTGGCCCGCAGCTGGTCCTGGGCCTCCCTCAGCAGGGCCTTGGCCTCCCTGATCTCGTGCAGGACCGAGATCATCGGAAACATTATCTTCAACCGCCCGTCGACCGAGGCGCGCAGCAAGGCGCGCAGTTGGGTCAAAAAAAGCGGGCGATTCTGCAGGCAGGCACGGATCGAGCGCAAACCCATGGCCGGGTTAGCCTCTGGCTCGGTGCGCAGGAAGGGCAGTTTCTTGTCGCCGCCCGGGTCGAGAGTGCGGATGGTGACCGGCCGACCCTTCATCTGCCTCAGGATCTTCTGGTAGCTGCGCCGCTGGAAACCCTCCGACGGGGGTCGTCGATCGAGAAACAGGAACTCGGTTCTGTACAAACCGATCCCGTCGGCGCCGTAACGCAGCGCCGTCTCCACCTCCTCGACCATCTCCAGGTTGGAAGACAACCTGACCCCGTACCCGTCCAGGGTCTCGGCAGGCAGGGCCTTCTCCATGACCAGCTCGGCCATCCGGCTGCGCAATCCCTGGGATCTGACAAGCGCCTCCTGAACCGCGCGCTCGGATGGGTGCAGGATCACCTCCCCGCGATAGCCGTCGACGATGATCCTGTCTCCCGTGCCCACCTTCTCGAGGATGCCTTCGACGCCGACGATGGCCGGCAATTCAAGCGAGCGGGCGATGATCGCCGTATGAGACGTCTTGCCCCCCACCTCGGTGACGAAACCAGTTACTTTTTGGCGGCTCAAGCCGGCTGTGTCCACCGGCGACAGGTCGTGGGCAACGACGACCGCCCGCTCGTGCGCGGGGGGCCGCACCTCCGCCTCGTGTCCCATCAGGTTGCGCAAGATGCGCTGGCCCACGAATTCGACATCGCTGCGGCGTTCCCTGAAATAGTCGTCCTCCAGCCGATCGAACACCTGGCGGATCTCGGCGACCTTGTCTTTCAACGCCCACTCGGCGTTGATACCCCGCGCGGCGATCAGCTTCTCGGTCCCGGCGACGAGCATCTCGTCCTTCATCATCAGAAGGTGCGCCTCGATGATCGCGGTGGGATCCAGGCGGTCGCGCCGCGCCATTTTCTCTTTAATGGCCGAAAGCTGCGAGACACTCATGTCCACGGCCCGGCGAAATCTATCCTTCTCCAGGTCAATGTTCTCCCGAGCGACGTGAGTCTTGGGGACACGGAACTTGCGCCGATCGACCAGGTGAACCAGCCCGACACAAATGCCCGGCGAGGCGTCGATTCCCTTGAAAACCTTGGTACGTGGCCTGGACATATTCCGCTATTCGCCCTCGCCGAACAGGTTGCCGATCAATTCCCCGATGGCCCGAAGCGCCTGGGCCGAATCGTCGCCCCGGGCCGACACCATGATCACGTCGCCCTGAACCGCCGCCAACTGGAGAACACTCATGATGCTCTTACCGTTGACCACCAGATCTTCCTTGCCGACCGAGATTTCACTGGCGAAACTCGTGCTCAGTTGCACGAAGACGGCTGCGGCCCGCGCATGCATGCCCAGCTTGTTCTTGATTACGAAGCTGTCATTCGCCTCGGGCATCGTTATCCTTCGAGATGTCTATGGTTCGCACCCGGCTTGCCGCCGCGCTGCATCAACATGTCGGCTGCCGCCACGATATTGTCGCGGCCCTCGCGGGCGATGGCTCGCGCCATGACCGCCGGGTCGGACAGGCCGTGATTGCGCAGATCCACCATTTTTAAAAGCATGGCCAGGTTCAGGCCCGAGACAACCTCCACCCTGCCGGGTACCATGCGCGCCAGTGAGAAATTCGCCGGCGATCCGCCGAACAGGTCGGCCAGGATGACCACCCCCTCCCCGCTATCGACCTCGTGTATGGCCCGATCCAACTCGCGCTCGACTTCCTCGCTGGAGGCATCCGATCCGACGTCAACCGCTGTCACCTGCGCCAGGGCCCCGACTATCTGGTGGAGAACTTTGGAAAATATTTCCGCCAGACCGTCGTGCCCGAAAATCACCAATCCCACCATGATATGCCCTTTCCGTCACCGTCAATCTCCGTGAAGGTCGCGGTGCCTGACCGCCACGGTCACCCCTGCCTGTTTCAGGCGCCGGGCAAGCTCCTCGACCATGACAACCGAACGATGCTTGCCCCCGGTACAACCGATGCCAAGCGTCAGGTAACTCTTTCCCTCGTTGTTATAGCGGGAGCTGAATGCGTCCAAGTAAGCGCTCACGTGTTCGAGGAACGTCCCGGCATCCGGATCTCGCATGACGAACCCGGCGACCTCGGGGTTCAAACCATTTTCCTCACGCAGCTTCTCGTCAAAATACGGGTTGGCCAGAAAACGGACATCGAACACGAGATGAACCTGAGCCGGAATGCCGTGCTTGAACCCGAAAGACACGAGCGCCAATGTCATCTCGTGACCGGCCTGAACCCGGGTGAAACGATCGCTGATAATGCGCCGCAGCTCGTGCGGAGTCAGCCCCGTTGTGTCAAAAACCTGGCCGGCCGCATCGCGCAGCGGTTTCAGGATGGTCCGCTCGCGAGCGATGCCGTCCTCAACCGATCCCTCGGGCGCCAGGGGATGCCGGCGCCTGGTTTCGTTGTAGCGCCTGATGAGCACGTCGTCAGCGCAGTCGAGAAACACAACGTCTACACGGCCGCCGGCCCCGCGAAATCTCTCGATGTTACCGTCGAACTCGTGTAAAAAACGCTCTTCACGCGCATCCACCACTAGCGCGATGCGTTCAATCTCTTCGCCGCGGCGCGGAAACAGGTCGATTAACTTGGGCAGCAACACGATCGGCAAGTTGTCGATGCAGAAGAAGCCGCTATCCTCTAGTGCCCTGATGGCCGTGCTCTTCCCGGAACCGGACAATCCGCTGATGATCACCAACCATACCGGCTGGCGACTCACGTCAAGCTCGAGATCAGGCATTTCTTCCCCCGGGACGGGTATGCTTTGAGCGAGCGTTCAACACCGATTGTCTTCCTCGACAATAAAGTCGAACACTTCGCCCGCACTGCCGGCTTTCATGATGCGCTGGCGGAAATCGGCGTTTTGGAACAAGCGGTTGAGGCGGGCCAGCGCCTTGAGGTGATCCCCCTGGGCATGCTCGGGAATGAGCAGGACAAAGAAGAAGTGCGTCTTCTTGCCGTCGAATGAATCAAAATCCACGCCGGCCTGGCACCTGCCGAAACAGGCCATCAGCCGATCGAGGCCGGGAACCCTGCCGTGAGGAAAAGCCACGCCTTCCTCGATGCCGGTCGAGCGCAGCTCTTCGCGTTTCAAGAGGATCGAGTGGAGTTGCTCGCGCTCGAGCTCGGCGTGGTTGCCCGCCAGCAGATCGACGAGCACCTTGAGGATCTCCTTCTTGGGACGCGGCGGTACACCGATCGTCACATCGCTGCGATCAAGGAAAGTTGCGATTTTCATCTGCTGTAAGCTCCCTTTATAGCTCCTCGACAAACCAGGGCGGGCCGGAGCCTGCCGTGAATTGCCAAGAAGCCAGATCCCTTCACTCTCGCATGTATCTTATAGAACTGCCGCTCTATCATTCGGGCGGCGTTTGCGCTTCGATCAGGCCGACATCGCCGTCGCGCCGCTTGTAGATCACATTCACTTCCTGGGTGCTGGAGTTTATGAAGACCAGGAAGTCGTTATTGGCCACGTCCATCTGCATGACGGCCTCGTCAACCGACATCGGCTTGGCCGAGAATTCCTCCGAGTTGACTATACGCGCGCCTTCCTCGTCGCCTGCCAACTCGTGAGAGACGATCCCATGGCGAACGGTGACAGACGGGGACGAACGATGCTCGCGCCTCTTATCCTTGAGCTTTCTCAACTGGCGCTCCACTTTGTCCAGCGCCAGATCGATGCTGGAGTACATGTCTTCGCCGTTCTCCGCTCCCTTCATTACCACGCCGCTATGGGTGATCTTGATCTCGGCCCGGCTGCGATATTTCTGCTTGGCCAGAACGACGTGAATATCCGTAGGCTTGCTGACGTACTTGCTCAGCCGCAAGCATTTCTCGGACGTATAAGCTTTAAGTGTTTCACTGGGATCCATGTTACGGAAGGTTACCGATACTTGCATGACTCCTCCCAATTGGGCAATGGTACGGGCGATCGTTCAGAACATCTTCTTTCGTTTACCTGAAGGCAAAATGCCTAGCATTTCTCTGTACTTGGCAACAGTTCTCCTGGCGATGTCGATGTTTTGCTCCTTCAACATGGCGACGATCTCGCGATCGCTGAGCGGTTTTTGCTGATCTTCCTCGGACACGATGTGTCTGATGCGATCCTTGACCGACTCCGAGGCGACGTCGTCCCCGCTCACCCGGCTGATGCCGGAGTTGAAGAAATATTTCAGCTCGAATATCCCCCGGGGCGTGTGCACATACTTGTTGGTCGTCACGCGGCTGACCGTCGATTCATGCAATCCCAGATCTTCGGCGACATCTCTGAGCACGAGCGGTTTCAAAAAGGCGATGCCTTTGTCGAAGAACTCCCGCTGGAATTTAACGATGCTCTCGGTCACGCGGTAGATCGTGCGCTGGCGCTGGTGAATGCTGCGAATCAGCCAAACCGCCGAACGCAGCTTATCCTGGATGTAGTTGTGAGTTTCTCCGCCGCGGGAGGTCTGGCTCAGGGCCCGCCTGTAGTAGGAGCTGATCCTGAGCTTCGGCAACCCGTCCTCGTTGAGAACGATGACATACTCGTCAACCAGGCGGTAGACGAAGATGTCCGGTGTTATATACTGCGGCTTATCTTCCGAATAAACCCGCCCCGGGCGTGGCTCGAACTGCGAGATTATTCTCACCGCGTCGATGACCTCGTCCCTTGTGACCTTCAGGGCGCGGGCGATGGCTTGGAAGTTCTTGCGCTCCACCAACGGGAGATGAGATTCGATTATCGCGTAAACCAGGCCGTTCTCCACCTGCAGGTGCCGGGCCTGAATGAGCAGCGATTCCTTCAGATCTCGCGCTCCGACTCCGACCGGGTCGAAGTTCTGCACGGTCTTCAACACCCGCTCGACCTCGTCCTGCCCTATCTCCAGCGAATCGGCGACGCTCTGCGTGGCCGTCTTGCCGGCCAGGCGGTCTTCGTCGTCGGCTACCAGGTAACCATCCGAGTTGAGGTTGAGGATGATCTGCGCGCCTATATCCTGCTGGTACTCGTCGAGAGACGAGAGACGCAACTGCCACAACAAGTGGTCGGCCAGCGACGGCTTCTTGGAATACACCGCCTCGAAGGAGGGCAAATCTTCGCTGGGGCGCTCGCGCGGCCCGCCTCCCGGATAATAGGAAGAATAGTTTTCGAGGTATTTCTCCCAGTCAATCTCGTTGGCGCCTTCGTTGCCCTTGACCTCTTCCGTCCTTTCGGTGCGTTCGAGACGATCCTGGATTTTATCGTCCGCCGCCGTCTGGCGTTCTTCGGCGGTCGCGGCCGTCTCCTCGGCCGGAGGGAGATCGGGTGCATCCTCGAGCACCGGGTTCTCGAGCATCTCGGTGCCAACCAGGTCATTGAGTTCGAGTCGGGACAGTTGCAGAAGCTTGATGGCCTGCTGCAATTGGGGAGTCATCACCAGTTGCAGGGTCTGCTTCAACGACAAGACTTGTCTCAACTCCACCATCTTCAGCTCGTCTCTTCCAGACGGAAATCTTCACCCAGGTACAACCTGCGCGCCTTTTCACTGGCGGCAATCTCAGCCGGGGTACCGGTAACGATGATCCGGCCATCCTTGACAATATACGCTCTGTCACAAGTTGACAAGGTTTCCCTGACGTTGTGGTCGGTAAGCAGCATGCCGATCCCTTCCCTGGACAGGCGTTCGATCTGGCGCCGGATCTCCCCGACGGCCAGCGGGTCGATACCTGAAAAGGGCTCGTCCAGCAACAGAAACCTCGGCCCGCGGATCATGGCCCGGGCAATTTCCACCCGGCGCCTTTCACCGCCCGAGCAAGTAGCGGCACTGGAATCGGCCACCAGGGTCAGATCGAACTGCTCTATGGCCTGCTGTACACGCTCGTCCGCCCGGGCGCCTGAAACCCCGGCCGCCTGGAGGTAGACAAGCAGGTTGTCGCTCACGGATAGGCGCCTGAAAATGGATGGTTCCTGGGACAGGTAGCCGATGCCGGCCCGGGCCCTTTTGTACATCGGCCACGAGGTAATCTCTTGCCCGCCCAGCGTAACCTTCCCGGCCTCGGCTTTAAGCAAGCCCATGACGATATTGAAGCTGGTCGTCTTGCCTGCCCCGTTCGGCCCCAGCAGGCCCACGATTTCTCCGGGAGCCACATCGAAGCTGACCCCATCCAGCACGCGGCGCCCCTTGAACGACTTCGCAAGATCCGCGGCCGAAAGCGCGTTGGCGCCGGCCGGGGTTTTATCGCTGCTTGAATTCACTTGGAGCGACCACGCTTGGTTTTGTCGTCCGCGGGCAAATTGATGACGGCCCGCGGACGGATCACCTTGACCTCGTCGCGGGACAGCAGGTATTCAATGCGTTCCCCCTCGACACGGTTTGTGCCCTCCACGACCCAGGGCTTGCCGGTGCAGACGATCAGCCCCGCCGCCCGGTCGTAGTCGGCGCGCTCACAGTGTCCCTTTCTGTCCTGCTGCTCTATGGACACCTCTCCGCTGAACACCATGCGCGTGATCAAACCGGGCTCGCTTTGCTTGTCCGAATAGCTGACGACCAGCTTGGCGCAGCGGATTGTGAGATCTCCCTGGACCACCCGTACCTTGCCCGAAAAAACGGCCCGGTGTGACTTTTTTTGCACAACCAGGCGATCGGAGCGGATGTCCACCGGCCCCTCGGGCACACTCCCGCCGTCCGGCGCCGCCCGTGCGGCCAGGCAAAAGAGCAGGCAGGGCAATACAGGCCAGGCCGATCTCACTTTTTCTCCTCCCACATCCCAGGCTGCAGCCGCCCGCGGACCCCGCCTCGAGCCACCAGCTTATGTCCCCGTTCGTCGAGTTCAAGCGACCCGGCCCGCATCTCGAAGCGTTCCCGCCCGTCGTGGTACTGCCTGACGACAACGTTTTCGAGTTCGATGCGCACCGAGCGCCCGGGCACGGCCGGCACCGCCGGCCCCCCGCCGCAGGCGGAAAAGCAAGGCAAAACAAGCAGCACTAGAAAAAGCCGTCTCACGCTTTCGGGCTCCCTATGCACATGACCCCGTGATGGTACCACCGGCCCGCGGCCATGTAAATCCGAGGATTCCCAACAGAGAAACCCGGTCTTGTTCGGCTCGCGTGTCTGCGGCAACCACGAGCCGGCCTCCGACGTCGACATCGCGCTTTACGGCAAATCCCTGACCCTGGACGATCTGGCCTCGTAGATTTCAATTTCAATCGGCTTGGAAAAAACGACCCCGGTCCAGGAGTCGATTCCGTGGGCAGCGCCGTCGTGAGGATAAAGTTTGCGGGCTTTGACTTGATAGACTCCGGGAACATCGAAAGATGAAGTCATGACTTGTTCGGTTTGAACGACTTCACCTTTTTTCAGCCGGCGATGTTTCTCTCGCGCAACCCCGGCATTCTTAAAAACGTGGAAAAACCCGCCACTACCCATCCAGGTTTTGTCGGGCCGGTCAAAGGCCCAGCCGAGTTCCCCCTCCAAGGAAATCCAGGCCCGATCGAGACGAGCAATCTCTTTGATCGTAATACTGACCGGTTCGTCAAGCCGAAACCTCTTTTTGCTGGTGAGAATCTCGAGCGTAATCGGCTTGGGCCGTCGTTGACCGGGCCTGGCCAAGCAGTAGGTTTTGTTTGAGCGAGTGACCTGCCGGCCGAATGTCCGCATCAGGGCCACTATCATTTTTCTGATCGGCGTGTCAGCCCCGGCCAGGGTCGGTTCCAAAAGAGGAAACAACACTTCCCAATCGGAGTTCTTCAGGGGTGCATCCATTGCCAGTATTCCGTAGAACTCGTTGCCGTCGAGCACCTCGCCCAACTGGCGCAAGGTGTAAGGGCTGACTTCCATGATTTCTGCCGAGAAGTCCGGCCGACCAACTTCCCGACCGTCAATCTTGAGCGCCTGCAAACAAGGGATCAGTTTCCAGAAGGGCAAGTCCTGCCGACTGAGCTGGTCTTTGAGATATTCCGGGGCAAGGCCGGCCAAAATATCGATAAGTCTCTGCTCATCCGCCGGTTTTTTCTGCATAAGAAATTCAAACAACTTGTCTTGCAAGGCCGAGATATTATCCCGGTTAATCATCTTGAAGAAGTCCTCGCGAGCATAGGCAGAACATTCAGTAATCAATTCACGCAGGATCTGCGGCTCAAAACCGGCTCCCTCCTTGACCAGCCGCTTTACGGCCGGGCTGACCACAAAGGCGTCTTCTTTGTTTTCGAAGATCACTTTTTTAAACATAGCCTGGTCTGATTCAGTGAACCGGGGTGGGAAATGCTCGATGGCATAGCGCAAGACATGGCGATTCTTGCTCTGCTTGAGAATTTTCGTCAAGCTGGCCGGCAATTCGCCGGGTTTCTTCGGTACGACCTTTTCAAGTAAGAACAGCCAGCCGGTGAAGTTATCCTCACCAAAAATTGATTGGCGGCTCAAGTTTCGAATGGGACGATAGAGCTTGCCGGCACCGAAGTCGTAGCGCCTTTTGCTGAATTCGTCCAGCCCGGCCGAAACAAGAAATGTCAGGTTTGACTTGCCCTCCGCCACCCGATAAGAAGCCGTCGAACCGTGATGGGGATCAACGAAAACTACTTCAGCGCCTGGTTTCAAATTGCCCTTGTATACCTTCTCAAGTTTCATTCGGTAGACCCGTCCGGCGCGACAGGCCGATTGCTCGGTCGGCTTTGCCGTTTTCATTCGCGGGCACCAGGCTTGGACTACCTCGCCCAGGACCACCAGTTGGGCTTCTGAGACTGCTCGATCAAAGGGCGGATGGTATCCGGAGGCTTGCAACTGACTGGTCTGGATAATGACCAAGCAAGTCAACCAGCCGAAAATATGTGCGCTTTTCCTCATAAACTGCTCCCGTTCACTAAAAAATGGATCGACAGATCATTACACGGATGAAGTCCTTATTTGTTTCTATTTACGATGTAGGATTTTGCGCAAGCGACGGCTCTTTTGAGGGCTAGTCTTTTGGCTGCTCGTCGGGAACGGGCTCCGCGAAGTGGGTATCGGGGTCGTCGAAGGCCCCTCGGATTGTGCGCACCATCTTGGCCAGCAGCGCCCCGTCGCACAGGCGGTGGTCTATAGTGGCGTTGAGCGTCACCACCGGCCGGATCTCTATCTTATCGTCTATCACCACCGGTCTTTTCTTGGCCTCTCCCACCAGCAGTACGACGGGAGCACGGGTATAGGGAACAATGGGTGCATAGGCCACGTCCAGGCCAAACATGCCCACGTTGGTGATCAGGCAGGCGCCGAAGGGATCGCGGGGGATGCCCGGACAGCGCAGGTTGAGCGTGTAGGAAATGAAGGCCACCATTTTGAGTACGAATCTCATCAGAAAGCCCGGGATGATGCTCATCAGTTTCGAAGACTTCTGCAAGTCCGTGTCTTTTTTCTCCCGCACCCGTTTGAGCTTGGTGCCCACCTCGTCTGCTATTCCGGCGACGCCCTTTTCGTCGGCACGGCTCACCTTGACACTGGTCAGATCCTCGCGGCCCGACTCATGCTCGACGACGGCCAAGATGAAAAGATCCACCAACTGGCGCAGGTAGATGCGCCGCAGGCGAATGAAGGCGTTCAGGTCAGGATGGCGCGAGAGAGCCAGCGCCATCGCCCTGGCCACCATGTGGGTCACGGTGACCCGCGGGCCGCCCTCGGGCTGGCGGTCGCGCCAGGCGTAGGCCTTGGTCAAATCGATTTCCAGCGTGCCGTAGATCTGCGGGTCTCCCGGGCCGTGCCAGGTTCCTAAGGCCACCTTGCGAAAAGGCGGCGTGTGGCGCAGCGGCTTGATCTTGACGTTTCTAAGTCCCATCTTGTTTCTCCCTCTCTTGTAATCGAGGCTCCTCGGGCTTTGTAACATCCGGGGGGCGGGTTTTCCATCTCTGGTGCATCCAGACCCATTCGGACGGGTAGCGGCGGATATAATTCTCAATACGCACGGTCAGCCTGCGGGTATCCTCTTGCACGGCAGCTTCGAAGTCGGGAAGATCGCAAGGAGTGTATTCCTCCAGGACTATTTCGTAGCCGCCCCGCGGACGGCGGTGGTTGAAACCGGTCACTACCGCGGCGCGGGTCTTGCAAAACAACACGGCGGCCGCCGAGGGAGTATGAGCCTCGCGCCCGAAGAAAGGTACGAAAATTCCCGGTACGTTCGTATCCTGGTCGTTGAGAAAACCCATTATCTCGCCGCGCCGCACCACGGTTATCATCCGGTCGACGATCCCGGGATCCCCGCGCCAGATAGTGTGCACCGAGCCCGCCTCGCGAAAGCGGCGAATCATCCGGGTGAAGCGCGGATCGTAGGACTTCTTGCCGATGGTGTTGATCGGATAGCCCAGCCGGGTCAGCGCACGCGCCATGAGTTCCCAGTTTCCAGAGTGTGCCGTCACCAATACCACTCCGCGCCCCTGCGCCAGGGCGTCGTCGAGCACCTTCCGGGATTCGGGACCCAGCTCTACGAACGAGGTGATCTCGCCTATCTTGCGCACGTTGACGAGTTCGACCGCCGCCCGGCCGAAGTGCTCGAAGACCGCACAAGCCATGTTCTCGATCTCGGCGGCGTCTTTTTCCGGAAAAGCCCAACCGAGATGGCGCATTGTTTTCTCGCGTTCCCGCCGCGCCCTGCGGAAAACTCGCCGGCCGAGCCAGGCGCCGAATTGCTGCGAGCGCCGCAGGCTCATCATGCGCACGAAGGCCATCAACATCCGCGCCAGCCAATAAATCACGGTGTTCTTGATCTTCTTGCCCATCGGCAGCGGAACCTACCCGGCCACTCACCTGGACTTGCGGTATTCGACGGCGGCGGCCACGAAGGCCGCGAACAGCGGGTGGGGTTTAAAGGGTTTCGACTTGAATTCCGGGTGGAACTGGCAACCGACGAACCAGGGATGATCGGAAATCTCGCACATCTCCACCAGTTTTCCGTCCGGCGACAACCCGCTGAACACCAAGCCCCCGACGGCCAGTCGCTCGCGATAGTCGTTGTTGACTTCGAAACGATGCCGGTGGCGCTCGGAGATTTCCGTCTGGCGATAAGCCTCCATGGCCCGCGTCCCCGCGCTTAACTTGCAGGGGTATGCACCGAGGCGCATTGTCGCGCCCTTATCCTCGATGTCTTGCTGGCTTTCCATCAGGTGGATCACCGGGTGCGGGGTGTCGGGATCGAATTCGGTGGAGTTGGCGTTTTTCAGCCCGGTCACGTGGCGGGCAAACTCGACCACTAGCATCTGCAGACCCAGACAGATGCCAAAGAGCGGGATCTTGTTCTCGCGCGCGTGGCGCACGGCGAGGATCTTGCCCTCGATGCCTCGTTCGCCGAAACCGCCCGGGACAAGCATGCCGTCAACGTCAGCAAAGGCCTCGGAAACGTTGCCCTCCAGCTTTTCAGAGTCGACGTAGACCAACTCTACCCGGCCACCGCTGGCCAGGCCGCCATGCAAGAGCGCTTCGTGCAGGCTCTTGTAAGAGTCGATCAGGTGCACGTACTTGCCGACCACTCCGATGCGGGCCACCTGCTTTCCGTTGCGCAGGGTGGCGACAACATGCCGCCAATCGTCCAGAGAGGCGGCCCGCGACCAGATATTGAGCATCTCGGCAATCTTGTCGTCCAGGCCCTGCTCCTTGAGCAGCAGCGGCACGGCGTAAACGGTGTCCACGTCGGGACAATCGAAGACGGTCGCCGGGCTGGTGGAGCAAAACAGGGCGATCTTGTCCTTGAGATCCTGGCCCAGGGGCTGTTCGCAGCGACAGAGGATGATATCCGGCTGGATGCCGATCTCCCTGAGCGCCTTGACGCTGTGCTGGGTGGGCTTGGTCTTCATCTCGCCCACCGCCTTGATGAAAGGCACCAGGGTCAGATGGATGTAAACTGTGTGCTCCCGACCGACGTCGGTGCGCATCTGGCGAATGGCCTCGATGTGCGGCAGCCCCTCGATGTCGCCGATCGTCCCGCCGACCTCGACGATGCACACGTCCACGCCCTTAGCGGCGCGATGGATGCGCTCTTTGATCACGTCGGTGATGTGAGGTATCACCTGGACCGTCTTACCGAGGTACTCGCCGTGACGCTCCTTGTTGATCACGGTGTCGTATACTTGCCCGGTCGTGACGTTGTTGTTGGCGGAATATGACTCGTTGGTGAAACGCTCGTAATGACCGAGATCGAGATCGGTTTCGGCCCCATCGTCGGTGACGAAGACCTCCCCGTGCTGGTAGGGGTTCATGGTGCCCGGATCCACGTTGATGTAGGGATCCATCTTCATCATCGAGATCTTCAGCCCGCGGTTTTCCATTAAAGCCGCGATGGAAGCGGCGGCCACGCCCTTGCCCAACCCCGAGACGACTCCCCCGGTGACGAAAATGAACTTTGTTTGCTTCTGGGTCACGCCGTCAGACCTCCGCCGCCGGAACAGTCGATAGGGCGGAATTATCATCTTCGCGTAAAATAATCTGCGCCCGGGAGCGGGCTGATGGGATCGTTTGAGGGTGCACCCCTGAGGAAAACAACAGCCCCCTCTAGTTGTCAATCGTTTTTTATAGCGGGATATGTTGAACTAACTTGCCATGCTCGGCACGATGGCCTAACATCAGCGCAATGAGAAACATTCTTGTGTTGCTCTTGCTGGGCGCTTTTACGGTCGGTTGTAACTGCGACCGGAACGCGGGTAAGGAGCAAAAGCAGGATGCCGGGCCCGGCCAGGGGATTTTACGCACTGCCAAGATTGTCTTCAGTCAGGGAAACGTGCTCGTCAAGAAATCGGGCTCGATGGAGTGGCTGCCTGCCGGGCACGACATGGAGCTATCCATCGACGACAAGGTGCGCACCCTGCGTGACAGCTTTGCCAACATCGAATTCGAAGCCGGCGGCCTGCTGCGGGTGGGCCCCGAGAGCCTGGTGGTTGTAACCGATCTGCGCCTCGAGCCCATCGACCAGGCTCGCCGTTACACTTTTACCCTGATGGAAGGCAAGGTGGAGGCCGAGCTCAACGCCCTCGAGAAGGGCGCCTCCGAGTTCAAGATCAGGACGTCTTCGGCGGAGACGAGCCTGCTGCACCGTGAGGTGGCTTTCCAGTGAAACGCGTCGAGACGACAATCAAGCTGGCGGCTCTTGCTGCTTTCGCCATCCTGGTTTGGAACCCTGACAGCGGTCCGCAGGCGGCAGGCGACAATTTAGAACTGCCTGCGAAGATCAGGCTCATGCAGGGGCAGACCCTGGAAGAAATCGCCGAGAAATTCTTCGGCGATTCTTCTGTTGCCGCCGAAATCCGCGCCTTGAACACGATTCCCACAGGCCGGCAACCCGACCCGGGTGCCGAGATTCGCTTGCCGGGCCCGGAGCGTGAGCGGGTATTGACCGCCTTGCGGGTGGCCACCCAGGCCCTGGCCCAGGCGCAGGCCGACGGCGCTTTGGAGTTCGCCCCGCAGAACTACAAGTCGGCCGCGGAAAGCTTGAACCGGGCCAGGCAGGCGCTCTCGCGCGCCGCCTACGCCGAGTGCCGCGGGCTGGCCGACGAGACCTGGGCCTTGGCCCGCCAGGCCCGCAAGGCGAGCCTCGCCCGGCGCCCCAAGAAGAACCGCTTCGAGGTGTCGGTAGATCACAAGGGCGCCACCCGGGTGGCGGTGCTTTCGGGAGACGGGGTCAAGGTCACCGCCGGCAAGAAGAGCACGACTGTCAAGCAGGGGCATGCAGTCCGTGTGGAAGCCGGACGGCCTCCTTCGGGTTCGTACCCCTTGCTTGCTCCGCCGGCTCAGATTCTGCCGGTCGAGGGTTCCATCCTGGTTACGGCCGCAATCTATTTCAACTGGAGGCATGTCGCGGGAGCGACCAGATATGTGATCCTGATCGCGGGCGACCCCCACGGGCAGCAGGCGATTCGCCAGATGACGACCGAGAATACTTCCCTGCTTTTCAGATCCAGCCTGCCCGATGGGCCGTACTACTGGTTCCTGAGGACAGTCGACGCGCGCGGGCTGGTCGGCCGGGCATCGTCTGCGAGAAAGTTCATCCTGCGGGCCTCTCGGGACGGAGACGCGGGCACGGGAGATTGACAATTGGACGTGACCACCCTGGTTTGTGACGACGACTCTTCCTACCGCGCGGTTGTTCGTGACATCCTCGAGGGCAAGGGTGTCCGGGTAATCGAGGCCAGCGACGGGCAGGAAGCACTGTCCATCTTCATGAAAGACAAGATCGACCTGGTGGTTACCGACTTTCTGATGCCCAAGCTGGATGGTTTGCAAATGATCCGCAACATTCGCATGACCGGCGAGCGAGGCTCCGTCCCCATCGTCCTGATGTCGGCCATCTCCAAGTCACACATGCTGGCGGATTCACCCGAGTGGGGCCCGGATCACTACATCAACAAGCCGTTCAAACCCAAGAAGATGGCCAAGCTCCTCGACCGTGTACTGAGCGATCTACATGAGCGGCGATGAAGCTTTTTCGCAGCATAACCCTGATGTTGCTGTTTCTGACCGCCGTTCCAATCACGGTGGTCGGCTTCATCCTGATCGATTCCAGCGTTGACACTTTAAAGACGCTGACCTGGGAACTGCAACAGGAACGGGCAGACCACGCCGGCCGGGCGGGCGAGGCGTTTTTCGACAACGTCATCTCCGATCTCGACCTGCTGCTGTCCAATTTCTCCGTCGCCAATATGAACCTTCTCCAGCGCCAGGAACTTTTGTCCTTCATTCTCCAGAAACGGCCCGAGCTCAACATCATCGCCTTCTACGACGAGCGGGGCAAAGCCTTGCACAACCTGCTGGCCTTCGACTCGCGGCGCATTTTACCCTCCGAACTCGCCGATCACCAGGCCAGGATCGCTTCCGTCATGGCAGCCGGCAAGCCTGACTCGATCGACTTCTCGGCGCCCTACGACATCCGGCGCCGGGCGCGTCCCAGGCTGTCCATCGAGGCCCGTAGCGAGACGGCCGTGGCCATGACCGTCAAGCTCAACGCCGGCGACGCGGCATACCTGGGCATGGAGATCTCTTTGACTCACTTGCAGGCGATCATCGGCAAACTGCGCGTGGGGGCCCGGGGCAACATGCTGCTGATAGACGCCAACGGCTTCCTGGTAGCCGACAAGGCCGGCACGGCAAGAGTGGCCGCCACCGAACGAACCGAGAAGTCGAGGCAGCTTTCCTCCTTCTTGGCCGGCATCCTGGCTCCCCGCGGCGCAGGCAACGTGCCGGCTCCGCGGGTTGCCGGCGTGCGCCCCGTTCGGATGGGAGATGACCGGGAGGTGCTGGCGGCATATTCGCCGCTGGCCCGCCCGCCGTGGCTGATGATCTCTGTAGAGCCGCTTGACGAGGCCTATGTCGCCACGCGCAAGATGACCTGGCAGGTGGTCAGCGTCGTGCTGGTCAGCCTGGCGCTGGCGCTCGGCCTGGGCGTCCTGTTCGCATTCGGCATCACACGGCCGGTAGGAAAATGCGTCTCCGGCGCCCTGCAGATTGCACGCGGCAATTTCGGCACGACCCTGGACGTCAAGACCAGGAACGAGATCGGAGAGCTGGCGCACACTTTCAACTACATGTCCCGGCAACTCCTCTTCTACGACCGCGAGAACAAAGACCTGGTGACCACCCTCCAGCACGGTTACCTGGAGACCATTCGCGCTTTAGCCAACTCGATAGATGCCAAGGACCCTTACACCCGCGGCCATTCCATGCGTGTGACCACCATGGCGCTGGTGCTCGGCCGCAAGCTCGGCTTGGACGAGAAGCAAATGCGCTACCTGCGCTTCGGCGGCATCTTGCACGATATCGGCAAGATCGGAATCAGCGAGGAAATTTTAGCCAAGAAGGACCGCTTGACAGAAGAAGAAATGAGTGTAGTCCGCAATCATCCCGTGCTGGGCGAGAAGATAATAGAACCGATCGATTTTCTGGCGCCCGTCAGGGAACTGGTTCTGCACCACCACGAATGGTTTGACGGCAGCGGATACCCGAGCGGACTCAGGGGCGAAAAGATCCCCCTCGGCGCCAGGATCATCAACGCCGCCGACACCTACGACGCCGTCACATCGGAGAGACCTTATCAGAAAGCGGTCGACAACCGCGAGGCGATCGAGATCCTCAAGCGGCTGCGCGAGAGGCAGATCGACCCGGGCATTTGTGACATCTTGATAGCCATTATCGAAGAGCGCATCGCCGAAGGCGAGTTGAAACCCAGCGAGTGGGAAGACGAGTATACCGATCCGACCTACTGACCCGAGACCAAGAAAAAGCCCGGCGAGCCGGGCCTTTTCGAAGGTCTGTATTTGCGGATCTTAGCGCTTCGAATACTGGAAGCGTTTGCGTGCGCCGGGCTGCCCGTACTTCTTGCGCTCCTTGACACGCGAGTCGCGGGTGACCAGGCCGCCTTTTTTCAGTATCGGCCTGAATTGCGGATTGATCTTCATCAGTGCCCGCGTGATGCCGTGCCGGATGGCACCGGACTGGCCAGCCAAGCCGCCGCCCGAGACGTTGACATTGACGTCGTACTTGTCGCGGGTCTCGGTAAGGTCGAATGGCTCGTGAAGAACCATCTTGAGCGTCTCGCGACCGAAGTACTGGTCAATCGGGCGCTTGTTGACGGTGACCACCCCGTTGCCCGGCTTCAACCACACCCGGGCGATGGCCGACTTTCTCCTGCCTGTGGCATACCACTGCTGAACTTCGCTCATTGTCCGATCCCTTCAAGCACGATCTTCTCGGGCTTCTGTGCCTCGTGCGGATGCTCAGGCCCTGCGTAGATCTTCAGTTTGCGGATCATGGAATACCCCAAGGGGCCCTTGGGCAGCATGCCCTTGACGGCGCGCCTGATCATCTCGGTGGGATACCTCCTCTGCATGGTCTGCGCGTTGCGCTCACGGAGGCCGCCGGAGTAGCCGGAGTAGTTGTAGTATCTCTTCTTCTCCATCTTCTTCCCGGTAAGCCGCACCTTCTCGGCATTGACGACGACAACGAAATCACCCGTGTCGACGTGCGGCGTGAACCTTGGGGTGTGTTTGCCGCGCAGGATGGCGGCAACCTGGCTGGCGATCCGGCCAAGGATGCCGTCTGCGGCATCCACGAGCAACCAGCGCCGCTCGAAATCGCCCTTCTTGGCATGTGAAGTCTTCATCCGCTTCCTTCCTTTGGTGCCGGCAAACGCCCGGGAACGCTCTTATTAGGCGAAGCGACCAGGAATGTCAAGGAGTTTTGCAAAAAAGAACTGCACTGGCTTGCTATAGGCCGGTACGCTAACTACTTTTCTTCTTTCCTTTTCTCATACAGCGCGCGGGCCTTGGTGGCGCCCAGGCATTTGCCAATCTGGTCCGTGGACGCTTGCTTGTAGCACACCAACAACCCACCGCACTGCGAGTCGCGTTCGCAGGCTTCCCCTTCCTTCTTGGACGAAAAACATCCGGAAAGCAACAGCATGCACAAACCCGCTACAACCCAATGGACTATCTTCATTTTCCCCCTCCTTGGAAAGAACCGCTTTTGAGAACTGTCTCCCGTTCATCCAGGTCTTGTCAAGACGTCACTCTGGATCGCAGACGCCTTCGCAGGTTTGCTCTATCTTGCCGTTGGGACGCAGGAAGAGGTCTATCTGCCGGATGACCGCGGGCAACTCTCTGACATGCGAGTGTACTCCGCTGTCTTCGTCGGCCGGGCGGGCTTCGGGGGGCGGAGGGGCGGCTCCCAGGTCGAACTCGACCAGGCCCGAGCCTTCCAGGGGATAGGCCGCTTCGGTAAGGCCGGGAACTTGCGTCGGGCTGGGCTGCATCAACTTCAAACCCAACGCTCTTGCGTGATACTGGGTGGCCAGGTTCGGTACCTGGGAGTCACACAATCCCATGTGCATCAGAACTTTGCGCGCGGCCGGACCCGAGGGATAGGTATTTTCCAATACGTGCGGTGCGTAGGTAATCGGATCTATCCTGTCGAAGACTGTCTGGGTCATGGCCATCAACTTCTGCGTGTCCAGAGGATCCGGCAAATACATATTTATGAAATCCAGAAACGAGGCGAAGGGCCGCGCCCGGAACATCATCAGCGTCAAGGACGCCCCGCCCACTCCCAAAACAGCCCGGTCGATTTGCGGAGACAGAGCCAAGTAGGTGCCCCCCAGGATGTGGCCCTGGGAGTTGCCGTAGAAATACAACTGGTCTGGATCGTACAGCGGTTGAGCGTCTACCTGGATCTCGGGTCGCTCGAGCAACGGCCCCTGGACCGCGTAGGCCAGCGCGATGAAGTTGGCCATGGCCTGGTGCAGGCGATCTGTGAAATCCGCGATCTCCGAAGGACGCGAGGCGATGGCGTCGATCACCAGAAACACGTCCGGACGCGACATTCCCCACCAGTCGACCGCAACATAGACGAATCCGTCGTCTTCCAGCGTGTCCTCGATATGACCCAGCTCGGATTCGCCGTCGCGCTCGCCGAAAAAGCCGTGGCCGTACTGCATTACACGGGCCGGCGGGTCGCCGGGCGCCCGGGAGGCAAGGCTGCGCGGGATCAGCATCGTGAAGGGTACTTGGGTCATCCCGTTGGCCACCACCCGGCCCTCGTCGTCGCGAAAAAGGCGCGCCCCGGGGTCGGCATCTTCCAAGTACAACGGAACCGTCAGCTCGCCGTCCACCCGGCGGAAGATCTTCTCGTCGACGTCGTCGCTGACCTGTGTTATCGAGATCTCCGGAACGTGCGACGTGAAATACTCGATTACCATCTGACGCACGGCGAGCATGTCGCCGGTGACATTCTCCTCGCTCTCGGTCGTGAAATCCCAGGCCAGCTGCAGGCTGTCGCGTGAAACCCCGAAGCTTTCGATCAGCGGAAAGATCCCGCTTTGGTAACGCTTTGCCAGCGGTCCCAGGATCGGGTCTCCCTTGGTCAAACCGTCGCGGATGCGCCGGAAGCCCTCGGGCGCGGAAAGCAGGCTGCCGGCAGGGCCGGCCAAATCATGGATGGCCACTATATAGCGCCTCTGGTTTTCGAGCCGCACCAAAGGCCGGATGAGCAATGCGCGGCGGTCGTCTGTCTCGGCCATGGGATCGAGTTCTGCAAAGTGCAAAACGGGCTCGCCCGTTTCGGCGTCCAGCAACACCGTCGGGCTTGAAGGCACGAGAGAATCAAAAACGTCGCCGGTGTGAAAAACCAGATTGGCGGCATCCAGACCGGCTGGGAAAACCGTTAAAATCGGGCCGGCGATGGAGAAGCCGTCGGTCGGGTACACGCTGGTCGGATCGGCCGTAAGGTGATCGGCCGGCGTGTAGATCGTCGCCTGCTCACTCAGGCGTACGCGCGACCCGGAAGGCAAAGACGCATCCGCGACCAGGAAATAATCGGACGGATACGGCAGCAGGCAGTCCGCGTAGGGCGCCAGCGGATTGCAGCCCGTCGGCACCTTGTAGGGATTGAGTTCACCGCCGTCCGAACCGCAGCCCGTAAGGCAAGCGATCAGCACCAATGCGCACCAGCGTGCCCTTCCCTCAATCGGCAAACGCATTCCGGTAGTCCTCATGGTCGTAATATACCATCATCTGGCACAAACCGCGCGCTAAAGCGGTCCTTCCTGCGCGGGTGCGATCGCGACCTTCCAGGATCTCGCGCATCTTGTCTGCCGGCCAGCGTCGCCTGCCGATCTCGACGCAAGTGCCAACGATGTTGCGCACCATGTGCTTGAGAAAACCGCGTCCGAAGACATCCAAAATGAGCGCCGGCGGCCGGCTGTGCCAGATGATATGATCTATCGTGCGCACGGCGTGGCGCGCCTCGCAATCGGCGGCCCTGAAGGCTGAAAAATCGTGCCTACCCTCCAGGCAGGCGACGGCGTCTTGCATGGCCGCGACGTCCAGGGGGATCTTGATGTGCCAGCGAAAGCGGCGTTCGAGCACCGGGCGCACCCTGTGGTTGTGGATCGTGTAACGATAGTGCTTGCCGACCGCGTCGCGGCGGGGGTCAAACCCCTCGGACGCGGCGCCGGCCTCGATCACCGCAATGTCCTCGGGCAGCAGGCCGTTCAATCCCTCGCGGATGACCTCGGGCGCGTACCGCGATTCGTTGACGAAAGCCGCCACCTGGCCCTGGGCGTGAACGCCGGCGTCGGTGCGACCGGCGGCGATCACCCGGGTCTCAAGACCGGTCATCTTCAGGAAGGCCTGTTCCAGTTCGCCCTGGATCGTCGCCTGTCCCGGCTGAAGTTGCCAGCCGTGGTAGCGGGTTCCATCATAGGCCAGGCTGAGACGGACTTTCCCGGACAAGCGCTCAGAACTCCATCATCAGGCCGAACATGAAGGTCTGGTCGCCGACGTTCATGTGCCCCGAGGCTCCGAACTGGTCGACCCAGGACATGGTATACTCGGCGAAGAAAAAGCTGTTCATCACCCCGACCTGATTTTCGAGGTGGTTGGCCGCCTCCTGGTCGAGTACGTCCAATAGCAGTTTCAGGCCGACCGAGAAATGCCCTCCGAATATACCGCCCCGGGCCGTGAATGATTTCCCCGCCTCGTCTTCGTAAGAGGCCACGTCACCGACTCCGTCGAGCACCCACCAGATGTAATAGTCCAGCCCGCCCACGACGTAGGGCTCGAACGGGATGCGCCACCAGTCCATCAGCTTGTCGAAGGTGTAGCCGACGTTGAGCCGGAAGGGCACCAGGTTGAGCACCGTCGTGTCGCTGCTCTTGCCACCGCTCCGCGTGAGGCCCTTGCCCAGGTATTGTACGAAGCCGAACGAGCCGCCGACGCTTACGACCCCGAAGCCGCGCCAGATCTCATAGTCGAGACCCATCTCGAAAAGCATCTCTGAGCCGCCCCCGAAGATGTCCTTGAAGGGCTTGCCCGATAGGCTTTTTTCGCTATCTACCTGCGGCGTGTACGGCCCGAAGCGAAGTTGGAACTGGAGGTTCGGCTCGCCGCCCGCGAGTGTCGACCCGGAGTCTGCATCGGCGCCCGGGCGCGGATCGGTTGCAGCCAGAAGCCGGCCACCGAATCCAATAACCAGCAGCGCAGCTACCAGGGCCAAGAACGCCGGGGGAGCCGCCCCGTGCGCCGCGCCGCGCAGCTGTCGATAATACTTTCTTCCGAGTAAACCGAGTATCAATAGCGCCGCGAGCAGTACCAAAAACTCACCGGCTCCCAGGGCCATCTCGGCCCGAGCCGCGACCACCACAGGAGCCAGCGCCAGGCGCGCCGCCGAGCGGTGGACCTCAGAATCTCGAATTGCCCGAGCCCAACGGGGACCGTAACGGTAGTAGGCCGCGACCAGGCCGCGCCCCGTCGCGCTTGGCATCAGAACAGTGTCCCTGAAGGCGCGCAAGGGCAACACCATGGCATTCTGGTACGAGCCGTAGGCGGCGGTGGCCACGAAGCAGAAACCGCCCTGATCGCCCCCGCCCTGGCCGCGGTAGTATTCGAAGAAATCTTCCACCGGCTCGGGCGTCCCGATCATGGTGTTCGATTCTTCGCTCTCGTTCATGGCGCTGTCTACCGCCGTCATCCAGACCTCGTAGTTGATGTCGTTAGTCAGGCCGGTGATCTGAAAACTGGTCGCCTCGCCGTTGGTCTCATCCGCCAGGTGATCGTCAGTCGTGCCTTCCTCTCGGTAGTGGATGATGTAGCTGTCGAGGTCGTCGTCCGAAGGCTTGTCCCATCTGACCTTCAGGTTCGTCTCGCCCGGATCCAGCGAGGTGATGGTAGGCGCCCCGGGCTTCTTGGTATCGAAACGGATCGGTGTCCCGCCCCGGAAAGTATAATTGTCCGTATAGATACCGTTCTGGAACTCGTATTCCCACTTGATGCAGAAGTAGTAGTCGTGCTCGTTTTCGGTTGCGCAATCGAGACCGGTGACGTCGCTCAAGAAAAGCTCGTCGCCGGTAAGCGGAAAGCCGCCGCTGATCTGTGCTTCGCTGATGCTGACATCGACACCTGTACCCGACACCTTGCCGACCTCGACCAGGGCCGAACTACAGGTATTATCACTTGCCAAGAAAACGTCGGCGTTCTGTCCTCCGATCCAGATGGCGTTGGCCTCTTCTATCGTCCAGGAGATCTCCAGTTCGATCTCCGCGGGCGTGGCACAGCTTTCGAGGTTCAGGTAGGCTTGGTTCGAAGGCTTGACCAGGCTGACATCCAGATCCACCGAATACTCGGTAGCCCGAGCCGGCAACGTCCATGCAGCCGCAAGCACGCCGATAATAATAATCCATCTCTTCATGATGACTGCCTTTCGTTTGCAACTTCTCTTACACGTTATTCGGATACTACGCAAGGAACGTGCCATCAGCAAAGGCACGGATGCAATATTTTTTCCTGTCAAAACAAGATGATGCCGGCAAGCACGGCCGGCGGGACGGGCGGGAGTGACCTTTTGTCACAAGCATTGAAAGCGGCGCTCGCCGCGTGCCAATTTGTCAACTAAGATCACATGTAGTCGCGAATCAGCAACTCGGCGATCTGGACGGCATTCAGGGCCGCGCCCTTGCGGATGTTGTCGGCCACCACCCACATGTCGAGACCGCACTCGACGGACGGATCCTCGCGGATGCGGCCCACCAGGGTGTCGTCGCCGCCGACCGCGTCGAGCACGGTGGGATAGAGCGCCTCGGCCGCCGAGTCGACCACGCGCAGGCCGGGCGCCTTGTCCAGAAGCTTGCGGGCCTCGTCGGCTGAGAGCTTTTTCTCCGTCTCGACGTTGATTGCCTCGGAGTGGCCGTAGAACACCGGCACCCTGACCGTGGTCGCGGTCAGGCGCAGCTCGGGCCGCCCCAGGATCTTTCGCGTTTCCTGGATCATCTTGCGCTCTTCGAAGGTGTAACCGTCCTCGCAGAAAGCGTCTATGTGCGGCAGGCAGTTGAAGGCAATCTGGCGCGGGAAGCGCTCGCACTCCATGGGCTTCAGGTTGAACAGCGAAAGAGTCTGCGCCTCGAGTTCGGCGATTCCGCGCCGCCCGGCCCCGCTGACCGACTGGTAGGTCGACACCACCACGCGCCGGATGCGGGCGGCATCGTCGATGGGTTTCAGCACCAGCACCATCTGGATGGTCGAGCAATTGGGATTGGCGATGATGCTGCGCCGGGCATAGTCCTCGAGAGCCTCGGGGTTTACCTCGGGCACTACCAGGGGCACATCGGGCTCCATTCGAAAGGCGCTGGTGTTGTCGATCACCACACATCCGGCCCGGGCGGCAAGCGGGGCAAATGTCCTCGACACATCCGAGCCCGCGGAGAAAAGGGCGATATCCATGCCCGCAAACGAGTTCTCTGAAAGCGCCTCGATGCGGATCTCGCTTCCATTAAAACTCAGGTCTTCGCCCGCCGAGCGTTCCGAGGCCAGCAGACGCAGATCGGCCACGGGGAAGGCGCGCTCGGCGAGGACTTTAACCATCTCGCGGCCCACGACGCCCGTGGCGCCGCAGACGGCCACCCGGTAGCTGTTCGAACCGTCACTCATGCACACTCATTACGTCACTCGGCGACCGTGAAAGACCAGCTGTAGGCCTGGACGCGCCTGTTGCCGAGCAAATCCTTGACGCCCGGTTCGAGCACGCCCTGGTAGGTTGCCCCGGCCTGCAGATCGATCGAAAGCGACAGGGTCGCGAGATTGCGGTTGAGATCGTAGCTGACCTGGCCGAAGAGCGACTGCTGTCCCTGGGCGGCGTGGAAAATGGTGTCGTTGATCGAATTGCGGTCGATGGCCTCGTCAAACTGGATGATAAAATCGGTATCGGCCGCGACCCCGCCGGCGTTGTCGGCCGGGACGGTCGACTCGATGCCCGGCGGCGTCTCGTCGGGCCCCTGATCCCCGCATCCGGCGAGCAGCGCAAGGCAAGTCGCGAAGATCATCGCCCGGGACATGCTCACTGGCCCCCGAGGATCAGCGGCATCCCGTCCTTGCCGCCGCCGATCACCACCACCTTGGCGTTTTTCGAGTTGGCCAGGCGCTCGGTGGCCCCGATACCCTCGTAGCGCAGTAACTTGTCAGTAACGCTCTCGTTGATGATCCGGTTGCGCTCGGCGATGCCCTTGGCCTCGATGCCCTTGCGCTCGGCCTCCTGGCGCTCGCGGCTGAGGGTGAATTTCATCTTCAATGAGCGCTGCTCTTCCTCGAGTTTGTCGTTGATGGCCGTCTTGAGCTTGTCGGGCAGATCGACGTTACGCACCAGAATGGCCTCGAGGATCAGCGGCCGGTCGGCCAGCGATTTTTTGACCTCGCCGAAGATCTCCGACTCGACCGCATCGCGCTTGGTCGAGTAGATCTCCTCCGGGTTATAGCGCCCGCCCACCTTACGGGCCTCCGAGCGCAAGGTAGGCGAGATGATTACCTTGTAGTAGTCGGGCCCCAGCGTCTCGTGCAGCACAGAAAGCTTGACCGGTTCGGGCCGGTAGCGGATCGAGGTCTCAAGGGTGATCGACAGGCCGTTGTTGGCCAGCACGTGCAGCACCTCCGCGCTGTCCTGGGTGCGCAGGGAATAGGTGAACATCTTGTTCCAGGGGGCCACGAAGTACCAGCCCTCGTTGTACTTGTCCGGCTGGGTGCCGGAGAAGGCGGTCCACAGCACGCCCCCGTAGCCGGCGTCCACCTTGGCGCAGCCCGCCATACCACCCAGGGACAGCCCCAGGACAACAATCAGTGCCGTCATGATTCTGGTAATTGATCGCATGATATACATCCTCCGTGTCATTCGGTTTAAGCGGCAACATAACACCCGAAGCGGGTCCCTTGCAAGGGCGGGCGTTTTGCGGCAAGAATCGCGTCATGCAAGAGGTCGGCTACTACGATGATCCCGAGCGCTACGACGCCGAATACGCTTTTCTTGCCGCCGACTGCGCTTGGTATACCGGGAAGGCACTCGAAATCGGCGACCCGGCGCTGGTGCTCGGCTGCGGCAGCGGGCGGGTGCTTTTTCACCTGGCCGCCGGGGGCCTGAAGGTAGACGGTCTGGACAGCTCACCGGCCATGCTCGACGCCGCGCGCACGCGCGCCGCCCTGATGAAGAAAGAGATAACCGAGCGCAGCGGCTTCTACGAGGGCGACATGCGCGCCTTCTCGCTGCCCTTCCGCTATCGTTCGGTGAGCATTCCGCTGAACGGCCTGATGCACCTGCTCACAGACGACGAGATGCTGGCCTGCCTATTCTGCATCCGTGAGCACCTGGCCGCGGGCGGCCGGTTGTTGTTCGACGTGACCAACCCTCGCAAGGAGATACTCGAAGCCTATGGTGATGCGGATGGAGTGCCGATTCGAGAGTTCCGCGTGCGCGGGGTGACCTACCTGCAGAGCGAGCGGTATAGCTACGATCCGCGAAGCCGCGTAAGCCAAACCGTTTTTTTCTACCGGCCGCAAGATGCCGGCTCACCCGGGTTTTCGTGCCGGCTGCGACTACGCATGTACCCGCCGGCCGAGATCGATCGCTTACTTTCCCTGGCTGGATTCAAAGTGCAAAAACGGCTCGACTCGTTCACCGGCGATCCGTTCGACGGGTCGAGCCTGACACAGGTCGTCGTGGCCGAGGCCGGCTGACCCCCTCATTGGCAGGTCAGGTGCAGGCCCCAGGAGTTGAGCGTGCCCGTGTCACCCTTCCACCAGTCGTGGATGGTCAGAGTCCAGGTGCCGTTGCCGGGCCCGCCGTTGAAATCGGAGAGCGCTCCCGGCCCGTCAACCGGCAGGCTTTTGTCGAAGTTGCCTACCACGTCGGCCCCGCTGTCTCCTATGTCTTGCGCTTTCAACGTCACCGATGTCCCGCCCGGTGACTGCAGCTCGATCGACAGGTCTCCACGCCAGGTATGGTTGATATTCATGTCGACGTTCAGATCCAGAATGGTGCACGAACCAGGAACAGTGATTGTGTCGATGCGCGTCCCGTAGTCACTCGTGTTGCAGGCCGAGCCTACCGGCCCGCCTGCGGAGCAGTCATCGATCGCGCAGTCGCAGTTCGACGTCTCGTAGACAAGTATCCCGCACTGGCTCGGCTCGCCCACACAGTTGTAGCCGGCCTCTATCCCGCACTTGTCCGAGCACCCGTCGCCGTTGCCGGTGTTGTTGTCGTCACACTCCTCGGCCGGATCGACCGTCCCGTCCCCGCAGTTCGGACAGTTGCAGTCGATCGGGCACTTTGCGCAACTCTCGTAGGGAACCTCGCAGACGTGGTTTTCGCAGTGAGCCGCCGGTGAGACGATCGCGCTCAAGACGTAGTTGCCGCAGGCGCCCCCGGCCCCGTCCAGGTAGACGTAGTACAACCCCGGCGCCAGCGACGTCTGGATGTGCGATGGCCCGTCGACCACCCTGCAGTCGTCGTTGCAAATCTTGCGCGGCCCGGGCGGGCTCGTCCCGGACGGCCCGGTCTCCATGATGTACAGCACCGTGTCGAAGTCCGACCCGTCGGTCGAGATGTCGATGCCCGTCTGGTACTCCAGCGCCAGGTAAAATACGGCGTCCTTACTGCCGGCACCGCTGTAGGTGCAGCGATCCTCGTTCGAGTTCGGCGCCAGAGTGCAGTCCGTCGCCGCCGCCACCCCGCAGGCGGGACAGTCATAGTTGCCGCCTCCGAGGTTGACACAATCCCCGCAGGCGCCCGCGCCCCAGAGTATGTTGTCTGGGTAAGAGAAATCGTCCGTCAACGCGCAGGTGTTGCCGCTGAACGTCCCGCCCATCGAAATGTTTCCGGCTTGCGGCCCGGTGTCGAGGTTTACCTGCGACATGCTGACGTCCATCGAGTAGTTGCCGCAGTCGTAGGCCGGGCTGTCGACCGCCCCGAAGTATGTCCCCTCCGGCAACCCGCACATGGCCATCGTCTCGGGGCCGGATTGCTCGGAACATCCCCAGTCGGGCTCCACTCCGGGCGCTCCACACACGTCCGCCGTCGGAACCTGCGCGGTCTCGCTGCCGCAGATCGTAGATACCCTGAGCGTCGTGTCCAGCGCCGATGTTCCGCTGTCCAGCGTCACGGTGTAGAACTTCGAATCGCCCGTCCCGTCGTCCAGCGTGAACTGAAACATCTCCTCCGGCGCCCCTCCCGCGGCCACCGACTTGCAGGCCGCCCCGCCGGGGTAGCAGTCGCCGGGAATGTGATCGTGGTCATCGCAGGTTGTCCCCGACAGGTTGCCCCCGGCGCTCATGTCCGGCGCCGCCGCGCATAGGTCCTCGAGACACATGCTGCTGTCGCAGGCGCAGCGGTTGGTCGTGCAACAGGTCTTCGACTGCAAGAGCCCATTCGCATCGCAGACGAACTCGGCGTTGCACAGGTACTCGGCGTCTCCCTTGCACTCGGTAGTGCTGGGCGCGCACTGGTTGCACTCCTGTCGGACAGCGTTGCAGCCGTAGACGCAGGTCAGAAGCTCGGTCATGTTGCAGGCCCCGTCGCAGGTCGCCTCCTGCACCGGGCTGTAACACACCTTGCCCGCCGGGGCGCAGCCGCCGCAGATGTCCAGCGCCTCGTCGCAGTTGTTGGCGCACGGGTTGCCGGTGCAGGGATCCCCGCCCCCGGGCTGGCAGACGCCGGTCAGGCAGCTGTCGCCGGCGGTGCAGAACAGGCCGTCCTGGCAACCGGTTCCGTTTGTGACATTCGGGTTCTCGCAGTGATCGACGTTGCAGTTGTTCTGGGTGCAGGAGTTGCCGTCGTCGCAGGGCCTGACCGAGCCTCCGCCGCAGACGCCGGAGTTGCAGCTCTCGCCAACCAGGCAGAAGTTGCCGTCGTCGCAGGGGGCACTGTCCATCGCCGCGGCGTCGTGGTCGCAGGCGCTTGTCCCCTCATTGCAGGTGTCCGCCGTGCACAGGTTGCCGTCCGTGCAGTCGCGCGGCCCGCCGCCCCCGCACACCCCGGCGTTACACGTCTCGCCGTTGACGCAGTACTGCCCATCGTCGCAGCCGGAGCCGTTCATCGCCGCCATGTCGTGATCGCAGCTTGAGGTCCCCTCGTTGCAACTGTCGGCCGTGCACTGGTTGCCGTCCGAGCAGTTGCGCGGGCTGCCGCCCCCGCACACTCCGCCGGTGCAGCTCTCGGCCACCGTGCAGAACTGCCCGTCGTCGCAACCCGTCCCGTCCGTGACCGGAAGGTGATCGCACTGGTCGGTCACGTCGTTGCAACTGTCAGCCGTGCACGGCAGCGCGTCGGCGCAATTTCTGGGATTGCCCCCGGTGCAAAACCCGCCGCTGCAGGTCGTTGCCTGGGTGCAGTAAGACCCGTCGTCGCAGGCGTTGCCGTCGGCCGCCGCGGCGTCGTTGACACAAACGTCGTTGCCCTCGTCACACGAATCGGCCGTACACACGTTGCCGTCCGAGCAGTTTCGGGCCGGGCCGCCCAGGCACGACCCCGAGCTACAAGAGTCGTTGATCGTACAGAACAACCCGTCGTCGCAGGCGTTGCCATTGGCCGCCGCCGCGTCATGATCGCACTGGTTCGTCCCGTCGTTGCAACTATCCAGTGTGCAAATGTTTCCGTCCGAGCAGTCGCGCACGCCGCTGCCCGTGCAGACGCCCCCGGAACACACGTCTCCCATCGTGCAGTATTGCCCGTCGTCGCAGGGCGTGCCATTCGCACCGGATGCCAGGTGCAGGCAGGCATCGACTGCTTCGTCGCAAACGTCCTGCGTGCACACGTCGCTGTCCGTACAGTCCCGCATGCTGGCGCCCCCGCAAACCCCCGCGGTGCAGGTCTCCCCCTGCGTGCAGTAGGCCCCGTCGTTGCAGGCCGTGCCGTCGGAGACCGCTGTGTTGACGCACTGGTCGGTGGCGTCGTTGCAGGTGTCCGCCGTGCAGGCGCTGCCGTCCGAGCAGTTGCGAGCCACCCCCCCACCGCACGCGCCCGTAGTGCAGGTCTCGCCCAGCGTGCAGAACTGCCCGTCGTCGCAGGGTGTCCCGTTCACGACCGGGGTGCCAACGCAGGTATCGTTGACATCGTCGCAGACATCGGCCGTGCAGGCGTTGCCGTCGTCGCACGAGTTCGGAGCGCCGCCGCACACGCCTCCGGCGCAATTGTCGGCCAGTGTACAGAACTGCCCGTCGTCGCACGGCGTCCCGTCCAACACAGCCGGGTGGTCGCAGGCGTCGGTGCCCTCGTTGCACACGTCCAGCGTGCAATCATTGGTGTCGGCGCAGTTGCGCGTGCTGCCTCCCGAGCAGGCGCCGTTCGAGCAGGTCTCCCCCACGGTGCAGTAGGAACTGTCGTCGCAGGGCGTCCCTGCCGGTTCGTTCTGATTCACACATTGGTCGTTGTTGTCGTCGCAGGTGTCGGCCGTGCACTGGTTGCCGTCCGAGCAGTTGCGAGCAGCCCCGCCCCCGCACACACCCCCGTTGCACGTCTCGGCCACGGTGCAGTATTGCCCGTCGTCACAGGCCGTGCCGCTCGCCACCGGCAGATTGGAGCAGGCGTTCGCCACCTCGTTGCAGCTGTCCGCCGTGCAGACGCTGGCGTCGGAGCAATCCCGCGGCGATCCGCTGCATGTCCCCCCGGTGCAAACGTCCCCCACGGTGCAATACTGCCCGTCGTCGCAGCCGGCTCCGTCGGCGACCGCTGTGTTGAGACACTGATTGCTTCCCTCGTCGCAGCTGTCCGCGGTGCAGGCGTTGCCGTCGTCGCACTGGTTGGGGCTGCCCGTGCAGGTCCCCCCGGAGCAGGTGTCTCCCACGGTGCAATACTGCCCGTCGTCGCAGCCGGCTCCGTTCATCGCGGCCGAGTCGCCGACGCAGGCGTCGCCGTCCTCGTCGCATGAGTCAAGCGTGCAGACGTCTCCGTCGTCGCAGTTCCTGGCCGTGCCTGCGCAGACTCCGTTGGTACAACTGTCTCCCAGCGTGCAATAGAGCCCGTCATCACAAAGTGTTCCGTTGGCCTCGTTGGCGTGATCACAGGTATCGCCCGAATCGTTACAGTTATCGATCGTGCAAGGATTGCCGTCCGAGCAATCCCGGGCCTGCCCGCCCGTGCACACGCCTCCCGTGCAGGTTTCGGCTATGGTACAGAACTGCCCGTCGTTACAAATCGTTCCGTCGGGCACCGCGTTGTGCACACACTCGTCGAGGTTGTCGTCGCAGGCGTCCGACGAGCACTGGTCGCCGTCCGAGCAATCCCTGGCGGTCGCGCCCACGCAGCTTCCTCCGGCGCAGACGTCTCCCACTGTGCAGAAGGCTCCGTCGTCGCAAGGCGTCCCGTCCACCAGCGGCGGGTTCACGCAGGAGTCGATGCTCTCGTCGCATACATCGCTGGTGCACACGTTGCCGTCCGTGCAATCGATCGGCGCCCCTCCTGCGCAGACGCCGGCGGTGCAGGTCTCACCGGCAGTACAATAGGCCCCGTCATCGCAGGCCGTTCCGTCGGAAACTGCCTCGTTCAGGCACGAGTCTGCCTCGTCGTCACAGCTATCCGCCGTGCAGGGATTGCCGTCCGAGCAGTTGCGCGCAAGGCCGCCGGTGCATGTGCCGCCCGAGCAGATCTCGCCAAGCGAACAATAGGCACCGTCATCGCAGGGCACGCCGTCCGGCGCCAGGGTGTTGATGCAGATGTCGTCTACCTCGTTACAAGTATCCACCGAGCAGGAATTGCCGTCATCGCAGTCGTTGGCAACGCCCGCGCACACTCCGCCCATGCAGCGATCGTTTACGGTGCAGAACTGCCCGTCGTCGCACTCCGTCCCGTCCGCCCCCTCGCAAGGCCGCACGTCGGCCACGCAGTTGGTCTGACCATCGTTATGGAAGCCCTCGGCGCACACGCACCAGGCCTCCTCATCGCGCACCGCGCAGGTGCCGTAACCCGAGCAGGTCACTCCCAGGCACGGATTGTCGGTGGACTCCCAGACGCACTCGGGCCCTTCGGCCCGGTAGCCCGCGTCGCAGATGCAGACGGCCTTCCCGTCGGCCTCGACGCACTCGCCGTGCCCCGAGCAGTCCACGCCGTCGCAGGAGGTAACCTGCGGCTGGTAGCCCTGCCGCCCGCAGGCGAACAACCCGACAATCAACAAAAGGACAATGCCCAGTGCCCAATAACTTCTCTTCTCTTCCAGGTTCTTGCCCATGATCCCGTCCTCGTGAGCTTTTTCTCATGCTAACCCGGCCGCGCATTGGGGGTCAAGACGGTCCCCCGGTGTCAGGCCGGAGAGAACCAGGAGATCCGCTGTTCTTCAGGCCTCACGGCGTGATTATGTTTACTGTCCAACAGTTGATGATGCCATAGTCGCCCAAGGCGCCGTCAGAGACGAAGAGCGTCCAGTCGCCCGCGGCGTTTTCTCCGTCGAAGTCGGCCATCGTGCCCGGGCCGTCCGGGCTGGTGACAAGGTCGTAGTTGGTGATGATGTTGTCGGCATCAAGTCCTGTCCGGTTGTGCAGCCGCACCGTCGTGCCGGCCGGCGACTTCAACTCGACGATCAGGTCTCCAATCCAGGTGTGCGAGATATCCACATCGACGTTGATGTCGTTGATTGTCCACCCGATCGGAATGTTTATGACATCGGTGACGCCTCCAGGTTGGTTGTCGGGAATCGATTTGCCCGGACAGCTTTTTCCTCCCTGCGTGCAAACACTCGGCTCGCCGCTGCACGTATAGCCTCCCTCGATGCCGCAGACGCTGCTGCATCCGTCCCCAGCCACGCTGTTGTTATCGTCGCACTGTTCTCCCTCCGCTGCTACAACCACCCCGTCACCACAGTTCGGGCACAAACAGTCGAGCGGGCAGTTCGTGCAATTCTCATACGGCGACTCGCACGTGATGTTTCCGCATCTGGCCGCAGGGGAAATGATGACGTTCATAACGAAGTTACCGCAATCGCCGCCCGCGCCGTCCACATAGACGTAGTAAACACCCGCCTTGAGCGAGGTCTGGATGTGAGATGCTCCATCTATATCGTTGCTCCAGCAGTCGTCGTTGCAAATCCTGGCGCCCCCGGGCGGGTCTGCGCCGTTCGGGCCCGTCTCCATTATATACAAGACGGTATCGAAATCGGAGCCGGCCGTTGAAATGTCCACTCCCGAAGGATATTCCAAGGCCAAGTAGAAGATCGCGTCGGGGCTGCCGGCTCCGCTGAAAGCGCACTTGTCTTGCTCGGTGTTCGGCAAGATAGTGCAATCCGTGGCTGCGGTGACCCTGCAGGCCGGGCAGTAATCCGTACCAATTAGTTTGTAACAATCGCTGGGCGGACACGTGCTTAAGGCCCAGGTCCCTTCATCCGGGAACGAATATTCGTCCAGGCCCGCAGGGCCGGTGTCGACCAGTGTGCAGGTATTGCCCGTAAACGTCCCGCCCCTTGATATGTTCCCTGCCTCGGGTGCGTCATCCAGACTCACGGGGCTCGCGGGTATCGTCACGTCCAGGCTGAACGCTCCACAAGATCCCAGGGGACTGTCGACGGCTCCGTAGTAGGTGCCCTCCGGCAATCCGCAGAGTACCATCTGGTTCGGGTCGGCCCAGTCATAGCAGGACTCGTCGGGCGTTGTTCCCGGCGGGGCCCCGCAGACATCGGCCATACTGATATGCGATGTCTCGTTGCCGCATATGCTGGAAACCCTCAGCATCGCGGATAGAACTGAGCTATCGAGGGTGACCATGTAGAAATCCGAGCCCGCCGTAGCATCGGCGAGCGTGAACTGGAACATTTCCTCGGGCGCCCCGCCCGCGGCCACTGACTTGCAGGCCGCCCCGCCCGGGTAACAGTCGCCGGGAATGTGATCGTCGTCGTCGCAGGTCGTCCCCGACAGGTTGCCTCCCGCGCTCATGTCCTGCGACGCGGCGCACATGTCCTCGAGGCACATGCTGCCGTTGCAGGCGCAGCGGTTGGTCGTACAGCAGGTCTTCGACTGCAGCAAACCGTTTGCATCGCAGACGAACTCGGCGTTGCAAAGGTACTCGGCGTCTCCCTTGCACTCGGTCGTGCTCGGTGAACACTCGTTGCACTCCTGGCGGGCGACGTTGCATCCGTAACCGCAGGTAAGAAGCTGGGTCATGTTGCAGGCCCCGTCACAGGTCGCTTCCTGCACCGGGCTGTAGCATACCTTGCCGGCGGGCGCACAGCCGCCGCAGCTGTCCGCCACCTCGTCGCAGTTGTTGGCGCACGGGTTGCCGGTGCAGGGATCCCCGCCCCCGGGCTGGCAGACACCGCCCAGGCAGCTGTCGCCGGCGGTGCAGAACAGGCCGTCCTGGCAGCCGGTTCCGTCTGTGACATCCGGGTTCTCGCACTCATCGGTCGCCTCGATGCAGTTGTTCTCGGTACATGGGTTGCCGTCGTCGCACAACCGCACCGACGCGCCGCCGCACGTCCCCGAGTTGCAGGTCTCGCCTATCAGGCAGAAGTTGCCGTCGTCGCAGGGCACCCCGTCCATCGCCGCCGTGTCGTGATCGCACGTGGCACCCCCCTCGTTGCACGAGTCCACCGTGCACTGGTTGGCATCGGCGCAGTTACGCGGGCTGCCCCCGCCGCAGACGCCCCCGCCGCAGGTCTCGCCCACCACGCAGTAAAATCCGTCGTCGCAGGCGGATCCGTCGGCCGGGGCCGTCTCGTTCTTGCACACGTCGCTGCCCTCATCGCACGTGTCGGCCGTGCACTGGTTGCCGTCCGAGCAGTTACGGGCCGCGCCGCCGCCGCACACGCCGGCGGTGCACGTCTCGGCCACGGTGCAGTAGGCCCCGTCGTTGCAGGCTGTCCCGTCCGTCACCGGTTGGTTCTTGCACAGGTTCAGAACCTCGTCGCAACTGTCGGCCGTGCAGGCGTCGGCGTCGGTGCAGTCTTTCGCCGACCCTCCGGTGCAGAACCCGCCGCTGCAACTCTCACCCACCGTGCAGAAAGAACCGTCGTCGCAGGCGTTGCCGTCGGCCAATGCCGTGTCGTTCACGCACTGGCCGCCTGCCTCGTTGCAAGAATCCGCGGTGCACGGGTTGCCGTCGCTGCAGGCGTTGGCCGCCCCGCCCTGGCAGGCCCCCGCCAGGCACGTCTCGCCCACGTTGCAGAACAGTCCGTCGTCGCACGAGAGCCCGTTCGCCGCCGCGGCGTCGAAGTCGCACTGGTTGGTGCCCTCGTTGCAACTGTCTTCCGTGCACTGGTTCGCATCGTCGCATACCCGCGAGGATCCTCCCAGGCACGACCCGTTCGAGCAGGTCTCGCCGACGTTGCAGTACAACCCGTCGTCGCAGACCATCCCGTTGGCCGCCGCCGCGTCGTTGACACACTGGTTGTTCACCTCGTCACATGAATCGGTCGTGCAGACGTTGCCGTCGCTGCAGTTGCGTGCCGCACCCCCGGCGCAGGCGCCTCCGCTGCAGGCCTCGCCTACCGTACAAAAGGCCCCGTCGTCGCAGGCCAGTCCATTCGCCGCCGCCGCGTCGTTGTCGCAGGTGCTTCCCGCCTCGTTGCAAGAATCAACCGTGCACGGGTTTGCGTCCGCGCAGTTGCGCGCCGCGCCGCCCCCGCAGGCGCCGGCGTTGCACGTCTCGCCCACGTTGCAGTAGACACCGTCGTCGCAGGCCGTGCCGTTGCCCGCCACCGCATCGTTTACACAAGCGTCCGTTCCTTCGTTGCACGAATCGACGGTGCAGACATTGCCGTCCGAACAGTTACGCGCCCCGCCGCCTCCGCAGACGCCGGCCGTACACGTCTCGCCAACCGAGCAGTAGGCCCCGTCGTCGCAGGCCGTGCCGTCGGACACGGCAAAATGCGTGCAGGAGTTGCTGGCTTCGTTGCAGATGTCGCTGGTGCACGGGTTGCCGTCCGAGCACACTCCCGGGCTTCCTCCGCCGCAAGCTCCCGCGCTGCACGTCTCACCGGATGTGCAGTACTGCCCGTCGTCGCAGGGCGTCCCGTCCACCAGCGCCATGTTGACACAGACGCCTCCCGCCTCGTTGCACGAATCGCTCGTGCAGCTGTTGCCGTCCGAACACGATCTGGCGGCCCCGCCCGTACACGCCCCGCCCGAGCACGTCTCTCCAGTGTTGCAGTACAACCCGTCGTCGCAGGCCAGCCCGTCGGCCGGGGCCGTCTCGTTCTTGCAGGCATTGCCAATCTCGTCGCACGAATCTATCGTGCACTGATTGCCGTCGCCGCAGTTGCGCGCGGAACCTCCCGCGCATGAACCGCCGCTGCACGTCTCACCCACCGAGCAATAGGCCCCGTCGTCGCAGGCGCTCCCGTCGGCCAGGGCCGTGTCGTTGACACATACATTACCGGTTTCGTCACACGAATCGACCGTGCATGGATTTGCATCCGAACAGTCGCGCGCGCCGCCGCCGAGGCAGGCGCCGGCCGTACAGCTATCGCCTATGGAACAATACTCGCCGTCGTCGCATACCGTGCCGTCCGCCACCGCCGGGTGATCGCAGGCGTCGGTCGTCTCGTTGCAGACGTCCGTCGTACAGGCGTTGCCGTCGGAACAGCCGCGCGGCGCTCCTCCGCCACAGGAGCCGGCGGTACAGCTCTCGCCCAGCGTGCAGTAGGCCCCGTCGTCGCAGCCCGTCCCGTCCACAACGTTCATGTTATCACAGGCGCCCAACCCCTCGTTGCAACTGTCCACCGTGCACTGGTTGCCGTCCGAGCAGTTCCTGGCCGATCCTCCCCCGCAAGCTCCCCCGGTACACGTTTCGGCCACGGTGCAGTACACCCCGTCGTCGCAGGCCGTCCCGTCCGCAACCGCCAGGTTCACGCACTGATCCGTAACCTCGTTGCACGAGTCGGCCGTACAGACGTTTACATCCGCGCAGTCCCGCGCGGTGCCTCCGCACAAGCCGCCGGTGCACACGTCGCCCGTCGTGCAGTACAGCCCGTCGTCACAGCCGGCGCCGTCCGCCACCGCCGCGTGGTCGCACTTGCTCCCGGCCTCGTCGCAGCTATCCGCCGTGCAGGCGTTGCCGTCGGAACACGGGTTCGCGGCCCCCACGCAGGCGCCGCCCGAACAGCTGTCCGACACGCTGCAGAACAGCCCGTCGTCGCACCCGGCCCCTTCCATCGCCGCCCCGTCGTTCACGCAGGCCATGCCCAACTCGTCACAAGAGTCGAGCGTACACCCGTTGCCGTCCGAGCAGTCACGCGCCGCGCCGCCGCACACTCCTCCCGTGCACAGGTCACTCACCGTGCAGTACTGCCCATCGTCACAGCCCGTCCCGTCCGATACGTTTGAGTGATCGCAAGTATCGTTCGTATCGTTGCACGTATCCGCCGTGCACGGGTTCCCGTCAGTGCAGTCCCGCGCCCCGCCGCCTCCGCACACTCCAGCGGTGCAGATCTCGCCGATCGTGCAGAACTGCCCATCGGAACACACCGTCCCGTCCGCCACGTTGTTGTAGACGCAGGCATTCACGTTGTCGTCGCAGGCGTCGGACGTGCACAGGTTGCCGTCGGAACAGTTGCGCGACGCCCCGCCGACGCACGTCCCCGCCTGGCATACGTCGGACACGGTACAGTACGCACCGTCGTCACACGGCGTCCCGTCCACAACAGGCGGGTTCTCGCAGGCGTCGATACTCTCGTTGCAGACATCCGAGGTGCAGGCTATCCCGTCCGCACAGTTGCGCGGCCCCGCTCCCCCGCAGGCGCCTCCCGTGCAGGTCTCCCCCACCGTGCAGTACGCCCCGTCGTCGCAGGCCGTACCGTCGGAGACGGCCGCGTTCTGGCAACTGTTGGCCACGTCGTCGCAACTGTCAGCCGTACACGAGTTGCCGTCAGAGCAGTTGCGCGCAATTCCTCCCCCGCACGTTCCCGAAGTGCAGGTCTCTCCGATCGTGCAAAACTCCCCGTCGTCACACGGCGTCCCGTTCGCCACCGCCGAGTTCAGGCACACGCCGCCCACGGCGTCGCAACTGTCCGCCGTGCACGGGTTCCCGTCGTCGCACGGGTTCGGAGATCCACCGCATACTCCTCCCGAGCACGCGTCTCCCAGCGTGCAGAACTGCCCGTCGTCGCAGGGCGTCCCGTCCACCACCGCCGGATGATCGCAACCGTCCGTCCCCTCGTTGCACACGTCCGTCGTACAGGCGTTGCCGTCCGTACAATTCCTCGCTCCGCCTCCACCGCAGGCTCCCGCCGTACACACCTCGCCCACCGTGCAGTACTGCCCGTCGTCGCAGGCCGTCCCGTCCGACACGTTCACGTTCTGACAGGCGCCGAGCCCCTCGTTGCACGTATCGTCAGTACACTGGTTGCCATCCGTGCAGTTCCGGGCCGCCCCGCCCCCACAGGCGCCCCCGGTGCAGGTCTCGGCCACCGTGCAGTACGCACCGTCGTCGCAGGCCGTCCCGTCCGCTACCGCCAGGTTCACGCACTGATCCGTCACCTCGTTGCAAGAATCTGCCGTGCAGACGTTGACATCCGCGCAGTCCCGCGCCGTTCCCTCGCACAACCCGCCGGTGCACACATCTCCCGTCGTGCAGTACAGCCCGTCGTCACAACCGGCCCCGTCCGCCACCGCCGCGTGGTCGCACTTGCTCCCGGCCTCGTCGCAGCTATCCGCCGTGCAGGCGTTGCCGTCGGAACACGGGTTCGCGGCCCCCACGCAGGCGCCGCCCGAACAGCTGTCCGACACGCTGCAGAACAGCCCGTCGTCGCACCCGGCCCCTTCCATCGCCGCCCCGTCGTTCACGCAGGCCATGCCCAACTCGTCACAAGAGTCGAGCGTACACCCGTTGCCGTCCGAGCAGTCACGCGCCGCGCCGCCGCACACTCCTCCCGTGCACAGGTCACTCACCGTGCAGTACTGCCCATCGTCACAGCCCGTCCCGTCCGATACGTTTGAGTGATCGCAAGTATCGTTCGTATCGTTGCACGTATCCGCCGTGCACGGGTTCCCGTCAGTGCAGTCCCGCGCCCCGCCGCCTCCGCACACTCCAGCGGTGCAGATCTCGCCGATCGTGCAGAACTGCCCATCGGAACACACCGTCCCGTCCGCCACGTTGTTGTAGACGCAGGCATTCACGTTGTCGTCGCAGGCGTCGGACGTGCACAGGTTGCCGTCGGAACAGTTGCGCGACGCCCCGCCGACGCACGTCCCCGCCTGGCATACGTCGGACACGGTACAGTACGCACCGTCGTCACACGGCGTCCCGTCCACAACAGGCGGGTTCTCGCAGGCGTCGATACTCTCGTTGCAGACATCCGAGGTGCAGGCTATCCCGTCCGCACAGTTGCGCGGCCCCGCTCCCCCGCAGGCGCCTCCCGTGCAGGTCTCCCCCACCGTGCAGTACGCCCCGTCGTCGCAGGCCGTACCGTCGGAGACGGCCGCGTTCTGGCAACTGTTGGCCACGTCGTCACACGAGTCTGCCGTGCAAGAGTTGCCGTCCGAGCAGTTGCGCGCAATCCCTCCACCACACGTTCCCGAAGTGCAGGTCTCTCCGATCGTGCAAAACTCCCCGTCGTCACACGGCATCCCGTCTGCCACCGCAGTATTCAAACAGACATTTCCAATCTCATCGCAACCATCCGCCGTGCATGCGTTATCATCGTCACAAGGATTTGGAACCCCACCACATACTCCCCCGGAACACATGTCCGAAAGCGTGCAGAATTCTCCGTCGTCGCACGGCGTCCCATCCACTACAGCCGGGTGATCGCAGGTATCCCCTGTTTCGTTGCACACATCCGTCGTACAGGCATTCCCGTCGGAACAAGAACGCGCCCCGCCTCCCCCGCACGCACCCGCAGTACACACCTCGCCTACCGTGCAGTAAGCCCCGTCGTCACACCCCGTCCCGTCCGCCACGTTCAGGTTCTCGCAAGCACCCAGCCCTTCGTTACAACTATCGGCCGTGCACTGGTTGCCGTCCGTGCAGTTCCTTTCCACCCCGCCTCCGCATAATCCTCCGTTGCACACCTCGGCCACCGTGCAGTACATACCGTCGTCGCAGGCCGTCCCGTCCGTCACCGCCATGTTCACGCACTGGTCCGTAACCTCGTTGCACGAGTCGGCCGTGCAGACGTTGGCATCCGCGCAGTCCCGCGCAGTCCCCCCGCACAATCCTCCGACACACACGTCGCCCGTCGTACAGTACAGTCCGTCGTCACAACCGGCCCCGTCGGCCACCGCAGCGTGGTCGCACTTGCTTCCGGCTTCGTCGCAACTGTCCGTCGTGCAGGCGTTGCCGTCGGAACACGGGTTCGCGGCCCCCACGCAGGCGCCGCCCGAACAACTATCCGACACGCTGCAAAACAGCCCGTCGTCGCACCCGGCTCCATCCATCGCCGCCCCGTCGTTGACGCAGGCCTTGGTCGTCTCGTCGCACGAATCGAGCGTGCAGCCGTTACCGTCGGAACAGTCACGTGCCGCTCCGGTGCACACACCTCCAGTGCACACATCACTCGCAGTACAATACTGCCCGTCGTCGCAACCAGCACCGTCCACCTCGTCGACATGATCGCAGGTATTCATCCCGTCGTTGCAGCTATCCGCCGTACACGGGTTGCCGTCCGAACAATCCCGCGCCTGACCTCCGCCGCACACTCCTCCCGTACACGTCTCTCCGATCGTGCAGAACTGCCCGTCCGAACACACCGTCCAATCCGGCATGGGGTTATGCACGCAGGTGCCCGCGTTGTTGTCACAGGCGTCCGAGGTGCACATGTCACCGTCCGAGCAGTCCCGCAAAGCCCCTCCCACACACGTCCCCGCCTGGCACACGTCGGACACGGTGCAAAACGCCCCATCCTCGCACGGCGTCCCGTCCACAACCGGCGGGTTCTGACAGGCGTCGATGCTCTCGTTACAAAGGTCGATGGTGCACCCGTTGTCGTCCGCGCAATCCCGATCGCCTCCGCCCAGGCACATTCCCTGTGAAACCGTGTCATCGACCGTGCAGTACGCACCGTCGTCGCAGACCGTCCCGTCCGGCAGGGCAGTGTTCACGCAGGCGTCCAACTCCTCGTCACACGTGTCCTCCGTGGCCGAGTTGCCGTCCGAGCAGTTCAGGGCGAATCCGCCGCCGCACTCGCCGCCGGCGCAGATCTCGCCCAGCGTGCAATAGGCACCGTCGTCGCATGGCACGTCGTCCGGCGCCGCGGTGTTGATGCACACGTCATCCACCTCGTTGCAAGTGTCCACCGTGCACGAATTGCCGTCGTCGCAGTCGTTGGCAACGCCGGCGCACACCCCGCCCATGCAGCGATCGTTCACTGTGCAGAACTGCCCGTCGTCGCACTCGGTCCCGTCCGCTCCCTCGCAAGGCCGCACGTCGGCCACGCAGTTGGTCCGACCATCATTGTGGTAGCCCTCGGCGCACACGCACCAGGCCTCTTCGTCGCGCACCGCGCAGGTGCCGTAACCCGAGCAGGTCACCCCCAGGCATGGATTATCGGTAGACTCCCAGACGCACTCGGTTTCCTCGGCCCGGTAGCCGGCGTCGCACATGCAGGCCGCCTTCCCGTCTGCCTCAACGCACACGCCGTGCCCGGAACAGTCCACCCCGTCGCAGGAAGTAATCTGCGGCTCATAGCCCTGCCGGCTGCAAGCCAACAAGCCGGCGACCATCACCAGCGTCACACTCAGCCTTCTCCAGTTCCCGGCGACGTCAATAGCCTTTTTCATGACCGCTCCTCGAGGAGGCGGCTCCTCTCAAAAAAAACAGGGATCGCCGCACGCGGGCAAACCCTGAAAAATCTCCTCATAATTGCCATCTTCGGCAGCCTTTCTCTCCCGTCAAGGGATCACGGCTTTGCGCTCCGGGCGACGCCCGGATTGCCCTTTCGGATGGCCAAACAACCTATTGGTCTTCTACTATAATAGGATGATTGGGTGGTTAACGTCAAGATCCGGGCGTCACAATATTTGACCATCCCGGCCGGCTCTGGCAAGATCGTATTGTTGGTCGCAAGCGTCTGATAACTGGAAGTGGCGGGATCGATGAACAGGACGTATATATCTTTTTCCCCGGCGGTCATTTTACTGACGTTTTTCCTGCAGGCAGCGTGGGGCGCGACCGGCAAGCCAGGGGCAATCAAGGTCGCGTTGCTGCCGGTCGAGACCGAGGGGCTCGACAAGGATTGGGGAGGAAGCATCCTGGAGATCATGGCGGCCGAGATCCGCGCCATGGAACTTTTCGATCTGGCGCCGGCCGCGGAGACGAAATCCGAGATGGCCGAGATGAAAAAGAATAAGCTTTTCACCAAGAACTGCCTGTATGAAACGACCTGTATCCGGCTGGTCGGAAAGAAGCTTGCCGTGGCCGCCTTCTACCACCTGCATGCGGCCAAGACTCTCGACGGCATCACGCTGACCATGCGCGTCCTCGATGGGAACACGGGCAAGGAAATTCGCAAGGCCTCCGACTTCGCAGGTTCGGATCCCAAGGATCTCGAGCGCGCGGTGCGCTGGCTGACCCGCACGGTCTCGTCGCCGCTGATCACCTCGCTGGCTTCAGAAAAGGGCGAGCTGCACATTCGCTGCGGCCTGCCGGACGCGGAAGTCTTCATCAACGGCAAGCGCTTCGGCAAGACCACCGGCAAGAATTTCAAGGTCTCGGCCGGGGCTTTCGACCTGGTCGTGCAGAAGAAAGGCTACGAACCTTTCCACGACGTCATCGTCGTCAAGTCGGGCGAAGAGAAACTGGTGGTCGCGGATCTTGTGCCCCTGCCGGGTACGATCGTGAAAAAGCCCGTTCAGGTCGGCAGCGCCGGTGTGAAAAAACCATTCTTGCCGGGAGGCAAGAAACCAGGCGGCCCCGAGCCGGGCGAGAGCACGAAATTCTACAAGGCCTGGTGGTTCTGGACATTGGTCGGTGTGGTCGTTGCCGGTGCCGGCGGCACCGCGGCCTACTTTCTGCTGAGAAGCAGCGGGCCTTCGGGCCAGGGCGCGGTCGAAGCCAGCTGGAGATGAATGATGCCTGCTGCTTCAAAGTCGAGGAATCCCGGTATACTCTGTCACCTTCGAGGCGTGTGGCGAGTCGCGCTGCTGGCCGCCGCTGCCACGGCCTGCTCGTGCTATCCCGCGCAGATGGACACCGGAAGCGCCACGGCGGTTCTCAACTGGATTCCCTCTCCTCCGCCCCGCGGTCTGCGGGGCGAGCTTTCGGGCATGCTTGACAGCGTGACGATAACGGTACGCCGAAGCGACGAGATACTCGGTTTAACAAGCTGTGACTATGAAGACTACATCTGCACGGTCACAGACATCCCGGCCGGTTCTGGACGCAGCCTGACTGCAGAAGCCTTCGCGGCTGAAGTCCTGCTTTATCGCGGCACGGCCTCGAACATAAAGATCACAAAGGACCAGACCGTGCCAGTGCCGGTCAACATGACACCTGCCTATGCCGAGGACATCTACGCTCCTGCGGCGGTGGACGACCTGACCGCGACCGCCGACGGAAATGACGTCTCGCTGACCTGGACGGCCGTGGGCGATGACCTGAAGGCGGGACAGGCAGACTCTTACGAAGTGCGCTGGTCGACTTCGAACATCACCGACGCCAACTTCGACGGGGCCAACCACGTCGACGCCAACCCCCCTTCGCTTACCGGACGGCCGGAGCAGATGCCTGTCAAAGATCTTCCCACCGGGGCGACATATTACTTCGCTCTCAAAGTGACCGACGACAACGGCAACGTCTCGCCGCTTTCCAACGTGGCTGAGGCAAACATACAGTAGCAACGGCGCCACCCTCGGGTTTCTTGACCTCCTGATCCGTTTTCAATATGATTAATAAGTAGTTAACCAAAGGCAGGCAGGCACTCAGACGAATCTCGGGTTCCGGGTTCGCTTGTGTCTGGAAAGGTCAACATGAAATACCCAAAACGTCTCCTAGCAAAAATCTGCGTGCTTTCGTTTTTTCTCGGCCAAGGCCTTTCATCGTCGGATGTCCGAGCGGGATCAGGCACTTTGAAAGCCGGAAAGATCCAGGTGCTCGGGCGTTACAAGAAGAAACAACGCAAAGAGGGAGGCAAGGCGAAGCCATACTACCTGGTCGAGAAAGGAAGGACGTTTCGCCTGCGAGTGGGTGGGCCGGTTTCTATTGTTTTGCTCTCTCGAGGTGTAAAAAAACAAGAGCTGTTGTTCGATCTCGATCTGGATGCGAAAGAGAAAGCCAGCACGCGTGTTGGTGTCGTAGTTAATTTTTCCAAGTCAATATACCTGAAACTGCAGGCCGGAACTCACACCATCGGCCTGAAGGTTTCCGACAATGTGCTCCTCAGGCCGGTCAGGGTGCGGCGTGGACCGATCAAGGGAGAGCAAGTCGTTTCATGGAAGCAAGCACTCGCTGCACCGCCTCCCTCGCCCGAGGAGGCGAAGCCCGAGCATCCTTCTTCTCCGCCCGTCAAGGAGGAGCCGCCGCCGCTGCCCCCTCCACCGGAGGAGAAGACTCCCGCACCCATGCCGCCGCTCACAGCGCCGGAAGCCGCTCCGATTACAGAGCCAGAAAAGCCTGTACCAGACAAGACGGTGCCCGAGCCTGTACCGAGCGCCACTACAGTCGGACGGACGGAGCCCCCTGCGGCCGTCGAGAGGCGAGTGGTCTCGGAGCGCAAGATACCTCCCGAGCCCAAGCCCGATCCGGCCGGTGTCGGCGAGTTCGGCCAGCGCGGCATATTCCGTTCCTGGGCGGCGATGCCGTTCGCAGAGCACAGCATCACTGCTGGTGTCGCCCTGCAGTATTTCAAGATCGGCGATTTTCTGAGGAACGGCGACGACAACCAGCGCATGCTCACCCGCCTGACCCTTGCCGGGGTGCCTATTCGGGGCCTCGAACTGAACACGGGCTTCACGCTGGTCAGCAATCAGAACGCGTCTTTCGAACCGCAGGAGATCATTACCATCGGCGATCCCTTCCTGGGCGCGCGTTACGGCTACCGGCTGACCGACTGGTTCGCGCTGGGCGGCGGTGTCCAGGCCCTCTTCCCGACCGGGCAGAAGTTCTCGCAGATGGCAACCGAGGGCATCAGTACCAGGATAATGTTCAACTTTGACTTCATGCCGCTGCCCGAAGCGTTGATCACACTCAACGTCGGCTACAACTTCGACAACACCGGACGCATCTTCGACTACAGCCTGACAGAGGCCCAGGCCTTCGCGGCGGGCGTCAATCCGCACGACCAGCTGCTCTTGACACTGGGCTGCGCCTGGCAGTTCGGGATGCTGGCGCCGTTCATCGAGTACGGCAGCGCTTTGGCCATGGGCGCAGAAGATTTGGGCTTCAGCGATAGTCCCAGTTGGCTGACACTCGGCCTGCGCGTCTGGCCATTGAAGTTCCATACACTACACGTCATGGCCGCGGTCGACGTCGGCCTGACCGGCACGAGTCCACCGGCCGGCGCCGCCCGCATCCCGCCCTACAACGTCATCTTGTCCGTGGCCTACGACTTCGGCGCGGAACCGCCGCCCGCCGTGATCGAGCGCGAGGTGGTGCGGGTCGAGAAGATCCGGATGCCCGGCGCGGGAGCCGGCGCCAAGCTGGCTGTTCAGGGCAGCCGCGTCGTGGGCAAGGTGCTAGACGCCGAGACGCAAGAACCGATCGGCGACGCGCGGGTGGTGATGGGCGGCGAGGAACCGGCCACCTTCCTGTCCGACCCCGAGCAGGGCCGCTTCTACACCTGCCCGACCGTCCCCGGACCGGTGAAGATCACAGTCAACCGCGAGGGCTACCGCGAGGAGAGCCAGGTAGTGCTGGTGACCGGCAGGCCGCGCACACCGGTTACCATCAAGCTGCACGCCACGACCGGGGCAACCTATGGCATGCTCAAGGGAACTGTAAGATCGGTTACCGGCCTGGCGCTGCCGGCGCTGATCTCGATTCCGGCGCGCAAGGTAAAGATGCGGGCCAAGAGGGCCGACGGAAAGTTCGCAAAGAAGCTGGCCACCGGCGCGATCGACGTCTTGATCTCGATGCCCGGCTACATGACCCAGCGCCGCAAGGTCAAGCTCGACGCCGGCGAGGTGGTGATCCTGAATGTCGAACTATATCCCAAGAAATAGCAACCTGCGCGCCTGCCGACTTTTCGCTTTCTTTGCGCTCCTGGCGCCGGCCGGGCTGTGCGGCTGTTCGATGTGCGGAGAGCCGGATACGGGCCGCGAGATTGCTCACATCGAGCAACCTTCCGGCAAGGTCGAATGGAGACAGGGAAAGACAGCCGGGTGGAACCCGGCCCCGGCCGCCACCGTGCTCGGCATCGACGACGCGCTGCGCACGGGCTCCGACGGCAGCGCCAGGGTGGTCTTTAGCGACGGCGGCGAGCTGTATCTGAAGCCGGGATCGCTATTGTCTTTCAAGCTAGAGGGAGACGAGATAACGCTGGTACTTTCGCAGGGGGAACTTGACGCTGCGGCGGCTGGAGGAAAAAGCGGCGGCATGCGAGTGGACGTCGGCGGAGGCAAGAAACCCATCTTGCTGAGCAAGGGCCGGGCGAAATTCTCGAAAAGCAAGAAAGGCGTGCGCGCCAAATCGACCGAGGGCGCGACCCTGGCCTTCGCCGACGGCAGTAAGGTTCATCTCGCCGGGGACACCATCGTCGACATGGGCGGCCTGGAGGACGAGTTCGAGATGTTGCTCGAACAAGGCGAAATCGAAGTCGAATCCAAGAAAAAGGGCAAGCGCGGGTTCAAGTTGGTTTTCGGCGAGTCGTCGGTGGTTTCGATGACTATCGGCAAGGGCACCTTCAGCCGCACGTCCGCGGGCGTCCAGATCGACATGATCATGGGTTCGGCCTCGCTGGAACAGGCCGGCCGGAAAACGACGATCGAGGCGGGCACATCGTACAACATGGATATCGGCAAGTTCGAGATCACCAGGCGTAAGGCCCTGCCCGCCACCTTGAAAGATCCGCGTCGCGCCTGTCGCATCCGCCCGCCGGGGTCGCGTCGTTTCAGGCGGCCGCGCGGGCGGGTCTCGTCGATCGATCCCGGCACGGCGCTGCAGGTTGGCGGCGGCGGGACGGCGATCCTGGCGGACCCGGGTGCCAACCAGATAGAGTTCGCTTCAGCAGCCAGAGCCGTCTTCGGCGGCGTGTTTCGCAGCGGGGACGAGCGCGACGGAGAGATCGAGTTGCAAAGCGGCCAGGCGCGAATCCGGCTGCGCCGCGAAGGAGACGCCGCGGTCAGCCAAGTAGTGCGCGCACCGCAGATGACAGTTACCGCCCGCGCGCTCGGGTTGACCGCGGAGAGCGACCTGACGGCGTCCAAGTCGGCCTCGCGCCTGGTCGTCCACACGGGAGAAGCGCAGGTGGATGTCGGAGACAAACGCGTCCGGGTGACGGCCGGCCAGGCGCTCAGCGTCGACAAGGACGGTAAGCTGACGGGCCCCCGCAATCTGCCGCTGCCCCGTGTGCGTGCCAAAGAGGGCACGCGCACACAGGTGTACTACGATCGCTCGCTGCCCCCGTTGGCCTTCACACTCAAGGCCGACACCGCTTCGGCGACACCCAGGCTGGAGCTGTCTCGCTCATCGAGCTTCAAGTCGCTGTTGCTCGGCGAGCCTCTGGCCAGGCCTGTTTTTCGCTATGGCGGCCTGTCGGCCGGCAAATACTTCTTTCGGGTACGCCGGGGCGAGGCAGACGATGGCCCGGCGGGTAAAGCCGGCGTCGTGATCTTCACCCGCGACCCCTTCCTGGTCCAATCGCGGCGCTCGGGTTCCGTGACCAACGTGGTGCCGGACACCGGCGAAGAGACGCGCATCTTTTTCCAGGGGCGGGCGCCGGCCCTGACTTTTTCATGGTCGCCGGTCGAGCGGGCCAAGAGCTACCGCATACGCGTCTATTCGGAAGACAACCTGGAGAAACCGGTCATCACCAGGGACAGTCAGAAGACCAGGCTCAAGTTGGCGGCCGGCAAGCTGCGCGAGGGAACCTTTTACTGGTACCAGGCGTCCCTGGACGCGGCCGGCAAGGAGATTGCCCAGTCTGGTATGAACAAGCTCTCTCTACTGTTCGACAACGCGGCCTACCTGCTGCGTATCGATTCCCCCGCTCCGGGCCAGAAGCCCCATGCCGGCGACGTCGAACTGCGCGGAGTCGCGGCGGCCGGGGCTTCTCTGACAGCCAACGATCGCGTGGTCAGCCTCGACTCCGCCGGGCGCTTCGAGGAGATCCTGTCCGGTGTGCCGGCGCGCGGATTCGTCGTCTTCCAACTCAAGAAGCCCGGCCTGGGCGAGACATACTTCGTCCGCCACCTGGGCAAATGAATTATTACTGTTTCACAGCCTGGAACGCGAGTGGAAAGGAAATAGAGACGCCCTTGTCGCGGTTACGCTGAAACTTTAAAGCGCGTACCTGCTTCATCAGACAACGGCCAAATCTGGTCTGCTCGAGTTTCACAGGCTCGAGGTTCACCACCGTCACATGACCGCCGCTGTCGATACTGAATTTCAGCTTGAGCCCGACGCTCTGGCCCAGCTTCTCGTCCACCAGGTGTTCATCGGCGCAGCGCTGGAGCCTGCCCCCCCGACTGCGCAACACCCGCTCTATCCTCTTGCGGGTCAACTTAGGCAGAACCTTCGGCCGGTGATTGTCCGGCGGTTTCTTGATCACGGCCACCTGCACGGTGTCGGCCACACTCGCGGATGAATCGGCCGCCTGGCGCGCGCCTCCGTCCGGACCCGCACCTCCGTCCGTACCGACTGCTTCGGCCTGCCTGCCTCCCGCGTCCGGGCCCGGACCCGTCACGGCCAGGCCTGCATCGGCAGCCCGGTTGTTCTGCAAGTGGGGCAGCCCCCAGATCAGCCCGGCCGCGACGATCGCGACAGCCAGGAGGACAGCGCTAATTAGCCAGACTCTCTTGCCAGAACGACCAATATCCTTTCTTTGCGAGATAGAGTGCAGCGAGCTCGAGTCGATCACCGGCGTCATATCCGTAAAGGATGAATCGCCGCCGGCTGCATCGGCCTGCTCCCTGGCTTCAACCCGGCTGGCGTCGATGTCGACCGAGGACCTGAGATCGTCTGCCGACCTGGGAGCGATGAACCCGGCCAGGGCCGTTTTGAACTCCCGGGCGCTCTGGAAGCGCTGCTCTAGATCCTTGTGAAGCGCCCGGGCCAGGATCATGTCCAGATTCTCGGGGATCTCCGAGCGGCTCAAGCTTATCGGCGGGGGATCGAGGTGCAACACCTTATGCAGCGTATCCACATCGGTGGTCGAGTGGAAGAGCCTGACCCCGGACAGCGTCTCCCACAGCACCACCCCCATGGCGAAGATGTCCGCCCGGTGATCTGTGATCCCCTTGAGCTGCTCGGGGGCCATGTAGGCGAACTTGCCCTTGATGAAGCCCGGCATAGTCTGGGTGATGCGCGAGGCGGCCTTGGCGATTCCGAAGTCTATTATCTTCACCCAGCCGTCAACCGTGACCAGGATGTTCTGGGGCGATATATCACGATGGACGATGTCGTGCTTCTTGCCGTCCGCCGTTTTCAGCTCGTGGGCGTAGGCCAGGCCGTCCAGGGTCTGCATGGCGATGTTAATCGCCATGTCGGCGGGAATTTTTACGCCCTTCTTGCGGTAGGTGCGCTGGATATTGGCCAGCGACTCGCCGGGGACGTGCTCCATGACGCAGTAAAGCAGGTCGCCCGTCTTTTCCAGGTTGTACATCTGGACGATGTTGGGATGGTGCATCAGCACGGTGATCTTGGCCTCGTCCACCAGGGCCCGGGCAAAACTCTCGTCCTTGGCCAAGTGGGGATGCAGAACCTTCAAGACCACCTCGCGCTCGAACCCCTCGGCCCCGGCCAATTTGGCCAGGTAGATGTCGCCCATGCCGCCGCCGGCCACGCGGCGCAGATCATGAAATTTTCCGAACTTGCTCGGGAAGCTCTTTTCGAACGGCGACTTGATGCTGCCGCCCTGCGCCTCGACGCCATCGGCCCCGGGAGATAGCGTGATCTCCTGGTCGCACTTCTTGCACTTGAAGCGCACACTGCGTGTGGCAAGTTTCTCGTCGGAAACTCTGTATTCTGAAGAGCAATTACCGCAGATGATTCTAAGCTCCATCGATCTAAACTATATCACCCACACTTGCCGCGACAACAGAATATATTTTTCATAGCATTAGGTATCGCGAGAACCGGGCGTGCTGGATGTTGTCCCAAACACGGTGCCTAAATTAAAAACAACTCGTGATGTCGGCAGTTTGGTCCGTATAATAGCCATACCGCGACCACAAGGAGAGTAGAGATGACCCGAATCGCAAGCGCCATCGTAACCGCTACACTGCTTTTCACGCCCCCCCTCGCATGGGGCAGTTCCTTTCATGACGCTCTGAGGGCCATGGCCCGGGGCGACTACCTCAGCGCGGCCTCGCGACTGGCAGGAATCCCGGCTTCCAGGCCAAATGCGGCGCGCGCCGGGCTCGCCAGGGGCCGGGCCCTTTTCCTGGCCGGGCGCTACGCGCAGGCACGGAAAGTCTACGCGGCGGTGCTCGAGCAAGCGCGGCCGGACTCGCCTTACGCGCACAAGGCCCGGTTCGGCATGGCCGAGTGCCTGGCCGCCGTGAAGCGATTCGAACCGGCCGAGCGCCTATTCGCCGAGGCGCTCTCCGGGCTGACGGCAGATAGTCGCCGCCGCGCCATCGCCGGACGCTTCGTCCAACTGGGGGACGAGAACATCGAGCCGCCCGAGGGCCGGGCCGCGGATCCGGCCCGGGCCGAGCAATTCTTCCGGGCGGCAATCGAGGTTGGTGCCTCGGGAGAGCTGGCGGAGCAGATCAAGATCAAGATCGGCCGCAGCCTGGCGGACCAGAAGCGGCACCTCGACGCGGCTCGCTATCTGGATGCCTTCTGCGCCGAACATGAGAAATCCCCCCACTTGGCCGAGGCGCGCTATCTGGACGGCAAGGCTTATCTCGATGCCGGCCAACCCGATGCGGCCCGGCGGGCATTCACCGATCTTCTGGCCCTGCACCCCGCGGCGGCCCGCGCCCCACAGGCAGCCTTCCTGCTTTCGCGCACCTTCGGCATGCCGCGGCCGAAAGACGCTCACGACCTCAGCTGGGGCCTGTACACACTAGGGCGTTACATCCGCGACTGGCCCAAGGACGAACATCATCAACAAGCACGCCTGGAAGCGGCCCTGGCGCCACTGAACGCACACCGTCAAGCCGAGGCCGAACAAGCTTTAAGAAGCTACATCGCATCAGGCGGTCCGGCCGACAACCTGGCCAGCGCTCGCTACCATCTGGGAGAAGCCCTGGCCGCCCAAAAACGCTACCGGGAGGCCGCCGCCGCTTTTAGCGCCTACCTGCAGAAACACCCCGCGCACGGCTTCTGGCTGCAGGCTCGCCAGGGAATCGAGAACATGGCTTTCAGCCAGGCAGATGACGCCTTCAAACAAAAGAAATGGAAGCAAGCGATCGAGGGCTTCGGCGCCTTTGCCGCCGCATACCCCGGGGCCGTGCGCACCCCGCAGGCGCTGCTCAAGGCAGCTCTGGCCAAGGCCGAGTTGAATGACGTCGCAGGTGCATTGGCTTTGCTTTCGACTCAAACCACCAAGTTTCCCAAGGACCACTCCGCCGCCGAAGGCTGGTACCAGACCGGACTGTTGCTCGAGGAAAAGCGCGGCGACATTCTCAAGGCGCGCGAGGCATACAAGAAGGCCACGCAGAGCCCCGGCGGCAACTCCCAGGCATCGGCCAGGCTGGCAGCCCTGGACGAGCCCGGACTGGTTGTCGAATCTCCGCCGGTGTTTCACACCGGAGACAGGCCGGCCCTGGTCTGGCACGCGCGCAATGTCGAGTCGGTCAAGGTGAACATCTATCGCATAGAGGCCGAGGATTTTTTCAGAGACCGCATGCAGATGGAGTCGGTTGTCGACATGGACATCGCCCTGTGTGCGCCTGACAGAACCTTCGATGTCCCGCTGGCGGGCTACCGAAAACACATGCGCATCACCCAGCGAGTGCCTTTGAAAATCAACTCGCCCGGTCTGTACCTGGTACACCTGACGGCCGGCGAGTTGGAAGCCACAACCGCCGTGGTGGTCTCCGACCTGGGAATGATCATCAAGAGCGGTCCTGGCAAGATCTTCGTCTTCAGCCAGGATCTGAAAAACACACGACCATTGGGAGACACGCGCATCATCGTCGCCGACGGAGCGCGGATCGTCGCCGAGGGCAAGACCGGCTCCGACGGAGTGTGGCAACACGTCCTGCCGGACAGCCAGTCCGGCGACGGCCTGCGGGCGCTTGCGATCCGCGGCGGCCATTTGGCCTGGACCGGCATCGACTACCAGGGAGGGCAACCCCGTACGGCCTCCGCCCCGCGCGCATTCGTCTTCACCGACAGGCCCGCCTACATGCCGGGTGACAGCGTCTCGATCGCCGGCATCGTGCGCGACCGGCCAAACCATCAGGGAACGCCGGCTTACCGGCCGGGCGACATTGTCCATATCGATATCCAACTGTCGCAGGCCAAACTCACGGAGACGGCCAAGCTGGACGAATTCGGCGTATTTCACAAGAAGATCACTCTCGACCCGGCCATCTCCGCCGGGCGCTACGGTATCAACGTACGCGCCCACGGGGGCGCCGCCTTCGGCGGCAGTTTCCATGTGCGACGTTACCGACTGCCCGCCTACGATCTATCGGCCTCCTTCGATCGGCCGGTAGTCTTCCGCGGCGAGCCGCTTGCGGGAGTCATTCGCGTGCGCCACCGAAGCGGGGCCGCGGCGGCCTTCGAGAAAATCGCCTTTCGCCTCGATGATGCGCAAACCTGGCGCCAGGCGACCTGCGATGAGCGCGGGCAGGTTCGTTTCTCCTTCCCCACCCGGGCGATGGAACAGACACACAAGGCCGTTTTGCAGATCACACTGCCGCGTCTCAACCTGCAGCAAGAGGCCACGGCCCTTGTGGCGGCGGAAGGCTACGCTGTTTCACTGGCTGCCGGACAGAAGACGATTTTCGCGGGCCAGTCTTTCGACCTGCGGGTCGCGGTGAGCGCTCCGGACGGCAAGCCACGGGCTGCCAGCCTCAACCTGCAGGCCGTCAAGAGACTACCCGACACCAACGCCGAGGTGCGCGTGCTCGAGCGCCAAATCGAGGTACCACCGTCCGGAAAGCTGCGCCTGCCGCTTAGCCTTTCCGGCAAGGGTGTCCACATCATCAGGGTCTTCGGCAGCGACCGGGCCGGCCACCCAATCAGCGCCGAACTAGGCGTGAACACGGTCGGGGCGGACGAACCGGGATTCTTCCTCGACCTGGAGCGTTCCGAGCTGACCATGGGCACGCCGGCCAGGGTGACCATCCGCAGCCACATGGACCGGGCGCTGGTACTATTGACCTGCGAAACGGACGAAATCCTGAACTACCGCACCGTCAGGCTGTCGCGCGGTGAGAACAAAATCGAGATCCCGCTGACTTTGAAGCTGGTGCCCAACTTCGTGCTTTCGGCAGCGGCCATGAACAAGGATCGCCTCTACACCGCCTCGCGGGCCGTGCGCGTGACGCGCAAGCTCGTCCTGACGGTACGACCGGATCGCAAGCGTTACGGTCCGGGCGACGAGGTCAACCTTACCCTGATAGCCCGCGACGCAGACGGTCGGCCGATCGATGCGCGCCTGGTCGTGGCGGTCGTCGATGAGGCCCTTTATAAGGTGTTCCCGGAGAACCTACCCGATCTAATCGAGACCTTCCAGCAGTTGCGCCCCGAAGGAGAAATAGAGACGATCTCGTCGAACGCTTACCGTTTTCCGGAGGTCAAGGCCTCCGAGGTCGAGAAAGCCGAGGTCGAAGAAGCCGAAGACTCGGCCGCCATGGCCGCCCTGGGCGCCCGGCGGCGCAAGATGACCAAGAAGGCCACCGCTGATTTTTCCAAGATGGCCAAAACGGAGGGGCTCGTAGGCGGCACGGTCGGCTACGGGATGGGAGCCGGCGGATTGGGAGCTGGCGGATACGGCCGGGGAGTCGGCGGCAAGGCCTATATGCGTATGGGCAAGGCCATGGCGCTGGGTTCAGGCGCTCTACGCAAATATTTCAGCCAGACCGCGGCCTTCTTTCCCGATCTGCGCACGGGCAGAGACGGCCTGGCCAACGTAACCTTTAGGCTGCCTGATACCTTGACCACCTGGCGGATAACAACCCGCGGCGTCACCCGCGACACCCAACTCGGCGAGAAGCGCACCCAGTTGGTGGCCAGCAGGCCGTTCTGGGCAGAGTTGATTGCGCCGCCCGCACTGGAAGAAGGCGACAGCCTGCAGCCCGCGGCGCGCGTGTACAACGACAGCCGCGCAAAACTCGAGGCGACCGTCAAACTAGCCGTTGCCGGGGCAATATTTTCACAGGCAGTGACCATCAAGCCGCTCGGAAGCGCCGAGGTGTTTTTCAAATCTCTGTCAGTTCCCAAGGACTCGGCTGGAAAAATGCGCTTCGAGCTTTCGGCCGCCGCCGGCGATCTCTCGGATCATCTGGTTCGCGAATTGCCGGTCGTGCCGCGCGGCGTGCGCGAGCAGGTGCTGGCCTCGGGACTTCTCATGAAAAGTACCAGCCGCACCATGAAATTGGATGAAGGCCTCTCTTCGGCCCGCCTCGATCTGCGCCTGGACGCCCGCCTGAGCCACATCATCCTGGCGGGTGAACTCGATCCGCTCCTCTTTGGCGATCGACCCGAGGGGGCCCTGGTTGCTCTGAACATCCTCGATCATATCGGGCCCCGGGCGAATGCCACCATGCGCGACATGGTGATGGCCCGCCTCAGGCGCGCTCTGCGACACCTGGTAATCGCTCAAAGATCCGACGGCGGCTGGGCGCTTTCCCTGCAGCAAAGCAGCAGCGACCCGGTCATGACGGCCCGGGCGCTGCGGGCGCTGGCCCGGGCGCGCAAGCTCGAAGGCTCCCTGGGCTGGAACTTTCCCCAGGCCGGTTACCAGAAAGCACTGGAAATCTTGAAGGGCTATCTGGTTTCGCTGCCGCCCGACGATTTCGTGCGGCGGGTCGAGGTGATCTACGCTTTAGCGCACGAGGGCCTGGCCCAGATTCCGCAGGTGCACTTGCAACGGATGCACCGCCTGCGCGGCAGTCTTCCCACAGGCGCCCAGGCAATGCTGGGCCTAACCTGGAGCCTGCTCGATCGGCCCGAAAAGGCCGCCGAACTGGCCAAACCGATAAGAAGCGCTCTCAACCAGGCGGCGTCCGGAAAAATTGTTTTCTCGTGGCAACCGCGCTGGAGCGACCCGACATGCGAGCGCGCCCACGCGCTCGAACTGCTTGCGCAGGTTGCGCCCTCCGATCCCCTCGTCAAACAGGGCACGACTTGGCTGATGGAAAGCGGCACGGCTTTCGGCTGGCTGTTTCCCAACCAGGCCGAGGCCGTGACGGCGGCACTGGGAAAGGTTCTCGCGGCCCCCAATCGACATGAGCGCTTCAGAATCACTATCTCGCTCAACGGCAGCAAGGCCGCCTCGCTCTCTTTCCCGTCGGCCGACGGCGCTTACGATAAATCCTTGGCGATCGATCCTGCCTTGCTGCGCTCTGGAGACAACAAGCTCGATCTGCATCTCGAAGGGGATGGCAGTTGCATTTTCCTGGCAACTTTGTCGGGCTATCGTGCCAAGGCCAAACCACCCGCCGAACAGGCTGCGGTCACACTCGAGCGCCACGTCGAGCCGCTGCCGCAGTCCTATCGCGGACACGAAATCGCAGGCGGCTTCAGCGTGGTCGCGGGCGGCGGCTCTACCTGGATCAACGAGATCGAGAGTATCCCGGCCGGCAGGCGAGTACGTGTCACACTGAAGATAAAACGCAACTTCACCACACATCTGTCTCACTGCGTCCTCGACGAGCGCATCCCGCCCGGCTTCGAACTGGTCGAGGGCTCGCAAAGCGGCTATCTGGCTCACATGGCACAAAGTGGACGCCGGCTGGCCTTTTACCTATCCAGCTCAAATAGAATACAAACCATAAGCTATGTCCTGCAGGCTACGAACCCGGGCCGTTATAACTTTGCGCCGGCTCGTCTGATCTCGGTAATCAACCCGGGTACCAGTGTTCTTTCCGCCGGGCGTATGTTCACTATCGATCCGCCGGGCGCGCGGGAGGTGGATAGACGCACTACTCCCGACGAACTTTACCATCTTGGCCTGGCGGCAGCCGATGAAAAGCAGCCTTCGATGGTCATCGAAAAGCTCGAGCAGCTCTATCAGAAATTCAACCTGCAGGAAAACATCGCCCGCGACGTGCAGGCCAGGTTGCTGTTCGCATCTATCGAGCTCAAAGATGCGCAACGCATCGTCAAGTATTTCGAGTTGGCCAAGGAGAAGAATCCCGATCTGGTCATTCCCTTCGACAAGATCGCGCCGTTGCAGGCGGCTTATCGCAAGGTCGGATCCCACGAGGCCGGCCTGCACCTGGATCGTGGTGTCTGCGACGCGCGCTTCATGTCCGAGGTGCACGGCGTGGGCATCCTCGAGACGCAGGACGAGATGGCCGAGGCCATCGACCTGCTGCGCGATCAACTCGACTCCTATCCCGATGCCGAACCGGCCGCCAGGGCGACCTACGCCTTCAGCCAGGTATTGTTCGACCGGGCGGATCGACTGCGCTCCGGAGAGCCTCTCCCCGGCTTCGACAGACCCGGGCTGATCGATCAGGTCGTCGAATTTATGTCCCGCTACCTGGGCCTCTTCCCCGCGGATCCCCAGGCGCCGGCCGCGGTCTACTCGTTGGCCTCCGCCCTGCTCGAGCGCGGGCGCCCGGGCCAGGCAATCGACTGGTGCCAGGCTGGACTGCACCGCTTTCCCAAGACTGATCTCTCCCCGGCAATCGCCTACCTGGAGGCCTTCGCGCATTTCAAGCTCGGACAGTACAGTCCCTCGTTGAAACTCTGCCGCCAGGTGGTCGACGAATCTCCCGACCAGGAGAACCAGGACATGGCGCGCTACATCATGGCCCAGATCTACCATGCCCGCGGCCAACTGGAACGCGCCCTGCCCCTTTACAGAACGGTGCGAGACAGCTTCCGTGACGCCGAAGAGACCGTCCGGGAATCTCAAAAGACATTGCTGGCCGTGCCCGAGGTAATCACGGTGCCGCCCGGTAAGCGGCCTACTTTGACAATGACTGTCAGGAACCTCGAGCGCATCGACTTACGCGCCTACCGGGTCGACCCGATGAACCTTTACCTGGTAAAGGGTTCGCTCGGAGACCTGTCCACCGTCAACCTGGCCGGTATCAAGCCGGTGTTGGCCACTACCCTGCGCCCGCGGAAAAGAGTCGGGATCACGCGGGAAGAAAAAGAACCCCTGCGCCTGCCGGGCAAGGGCGCCTATCTGCTGCTGCTTCACGCCGGCTCGCACGCCGTCCATAGTCTTGTGCTGGTGGGCGGGCTGTCTTTGGATGTGACCGAAATAGCCGACGAGGGACGGGTGCGGGTAACGGTGCGCACCGCCCGCGGCAAACCGTTGCCGGGAGCCAGAGTCCAGCTCAAGGGGACGCAGGATGAGCGCTTTATAGTCGGACAAACGGATCTCAGGGGCATATTCATAGCCTCCGACATCAACGGGGCCGTGACGGTGATTGCCCGACAGGCCGGGGCCTTCGGGCTCTATCGCGGCACCGAGAAACTCGAGGGCAAGTCCCCCGAGCCACAGCCTAAACCGGACAAGAACGTCAGGTACCGCAAGAAAACCGTCTACGATTTCGAGGACGATGCCATCAACGGTGAACTCGTGAAACCGGCGGGCAAGGTCGAAGCCAAGAATTTCTTCCAGCAGCAGGTCAACGGCATGTCGGTGCAGCAGGCCAAGTAACACACCGCCATTTTTACTGTTGGACGATGATGAACTCGACGCGCCGGTTCTGGGCGCGGCCGCGGCGGGTGTTGTTGGGTGCTATCGGCTTTTCCTCGCCGTAACCCTTGGAATCCAGCCGTTCGGGGGTGATGCCCTGCTCGACGAGATAGCTGCGAACCGCGTCGGCCCTCTTCTGGCTGAGGGTCATGTTGCCATTGTTGGAACCCATGCTGTCGGTATGCCCCTCGATGCGCACCTTCTTGATCTGCATGTTGTTGACCAGGACGTCCACCACGCCGTCGAGGATCGACAGGCTGTCCACCCGGATCGTCGCCCGGCCGGAATCGAAGTGGATCTTCTTCTTTACGACAATCTTGTCCTTCATAACTATGACGATGCGATTCTTGGGCGCCGGGGTGAGCTTGAACTCGGCCGCCACAGTCTTGTCTTTCTCGATCTTGAAACGGCGACCCTTGGAGAGATACCCGTCTGCCGAGACCTTGACCTCGTAAGTACCCTCGGGAACCTGGCTGGAGAATTCACCGCTGTCCGCGGCAGCCTGGGTGTGAAGTTCGGCCGGGCCGATGATGTCTATCCTGGCGGCCAGCGGCTTGTCCTTCTCGTCGCGTACGCTGCCTGAGAGCGTGCCCTTCTTGATCTCGGGCTCGAGGGCGAAGTCGAGCAGGCTAACCTCGCCCGCCTTGACCTCGGCCTCCTGGGTCATCGGCTTGTAGCCGTCGTGCGAGGCCGAAAGTTTGACCTTGCCGGCCGTCAGGTCGTAGGTCTCGTACTTGCCCTCCAGCGCGTCCGAGCCCACCGGTGTGATTTCGCCGCCCTCGAAGGCGACGATCGCGCCCGGTATCGGCTGTTGGTCAACCGCGTTTATAACCCGGCCCTTGACCCGCCCGGTGGTAACCGGGGCGACAACCTGCTTCTCGACGACCCTCTCCTTCTCGACGATTTTCTCGACGATCTTCTCCTCGCCCCGCTTGGAGGGATCGAAACAATAGGTCAACCCCAGCCATACCATGTAGGGCGGCGTCGACGGTACGCCCTCCAGGTAGGCCTTGTTGCCGCCGATGCCGATGTCGACGGCGAAGTCGAGGGTGATGACGTCGAGGTAGGTCAGCCGAACGCCCGGGGTCAGGTACATGGGTATCACATTGGCGTACTTGGTCTGCTCATCGAGCGAGCCGCCGGCCAAATCGGCGTCGGAGATGCCGATCGGCAGCTGGACGTTGTACTCGATGAAGGGCGTGATGGCCACGGGATCGGCATACGGTAAAGGTGCGTCCAGGCCGAAGCCCAGGTTGACCCGGTGGTACTTGTTGAGCCGCAAGGCGTACATCTCGATGTAGTTGAGATCGCGGTTGCCCTCGAGCACCGAGGTATTCTCCATGATGAAGCCGGCATTGAGATGCGCGCGCAACGGGACATCGGGCGAAAGCCCGCGGGCGTCGAACGAGACGAGCGCGTTGGTGCGCAGGCTGGTGCCGCCGAAATCCGGGGTCACGCCGCCGATGCCGTTGACAAAGTCGACCGCCAGGTCGGCTCCCAGGCCCAGGCAGGGCAACACCTGGTAGAAGCCCTTGGCGCCCAATTCGAAATCTCCCTGGGTCTGCAGCAGTTCCGGGCGGGTGATCGAGTTTTTGTTCGAGCTGGAACGTAGCGAGGCGAAGGCCTCGAGAAAGGGCAGCGGAGTCCAGGCAATCGAGAAGCGGCCCGCGACCCGTGACTCGGAGTAGTCGGCCCAGTCGTTGTAGTTGAGAAAGCCTCCCGATCCCGACGAGCTGAAGAAGCCGCCGTGTATTGCCAGGCGGATGGTCCAAACCTCGGCTGAGCCGGCCTGCATGACCCGGAACAATCCGCTCTCACCGCCGGGCGCGGCCGAGACGAAGCGCAGCTTCGATTCAGTCTCTTTCGCGCCAACCTCCGTCGCGGCTGCGGCCGCATCTTTTTTCTCGCCCTCGGCGCCGCTCTCGTCCGCCGCGGTCATGGCCTTCTCGATGGCCGCATCGGCCTCATCCATGGAGGCGGGCTTCTTGTCGGGTTCCCCGGCCGCGGCAGGCAGGCAAATCGCCAGGGCGAACATCATCGTCATCGCATATCTGATCATCGCAACCTCCACGTCTACGGAAACTGTGCATATCTTACGATTCCTGCCCCCGATGTCAAAAACTCTTTTGGCTCTCTGTGCGTCACCGGGATGGGAAGTCCGCAGTGGGTGTTGACAAACAAGTCCCCGTCTGGTAGGCAATTCAGCCTGGAATGGCATGGTGGGTGTAGCTCAATTGGTAGAGCGCTGGATTGTGGTTCCAGATGTCGTGGGTTCAAGCCCCATCACTCACCCTGAAGCCCCCGGGGGACCCGGCGATTTCCCCGGGGGCACGTTTTGGGTCGTTAGCTCAGCTGGTAGAGCAGCGGACTCTTAATCCGCGGGCCAAAGGTTCGAATCCTTTACGACCCATATCATGCGCCCGTAGCTCAGTTGGATAGAGCGGTGGACTTCGAATCCACAGGCCGGGGGTTCGAGCCCCTCCGGGCGCGTTTCTCTGTTGGTTCGCAGCGACGACCGTCAGGGAGGAGCAGCACTCGAGCTTACAGCGACGTGGGACGTCGCAGACGGACCCGTCGCTGTTGCTCGGGTGAGCCCCTCCGGGCGCGTTTTTTCTATCTTGCGCTCAGGCCGGTATGGCTCTTTCGCGCAAACTCGACTTGCAACCGCAGGGCGGGTCAATCTCGAAGTCGAGCGTGTTTTCCAGGTACTCGGCCTGCATCCACAAGGGTACCTCGGGCGATATTCCCACCTGCACGCCCGCCCTGGCGAAAATGCCTTCGATCTTGCCAATCATCTTGCGCAGATCGTCATCGGACAGGGTCTGGTACCTGCCGTCGAATGGTTTGACGAACACTTCTCCGGTCTCCCCGCAGCAGGACTTCTGCAGCGCGGCTTCGAGCGGCATCCTGCCGTTCAGGCTGTAGCCCTCCAGTGTCATCCAGCCCGATTCCGAGCGTGGCTCTCCTATGAAGGTCCCCGCCTCGGTTGTAACAATGACGCGCTCTAATTTCGACATGGTTTTCTCAGGCTGCTTCTTGTTCTTCTTCCTGGCTTTTATCTTTTTCAACTTGTTCGACATGCCCGCCTCCTTATCGTTTTTGGTTCACCCGCTGAAAAGCAAGGGGCGTGCCAAAAATAAAGGCGTAAACGATCAAGTGGTTACACAAACACAAGTGCCGGCCAGTGTCCGAAATTCGGACACCCTGACCGGATTTCAGACTCGCATGCTTGTTTGTTGCTTGGCGTCAACCCTTCGAATAGCCTGGATGACATGAAAAAGAAGAGGCACTCTTTCTGCGCTTCTGAACTCGCCCGAATCTATAACGCGTCCTTTTTCGCCGAGTGGGGGCGTGGGAACCAGGCCTACGTCGCGTCGGCCGGCGTTATCGTTGAGGTGCTGTTCGAAAAGTTCGCGCCCGGCCGGGTGATCGACCTGGGCTGCGGCTGCGGCGTCTACAGCCACTTCTTTTGCCAAAAAAATGTCGCCCTGGTCGCCGTTGACGGGGTGCGGCCGCCCAGGGAACATGCGTTCGAAATCCCCGTCGAGATCCGCGATCTGAGCGTTCCATTCGAAAACGTCTGGGGCGCCTTCGACCTGGCGTTGTGTCTCGACGTGGGCGAGCACATCTACGAGGAGGACTGCGATGCTTTCCTCTCGAACGTGACCAATTTCAGCGACAGATTACTGATGTCCTGCGCGCCGCCCGGCCAGGGCGGCCATCATCACGTCAACGAGCAGCCCAAGCGCTACTGGATTGAACGCTTGCGAAGACACGGGTTTTGCTACGACCGCAGGCGCACCGGAGAGCTGTGCGAGACTTTCAAGATCCGGCGCACCGAGTTGATGTGGATGTGGGAGCACATCAGCGTCTACAACCGGGATCTCTCAACTGTTATCCTTAACCCGGGGAGCCAGAAGGAAGACGAGCGCCACCGCAACACCGATTGCCCCCACCGGCCAGTAGGCGCCGCCCGCTCCGTGCGTGCGCACCAGGTCCACCAGGGCGCCCATGACGGGCGCTAAAATCATGGTCGCCAGTGTCTTGGCCTGGCTCTCTATTGACAACACGGTCGCCGCCTGGCTCTCTTCGCAGCGGCCGTAGAAGCGACTTATCAAGATCGGTCGCCACAGGTTCTGCAGCACGAACAAGAGCGAGAAGAAGACGATCATGCCCGTCTCGAAACCCAGCAGCATACAGGGCAGAAGACCTGCGAAGCAGACGAAGAACAGCCCCCACAGCGCGCGCGCGGCCCTATCCTCTGAGCCGGCCCAACCTGCAAAACGGTGCGACTTGCGGCTGGCCGCGGCGCTGGCCAAGTAGAGAATGAAGTATATCGACCCCACCAGCAGCGCCACGCGCTGCCTGTGAGCCAGCCCCTTGCCCAGGACCAGCCAGGCGCCGGCCGCCAACGCCGCCGCCTCGAGCACCGGCTGCAGGTAGTCCTTGGCCGCCTTGAAGACTCCCTCGAAACCCATCGATTCGAAAACCAGCCGCCGCAGGCCGGCGCGGCCCAGCGTGTTGGCGATCGATTCACGCAGGTGCTTACGCACCCGCCGCGCCGGGCGATCACCCCCGCACTCGCCGTCAAGTTCCTTGGGATAGCCCAGGAAATTGATAATATTGGCAAGGTAGGGAACGATCGCCAACCAGAAAACGATCACGTAGCTGTCGCTGGCGATGACGAAGACCGCCGCCAGCACGACCGAGACGGCAGAGCCGATCTTCGACCAGGAGCGCGTCAGGCCGTAGACGCGGGTACGCTCGTCGAGACGGTTGTGTGCGCGCAGCCAGGAAAAAATAATCGCCTTATGGGTTCCGGTGCGAAAGGCATCGCCGATGCCGAACATGAACATGGCCACGAACAGCAGGGCCAGGTTTTCGGCCAGCGCGAAGATCGTAAAGCTTGCGATGTATGCGCAAAACGAGAGAATCATCGCACGCCGCCGGCCCCAGACATCGGCCAGCGCCCCGGAGGGGATCTCGAACAGGTTGACGGTCAACTCCCGGCAGGCCACCAGCAGCCCGATCTGGAAGAAAGCCAGTCCCTTCTCCAGGAAAATGAGCACCAGAAACGGCTCGAAGTATTGCTGGTTCTTCAGAAAGCCGTAGAGGCAGAAGCGATGCAGCATCTTCTCACCCGCCCCCCCAATATGATCACTCAGTATCTGTAGTACTCAGGCTTATATGGCCCCTCTACTTTGATCCCCAGGTAGTCTGCCTGTTCCTGGGTCAGCCTGGTCAGCCGGACACCCAGGTGCCCGAGGTGCAGCCGGGCGACTTCCTCGTCGAGTTCCTTGGGCAACATGTAGACGCCGATCTCGTGTTTCTTGCCTGCCAGGGCTATCTGTGCCAGGCACTGGTTGGTGAACGAGTTGGACATGACGAAGCTGGGATGGCCCGTGGCGCAACCGAGGTTGACCAGCCGTCCCTGGGCCAGCAAGTAAATGGAGCGCCCGTCCGGGAAGGCGAACCTGTCGTACTGGGGCTTGATGTTGATCTCGACCACTCCGGGCCGCTTCTTCAGGCCGGCAACGTCGATCTCGGAGTCGAAGTGGCCGATGTTGCAGACGATGGCCTGGTCTTTCATGCCGGCCATGTGCTCGGCGGTGATCACCTGGCAGTTGCCGGTGGCGGTAACGTAGATGTCGGTGTCGGGCAGGGCGTCTTCCAGCGTGACCACCTGATAGCCTTCCATGGCGGCCTGCAAGGCGCAAATGGGATCGATCTCGGTAACGCGGACGACGGCCCCGAAGTTGCGCAGCGCCTGGGCGCAACCCTTGCCGACGTCACCGTAACCGCACACCAGAACTTTCTTGCCCGCCACCATGATATCGGTGGCCCGCTTGATGCCGTCCGCCAGCGACTCCCGGCAGCCGTAGAGGTTGTCAAATTTTGACTTGGTGACGCTGTCATTGACGTTAAAGACGGGAAACAACAGGCTGCCGACCTCCATCCGCTGGTAGAGCCGGTGCACGCCGGTGGTGGTCTCCTCGCTGGCCCCCATAATCTCGGGCACCTGGCGGCGAAACCTCCCGGGATCTTCCGCAACCAGCTCGTGCAGCAACTGGTGCAGGCTGCGCTCGTCTTCGCTGGAGGCTGTTATCTCGGGCAGCCTGCCCTGCTTCTCGAATTGTTCTTCCAACTCGTATCCCAAATGCATCAGCAGAGTCGCATCCCCGCCGTCATCGACGATCAGCGTCGGCCCCCGGCCGCCCTCGAAAGACAAGGCCTGGAAGGCGCACCACCAGTATTCATCGAGCGTTTCACCCTTCCAGGCGAACACCGGCACACCCGCCTTGGCAATCGCCGCCGCGGCGTGATCCTGGGTGGAGAAGATGTTGCACGAAGACCAGCGCACCTCGGCTCCCAGTTCGCGCAGCGTCTCGATCAACACCGCCGTCTGGATCGTCATGTGCAGCGAGCCCGTCACCCGCTGACCGGCCAGTGGCTTTTGCGGACCGTACTTCTCACGCACGGCCATCAGGCCGGGCATCTCCTTCTCGGCGATCTCGATTTCCTTGCGGCCCCAGTCGGCAAGATCGATGTCTAACACCTTGTAGGCCGGGCCCTCGCCCGCCCGTGTCTTGATTGCCGTGACGCTCATTATTCTTCCTCCTGTCAGTTCAGGCCCGCGCGACGGCCACCACTATGCCCGCACGCGGCGCCTGGTAATGTTCTATGGAAAGGGACGCCAGGCCTGCTTGCTCGAGAAAGCGCCCCAGTTCCTCGTCGGTAAATCCAAGCCACTGGTCTTTGTACTTCTCCCGCATCCACTCCTGGTCGTGCCTGATAAAGTCGCAGATCACCAGTCGTCCCGAACTTCTTAGGATCCGGCGCACCTCGCGCAGCACGGCGGGCGGATCGGCCAGGTGGTGCAGCACCATGTTCATTATCGCCGCATCTACCTCTCCGTCCGCCAGAGGCAGGTGCTCGAGCGCGCCCAGGCGCAGTTCGATCTGATGATCAGCGTCGTCGCGCTCGATAACCAGCCGGGCCTGTTCGAGCATGCCGGGTGACGAGTCGACACCGATCACCTTGCCGGCTCGTGCGGCCAGCAAGCCCAGAAGCTCGCCCGCGCCGCAACCGAGATCAGCCACCACCGCGGCTTTCTCGACCTGCTCCAGTGCGCTTTCGATGACCGAACCATCGCCGAAGAGATCTTCCCGCAGGCGTGGCCATTCCGATGCCACCCGTTCATGAAAGGCCTGCGATCTTTGCCGGCGCGCTTCGAGACACCCGAGACGCCGCGCCATGTCTTCGGCTGCGCCAGGAAGTTCACCCGCGACTTCACGCACCAGATCCAGTTGCTGTGCCACGGCCTGTTCCCCATCTCCGCCTGCGGCCTCGTAGTATGCCCAGGTGCCTTCGCGCCTGACATGCGCCAGGCCGGCTTCGCTGAGCAACTTCAGGTGACGAGACACGCGTGATTGTCCCATGTCGAGGATCTGTTGCAACTCGGCTACGCTATAAGGCCCGTGTAGCAGCACCCCGACAAGCCTGAGCCTGCTGACGTCCGCCAGTGCCTTGTACAGCCTGACCAAGGATATATCGCCGGTTTCTTTCATCAGTATATCTATATATATTGATGATAATCATTTGTCAAGCAAAATATCCGCCGAAATTCTCGCATGGCGCCCTTCTGATGGTGTAGAATGACGAATTCTGGTATTCGACAGAGGAGATAATGGCAGGCGAACGCGAATGGGACGATGACACCATTCCGGCCAAGGTCAAGATTTCGCCTCATACCGGCGCTCGCGGGCGGCGGCCCTGTATCCTCAAGCAGACTCACGGACCAGGAGCTCCTCAGGTTTTCATTCTCGGCGACGCAAGCCAGATCCTGGGGCGCTCCGCGGAGGCCGCCCTGCACATCGAGTCCGGCGAGATTTCCAGACGTCACCTGCTCTTCAAGCGGACGGGCTCCGAGTATTCGTGCACCGATCTCAACAGCCGCAACGGGGTGTACCTGAACGGTGTCAAGATCCACTCGGCCGTCCTGGCCGACGGTGACAGCCTGCAAATCGGCAAGATCATCTTTCTATACGGCAAGGGTGACTAATGGATTTCTTCGTCAAGTTCTGGGGCACGCGGGGCTCGATTCCAACCCCCGGTCATCGCACGCAAAAATTCGGCGGCAACACTTCCTGCGTCGGGATGCGCATCGCCGGCGAACTGTTCATCTGCGATGGCGGATCGGGTATCCGCGAGCTAGGACTAGACCTGATGGCCCGAGGGTCCGAGGAAATCGTCGGCCACATGTTCTTCAGCCACACTCACTGGGATCACATCCAGGGATTTCCTTTTTTCACCCCGGCCTACCTCCCCCGGAACACCTTCCATGTCTACACTGCTACGGGAGGAGGCAAGCACACCTTTGAACTCCTTTCGGGACAAATGAATTCCGACTACTTTCCCGTGAGCTTTTCCGATCTTGGAGCGCGCATCGTTCCCGGTCGCCTGCAGGGCAAAGAAACAACCATCGCCGGAGTGACCGTCGCCACTTGCAAGATGAATCATCCCGGAGGGGCCGTGGGCTACTCTTTCGAGTCAGCCGGGCACAAGGTCGTCTATGCCCTCGATAACGAGATCGACCCCTTGCTCGAGAATCTGGATCAGTCGCTTGCGGACACATCCGTACCGCGAAAAGTTCCGCGCTTGCTTATAGACTTCGTCCGCGGCGCCGACCTGCTGATTGCCGACGGCCAGTATACCGACGTGGAATATCCTTCCAAGGTGGGCTGGGGTCACTCGCGCGCCACAACGCTCGTAGATCTCGCCATTAGTGCAGGGGCCCGGCAACTTGCGGTGATGCACCATGATCCGCTGCAAGACGACGAAGCTGTCAGTCGTAAGATCGAAGCCTGCCGGAAACGCGCCGAATCGCTGGGATCGGAGATCGTCGTCTTCGGGGCGCGCGAGGGGATGGAACTGAAAATAGATTAACCGGCAGATCCAATTCATTCTTGACACGCGCGTGTTTCGATGGCACACAGGTTGGCCATCGGAGCGGGTCGTTAGCTCAGTTGGTAGAGCAGCGGACTCTTAATCCGCGGGCCAAAGGTTCGAATCCTTTACGACCCATTCTCGTTGCCGGCGGCTTGTGGCCGCCGGTTTTTTTCTGCCTGCAACATCTCGGCCAGTTTCTGTGCCGCACGACCGCGGTGTGAAATCTCGTTCTTCTTGTCCATGCCCAGTTCGGCCATGGTGCGCTCGTGCCCGCGCGGTAAAAATACCGGGTCGTAGCCGAAGCCGGATGTGCCACGTGGTTCGCGAATGATCCGCCCCTCACACTCGCCGCGTGCGATCAGCCGCTGCCCGTCCGGGCCCAGCAGGACTATGACGCACACGAAGCGGGCCGTGCGTTTATCGTCCGCTGTATCACCAAGTTCGGAAAGCAGCTTGTCGCAGTTGGCCCGGTCACGTTCACTCCCCTTACCGCCATGACCGGCGTAACGGGCAGAGTAAACGCCGGGGGCCCCGCCGAGCACGTCGACCTCGAGACCCGAATCGTCACCCATCACCCAGCCTCCCACCAGGCGCTGCAGGGCGCGTGTCTTCGAGACGGCATTCGCCTCGAATGTATCGCCTTCCTCCGGCAGTTCGAGCCGCGGGTCGACCCCGGCCTGATCGAGCGACTCTATGTCCGCCTCCAGTAGATCGAACATGTGCCGGTACTCGTGAAGCTTGCCGGCGTTGCGCGTGGCCAGAACGATCTTCACAGTGCGTCGACCTCTCCCGGATTGCGGTCGAGCTTTCTCATAAGCAACTCGCGGTAAGCCACCACGCCGCGTTTGATTGCCTCGGCTGCGTCCTTCCTGGCCGCGGCGGTCTTCAACACCTTCTCGTCTCCGGGATGGGTGAGAAAGCCCAGTTCGACGAGCACCGAGGCCATGCGGGTTCCGCGCAAAACGACGAAATCCGCCTGCATGACACCGCGGTTCTCGAAGGACAGCGTCCGGGCCATCTCGGCCTGCACCAGATAGGCCAGTCGACTGGAATCCCGCAGTATTTCAGCGTTCTGGATGTCCTGGAGTATGAAACCCAGGGTATCCCGAGCGCCGCTGGCCTGGCCCGCGACGGGATCGTTTTCGTAGTCGGCAACCCGTTTGGCCTCTTCGCCGGACGCCTCGATCGAATGAAAGAAAGTTTCCACCCCGCCCAGGCTGGCCTTTGGAAAAGCGTTGGCATGAACACTAATAAAAACATTCGCCCCTATCTCGTTGGCCATGTCCACCCTGTCCCAGAGCGGAATGTCCTCGTCGTCCAGACGTGTCATGACAACGTCGATGCCAGGAACGCGCAACAGGGTCTCACGCGCCAGGCGGGCAACGTCCAGCGCCAGATCCTTTTCTACCAATCCTCTTACGCCGATTGCGCCCGTCTGCTTGCCTCCGTGCCCGGGATCCAGCACAACGACGAGGCGTTTCGCGCAGGGCTTGTCTTCCGACAAGCCAAAGGCATATGGATGACGGCGGCGAATGTCTGTGACCTGGCACGGATCCAAAAGGCCAAAGACGAAGTCGCCTGTGAAGCTGACTTCTCCCGGAAGACCCGGGCCCGACATGGCCGTCGGATGCCGGTTGTGAAGTTCGATTAGTGTTCCCTGGGCACCCGCGTCCAGGTCGATCTCGCGGCAGTGCCCCGGAACTCCCGGCCGGTCGGCAGCCTGCGTGCTGGCGGCTACCAGGCAAGTCAGCAACAATCCCATCCGGCAAGCAGACGCCGACATTTCCCGTTCCTTCCTGGAATCATGCTATTGACTTCCGGGAGTTTTTTCAACAAAATGCTTGCCCTGAATGCTATGTTGTACTATGACCCGCTTGGCCGAAATGGAAAGGTGATAAAATGAAAAAGACTCCGTTGCAGCAGACAAGAGAGCGTTTTGGCAGCAAGGACAAACTGGTCGAGCAGATCATGGGCCTTATAAAGCGCCCCGCGAACTTGACCAAGGATCAACTCAAAAAGAAACTGCGCGCCCAGAGTAACAAGAAACTCACGATTGTCTTGGACAGAGAGCAGTCACTCAAGGAGAGTTTCGGCGGGCGGGATAAGCTGATAAAAACGCTGGCCGATTCGCGGGCAGGCTCGAAGAAATCGGAAGACAAGGGCTACATCCAGAGACTGGGCAAGCTGAGCAACGGTCAGTTGCTGGACATCGCCAGGCGCAGGAAGATCGCTTCTTAGCCCCGGCAAGCTCTGTTTACGGTTTCAACTTCCTGAGGGTGCGCTTGATCTGCTCGCGCAGTCTCGGTGTCTCTTCGGTTTTCAGAAGGTACTCCAGCGAGGATATCGCGCGCGGGTCGCCTGCGTCGCCCAGGGCGATGATGGCTCGACGGCGCAGAAACGCATCGGGATCCTTGAGCAGGGCCATCAAAGCGTCCACCGCCTTGCGCCCGCCCTGAATACCGAGCAACTTGATGGCCCGATCACGCAGCGAACGATTCTCCGGCGCGAGTTCGGAAAGAGCCCGCTCGACATCGATCTCGCCTTTCATCTGGCTCAGAGACTCGGTGGCCTCACGCTTCACCTCGGGCACAACGTCGTCTCTGACAAGCAAGTCTGCGAGCTTTCCAAGCAGCGCCGATATCTTCAACTCACCGACCAAGCGAGCCGCCGTGGCTTGCACCTTGTAGTTGTCTTGCGAGCCCAGCGCCGTGTTGAGCAGATCGGCAAGCTCCGCCAAGCCGAGTCCTTTGAAGGCCACGATGGCCTCGGCACGTACCTCCTCGTCACTGTCTCCGAGGACGGGAATAATCGCCGCACGGGCCTGGGCCATTTTCATGGTCGAGAGCACGTGTACGGCCGCAAGTCGTATGCCGGCGTTTTCGTTGCTCAAGGCGGAAATGAAGTAGTCCAGCGACTTCTCGCCGGCCAGGCGCTGTAAAGCCCGCCCGGCTTCCTTGCGCACAAACTGCTCCTCGTCGTCGACCAGGCTGAGCAGCGGTTCGACGGCGCTGACCGCTGCCGGATGGCCCAGATTGCCCAGGGCCCTGGCGGCGGCACCCCTGACCACGTAGTTCTCGTCGTCCAGCGCCTCTGACAACGGTTTCACCGCCCGCGGATCGGCCAGGCGTCCCAGGAGAACGGCCGCCTTGAGGCGCACCTTGAAACTCGAAGTCTCCCTCAGCTTTCCGGAGAGAAAAGCAACCTTGTCCTCCGCCGCCCATGTCGAACCAGCGACAACAAGCAGCGAAAACACAAGCAAGGATGCAAGCGATCGCCGAACGCTAACCTTCATGCTGTCTGACCATGTTTCTTGCACTATTTTCTTTGAGTACCACAAATACCGCGCGCTCTCAAGAAATTTTTCGATACAATCTTTTTCCAATAGGGCGCCTATTGCTCCCATGGGTGCACAGCCAATTTCCAGCTTGACAGCGCCTTCAAACAATGCAATCACCTGATATCAAGAGAACTATTTACATGGTCACGTTACCCTGCGAAAGGGGGAATCCGATGACTTGGCGAAGTGTGACGGTGGTAATGCTCGTGTCCCTGCTGGCGCTGCCGGCCTGCCAGAAAAAGTGCAAACCCGGCCAGGACGCCGACTGCTGGATCGAGGCGCTCAAGGATCCGGAGAGGATGTCGAAGGCCATAGACAACATCAGGCAGATAGATGATAAAAAGGCCGAAACGGCGCTGATCGAAAGCTTTTCAGCGTCCGCTAACAAGCCCGAATACCGCGAAAAGATTGCCGAGATTTTCGGAAAGTGGAAAACCAAAGCCGCCGTCAAGCCGCTATTGACCGCAATCGATTACACCGTCGGACCAAATAAGAACGGCCACAGGGCTAAAAGAACGAACCGGGCCAACCAGAAGATCGCCTCGGCTCTGGCGGTCCTCAGTGACCAGGCAGCGGTTCAGCCGCTGATGCGCCTTATAAAGACTACCAAGGAAGCCAACGTCCAGCGTGCCGCCATCAAGGCGCTGGGCAAGCTCAAGGCCACACAAGCCGTAGATGAGTTGCTTCGCCTGTCGGAAGATCCCGGGACACACAAGATTATCAGGATGAACGCCGTCTATGCCCTGGGCGAGATCGGCGATCCTAAGGCCGTTGACTCCCTTGTTCTCTCCCTTTACCGGGATAAGGCCTTTTTCTTCTTCCAGGCGGGCCTGGCGCTGGTCAAGATAGGCGAGCCGGCCATCGCTCCGCTGGTCGAAACCATGAATGGCAGGAACACGCAAGCCAAGCGGCTCACCGAGGAAAACATGGAGATCCTGGCAGGTGCGCTCGAGAGCAACTCGGCCAAGATCCTGGGCGATATTGGCAGCCAAATGGCCGTCGAGCCGCTTCTGAAGATGATTGATAAGGTCTCGAAGTGGGAAGAAAAAACCAACCGCCTGCTGGTCATGACCAGGCTGATCAACGCCTTGGGAGCCATCGGCGACCCCCGGGGGTTGCCCATCACCGTAAAGTACCTCGAAGAAGAACTCTGGGATGTGCGGACCATCTGCACCACCGCCATCAACTACATCGGCGACCGCTCTATGATCAAAGAGTTGCTCAAGTATGCCGCCACCGGCGAGCATCCCAAGACCCGCGCGCCCCTGATCGAGGCCATCGGCAACCTTGGCACCGACGAGGTCCTGCCCGAGTTGAAAATGATGCTCGAGACCCAGCGGGACCTGACCGTCCACAAGGCCGCTGAAGAGAGCATCAAACGGATCGAGGCTTACCAGCAGTGTAAGCAGAACGTAGGCTGCTGGATCGGCAAGTTGGCCGACAAACAGGCGGCCGTTCGCGAGAAGGCGGCTTATGAGTTGGGCCGCATGAAAGACACCCAGGCGGCCGACGCCCTGGCTAAGGCAATGAGTGACGGCACGGAAAATGTTCGTTTCGCCGTAATCTGGGCGCTCGGCAAGATCAACTCCAAGAAGCCCATCGCCGCCATCGAAGAACTGGTGAAAAAGGAAAAAGGCAGCACGCGATTCAAGGTCGTCGACTACAACCTCCAACTGCTGGCAGCCCGCCTGAGCCGCACCGGGCAGTAAGGGCAACCCGCGGCATCCCGCGATCACGAGATGCCGGCAGGCATGCCGGCAGGCGCCGCGTCGCGCAACGATCCGCACATGAAGTCACTCAGGAGAAGCACCCTGCAGCGCAACGTCGATCCATCGCCGCCCGACTGGCGGGCGGCATTCGGGCGCACGGCGCCGATCGAGGTCGATCTGGGCTGCGGTCGTGGGGATTATGCCTGGCAGGCGGCGGTCATCCGTCCTGGAATAAACGTCGTTGCACTGGATTCGCGCAAGAAGTGGATCGAACACCTGCGAGACCGCTGTAGCGCGGAGGATCTTGGCAACTTGCTTGCAATCCGCTGCGACATTTTAGAGGACTTGCCGATCCTGTTCCGCCGCGGCAGCATCAATGCCTTCACGATCCATCACCCCGATCCCTGGTGGAAGAAACGCCACCGCAAACGCCGCCTGATCCAGCCCGCAATGATCGAACAACTGGCATCTTTTCTGGTGGAGGGGGGTTGGATATATCTGCAAACGGATGTACCCGACTTGGCCGCCGAGATCCGTGCCTTGTTCTCGAACAGCGAAAGCTTCGATGAAATCGACGCACTACAAGTGCATGACGAGTGGATGGGCTGCCTGCGTTCCCACCGTGAGAAGAAGTGCATCGAGCTGGGAATTCCCTTCACGAGCATGGCCTACGTGCTGGCGGACAACAAACGGTTGGAGCGATGAGCGCCGGACGACAAGTCCTGTTCCTGGCAGACGCCCACCTGAGGGGTCCAGCCGACAAGAACCAGCGGGCGCTGGCCCGTTTTCTTCGCGACTGGGCTTCCCGGCGGATGGGCCTGGTGGTCCTGGGCGATCTTTTCGACTTCATGGCCGGCTTCAACCGCACAGCGATCCGGACCTACCGGGAAATCCTCGATGCCATGGGAGACTTTTACCCGCTGCACTACATCGAGGGCAACCACGATTTCGATCTGTGTTCCCGGACTCCGGGTCTGGATCGGGCTTCTATCTGGCCCGGCCCAGCATCGCTTATGTTTGACGGCTGTGGTTTTCGCCTCATGCACGGTGATCGCACCAGCCGCATGGATTTTGGCACACGCGTGCTGCGCGGGGCGCTGCAAGGCCCCGTGCTGCGTTTCGCACGCGATCACTTGCTTTCAGATGAGATTGTGTTCCGCTTCGCGCTGGCTTTCGCGAATCTCAGTCGCCTGAAAACGTGGCCAGGACGGATGAACGAATCAGCTTCGGCCCGGGCCCTGGCCATGGAGGAGGGTCGTGCCAGCGGAGCAGTCGCCTCGATCTTTGCGCATACCCACAAGCCGCTTCTCGAACAGGTGGGAAACCTCGTGATCGCCAACCCAGGCCCCGCCGTTATCGGCGGCAGTTACCTGCTGTTTTGCGATAATCACCTGAGCCTGCATCGCTTTCCCGGCGGTGAACTGTTGCCTCCCGATCCCATAGAAATCAGACGACATCGTAGATAATCAGCACAACCGCGACAACCCACCCGACCAGGTTGAGTAGCGAGGGAACATCCGTGACCAGCGCCTCGGTTGGCACCTTTTCGCGTCTGGTGACAACCAGCCTGAGGTAGCGCACTATTCCAAATACGGGAAAGGGCAAGGTGTACAGGAGGTTTAAGGTGCCAAACTTGGCACGCGTGCCCGGCGCCAGAGTGTAGGCCACATAGGAGGCTATCGTTACTCCGGCAAGGATCCACTCGGTCCAGCGCAGCGACGCCCGCGTGTAACCCGAAAGAGATCTCCGACCAACTGCCCCTGCCTCACCGCAAATCTCCAGTTCGTGCCGTCTCTTGCCAATAGCCAGAAGATAGGCCAGGCAGAATGTGCAAACGACGAGCCAGCTGGAAAACGAAACGCCGATAGCCAAAGCGCCGGAAATGACCCGTAGTACGAACCCGAGGGCTATGACCGCAACGTCCACGAAGGCCAGGCGCTTCAACCAGCGTGAATAAAGGAGGTTGATTGCCAGATATGCGGCACCGATAAGACCGAAGCCGGCGTCGAGAACAAACGCCAAACCCAGGCTTCCCAAGGCCAGGATGGTGCCGACCGCAACTGCCCGGCCCGGATCGACAAGGCCACAGGCCACCGGACGGTGAGATTTCAGCGGATGTTTGCGATCCTGTTCGGCGTCCATGACGTCATTGATTATGTAGACACTGGAACTGAGAACACAAAACAGAGCGCAGGCCAGCAAGGCCGTAAAAAACAGGTTGCTAGTGAAAAGCCCGCGTGCGAACAACAGAGGCGCCATGACAAATAAGTTCTTCACCCAGTGAGTCGGTCGCAAGAGTTTTAGCCAGACAACGGTCATTATATGGCCGTGTACTTCAAAGCCTGGTGCCTGTCAAACGGGTGGAAATCCAGCGCGCGGGTTCAGTATCAAAAATAATGCGTGTTTGTCGCAACTTGACATTATTCGGGCTTTGACATATCTTCTGCCGAGGTCGCGATTGGAGTATTAACATGCGTCGGTGTCCGTTTTTCGTGGTTGCCTTGCTGCTTGGCGGCAGCGCTTTTGCCGGCAACATCTCCGGAGTGGTCAAGCCCGGAGTTTCTCACAAACGCGCTCTTGATGCCTGTTTCTGGCGCCTGGACTCGGCCGGGACAGCGGCCGAAAAGATGTCCCATCCTCCCGTCGTTGTCGTGCTCCAGGGCGGGCAGTTGGGCGAGCAGAAGACAGAAGACTCCGGACAGGTGGTTGAAATATCGGGATATGCCTTCGGTTCCGCCTTGGTTACCGTCCGGGCCGAGGGTAGCCTGATCTTCAAGAATCTAGACGATCACCCCTATTCTTGCACCGCCAAGGGCACAAATGCCTTCCAGTTCTCCGGATTGCAGTCTTCCAAGCCGCATGAACAGCGTTTCATCTCGCCAGGAACCTCTGTGGTCGGCTGCGCACATTATCCGTTCATGCGGACTACGGTTCTTGTCCTGGACGCGTCACTGTCCACCAGGGCCGACGAACATGGTCGTTTCGCCTTTAACAGAGTTCCGGCGGGTAGTTATAAGGTAAAGGCATTCTACGAGGGGAAGTTCCGCTGGGAGACGGAAATCAATGTGCCCGCTACAGGCACGTTGCAGGTCGCCATGGGAGCCGCCGAAAAGAATCCCTCCCAAGAAGCAGAAACCGAGACCGGCAACCGGGAACCGCTAGTCGAAAAGAAGCCGCCGGTCGAGAAGAAGCCCCCGGCCGTGAAGAAGCCCCCGGCCGTGAAGAAGCCACCGGTCGTGAAGAAGCCCCCGGCCGTGAAGAAGCCGCCGGTCGTGAAGAAGCCCCCGGCCGTGAAGAAGCCCCCGACCGTGAAGAAGCCCCCGGCTGTAAAGAAACCGCTTAAGCCGAAACCTGACGAGGGAAGCAATCCCGCATTCGAGAACGTCGAGCCAGAGATAGAAATAGAGGACGAATAGAAGCCGAAAGAGGATCCTAAATGTCGAGAGCCAAGGCGGTCATCGTTGTCATCCTCATTGTCGGAGCGTCGGGAGCCGGCGCGGTTTATGGGCTGAATCAATTCTACCAAAAGCAAGTCCAGGCCCGGATCGAGTCGCAACTTGCTGGAGTTGACCTGGAGATACTCGACCTGTTGCGGGTCAGGGCCTTCGAGTCAATCCAGAAGTTGTCTTTTCACTCTCGCGACCCGAAGCTCTCGCTTGCGGTGGGTAAAATCGATCCAGTGGCCGCCGACACTCCCCGGGAAGAGCTTTCGCAGCTGCTCAAAGATGCTAATTCGAAACTACTTCCCGTGCTTACCGAGATACGCAAGATGCGCAAGCTCGACCGTGTTCTGGCGCTGTCTAAAGACGGCCTGGTGGTTGCCAGTGTTCCGGATGGCACGAAGTTCGGAGACAGACTCAAGGGGCTCCCTGCCGTTGCCGAGTGCCTCACCGGCGTTTCACGCGACGGGTTATATGAGCTTTCCGGCAAGGTTCTCCAGGTGGCGGTGGTTCCGATCCTGTCGGCGTCCGGCAGCATCAGCGGATGCCTGATGTCCACGGGCGAGATCGATTCGACGTCGCTTGGCAGGCTTGTCCACCATTCGGGACTGCAAGCCGTCCTTTTCGCCGGCGACAAGATCATGGCCACGACCATCGAGGGCAAGGCAGCGCCTTCCCTCGTATCTGATCTCGACAAGAAAGAGATCGTGCGCTTTGGACAACTCGAGAAGGTGCCATTGTTGTCCGGGCTGAAAGACGCTTACGCGGCCAAGATCGTAAGCATTCCAGGAGGTACGGACCCGCTGCACCTGGCGATCGCCCTGCCTTTGGCCGGCCTGGTGGAGCCGCTGGCCAAGGCCCAGAAAACGATTTTCATGGCGCTGGCCGCCCTTCTGATCCTCGGCATTCTCATCAGCCTGCTGCTTTCCGGCAGCAAGACCGCAAAGGACCTATCCCGCCTGCTGGACGGCGTCAAGCTCATGGCGGAAGGCAGTTCGACTTCGCTGAATGCAGATTCGTTCTCGGGCACGATGGCCGAGCTTGCCCGGGACATACAGCAGTTTGCGACAAACGGGTCAAAACAGGCCGGCGTGCATGCCGACTCTTCAATGTTCCTGTCCGGCGCCCTTTCGGGCAAGGTTGAAGCGCCCCCGGAAACGCCAGCCGGCAAACCGTCCGCGCCAGTGTCCTCTCTTGATTTCGAAAGCCTGCTCGGGGGCGCTATGGAAAGCGCGCCACCCGACACTGGTCGAGAATCCCAACCGCCCGCTTCCGTGCCGGTTGTACCGCCTCCAGCGGTTACCGCAAGTCCGTCCGGTAGACCGGCAGGCCCAAGGGTTGAACTACCCGGCGAGTTGGCTGGAATGTTCGATGGACAAGAGGACACCCGTGAGGTCGAGCCGTTCGTTCCCGATATGGCTCGCCCGGACGTGAGCAGGCCTCCGCCCGTGCGGGCGGTGGAAAAACACGCTTTCGTGGCCCCCGAGATTCCACCCGCGCCGGCGCCCATGTTCGACTCTGGAGCCATGGTTTTCGAGACGCCACCGGACCTCGACACCGGCCTGGATGAACAGATCACTTCTTCCGACTATCGGCCGGATGCGACGGTGATCGCCCAGGTTCCCAGCGAGTTGCTCAACCTGGCGCAGGGAGGCGAGTCGGATCTTGAATCGGCCGCGGCGTCGATTCCTCCCCCACCCTCCCCGCCGTCGATCTTGCCCAGGCCTCCCGTATCCCAGAGACCGGCTCCGGCTGCAGACGCTCACTTCAAGGACGTCTTCGACCAGTTCGTAGTGACCAAGAAACAGTGCGGCGAGCCCACCACCGGCCTGACATACGATCGTTTCTCCGAAAAGCTGCGCAAGAACACGAACGATCTCAAGACGCGCTACAAATGTCGCTCAGTCAAGTTCCAAGTGTACGTGAAAAACGGCAAGGCCGCCTTGCGAGCCACTCCGATAAAATAGTAAGATAGAGGACGTTGCTCCTCCACGTCCCCTATCTCCTCCTCTCCTGGCGCCAGGCAGCGGCCAGCGCCAGTAGCGCTCCGATCCAGACTATGGAGAGAACTACCACCATCAGGATCCAGGCGCCGGTGCTCATGAACCACCCTCCACATCCACCGCGGATACCGCCCTGCGTGCCAGAAAACGATTCAGGACCAGCAGCAGGGCAAGTGCCCCACCCCACTGTACCAGGCAGGTTCCCACCGTAGACGTTCCCAGCGGATCCAACCATCCCCGGGGGCTCCACTGCGCAGACTGGTAGAACCACCAACCCAGCATCGCGACGATGGCTACCGGGATGACAACCAGAACGATCAGATCGAACCAGCACCCCAGGCGAATTCCCTGTCCAATCTCGTTGTTCTCCCGCCGCAAGCGACCGACTCCGTATCGAATCGCGCCCAAGGCGAACAGTGCGCCGGAGATCAACAGTCCCAGACCCCACACCCAATCCTGGTTCTTGAAAAAGGACATATTCACGGCCGAGGGAAATCCCAGGCAGAAACCAGCCACGGAGATGATCACGATCGCTCGGCCGCGCCGCACACCCACATCGGTCAGGGTGCGAACCGCCATCTCCACCATGGCGATCAGAGAGCTAAGTGCCGCAAGCGCGAGTGCGGCAAAAAACACTACCAGGAGTAGGCGGCCTCCCGCCATACCGCCACCAAGAAACAACCTTGGGATCCAAACGAAGGCCAAACCCTCGTTGCCGGCGCTGACGATCTCGATCGCCTTGCCTGCCGGCGCCAGCGCAAAGATCGCCGGGACAACTGCCAGCGCGGCCAGCAGTGAGGCCGCATTGTTCCCGAGGCCGGTGATGAAAGAGCCCAGTACGACGTCCTCTCTCTTGCTGGAATAACCGGCATACACAAGCAGCAGTCCCCAACCCGCGCCTGTTGACCAGGCGGACTGGGTGAATGCTTCAAGCCAAACGCGGTGTCCGAGCAAAGGTCGAAAATCTGGTTTGAAGAGATGTTGAAGCCCAACCTGCGCCCCGGGCAGTAAAAGCGAGCGCACGGCCGCAATCGCTAAGAGGATAAACAGGGCCGGAACCAGGATGACGCAGGCGCGCTCGATACCCCGTCGAACTCCCAGCATGACCACGGCCCCGGCCGCTCCCACAGCGAGCGCCAAAGAAAGAACGGCCCAACCCGAACCGATGAAGCGCTCCCATTCAGCCTGTACGGCAGCAGCCCGCAGGCCGATGAAAGCGGATCTGGCCAGGTAATAAATGCACCAGCCGCTGACAACCGCATAGTAGAACATTATCGCCGTGCAACAGAGAGCCACAAATCCACCCGCCCATGCCCAGTGCCTTCCGAGCATTGTGACGAAAGCCCCAATCGGGCCGCGGCGGGTTTTCCTGCCCCAAGAGAACTCGATGATCAGCAGCGGTATCGACCAGGCGAACAAGGCCACCAACCATGCCGCCATGAACGCTCCTCCGCCATTCTGGGAGGCCACGCGGGGAAAGCGCCAGATGTTTCCCGCCCCAACCGCCATGCCAAGCGTGGCCGCGATCAATCCCCAGCGCGAAGAAAAACGATCAGTCTTGCCCATCGAGGATGTCCAACTCTTCTTCGATCAGGTCGCGTATCAATGGCAAAGTGGGTTGCAGGAGCACTTCCTTGCCGTTAATGAACAGCGTTGGCGTGCCGTGAATCCTGGCTCGTAGCCCTTCCATCTTTTCGTCCGCGATGCGATCGATAACTTCGTCCAGGTTCATTTGCTTGACGAAAGCGGCTTTCTCGATGCCACACCCGGCCGCCAGTTCAAGTAAAGCATCGTCGCTGAGATCCAGTCGGTGCTCGAACAGCTTGCCGCAGTATTGCCAAAACTTACCGAACTTGCCCGCGGCGACACAAGCCTTCGAAGCAGGAAGCGACCTCGGGTGGCCCTTGATCGGGAACTGCTTGAAATATAGACACGCCTTTCCGGCGGACTCGCGAATGATCTTTTCCAACATGGGCGCAACCTGGGCACAAAACGGGCACTGGAAGTCGGAGAACTCCACAATGACGACTTTGGCATCCGCCGGGCCCAAGGGTGTCAGCTTCGCCAGGCTGAATGTGTGAGTCTCCTCCGGGTGAGCCATGCGTTTTCGCTTGTCGACCCAGTCGAGCACCTTGTCCTTTTTCGTGTCCTGCGCCATTAGAAGCAGAACGTCCCGGGCCAAGCGAGCCGCCGTCGTGTGCCGGGTGTCTTTTTTCAGGCAAGCCGCGACAGTTTCGCTGCAGTGCCCGTAGCAGGGAACCTCGTTCAACATCATGGCTACGGCGTCCAGGAAGCTGTCCTTGAAATCGGAGGCCTTAACGTTTTTTGCTCGCTCCCACGGAAAGCCCTCCCGCGTCGGCTGCCCCGCAATGGTCGGATTGCATATAGTAAAACACAAAGTAGCTACCGTGATTGCCCTGTTCATCCGAAACCTCCACGCTGATTGGCTCTACTCACTGCATCTATAATAACGCTTGAGGATCGATCCGCAATCACAAAAAGCTTCAGCCGGCCACGACAGGGCCGGCTGAAGCGAGGGTCAACGGAGTATTGTGTGCCCGAGCGTCTCAGCGTCCGAACACGATGATTCTTCCTGTCTTCGTGGCATTCACCTCCGCAGCCCCGTAAAAACAATCCTGTGCTACTTCTTCTTCTTGGCCGGCTTCTTCTTGGCTACCTTCTTCTTGGCCGGCTTCTTCTTGGCCGGCTTCTTCTTGGCTACCTTCTTCTTGGCAACCTTTTTCTTGGCTACCTTTTTCTTGGCTACCTTCTTCTCGGCAACCTTCTTCTTGTGCGGTTTTCCGCAACTCATGGTCGTGCCTCCTTTCGATAGTTTCGACCTCTGTCTTCGTGGACGTACACATAATAGCATCTTCATCTCGCAACGACAAAAAATTTTCTCGTCTGAAAGGAATATTATTTCGGCATGCTCACAAGACATCTGCGGGGAAAGATATGACGATGCTAGTCCCACGTCCCTCTTCGGATTCAATCTCGATCGCGGCGCCGTGATCCTCGACGATGCGCTGTACGATGGCGAGACCCAGGCCTGTGCCGTCGCGACGCGTTGTGAAATACGGTGTGAACACTTTTTCCTGGACACTGGGAGGCATACCCTGTCCCTTATCGGCGACCACGAAGATGACATGCTCCTCGTCGCCGCGGGTGCCAACCTCGATCTCCCCTCCCTTGCGCGTGGCCCACAAGGCGTTGGACAACAGGTTTCCTACCACACGTCCAATCTGCTCGCGGTCGATCTGAACCCGCGCTAAGTTGCTGCCCGGCACGAACACAATTCGTTCGCCGCCCGCCTCGTTGGAATAAAGACTTACTGCGCTGGCAACGACATCGTTCAGATCCTGTGTAACCATCGTCGGTTTGGGCATGCGCGCAAAATCCGAAAACTCCGACACTATCCGCTTCAGTGCTTCTACCTCCTCCAGTATCGCGCGGGTGGATTCCTCAAATATCTCCTTGAACTCCGGATGCCCTGCCAAGTATGCCTTCCTCAGTGTTTCAATCGACATCTGTATCGGAGAAAGGGGGTTCTTTATCTCGTGCGCGATTCGGCGGGCAATCTCCTGCCAGGCGGCCACTCGCTCGGCCCGGATCAGTCTCTTGCGATAGACCGAAAGGTCGGCAATCATCGTATTGAATGTCCGCACGAGTTCGCCGACTTCACCGGCGTATTTTTCGTCGAGCCGATGCTGCAGATCGCCCTGGGCGATGCGGCGCGCTCCGAATACCAGGGCCTCCACCGGTCGCAGGATACGGCGAGATATCAGCAGACCCAGGAGCCATGAGATTAGTACCCCGGCCACTGCCGCCGCCGCAGAGGCAATCAGGATGCGTTCGCGCGCTTCTTCCAACTCTCGTCCCGAAACTCCGGCCGCAATGAAAAGCTCTTCCTCGCTCTTTGTGCCCGGAGGAAGAGCAATGCGCCTGTATGTCACGTCTTTTTGAGATTCCCACAGCGGCCTTTCCTCTCCACTTTGTCCGCCCTGACCGACAACAACATGATCCTGGTCATCGACGATCTGAATCAGCGCTCCGGAGAGATCCTCGAGTTGAGAGATGAATTCTGCATCCAGCAGCTTGCCGCCCAGGATAATCACTTCGGCATCGTCAAAGCTCCGCTTGCCGACAGCAACAACCGCCAGCACGGTTTCTATCCGGCCGGAGCGTAACACCTGCACGCTGCGCATTACCGGCCGAAGGATGCGGGACGACACGAGTTCGAGGGTTTTTTCGTCCTTGCTGCCGTACCTGGCCGGCAAGTGCCCGCTGGAGAGCACCGTACCCGTTCCATCGAGCAGGCTGAGCAGGTCCAGGTCCCGGGCTTTCATCCACCTGGCGGCTTCGGGAATCATCGCCCGCCTGTCCAGCTTGCCGCGAACCATCTGTATCAGAATATGTTCCACGTCGTCGCTCTGGGTCAACTCGCCGACCTTTTTCTCCAGGTTCTCCGCGATCTGTTCGATGTTGGTCTGGATCCCCTCAGCGACACCGTCTAAACGGTTTCGGAACTCATCCTGAAAGCGCTCCTCGACCGTAAACCAGGTAAACGCCAGGATCGCCCCGGCGGGGATCAGGGCGACGGCCAGAAAAGCAAGGATGAGTCGAGTTCCAAGACGCACGGGTCACCTTCCTCAATTGCCTAGCCAGATCTCTTCCAGAGAGACAGCGCCCATTGCATCAAGCGTCAAACCGTGCACGGACTCGCTGGAAAACAGCCGCCGACCGTACCGGAACAGCGGAAGCCACCGAAACCGCGCCCTGTACCGCCTGGCTATTTCGCGTACGACCGCCGCGCGGTTATCATCTGCAGGCAAGGCGCCGTACGAGCGCAACAAGTCCGTAACGACTTTTTCATCGTCTCCCTTGCTTGCCGATGATTCGGCGAGAACTCCGAGCAATTGGAGCTGTTGGCTGCGAACTAGTGGCAGGGGTTTCGCTAAAAAAAGATCGTAGTTTCCCTGCGCCAGGCGGGCCTCGAACTCCGATCTCTCTAATTCCACTATGGAGACAACCACGCCAACATCCACGAGGTTCACCTGGATACGTTCCGCGACAGCTCGTTCCAACGGCTCTGACCGGCAAACCAGGAAGACCAGCACGGGAGGCAGGCCACCTGCTTTGACGACAAGTTGCTTGAAATAATCTCTGGCCTTGTGCGGGTCTCCCACAATTTCGCGCTGGTCCTCTTGCCCGCCGTCGGAGGCAATCAACTCGTCAGTGGGGATGCCTCGATCACCCACCAGGTACCTGACCAGCGACTTGCGGTCGATGGCGCTCGATACCGCCTGCCTGAATCCTTCAGGAAGCCGCTGCACCCGGCCGGCATTCAGGGCCAGGTACAGGGCCGACGACCGGGGACCGTCATCCATTCGGTGCCGGTCGGCCAGGCGCGCAGAGCGTATCGATGTCAGCTGAACCTGACCGAGCTGAAAAGCTAAATCGGCCGCCTTCACAGACGTGTAACGCGCGAAGATGACACGATCGAGGAACGGTCTTCCACCGGAATAGGAGAGCTTGGCCTTCAGTACCCATTCGTCTCCGGCCGACGCAGCCGCGTCCCAAGCAAACGGACCGCTTCCAGGTGGGTGCGCGCTGCGCGCGCTGCGGCCGTCCCGGGCCTTGAGGAAGGTCGTCGGCAAAGGGGCCGTCGGCAGAGCCGCCAACACCTGTACGAACTTTGGAAAGCGAAAGCCAAGCCTGATTCTTACCGTGAGTCGATTGACCCTCTCCAGTCCAACAATCTTGGTGCTCTTGCCGGAACGGTATGCCAGGACCCCCTTGACGGGCGCAAGCAGCCACCAGTGGGGTGAAGCCGTCTCCTTGCGCACCAACCTTTCCCAACTGGCAATAAGTTCTCCGGCCGTAATCGAAGAGCCGTCGTGAAACTGCAACCCAGGTCGCAACTTGATCGTTAGCTCCATTCCATCTGCCGACATGCGCGGCGTTTCTTGCGCCAGAGCCGACACGCAACCATCAGGACCAAATCTGTATAACGTGCCGTGCAGTTGCCTGGCGAGCTCGAATTCTTCTTCGGTGACGACCATGGCCGGATCTGTCGTCCTGATTTCCGAGATCACGGGAATCCTGATCTGACCCCCAAATGGGCGCCGCCTGGCGCTCAGCGCGGCAGGTGCAGCGACCACCAGTGCCGTTATCGACACCGCCAAGATCACGAAAATTCTACCTTCCCTGCGCATGACGTCTCCCAACAAGTCAGGCTGTCCGTTCACTTGCCCAGCAGGTAGACTCTGCTGCCCGTGCCGCCCTTCTCGACGGCGATCAACAACGCCTGGACCTTGCCTGTTTCATCTATCTCTCCTCCGGCAACAGCCAGGATGCCGCCGACGACATCGCGAGACTGCCAGACAACGTTTCCATCGGCGACGATCCGGACACCATCCTGTTCACCGGGCAATCCGGCTTCCGAGACTACCAACTCGGGAGTATCGTCACGGTCGAGATCCACAACGCTACTCCCGGCTCCGGCGTTCTCGCATAGCTTCAGCGAGCCCCCTTTTAGGTTCAATCTCGAAAGTCGCGAATTAAGATCTACGAAAACAATCCAGGGAGTACCGCTGTCTGCGGATTGCCAGCAGCGCAAGGTTACGAACGGTCCCGGCAGGTCGATGGCACGACCCTCGGACTGGTTGATGTCGGCGATCTCCACGCGGGGTAGGTAGCGGTTCGTCCCGGCTTCCGGGGAACCATATACAACCTTGGGCCGCCTTCCTCTGTGAAAAACGCACAAGGGAACTTTTTCAAGTTTACGCAGCGAGCGCAACTCTGCTCCCGTCCAGGAGAGAATTTCCCCACGCTTGTAGTTGAAAAGCTGGTAGAAGATTTCCGCCTGGCCGTCCCGGTTGAAATCGGCCACCAGCAAGCTACCGGCTGGATCCCGCGTGTGGATTGCGGCCTCCGGCAATCTGCCAAGCTCGTAAGTCGCCAGGCGCTTCAGCCGACCCTGGCGCATGGAGTAAAGCACTACGGAATTTTCGAACAACAAAGCTAATTCCCCCCCCGGCGTCCCGTCGATCTCTCCGGCACCGGCGTCCACTATCCTTCCGGGCAGATATATAAGTTCTTTGATGCGCCAGGCACCCAGTGGACCGGGAGCTCTCGATTTTCCAAGCAAGACTCGCACTTCCTGGTCGATCCCGGTCGAGACGAACAGGTGCTCCCGCGCACCCCGGGGAACGGGATCGACCAGCCGGTCCCAGAACGGCACCTTTAACGGTACGAGGTTCGCCGCCAAGTGAACAGTTTCTTTGTCCACCCCCAGCACACAACTCAGGAGCAGTGTCGCCCCCGCCCTTCTGGCCACCTCGATGGCTTCGGCGCCATGACGAATGCCGAGCGGTACGACTCTGCCCAGCGACAAGTTGGCGTCGAGACGATATACCAGGAGCCGCTCGAGCTCCTGTACGATCCTTGCTTCCCGCCCCAGAATTGACGCGTCTCCTCCAAGGCTGAGTGCTATAACGGGCTCTGTGAAACCTTCGTGACGCAGCGTCTTACCCAGGCGGAGATCGAGCCCGTCCGCCAACTGTTGCAGGGCCGGCACATCGGAGCGTGCAGCAATCCTGCCGGCCGGAAGCAGCCACAGGAAAGCAGCAACAATGATCGCTACCGCCCGCATCAATGAAATAACCCTTCCGGCATGCGTTGCCCCGTTGAGACATCGAGCATTTCCGTCCCCGCCGACTTCGACTCGGACACCTTTGTAGATAAGCGGCTGGACATCGAACACGGCTCGCTGCCTTCCACGAACACTTCGAACTTTGCATCATTCAGCCCCGGTGAAGCAAGCAATCCGTTCTGCGGGTCGACCCGGGCAAACACTACGTCAGCAGGAGCTTCGAATTCCCGCCGGGGTGTATCCTTGAGCGCCTGCGACATGAACTCCACCCAGATCGGAAGCGCGGTGCCGGCGCCCTGGGCCCAGCCCGCCCCCATTCTCGAATGATCGTCGAACCCCACCCACACTCCCGTGGCCAGTTCCGGTGAAAACCCCACAAACCAGCCGTCCCGCTGCTGGTTGGTAGTGCCGGTCTTGCCCGCCACGGGCCGTCCCAGGGTGAGCGCCCGCCTGCCGGTACCTTCCTCAACCACGCTGCGCAGCAACGATGTCATCACGAAGGCTTCCGCGGAACTGATGGCTTGCCGGGGCTCATCTTGCCCGCCCAGTTCGACAGGCTGCCCCTGGGTGTCTCTTATGCCGGTAATAAATATCGGCTCAGCGGCGACACCGCCGGCGGCGAAAACGGCGTACGCACCGGTAAGTTCCAGGAGTGTCACCTCCGAAGTTCCGAGGGCAAGAGACAGGTTGCGCATCAGTTTGGATCGAATGCCCAGCTTATGCGCCATTTCGATTACGGCGTCCGGGCCGATATCGGTGCCGACCTTCACGGCCACGGTGTTGATCGAGTGAGCCAGTGCCTGCCTCAGCGTCACCTGGCCAAGAAACTGGCGTTCAAAATTGCGCGGTTTCCAGGCCTTGCCGCTTATCGCCGCTCGAAATGTTTCGGGCGTATCCATTAATATCGTCACCGGGGTGTAGGCTCTGGTGTGGATCGCCGCCGCGTAGAGAATCGGCTTGAACGACGATCCTGGTTGGCGCCTTGACTGAACCGCGCGTACGAAAGGTGATCTTCTGAAATCACTGCCTCCGACCATCGCCAAAACCTGTGTACTCCCGGGGTCGATAGCAACCAGGGAGCCCTGAACCAGAGGAGGCTGGCTGAGAAGAACGATCACCCCGGCCTGATCGGTCTTTTCGACCTGGACCTCCACCAGATCCCCGACGGCAAGCACATCCGTTGCAGACTTCGGCGCGGGCGTCTGTCTCAGGGGCGAAAACTTGCGCGCCCACTTATAGCTGGACGGATCGAGCGTGGCCGTCAGCGACCCGAGATCCAGCTTGACCGTGTGGTTACCCTGCGCCCGCTCGATGGATACCACGGGGACAACGATACGCAAGTCTTTTACAAGTTCGCGCCAACCCGTCCTGGGCACAGCATCTTCTCGACCGCCGTCTTGCAGCGAAATCGTCCAGACTCGTCCGTCTCGCGGCCGCCTGAACTCGGGCGAGTTCAGGCCGCTTTGCTTGTGAAGACTCGCGATATCCCGCTCTGAAAGCCGGCCAAGCGCCCCCCTGAATCCTTGGCGCCTGTCGACCATCCTCAAACCATCGGCCAGCGCATCACGTGCGGCGGCCTGCAGATCGAGGTCGACGGCCAGGTCCACGTGCAGCCCTCCCCTGTAGAGCCGGTCACGACCCAGTTTCTCCTGCAGAATCCGTCTACAATACTCGGCATAATACGGAGCCAGGCCGAAGAATTTTGCCGAGCGGGCCTCGATCTTCAAGGGCGACCGCCGTGCATTTTCCGCAAGGTCTGCGGAAATCATGCCATGTGTCTCCATCTGTCCTAGCACCCAGTCTCGTCGCTTGCGGGCGCGGCCTGGGTGTTTCACAGGCGAGTACAAGGCGGGCGATTTGGGCAGCGATGCCAGCACGGCCCCCTCGTCAATTGTGAGGTCGGAGACATCCTTACCGAAGAAAAAGCGGCCGGCTTCCTGGATACCGTAACACTGGTGCCCGAAAAAGATCTGATTGAGATAGAGGCTCAGAATATCGTCCTTGCTCAAGTTGGATTCCAGGTGCAAGGCCAGAAGCAGCTCTTTGATCTTGCGTGAATAAGTCCGCCGCGGGCCGAGAATGAAGGTCTTGATCACCTGCTGGGTGATGGTGCTCCCGCCCTGGACGACCCGGCCCGCGAGCACGTTACGCCAGAGTGCGCGCAGCATACCGGTAAAATCCAGGCCGGGGTGGCTGTAGAAGCTGGCGTCTTCGGCCGCCAGGAACGCGTTGCGCACGTGAAGCGGTATCTTCGAAAGAGCGACCAGGCTGCGTTTCTCATCGAATAACTCGGCGACCACCTTGCCGTGACGATCGTACATCCTGGTCACCTGGGGAGGATGGTAGTCTTCCAGGGACTCGAAGGAAGGCAGGGATGAGTTGAAGTACAAGAGAACCCCGGCCACAACCGCGATTCCCAGGACTGAAAGGCAGGCCAGCAGAAGCAGCCCGCGCACCACCCATTTACGGAAGCGGCTGCTTGGCTGCGACTTTTCTACTCCTGCATCGGGGCTCATGCCGTCACCAGTTTCCCGTAAAAACCCGCGCGTCTTGACTGCCAGTCGAAGATCTTCGCAAAATGCCAGGAAATTGCAAACGAAGAGTTGCATGTCCGGGCAATGCAGCTTCCCTGGTCGCACGACGGCCCCGACAATTGACGGGACCATCGTACAGCCAGGAGAAAGTTCACAGCGAATCATCCTCAGGAACTATCAGGTCGTCTTGCGCTTCCTTGTCATCGGGGGCCGACGTCTGCGGCTCGCCTTCTTCGACGTCCGTCGAACTCTTTGCCAGCAGCATCAGGCGATCATGGTTGAGACGCGCCTTGAGATAGCGCGGGTACCGGGCGACAATGCGACCGAAGGCGGCAATCGCCTCCCGTAACCGTCCGCCACCCTCGTATGCCAGGCCCAGGTTGTTCTCCATGTAGGCCGGCACCTCCTCGCCGCGCACGGCAATTTCCAGCTGCTCGATTGCCCCTGTATAATCCTTCTTCAGCAGGAAGGCAAAGCCGAGGTTGTTGTGAAAGAAACGATTTTCTGGTTCGAGTGCGACGGCCTTCCTCAGAGCCAGGACGGCCTTTTCCCATTGCGACCGCGAAATCCAAACTCTACCAATGATGCTGTACGCTTCGGCTGCCCGGGGATCGATCGCCAGGGCCTTTGTCGCGATCTTCCTTGCTTGATCGAGATTCTTCTCGTCGAGATTGAGACGTGCAAGCCGGATCCAGGGATCGGGGTTCTGGTTGTCGATCCTGGACGCCGCCTGGAAGGACTTCCGGGCGAGATCCTTCTTCCCGCAGCTCAAAGCGGTCCGACCTAGCAGGAAGGCAGCCTGGTAATTGTCATCGTCATCGAAAAGTGCCTTCCCAAGCTGCAGCATGGCCGCCGCGTGATCGTCGCCGGCGATCAAACGCCTCGCGGCCTCCATGTGATCCACATAGGCCTCGTCCATGTGTTCGAGAGAGATGTCGCCGGCGTTTTCGTGAGTATCCATCGCAACGGGCTCGTTCGGCTCGACGACGGGCTCGGGTTGGGTGGCGTAACTTTCGGTAGCCGGAGTTGGCTGGATGCGTTTCTCCGAGACGACAGCCCCACCCGCGTCCTGGCTGCCCGATGACCATTCGCAACCCGCAATCATCAACAGTCCCAGAGCCGCGAGTGCACCTGTCTTCCCCATCAGAATCATACTTTTCATGGCCGCTCTCCTTTCTCGTTTTTCTCAGCGTTAATCGCTACGCTTCTGGATTGCGATTTCCATGCCAGGCAGAAACTGCGAGCGGAATGGGAAAGCAACTTATGACAAATCGAGTTTTTCCAGGCAGATAGCAGGCCGGCTTTTATTCAACTACAGCGGCCACTGTCAAACCCGGCAAGAGAACGTGTCCGATTGAACACGCAATAGCATGTCGGATGTGGTTCAGAACCCGGTATCGCCGCCGCTATCGTTTCCGATGGGACCCTGGACCTCGGCCCTGAGTTTCTTTGCCTTGCCGAAGTAAACGTGGCCGGGAGGAATGATCTTCAGAACCGTGCTCAGCTTCTTGATGGCCTGATCGGGACTGGTGGATTTGATCACGTAGGCCTCTTCATATAGCTTCTTGGCGATCCTTTCCAGGTCCTGCAGCTTCTGCTTTGACCGTTCGTTCCCAAACGACAAGGCCGTTTTGAAACACTTGTATGACTCAGGGTAACGGTGCCCCATGAAGGCATCGACTCCCTGAATGAAATTCGCCTTGGATAGTTTACCCCTGATCTTATCGTGGTAACTCCCCGAGCCGCCGGAAATATCCTTGTCCAACTTCAATGCCCTGCTCAGGTAGTCCACTGCCTTCGAGATCTGCCCGATGTTCTTGGCAAGTTCCATTCCCTTCCGGTAGACCGCCTTGAACTTCTTCAGCTTGACGACCTCTTTCGACGCACCGGATTCCTCCGTCTTCTCGATCGCCTTGTCGATCTCCCCGTTTCGATACAAGGCCAGCACTCGTCCGGTCAGGCCATGCGAAGGCCTCTTTGTTACCGCGGGACCGTGTTTGCGCTTCTTGTTCCGCCTCAAGTATGTAAGGCGATCCAACTTATTCTGTTCGATCCCCAGCTTCTCTTCGGCCTCGCGCTTGAGTTGGGCGGCGGCAGCGTTGTCGGAATTCCTTCTTAGCACATCGTCGAACTTGATCACGGCCTGGGCAAACTGTTTCTGCCCCATCAGGTTCTTACCCTGTTCGATCAGGTCGTCTGTGATCTTCTCCTCGATTTCAACTTTCAGCTTTTTCGCCTGACCGTAGTAGTTGCTTTCTTCAGCGATCTGATTCAACTGCGTAACCGCCAGGTCGAACTGCTTCTTTTCCATCAGGTCGAGCGCTACCTGCAGTGCCCGGGAGGAGGACAACTCCCGCTCTAGGTACTTCTTGTACTCCAGCGCCAGCTTGTCATCGGGATTGATCTTGAGCGCTAGTTGGATCTTCAGCCCTGCATCCTTCCATTTCTTTTCGGTCACCAACCTCTTGGCGGCCTGCATATTGTCCTCGAACTCCCGTCGAGCCTGGACCTGTTGCTTGCGCCGCACTTCTTGTGGGTTTTGCGGCGGGGGACCGGAAGGTCCGGCAAATACCTTTACGATTAACAGGATCAGAAAGAAGCCCAAGACACCACCGCCGCCGAACAGAACCAACTTTCTCTTGCGCGGATCGGACAGCAGATCGTTTACGAATCCCGGCCCGGCCGCCGACATGGTCTGGGCATTTGTCACCGTTCCGGATACGTAGCCGCCGGGTTCGGGCGCTCCCGGCAGATTGAACTGCAAGATGGTGCTACCGACATGAATCTCGTCCCCGTCGTGAAGCTCCGCCTTTTGAATCTTCCGCCCGTTCACCATGGTTCCGTTGCCGGATCCGAGATCGTGAACAACGAATGTACCGGACTTCCTTTCCAGCAAGGCATGCCGCCGCGAACAGGCGATATCGGGAAATACGAGATCGTTGTCGGCACCGCGTCCAATCGAAACCTCGTCGGGGATGAGCTCGATTTCGCGCCCTTCCTCCTCACCCTGGATAACAACTACGTAGGGATACGCTGGAGCATCTTCCTCGACACCCTCGCCTTCACCGAAAATCAACGTCTTCTCTTGAGCGGGGTCGTCGTTGTGGGGAAACGCCTCGCCCGCGCGTTCAGTCCCTGCCCGATCAGACTCCTCGTCGCGCGCCCAGGGCGCCGAGGAGCCCTCGGGCGGCGTCTTATCGGGGAGAGAACTCCGCCCGGGGGATTCATCGATCTCGTCCGCTCCCTCGTCGCTCCAGGGATCGCCGTCTTCGGCTTCATCGCGGCGGTCTTCCGGGAAGACCTCCTCGGCATCCTTGACCACCTCGGTCGATCTGCGCCGCCTGCGGGAACTACTCCCGGTCGCCAGTGGTTCGTCATGGGTGTCGAGCACTCCGCGATCCGTGTCATCCAGGTCATCGCCGCTGACGTCGCCGACGCTATCACGCCCTGTGTCGTCTTCGAACTCAGCCTCGCCCGTGTCGTCTTCGAAGGAATCTTCGTCCAGGACACTGTCCGAGGCGTCTTCGGCGGTCGACGCGCCGTCCCGCCTGAGCAGGTCGGGCACCTCGAACTTGCCCGTTGTCTCTTCTTCGTGCAGGTCGGCGTCATCCAAGTATTCGATGTCCGCATCGTCGGCGTCGAGAACCTCGTCGTCCGCAATCACGTCAGGTCCGGCGCTCTGATCCGTCTTTTGGGTTTCCACCCTCGGTTTCTTGGTGCTGTCGTCCGGATCCATCATCTCTAGAGGCTCTCCCGGCCTTTACTCGAATTCGTCGTATTTCTCTTTGGCTTTCAAGTAGCGGGGATCTTCCTGGTTCGGAAAGCTGCGCATGATCTGACGGAAAAGGGCCTTGGCTTTCTTGAACCGGGCGAATTTCTGGGCTTTCTCGGCATTGAACATGAGATCCCTAAACCTCTGGACTAGTTCCTTTTCGAGCTTGTCAACCATCTCGATGGATTCGATGTAGATGTCAGGCCGTTCTTCCACAGGCAACAGTTCCAGAAAATCACGCGTCTTCTTGAAGTACTCTAGCGCCTCGAATGTGTTTTGAGGAGACACTTCCTTGTTCTCATATCTCTTCTTGGCGATCTTGAAGCTCTCAGTGGCCGCCTTTATATCGGGGCTGGGAAGCGGGCTCTCTTCTATCGCCTCGACCTTGACCGCCCACTCCTCTGAGCTTTTTGAACTGTTGTAGTTGATCGTGTTGATGAAGGCCAGTTTGTTTTCCTCGTTCTCCAGTAAGTGCTTCCTGGGCAGGTTCAGCGATATTCGGTCGGACCAATTGTCCATGGTAACCGGCGCGAATCCGATCTGCATACCGTTCAACTGGATGGCCACTTCTTCCTTGTGGTTGATTCCGCCTACCTCGAAAATAGCCGTGCCGCGCCCGTTGGCATACTTGAACTTGAAAGCGGCGGAATCCCGACAGCGGGTTGCAACTGGTCCGTAACCGTAGGTGACGAGGTCTCCATCAGAATCGACGAGCCCCGGCTCGAACATCTGGCCGGAATGGTCGACAATCTGGCGCACTATTTTCTTCGTCCCCACAAAGGCCTTGACTCCAATCAAGACCAATAACACGCCGGCGATCACCATGACTGCAATCTGATACTTCTTCTCCAGACCACGGAACCATGTCGAGATGCGGCCAATCAAATCGCCCAAGGGGGTCTTCTTTCCCTTTCTCGCCGGACGTTCTTCCCTTGTCCCGGCCCCGGCCGACTTATTTCGGCCCACGCTGACTTCCGGCGCCCGGGCCTTCTCCCTGACGCCCTTCGACTGGATGATGGGCTTTTTCTTGCCGTTGGAGAGTGGCGTGGCTGGACGTTTTCGGGTCTCACGCCGGGCCGGCGCGCGCGCCGGCGCACGTGCCGCCGGCTTCCGTGTGCGTACACGCCCGCGCGATCGCGGCGCGGTTTTCTTGGCAGGACCGCTAGAGGCCGTACTCTCGAATTTGACTTCCGCGCTGCCGGCAGTGATTATATCTCCCGGCCTTAAAACTTTCTCCTCTATCAGCTTGCCGTTCAACTTGGTACCATTGGAACTGCCCAGATCCTTCAGGATATAGGCTCCGCCCTTATCGCGGATACTCATGTGCTGGCGCGAGATCCCGGGATCAGTCAGCACCACATCGTTATCCATCGTCCGGCCTATTGTTATCTGCACACGATCGAACTCATAGATCTTGCCTCGATCCGGACCGCCGAGGATCTTTATCGAGAAACCCACTGCGCTCATCCTTTTTTTCTCTCGGCTTGCGCTCGGTACATGCCTTCAGGCCGGCCAGCCGCATGGCGGTGCATCAAAAATCCCCCGTCATGAACTGATAGACGATCGGGCCGAACAGGATCATGAAAACCGTAGGAAATATGCAGGCGATCAATGGAAACAGCATCTTTACCGGCGCCTCGTTCGCCAGTTTTTCCGCCCGCTGAGTTCTTTCTATTCTCATCTGGGTGGATTGAATCCTCAACACCTTGCCAAGGCTGGTGCCCATGCGATCCGCCTGGAGCAAAGCCGCCACGAACTGGCTGAGGGGAGGCAGGTTCACCCGCTCGGCCACGTTGCGCAAGGCCTCTTGCCTGGTCTTGCCCATGCGCAGTTCCCTGAGCATCAGGCTCAACTCTTCCACCAACGGCCCTTGCCTGCCCTTGGACACCACTGTCGCGACGGCGGCCTGGAAATCGAGCCCGGCTTCCACGGAAAGAGTCAGCAAGTCGAGATTGTAAGGTAACTCGCGCCGTATCTTGAAATGCCGTTTTTTAACCTGATCCCGCAACCAGATCAGCGGGTAAAACGCACCCAGCGTTGCGAACATAATGACGAACCACCAGCCGACGTCTATATCGATATCGCTGCGCAGGAAGTTGACGACCATCACTCCCAAGACAGTGAAAAACACCAAGGCCAGTTCCTGCAGCGCCATGATTTCTTCCGGCTGGAGCCCCTCCAGCCCACCGGCGCTCACGATCTTGCGGCGCAGACTGCTCTCGTAGCCCGGCCAGATGAACTTGCGGTTCAGGCTTCCGAGCCGGCGCAGGAACACCTTGCGCATGCCTTTAATCGTCGACTTCTCTTCGAGTTCTTTTGCCTCGGAGAACACACGTTTGAAAACGAGTTCCCAGAGCCCGTAAATAGCGAAGAAGACTCCACCCAAAACCATGATGAAAATCAAGAACTTCATCACTCCGCCGATGACGTCTTTACTCATGGATCAAGCTCCTTGCCGATACCAATAAATACCGGCGTTAAACATTGATGCTGACGATCTTCCTGATGATCCAAACGCCAATCAACTCCATGATGATGATCAGTCCAACCAGGACATATCCGAACCAGCTCTCGAACATGGGCTGCATGAGATCCGGCCGCATATAGTTCAGCACCAACCCCAGGGCCAGGGGCAAGGCGGCAACGATCCAGCCCTGCATCTTGCCCTGAGAGGTCAGCGCATTGATCTTGCCCTCGAGCCTGAAGCGCTCCCTGATGGTGGCCGCGATCGTGTCGAACATCTCCGCCATGTTTCCACCAAGTTGCCTGGAGATTATGGTTGACGTCACGACCAGGTCGAGGTCTTCACAACCCACCCTGGCCGCCATCGAGTTCAAGGCATCGTCCATGGAGACACCCAGCTTTATCTCCCTCACGAAGAGCCTGAACTCCTGCGATAACGGCGCACCAGCATCCTTGGAAACATGATCCATGGCCTGGGGAAACGTGAGGCCGGCCTTGAACGCATTCGACATGGCCGACAGGGAATCGACCAACTGGCCGTCGAACTTCCTGATTCGTTTTGCCTTGAACCACCGGACCAGTAGCGTCGGTACGAAGAAACCGATTACGCCCAGGATTATCGTGAAAAATACGCCGAAGAAGAACAGTCCGAGCAGGACGAACAGGGCGGTCAAACAAATGTTCAAGATCAACAGTTGCCTGCCGTCGATGAAGAGGAACATGTTGGACAAGTCCCCTACCGATTTAACGACGTAACGCTCTTGGTAACGTTCAAAGGCTCGACTGAGGACGCTCAGGGCCAGGATGCTGAACATGAACACAGCCCCCAACACCACCAGCATGGTCAGGCCTTTATTGAAAATCACATCCATGCTCGTTCCTCTCGAACTATTGCCCCGGCGTCCCTCCTCCGGAACTCGGTAACCGAATGATCTGGAATGTTCTTTCTCTCTTTTTCTTCAGCGCCTTGACTCGTTCGCCGGTGAGCAGCGTTTCGATCGTCGCCCGCGCCCGCTCCTCTTCTCCACCAATGTCTTCCGGGTTGCGCAACGACAGATGCAGTTGTCCGAGCTGCGAGGCCAATATCGCTATCTCGGCCTCCTCGGGCAATACCATGACGGTGATCGTGCCATAGGTGCGCTTGGCATCGTCCAGCAGGTTCATGTTGGTGTTCCCGGTGATTGACCCCGTGGCCAGGACTATTATGTTCTGCATCAAGGTGACGGTGACCATGCTGCCGCTCTTCTCATCGGGAAAAGTCCCCAGGATGTCAACGTGATCGTTGGGGCGCACCCATCCTCCGACCGTGGCCGCGCCACCCATGCTCAAGCTGATTGCCCGGCCCGCCTTGCGGACGATGCTGCTCAGGCGTTCGAAGGTTCCTTCAGACCGAAAGTGACTCCAGAGAATCAGGTCGCCGCTCTGCAGCGGAACCATGAGCTTCTGTCCAATCACCTTCTCGAACTGCTTCGGGACGACAACGCTTGGTGTCACGAACTGCTGTGGCATCTTGGAACTCGCAACCATATCGTAGTCGAGTACCGTTCCCTCCATGATATCTCTCGTGGCAACCACTACCGGAACCAGGTTCCAGCCCTCCTTGACCCTTGCCTCCTGCCGTTGCATGGTCTTGAAAGCCAGCAAGGCGGCCAGCAACCCCAGCGCCAACGCGACTACAAGCGGCGTCTTTCCTTTCAGCATGAGGCTATCTCCTTTCATCGAACGGGTAAAACGCATTCACCCGCTTCCAGAACTGCGATATTAAACATCCTAAAACATTGAATACTCTACAATTTCACGCTGAGTGAGGTTATCCCAAGCGGGGCCGAGTTGTCAAAAGCTTTTTACAACATCTGTACGGCCGGCCTACGGCCGGCCAAAACCTCAGTGAATGACGTCCTGGGGAAAAAAATAGTCGCTACCACAGGCGAGACATCGGTATCTTTCTACGATCAAACCGCTTTTATCCCTGGTGCAGATATAGGTATCGGGTGTCACTTCCTCGCCGCAGGCCGGACAGACATCGGCGCCGATGAAGCGAAGATACTCAACCTTCTTGAATCCTTCAGCAGTTGGCCTCAGCTTCACCCTGCGGCAGGTGCGCAGGTACTCCCTCAAGAGAACGTATCCCCTCATAGATCAGACCTGCTGACTACCTTCCGTCCGCGCGATCCGAAAATACGCGCGACGATTTCGACCGCGGCGACCGTTCCCACAAGACCCGCCAGCTGAACGACCACCATGAAACGCAGCGGATCTGTCATGTTCAGGTAGATTGTCCTGCCAAGGGAAGCTCCCAGTGCCCCACCGGTCAGCGTCCGAATGCAGTTGGAACCAACCCGGTTGCCAATCCTCGCCCAGGCCCAGTCGACCACCGCCGGCAGCGGCAAGCCGAACAAAAAGAACCAATCCCACTTCGACTGTGAAACGGGCCATGCGATTTGCGCGACGAGCACGACCAACAGAACGGGGTAGATTCCCGCGCAGCGCGCGCAAAACCAGACCGGACGCCGGCCGAACCAGGCCAAATAGCACCTGTCAAGCTCCCCCGGGAAGTGGTGCGCGAGAAGAAAACCAAGAAATCCCGGTCCCCGGCGAAGTGCCCTGGCTCTGGTGGCTTCGTTTGCCATTCTCGCAACCTAACATCACCTAATGCCTTTTCAGCTCCTCCAGGAATTCAATGTCGGAGATCACCTCTTTTTTCAGAAGCAGTCTGATGACGGCGGCAATCAGCTGGCCGGACTTCATTACCTGGGGCTGTTCGTCGTCGGGATTTTCGGCCTCGATCCGATCGAGCAGACTTTCAACCTCGTCCGGCAGCAAGTCCTCCTCTAGCGCCTCTTCGCCGGCGGGAGGCTCACCTGCTGCGGGTTCGGCAGGAGGTGCCGGCTGGGGGGAACTCTTCCGCCTTATGCCGTCGACACCGATGCCCACCCGCGACAACAGGGCCTCCATGGCCGATGATCCCACGCCGCCGGCTGCCTGCGCCGGTCTTTCTGCCGGCGTTTCGCGGTCGAGGTCCCGTTTGTGCTCTTCGCCCCCGCTGATGGGTTTGTCAACTTCACGAATCGGTGAGCCGAGCAACTCTCCCGATTGACCGAAATCGCCGGGATCGCGTTTGGCAAGAGGCACCGGCGGCTCGGACGGCAGATCTTCCAGCACTTCGACTTCCGGCAAGCCGTCCTCGACAGCCTGTGTCTCGCCGGGAGCCTGCCCCAACGCGGGATCCAAAGAAACGTCGATGTCCAGTTGATCGTCGGCGGGAGCCTGCTCCTGCGCCAGGGAATCCAGTTGGGCGAAGGGATCTTCCAGATCCAGGGGGGCCCGCGCCACGGCGCCTTCAGCTCGCGCGGCTGCTTCGCGATGGCTCTGTTCAAGTGTGCCTTTTACAACGACCAGATCATCGGCGGCGATCTCCTGGCCGCCGAACTGAATCTCCTCTGGCGCTTGCTGAATTTCGACTTCCTCGTCCTGCTGCTCACCCATGTAGCTTGTGCGAATGACTTTGCCTATGGAACTCTCGCTGGCCAACATCGCCTTGACTCTCTTCCCTGTCCTGAACTGGATCTCGTCCAGGGCGCTCAAGTTTGTCGGATCCGACATGGCAACCACGAGCACTTCACTGGATTTTCCGGGTTCACCCTCCTGCCGAACGGGTACGAGGTTGTGGCGCGAGGCCAACTCCACAGGCACGAGCTTAGTCAAGTAGTCGGGAAGCATCGCGTCACCGAGCTTTGCAACCGCAATGCCCGTCTGCTTGTGAATTGCAGCCACCAGGGCTTCTTCGGTGATGAACCTGTTCTCGACCAGGACCTTTCCCAACCGCCCACCCCACTGCTTCTGGTAGCCAAGAGCGGACTTCAGCTGAAACTCGTCGATCGCACCGGCTTCGAGCAAGATCTGTCCCAGTTGCTTCTTCCCTGCCATTCACTACCTCCGTTATTCGTCCACTCTCAGACGGTACTCATCGCGCGTGAAATATCCCTTTTCGAGAAGGAGTTCGACCACTACCTTAAGGATCTGCACCTGCTTGCGCTGCAACAACTCGATTCTCTTGAGCTTGTCGTCGAATCCATCCACTTTGGCGGCGCGTGCTACGGGTGTCGCGGGCGCCTTTCGCCTGGCGTCATCGGGGCCGGTGACTGTGTCTCCCAGGGGCATGACTATTTCCAGCGACTGCTGGCCATCTTCAGATGCTGGCTGCCCGCCGCCGGGAATTGCGTCGCTCAGGTAGTATTCACGAATTGCGCTTGCCAGCGCTTTCTCCCCGGCAATGGCCGCATGAACTTTCGAACCTGTCTTGAAGCCAAGCTCATCGACGATCTCCAGGTTTCTCGGATCGGCCATCGCGACCACGAGTTGGTTCTTGCTGACATTGTACGAGATCGGCAAGACCTGGAGCCGCTCGGCAAACTCGGCATCCAGCTTGGCTAGCGCTTCCCGGGAGACGATCAGCCCGCTGAAGTCGACCCGCGGCAGGCCAAGTTGCTTGCTTAGGGCTTTCACCAGCATGTCCTCATCGAGGAAATTCAAGTCGACCAGCAGGCTGCCCAGCTTACCGCCCCACTTCTTCTGTTCGGCAAGGGCCGTCATAAGCTGCTGCTCGGTGATCACGCCGGCTCGCAACAGCAACTCCCCAAGCATGATCCTCTTTTTACCCGGAGCATTCATTGGTCAGGACCTCAATGAATTCTGCATGTTACCAGAGCAAGGAGATGCCCGCAAGCAAATCGACAAAGCCAGGGAAGGGGGGTGCAAAAATCCGGGGAGCGCCGGCACTCATCCTGCGGATGACTTCGGCTGCTTCATGATCTTCTCGTAGCCGTCTACCAGTCGCTGGACCTTCTTTAGCTGGGGCTGGCCCTTGACGAAGACGACACCCATGCCCTGCGTGTCTTCAAAGTAGTCTATCCAGGCCACCCGGACGTTGAGCGGGATCTTGTCGGTTTTCTCCCGCCGAGGACGCAGCTCCAACGGGAAACGTGCGCCGACTGTCAGCAGCGGACCCATGCAGCGCAGAAACGCCCCGCCCCGTGACAGGTTGGATACGGACGAAGGAAAGGCGCCCTTGGAGGTTCTGTAAGAGGCATCGAGATCGACATGGAACCTCTGGTGCATGCGCCGCTCGCGCGTGCCGGGTGATTTCAAGAACTTGAAAATCCCGTCGATGCGCGCCCTGTCTCTCTCGATCAGTCCGATGAATACCCCGCTGGGCATCTTGCGCCCCCCGGACCTAGCACGCCGCCAGATCACCCTGCCCTCCAGGAAAACCTGGCCCGGAGATCCCTTGACGGAGATCACTATCGTCACCTGTTCACCGATGGAGAGAGATCTGAAACCTTCCAGGAAAAACCCGGTATCGGCGCCGCTGCGATCGAGTGCCTTGTCGAACTCCGCGACCGTCGCAAACGGGAGAAACAGTTTCCTGTTTTTCTCGTGAGAAGCCATCAATAAAATTCCCCTTCTCCCAATCAGCGAAGACATTATACAACATGTGCGAGAAACCTTCAAGGCATCACTCCAGTCAATTCTTCCTTTCTGGAAGACGGCCCGCGGGCGTGGTACACTCCGCGGCCGATGGGCAATTTGATCGCATGGATCATCTCCCTCCTGCTCGCGCTTGCGGGTCTCGTCATGGGAGGCGACGGCTTGCGCCTTGCGGCGATCGTCTTGCTGGTTGTGGCGGCCCTGGCCTTGCTTGATCGCGCCCTGACCATGCGTGCCTGGAGCAGGCTGCCCGGCTGGTGCGTTGAATTCGCGGGTCCCTTGATCCTTGCGGGGATTGTATGTGTCATGTACGCCCGGCTGCTGGCAGGGGACCTGCCTGTCAATCACGATCACCCCGTTTTCCTCTTTCGCGCCTTCAACACCGGGACTCTGCTGTCGTCCGGTTCGCTAACCGGATTCTCTCCTTTGCTTTTCGCCGGTTACCCGGCCAACTCGCTGTACCCCATTGGAGTCGACCTGCTCGTCTGCGCCGTGCGCGGCCTGAGCCTGGGAATCGCCTCGTGGGAACAAGCCTATTGCTGGGCGCTGTTCCTTTTTGTTCTCTCCACTCCGCTTGCCTTCTACGCCCTGGGCCGGCGCTTTGCCGGACCATTGGCCGGACTCGTGGCCGGCCTGCTATCGCTCGTCGATCGCGGCGCCTGGATGCAGGGCGGCTGGTCCTTCAACCTGGATTGGGGCGTCTGGTCGATGGGCCTGAGTTTCTCGCTGAGCCTGTGGACCTTGTGGGCACTCGACCGGCTCGCACACAAGCCAGGGCTGGGCCGTTTTCTGCTGACTGCCGGATTGTTCGGCGGCGCTATCCTGTGCCATCCCATGGCGGTGGCCATCCTTGGCGTGCTGGTGCCTCTTTTCCTCCTCATTGAGGCCTGGCGCGGCGAACTCGGGGCGCCGGGTGTCTGGCTGCCGCGGGTGATCGGGTCGCTCCTTCTGGGCCTGGGGCTTTCGGCCTTCTGGCTGGTCCCCTTCGTCTACCGCAAGGAATGGTTCGAGCCGCTGGCCTACTACTGGCTTTCATTCCCGCAAGTCATCCGCGGCGTCCTTGACGGAAGGCTGTTTGCCGACTTCAGCCCGGCCCTGTTGTTGGCCGGACTGGTCGGCTTGCTGCTTGCCGCGCGGCGCGGCGTTTCTTTTGCATGGTTCCTTCTTGTAACAAGTGGGCTGCTCGTCTTCTTCGCTTCCAAATCTTTTCTGCTTACATTCGGCGTGCTTTTCAAGTTCCCGGCGCTTTCGAATCTGCAGTTTGAGCGTTTCGCCTACTTCGTGCGCGCGGCACTGCTGCTCGGCTGCGGTTTCCTGGTCATGGAGATCTGGCGCGCAGGCTCTTGTCTCGCGGGACGAATGCGTTCGGCACGCTCTCCAGTTGCACGTCATGGTCTCAGAGCCTTGGTCGCCATGGTTCTTGCGCCCTTCGCGTTGTTCGCGCCGCGCATCGGGCCGCTGCCATTCCTGGCTCCCGCCAAGCCGCTCACATGGTCGTCAGAATCGGACAGCTACCACGATCTGCGCCAGGCTGCGGATTTCATCAACAAGCTGGATCCTGCGAGCATTGGGCGTATAGCGATCAAGTCGTACAAACACGATCACCTGTTGATGGCACTACCGGTCTACACCGGCAAACCTATTTTCAAACTGGGTTTCACTCCCGAAAACAACTACCGTTACAAGTTCGAATCGAATGATCCCGGAGTTTGGAAGGCATTGAACGTAAGTCACTTGCTGTCGATCGGCTCTTATCAGCGGGCGGGTCTCACAGAAATCAGGCGTTTCGGACGCTTATTCTTGTACAGCTTCGCAGGCTTCGATCGATCCCGGGTGTCTCTTACAGGCCCGGGCACGGCCCGGGTTGAACGCGACGAGCCTGAATCTCTGGACGTGCGTCTGGACGGCACCGGGCCGGACAGCAAGCTTACTGTCTACATCTCGCGCTATGCCCTGTGGAGCGCGGAGATCAACGGGGTCGAGGTGCCAATCGAAGGCGCCGCTATCGGGGACAGTCCGCCGGCCTTCATGCGGCTCACCGTGCAAGACGGATTACTGCGCCTGCGCTACCGCGCGGGAGGGCCGGAGTGGGCGGGCTCGCTCCTGTCGTTGTTTTCATGTCTGCTCCTTGTTTTCCTGACCGTCTTGCTCTTCGCGGCGTCGTTACGTGAACGGGTCAAGCGTCTCTTCTCCCCCTGGCGCGCTCCTGTCGGCGACGGGCTTACCCTGATCGTCCTGGCGCTTGCGGGCATCGTCCTGCTGGCCGTGCCCATCCGATTGCTGCTGCCGGGGGGGGCCGACTTTGCGGGCCGAACGAATGTCTGCGACCTTGGCAGGCTGGTGTCGAAAGCCAGCGCCAAGGTCGTGCGCCCCGGCGGCAACCAGGACTGTCAACCCTTCGACGGCCAGAAGATCCGCTGCCCCGGCCCGGAATGGAACTATGCCGGGCGTACCATCATCATCTCCGACCATCTGCTCAGGGAGTGCATCTGGCTCCACCCGATCCAGGGCGCCAAGTTCGCCTTGACTTTCGAAGATGTTCCGCTGGGCGATCATGTCCAGGGACACTTCGGCATGGACGACGCCGCGGTCGAGCCGCCCGGCCCACACGGCGTCAACATGACGGTGCTTCTCGACGGCCGCGAGTTGGGCCGCTTTGACTGTCCCTCGCGCAGGGGTTGGTTCGCCTGGCAGGCGGACACCCCCAAGCGGCGCGGCACGCGCGGCCGGGTGACGATCCAGTCCGACGCCCCCTTCACCGGGCGGCGCCACTTTTGCTTCACGGCCTATACGACCGCGGACGACGAAGGCAATTGATCGTGGGAGGTTCGAGATGTTGTGTGTCAGTCGCGAATTCGAGCTGAGTTCGAAGGGCAATACCGATATTAACGACGTCAGCGCCCAGGTGCAGCGGATAGTCACCGAGGAGGGACTGCGGGAAGGCATCGTCACGGTCTTCACCCCGGGCGCCACCGCCTCTGTCTCGACCATCGAATTCGAAAGCGGCGCCGTTACGGATCTGAAAGAAGCCGTCCGCCGGGCGGCGCCCGAAGACCAGCACTACAAGCACGACGCCCGCTGGGGTGACGGCAACGGCTTCTCCCACGTCCGGGCCGCCCTGGGCGGCCCCTCGCTGACCATCCCGGTGACATCCGGGTCGCTGACTTTAGGCACCTGGCAGCAGATTATCGTACTCGATCACGACAACCGCCCGCGCAAGCGCCGTGTGGTTGTGCAAATGATGGGAACGGAATGATATCCACTCGTTGGCCTCCCCTGCTCGGCGATCCTCCGACGTCTGGCGTAATTCGCAACCAGCCCGAGGACTTTGTGGTCACGGAGATCCCGGCTTACCTGCCCTCGGGTTCGGGTGAGCACTTGTTCGTGTTTATCGAAAAGCGCGACCTGACCACCGAGCGAGTGGTGCAGGCGCTGGCCGATCAGCTCGGGATGTCCCCTCGTGAAGTGGGAACCGCCGGGCTCAAGGATCGCCGGGCAGTGACCCGGCAATGGTTTTCGGTTCCGCGGACCGCGGGCGAACACCTGTCGAGTTTCGATCTCGACGGGGCACGGGTTATCGAGAGCGGGCTGCACGGCAACAAGCTCAAGACCGGCCACCTGAAGGGCAACAACTTTCGGATTCTCGTCCGCGACGTCGATCCCGGCGCCTGGCCCGAAATCGAACGCCGCAGCATACGCCTTCTGGCCGGCGGGGTTCCCAACTACTACGGCCCGCAGCGTTTCGGCCGTGACGGGCGCAATGAGCAGATCGGCCTCGAACTGCTGTGCGGCAAGCGCCGGCAGGGCCGGGGGCGCACCCTGCGCCTGCTGCTCAGCGCGGCCCAATCGGCGCTGTTCAACGACGTGCTGGCCCGGCGCATCGAGCGCGAACTGTTCGGACGCGCCTTGGCCGGCGACGTGATGGTCAAGGCCGACAGCGGGGGTATATTCACTTGCGACGATCCCCAACTCGACCAGGCCCGCATGGACGCCTTCGAGATTCACCCCACAGGCCCCATGTTCGGTCCGCACATGCGCACGCCGCAGGGAGAGGCGCTGGCCATGGAATCGCGAGTGTTGGAGTCCGCGGGCCTCGGGCCTGATGATTTTTTGAGATACGGCAAGCTCACCCGGGGAACACGGCGGCCTTTGCGAATCGTGCCCGCGGGGCTCGCTGTAGCCAACGCTCCCGCTGGCATCGAGCTATCCTTCGACCTGCCCGCGGGCGCCTATGCCACATCAGTACTGGCGGAATTTTTCGACTATCGTGAAGCCAGCAGGTAGACGGCTCCGTCATCGCTCAAGATACGAATCCAATAGGGCGTACCGGCGGGCAGATCGAGGCGATCGCCTGAGTGCAACTCTATTTGCTCATCCTCGATGCCGATCATTATCCGTCCCTTGACCACCACCCGCACCTCGTACTTGGAGTGCGACTGGGTGTGGTAATAGGTGCAAGGGGGATCGACCATTCGGAACGGCCGCAGACCCTCTTCTACCAACGTGCGTTCAATATCCCTGCGAGAGGGCGGCAACCTGTTCGCCGGCCAGCGGGTCAACTTGCGGATCGTGGTCCGAACGGTTTCCAAGATCGAGTTGCCTCCATTGGCTCGGCTTCAGGCTTCAGGTAGTTACAAGTCACACTTGTACTACATTTTCCCACTTTGTTCAAGCAGAAAATGACTTTTTACAGTATTCCCACACCCAGCCGTAGACAGGCGTGCGCAACCTGTAGACGTCTTGTCCGCACTGGACATCGAAGACCCTGTATGTCGCCGCCCCCTCGGCCGGGCCGCGCTCCAGCCAGGCCGCGATTACTTGATCTACTTCGATCCAGTCGTCGCCCAACCTGAATTTCAGCGGCCGTTCGTCCTCACGGCTTTCCGTCCGGCAGATTACCTGATGAAGCTTTTTGAACTCCGGCATCATATGCAAGTCGCGGAGTAGTCCACCTCGATCTTGTCGCCTTTGTCCGGCACGTAGTCGTCGCCGAAGTAGATCGTGTTGGTGTCCGGGTAGTAGGTCCAGCCGTCGGCACCGCCTTCCGATGAGGCTTGGGGAACAGGGTTGTCGTTTATCGTCACCGTAAGGGATCCGGCGTCGGCCGGGCGTGAGAGCGGGAACTCGCGGATGGCGGCGAAGGCATCGAAGCCGAGCGCCTCAAGCGTCGTGTTCCAGTCGGCCGTGTTGATCGACTCGAATATCCCGCCCGTCTCCTGGGTGATATAGTAGTAGCGGCCGTTGGGCGGCTCGTCCGCGCAGATGGCGCTTACCGCCATCATCTCGGTGTTGCGGTAGCCCTTGATCGACTTGAAGAAATCGACGTAGAAATCCGGCTCGCCCTTGGACTGATCGGGTTCGTCGGACAAGATGATGATGTACAGCTTGGCGTCCTCGCGCAGGAATCCCAGGTTGGCCTCGGGGTCGCTGACAAACGGCTCGGAGAGAGCAATCCAGGCCCCCTCCAGGCCTGCCTCGTGGTTCGAGCAGCTATCTCCCAGACGCACGTTGTCTTGGAACCTGCCGATGAAGTCCGGCGTCTGGCTGGTGATGATCTTGGGAGTGGAGTCCGTGTTGACTAAAATTCCCGAGGTTATCTGGCGCGGCGGTGTGCCGCTCCAGGCGTTCATGTTGTCGACGTCGGTGGCGACCACTCCGAGGTGGAAGTCGACATCGAGGTTGATGGCCCAGTTGATGAAGGCCCCGAAGTTGTCGGCCAGGTTTTGCTGGTCGTCACCCATCGAACCGGAGCAGTCGACCACGAAAAGCACATCCGAGCGCACCTGCGAGGGTTGGTAGAAGATATCGCTCTGGTCGGAGATGTCGGTGCCCCTGCCGAAGAGCGGCACGGTGTGTTCCTCGTCGCCGTCGGCCTTGATGATCAACGTGGCCCGGTGGGGGTTGGTGTCCTGGGGATGGTAGCGTAGGCACACCTGGAAGCTGGCAGCGCCGGCCAGGTTGAAAGAAGTCATCGGCGCCTGGGTGATTTCGAAGTTGGGATCGGCCGGATTGTCCAGCGCTATGTCGTCAATCGAGATATTCACCGTCCCCAGGTTGTAGACGTTGACGCACATGGTGGGCGAGTTGCAGCCAACCGTGACTACGCCGAAGTCCAGTTCGGCCGGGACGATCTCCAGTTCGGACTCCTTGGAGGTTGCCGTCAGGTTGAGACATGCCTGGCCGGGAATGGGGTTGCCGGTGGTGTCGTCGGTGCAGGCCAGGTCTCCCAGGTCGGGATCGTCGACGTATATCCTCATGATGGCAAACTGCCCCCACTCGCGCTGCGGCGCGAAGGTCACCTCGACCTCGGCCGACGAGTTCGGCTGGCCCCGCGGGCCGAGAGTCGCCGGGAAGGGGGGATGAGCGGTCAGCGAAAAGTCCTGGCCAAAAATGGGCACCAGCTCCACCTCTGCGTTTTGCAGGTGGCAGGTCGCCAGCCCCTGGTTGGAGATCGTCACACTCATGGCCTTGGTGTTATAGAGCTTCACCAGGCCGAAGTTGACGAACGGCGCCGGCTGGATGACGACGTCGCACTCGGCGGTCTCGACGCCCTCGCCGTTGAGATCGACCGGCAACTCGTGGCCGTCCTTGTCGTTTCCGTAAATCACAAGCAGGCCGTGATCGGCTCCCAGGTTGATGGGGTGATACTCCATCTCGACCACCCGGGTGTCCCCGGGATCGATGACCTCGTTGGCCGGCGGAGCTTGCAGGATGGCGAATTCGTTATCTTCAGAATTTGTCGTGATGGCGACGTTCTCGATAGTGCAACTATCGGTACCCTGATTGGAGATGATCAACTCGACAGTCTGGGCCGTGTCCTGGACAACTCCGCCGAAGTTGACCACGAAGGGGGTGGCCTGCAGATCACACTCACGGGGAATGCTTTCACCATAGAGTGCAATGGTGCCGGTCAGTCCGCTGCCCGGATCCGAGGCTGGATCGTTCGAGAAAAGATCCACGCCTCCGTGATCCGATCCACTGTCCGTGGGGTGATATTGCACATTGATATCCAAAGACTCTCCAGGCGTGAGCGTCTTGGTAAAAGTCGGCAGTGAAAGCAGCGAAAACTCGGGATCGGGAGGATCGGGGCTGAGCGCCACATTGGTAAGATCGATGTCCAGCAGGCCGCAGTTGCTGATCTTAAAACTCATCTCGCCCGTCTCGCCGGTGGGCACGTTTCCGAAATCGAGCGCCAGCGGCTCGGGGCACAGACGCGGTGCCATGCCGCGACCGTTCAGGCTCACCTGAATTACATTCTCGTTCACGTCGTTCGAGCGAATCGCCAAGGCGCTCAAGTGCGTTCCGCCGGATTTCGGCTCGTAGCTTATGAAGATCGTCACTTGGCCGCCGGCGGACAGCCCGCCAGGCAGGCTGTTACCGTTCAGGTCCAGCGAGAACTGGTTGAAATCTCCACCGGTTATTGCCAGGTTGTTGATTTGCAATTCCTGGTCACCGTTATTGCGAATGGTCACCTCCCGGCGAACGCTGGCGCTCAACTCCAAATCGCCGAAATCCACACTCAGATCGTCCGGCGCCGTGTCGTCGTTGCAGATCTCCGCGGCTGCGGTGCACTGCGCCCCCTGCTGGTCGCCTGTGCAATCGCTTGCGCAAACCTGGATCTCGGGCGTGACGCCCTGCCCGGAAAGCGCCACCGTGATGGTCTGGTGATCTACAGCGTTGCAAGTCAGGCTGAACCCGCCAGTGTCGCTGCCCACCTCGATCGGCGCGTACGAGATCTCGATCTGCAGATCGCTGCCTGGGGCAATCTCGGAAGGCTTAGCAGTCGAGGCCGGGCATGGCGAGACAAACACTCCGCCGCTCAGGCAGGCAACCACGAAGTCGGGGCTCGAGCCCGAGTCCATCTGTATGGCGGTAAGCAGGAGCTTCGAGCGGCCGGTGTTGCGCACGAACAGATAGCGCTTGGCCACGCTGGACACGTCAACCAAGCCGAAGTCGATTTCGATCGCCGAGGATTCCGGCGTAGTGTCAAACTCGTCCAGCCCGGGAGCCGTATCGTTGCTGCCTACGAAGAAACTTCCCGCCCGCGGCGCGGATTCCTGCAGCCCACGATCATCGTCGCATCCACAGGTCAGCATCATGGCACACGCCACTACAGCCGTCGTAAACAGTTTCGATACTTGTCTCATGGCTCCTCCCGCCAAGCTAAAAAACTTACAATTAGTCTTACTGGCAGAACGGCTCATTGGCCAGGAAGTTATTGTAAACCGTCCAGTTGGGCACCTCGAAACGCGGCACGGTGCCGTTCTCGCGAATGTTGGTGATGTGGTAGTCGAACTGGTTCCAAACGCGCCTGGTGGCCACCCAGTCGTTGTCCACGTTGCCGTACACCAGGATACCCTTGTCGGTTCCCAGAAAGCCGTTCTGGATGACTACGATCTCTGCGTGATTGTCGTTGTCCACGTCAACCACTATCGGCAGCTCCCAGCCGGTGACTGACCAGCGCTCGGCCTGGTAGATCTGGTTGTGCGCCAGGCCGGCGTAGATGTTGACGTAGGTCTCATCGTTCTGCAGCACCTCGAAAGGTCCGTCGCCCTCGAAGTCGAAAGCGGTGTTGCCGCCGCCGAGCGTCGAGTCGTTCAGGATCTCCTTCCAGATGACGTTCATCGAGAGGTTGCTCTCGTTGACGTCGACGCCCCAGAAACACTCGGTGTCCTCGCCCTGGTCGCTACAGGTGCCGACAACTCCGATCTCCGGCCCAGCCGCACCGTCGATGTCGGCGATGACCGGCGGCAGGATGGCGTTTACCTCGCCATCTGAAAGCTGCGCCTTGACCGATCCGGTCAGCCCGTCCAGTATATATAGCCCGCCGCCGAAGCCGCTGGCGAAAAGCAGCACCTCGGGCTTGCCGTCCAGGTCGAAGTCGGCGATGCCCACCAGGCCGTCGGGCTTGTTGGCCTGCCACATGACGGTACCGTCGGCATGGTAGGCCGTGTTTCCGGCAATAAGTTCCATGCCGCCCTGGCCGTCGAGATCGGCGGCCACCGAGAAACAACCGTGGCCCACACCTCCGCGGCCGGCCTCGCCCTCCCAGAGCAAGTTGCCGCGATGATCGAAGACCGAGGAGCAGCGGAAAATCTCGGGATGCCCATCGCGATCGAGGTCGGCCACGCCGATCGACGAACCGTCCTCAATGTCATCCTCGGGCGCGTGCCAGGCCTCGCTTTCCCACTTGAAAGTGCCGTCGTGCTCGAAGCACAGGATGTTGCCCGTGACGAAGCGGCCGTTCATGTCGCCGCTGTCTGCGACCACGTACTTGGAGGCCAGGATCTCGGGCAGGTTGTCGCCGTCGATGTCGGCCGCGGCGATCTGGGTCTCGTTGTTGGTGCGGAAGCGCGGGTCATCGGCGGTCCAGATCTCGTGGCCGTCGTCTCCGGAGACAGCCCGCACCATCGACTTGGCAGCCGGGATAGTCATATTGCCCCACGTGTCGTAGGCATTGAAGATGATATCCGGCACGTCCTCTTCGTTGATCAGGCCGTCTCCGTTGTCGTCGGTCAAGTTGATCACGACAGGCGTCATGAAGACCTGCACGAAGGTCGGGTTGCTGATGTTGCCGTTCGGCCAGCCGAACTTCAGGGTGGGCTGAAAGACGCGCGGCTCGATGCACTCGGGCAGGTCGGGGGTCAGGCCCTCGGCGTCGAGCGGCACCGTGATCAAGGTGAAGTTATCGCAACCGGCCGCCGTGAACTCGCTCGAGATGGTGACGTTGCCGCTGTCCGTGCCGACGTCCGCGGGGATGTAGCCCACCTCGACCTGTAGCTCGCCGTTGGGCTGCACCGTGAGTGGAATACCCGGCGCCGACACCCGGAAGTCCGTCGAGGAGCCGGCCCCCAGGCTGACGTCGACCACCGTCAGCGGCTGGCTGCCGTGATTGGTACAGACGAATGCCATGTACGAGCTCTGGCCGATCTCGGTGGACGGGAAGGTCAGCGCCTGCGGCTGGCAGTCGAACACCGAGGGGCAGGTGCCGGTGTAGTTACCGACCAGTTCGACCGCGCCGGTCGGCAGTTGGTCGTCATTTGACGAAATGATCACCCGTCCGAAGTCGGCCCCCGGCTCGGAGGGGCTGTAGCGCATATGAATGGTGCGCGTGCCGCCGGCCTGGATGGTCAAAGGCGCTCCCGGCACCGCGGCAAAGGTAAAGTCGGGGTTGGCGCCGTCGAGGACGATCTGGCGGATCTTCAGGTGCCCGCTGCCGCAGGCGGTGATGTCGAAAGACATGTCCATGAAATTGCCCACAGCCACCGGGCCGAAATCGAGCGTGGTCGGATTGAGGCACATGCGGGCCGCATCCCCGCCGCCCGAGAGCGCCACGTAGACCTTCTGCTGGTGCAGCGGGTCCGGCCCGCCCCTGACCTCGAGCGTGCCGGCAAGCGTCCCCGGGCTCTGGGGATTCAACGTAACTTGGATCTCGTAGTAGGCACCCGGAGCAACATCGGGGCGGGGGAAGGGCGGGGCGCCCGGCGTGAAGGACGGGTCGGAACCCTGTACCATGTCCCAACCCCACAGGGTGCATTCCTCGCTGCCGAAGTTCCAGATACGCGTCGAGAGCACCGCGTCCTGGCCCATGGGAACCGTCCCGAAATTTAAAAGCGCAGGGTCGGCTTGAAAATCGCAGGGCGGCGGCTGGACTCCCGCGCCGTTCAGGGTCACCACGACTTCGCCCTCGTCGGGATCGTCCGAGACGATGGTGAGGCTGCCACTGTCCGTGCCCTCGTCCGTCGGCCGGTACTGGACCGAGAACTGGCGGATCTCGCCCACCGGCACGCTGGTAATGCCCGGGGCCGAGGGGAATGAGAACTCGGGGCTGCCGGTCGGCCCGCGGATCTCGCTGATCTCACAATCGGCGTCGCCGGTGTTCTGAATGGTCACCGTCTGGTTGGAAAAACCGCTGGTCGAGACCGTGCCGAAGTTGACGTCCGTCGGCACCACGTTTATATCGCAGGTTGGAATGGGGGTCGCCTTACCGAGCAGGTCGACCCAGCCTTCTCCGGCGTTGGGATCATTCGAGTGTATTGTCAGCTTGCCCGAATGGGCGCCGATGCTGGTCGGAGCATAGGTCAGACCGACGTCGAAGGCCTCGCCGGGGGAAAGATCGAAAGGCGTGGCGACCGATGTGGAGAAAGAAAAGAAGCCGTGCACTCCCGAGTCGAGATCGAGACCGGTTATGGTCAAGATCTGATTGCCGCAAGAGGTGAAGCGGTAGGCCTTCTGCGAGCTGGTGCCTACCGAGACTGAACCGAAATCGACAATGAAGGGCGGCTGGGGGCAGATCTTTGGCGCCAGGCCGTTGCCCAGCAGATCGATGATCACCTGAGGTTCATCGGGATCGTCCGAGGTCACCTCGATGCGCGATTGATCGGCTCCGCCGTCATAGGGTGTGTAAGTGATGGTAAATGTTTTTTCGGCGCCCGGTTCCAGGGTTCCCGTCCAGGGCACGGGGTCGAGAGCGAACTCTCCGCCCAGGTTGGTGCCCGAGCCGAAGTCGACTCCGGCCTGCCCGGCGCCCGCGGCCACGGTCAGAGTGAACACGCCCAGGTTGCGCACCAAGAACTTCTGCGTGCTGCTATGGCCGAGGTCGTTCATGCCAAAGTCGGCGCCCAGGTTGCCCGGAGCCACAGAGTCGTTGCAACTCTCGGCTCCGCCCGAGGCATCGATCAGGCACACCTGGATGTCGGGGCTGACTCCCTCGCCTGCCAAGCTGATTGTGAGTTGACTGTGGTCGGGATCGTTGGTTTCGACGACTACAGAACCCATGTCGGAGGCTTCCTCGAGGGGAATGTAGTGCACCGCGAATGTCGTGGACTGTCCCGGGGCAAGCACCGCTAGCGGCGGTTTATCGAGGAAGAAATCCGGGCTGGTCCCCTCGCCAAAGCGGATACCGTCTTCTTTCCAGGACAGATCGGCCTTGGCCGAGGCGGCGTTGCCTATGGAAATATAGCGGGTGGCGCGTTGCTTGACCACTATCCTGCCGAAATCCAGCAGGTAGTCACCTTCCCCGGGATCGTCAGGCAGTGCTGCGAAGGTGCCGTCAGCGTCCCAGTCCTGGGAAAGGTTGACCACCGGCAGCACGTTACCCAGGCCCACTTCGTCCTGGCAACCGACGCCCAGTGTGCAGAATCCCAGGCAGGCGAATACCACAACCAACAATTTAGTGATCGAGCTTGTCCGATTCATGACGACCTCCAGTATGATCAATTGGTTCCTTGATTCTTGCGAAAAAACAGCACTGCGCCAATCAACAATATTATACCCAACGGAATAGCTGCTCCCCCGCATCGCCCGCTTATCGCGCAGCCGCCCGACCCGGGTTGGTACTCGCGCTGGTCGCCGCCGCTGCCGCCGTCCGTGCCGCCGTCCGTGCCGCCGTCAGGCACGCCGCCGTCGGGGATGTCCTGGTACTCGCAGCCATCGGCCGGGTCTCCGTCCAGATCTACCCAGCCGGCCTGACAGTCGCCCATGGAGCACACGCCGCCCAGGCAAGCGCCCTCGGCATGGGCATAGTCGCAGGCTTTGTCACACGCTCCACAGTGGCGCGGATTGGAATCCAGCTCGACACATTCCTGGCCGCAGCGGGTCAGCTCGCCGGGACAATCGAGCACGCAGGCGGAGTCCCAGCACACCTGGGCAGGCTGGCAGTTGAAGCCACACTCGCCGCAGTTTGCAGGATCGCGGGCCAGGTTGAAGCTCTCGTCGGGCACACCGTCGCAGTTCTCGTCCAGGCCATTGCACAGTTCCTCGGAGGATGGACTCACGTACTGGTTATGATCGTCGCAATCGTCGCCACCGCAGGCTTCGTCCTGGTGGCCGTCGTCATCAGCATCGGGGCAAAATCCCTGGCCGGCGTAGGCGACGATCACCATGTTCTTGCCGCACACCATGCCCCGCCCGGTGCGGGGAAAACTGACCGCCAGCAACATTGACCATTTTGCAAAAGCATCGAATCCAGTCAGGCCATCGAAGGCCGCGGCGTAGGTCGCATCCACAGTCCAGATCGCTCCGCCGTCCTCGGTATCGAGCACCATCGGGGTTCCATCCCCGATGTTACCAACGGCATAGCCGGTCTGTGCGTCTGTGAAAACCACGTCGGCGACGTAGTCTGCAGCGCCTTGTCCGCCCGGGGGCACGGTCTGCTCGGCCCATGAGGATCCGCCGTCGGTCGTGTGCAAGATTAGTCCAGCCAGACCGCCTCCCACGGCCCAGCCATGTTGCACGTCCGTGAACCAGACGCGGTGCAGTTCGCCGGCATAGCTCTCGGCCGCCATCTGCCAGTTCTTTCCTCCGTCCGCCGAGATGAGGATGAATCCATCGTGGGCCGGCACGGGATCGGTCCACTCGTCTCCTTCGGTCGCGGCCACGCCGCCCACCGCCCAGCCATGCGAGGCGTCGGCAAAGAAAACTCCCTGCAGGGCTCCCTCGCCCAGGGCGGGAACTCCTGCGAGCGTCCATGTCATTCCACCGTCCGTGGTGTATAGCGCCCGGGCTCCGCCCACCGCCCAACCGGTGTTCTCGTCGATGAAGAAGATGTCGGCCAGCATTCCGTCGGCCCCGGCCGGCGTGGCTTGCTCGTTCCAGGCGCGGCCGCCGTCATCTGTACGGTAGATCTTGGAGTTAGGCAGGCTCAGGCTGGCCAAATAACCCACCTGCTCGTTGACCAGCGAAATCGCCACCGGGATGTTGAGAAATCCTTGCAACCCGGCCTGCGACCAGCTCTCACCGCCATCATGAGTGCACATGATGCGCGGCTCCGAGTTGCCGCTCGAGGGGCTCTTTATCGCTCCGACGGCGCAGGCGTCGCGCTCGGTCGGCATGGAGATGTCGATAAGCGCGTTGCCGTCGTTGACTTCAACGTTCAAAAGCTCCCAGCCGGCCCGCGCCTGGGTTCCGAAAAACAGACCGACAAGAATAATCCAAATGCCTGCGAACCTCATGTCACCTCCAGCCTTTCTCCTCGAAAGCGCGAAGCAGGGCCCGCGCCTCGGCAGCCTTTGTGCCCCGCGGGTACTTCTCGATATATTCATCGAGCAAGTGCATGGCACCCTGGAAATCCTTCAAGGCGATGCAGCATTCCGCCAGATGGTAGAATGACTCCTGGACCAACAAGCCGTGCGGATACTCGCGAGCCAGGCGCTCGAATGTTCGTCGGGCCTCGGCCGGCCTGGCGAGATCGTGAAGTTGCAGCAACCCAATCTGGTACAGGGCGGCCTCGGCCAGCCTGGGGTTCTTACCCAATCGGATGGCCCTCTGGTAGGCCGCAAGCGCTTCGGTGGGGCGTTCAGCCAGCCTGTGGGCATCGCCCAGCAGGAAAACAGCACGCGAATCACCCGGCTTACCTACCAGGTACGAGTTCAGTTCGACAAGTGCCCGTTCTATCTTGCGTTGTGCGAGCAGCCTGCGAACGACGGCCAATGGTCGCACAACGCCGACCCGCTTGGAGGCCACGTGCCCGCCTGGCCGCTCAGTCCGTGCGATCGGATCGACACTTGCCTTGGGTATCGCCGGGCAGAGAATGCCGAACGCCGGCGCCACCAGCGAGCCGGGCCGGCCTTCCCGCGGCCGTGTCACCAGCCTGCCCTGCAGCAGGCACACCGCAGTGCTCTTCTCGTCGACGACGCGTACCAGAAACAGCGTGCCTGTCGCCTCGACCTCACCTGCCGGCGTCTCAACCACGAACCTGCCGGCAAGCGGCCGCTCGAGACACACGAAGAGCGCACCCGACGTCAGCCGGACGGCGGTGCCGCCGTCCGCCAGCGGGCGCTGAGTAACTCGTCCGTCGTCTAGCGGCACGAGAGTGATATGATTGTCCGCTTGCACCCGCTCGACCGTTCCCTGCGGCCAATACAGAACCACAACCAGGCATGCGGCCGCAAGCACCGCCGCGCCGGCCAGCGCCAACACCGGCCGGCGTCGGACCGCCTGCCGCCGGCCACCGAAGAGGCGCTCGCGCACCCTGGCGGCGTTCGACTCGGGCACTGGTTCGCGGGCGGCAGCATGAAGCACGTCGCTCACCTGCCGGAAGGACTCGAGCTCATCCAGGCATTGACGACAGGCATCCAGATGTCCCTTGAAAAGATTTGCCTCCTGCACCGGCAATATACCGTCGATATATGGCTGGACTTTTTCTATTTCCGGACAACGAGTGTGCTTTTTGTCTCGCAACTGAAGCTCCTGCGGAAGGCCTTGCGTGCGTGGTGCAACCGCGTCCAGACCGTGGCCTGGGGAATCGAGAGCGATTCGGCGATCTCCTTGCCGCTCAGGCCCTCCATTTCGTAAAGGACCAGGACGGTCCGTTGCTTGTACGGTAACCGGCCAAGGGTCCGCTGTACCACCAGGGCCTGTTCGGCCCGGTCAACGAGCTCGTCGGGTGGGTGGACGGTTCCGCTTTGCTCGAGCCGCAGCGCGCTCCGCAGGCGGGCAAAACGCCCGGCCCCGCGGGCCTTCTTGCCCGCCACCCGGATGCAGATACCAAAAAGCCAGCTGGAAAAGGCCGAACGCCCCTCGAAACGCCCGAGCGAGCCGAAAAGCGCCAGATAGGCCTGTTGGACGAGATCTTCGAGCTCGATGCCCGGACCGGCAAGGCGATATAGCATACGCTGTACGTGTGGGAGAGTCTTTTCGAACAGTTCACGCTGCGCATCCGCGTCCCCTTGCCGACAACGCCGAACCAGTTCCACGGGCACGCTCAACCGTTCACCAGAACCACCCATGGCCGGCATTGTATAGCATGAGTACCCAGAAACCCCAGAAACCTTCGAACGGCCATGAAAAAAACCACAAAAGACGAGCGCGGGCACTAAGAGAAGGGAACTACAAGCATCAGGGCCGTCTCCAGCGACCATGAAGACAGATCGAGCACCTCCACCGGCAGGCCCAAGTAGCTGTAGCTGTAACGCTGGCGCCTCAGGTAGACAGTCGACCCGGCCAACAGGTGCAGCCCCAACCGCGCCCTGATCCACCAGAGCACGCCAAGACGGCAGCTTATGGCGGGGTTGAAGCGATCGATGCGGATGCTGTTGTCGAACCTGTCGAGCAACGCGTCCAGTCGGCTCCAGTCGGCAACGAATCCCAAATCGAGCGTGCCCTGCAGGACATCGTTGCCCAGAAGTCCCCTGGCCCAGGCATAGAGCGGCCAGCTCGAGTAGACCGCCCTGACCTCGGTTACTTCGATGCGGCGCCCTCGACTGGCTCGGATCCCAAGCCCAAACTCGAGCCAGTCGAGTGGCGCCCAGGAAATTTCGAGCATTGCGCCGACTCCGTAAGATTCCCAGCGCGGATGAGAGGTGAAGAAGGGTCCCGCCGACAAGCGAAAGAAACGCCGCGGCTCGTTTATCAGGATCTTCTCTTGTTTGCACACGGGACAGGGCACGGGAGTGGGGCACGCTTTCTGCTTCGGGCACTTCATGCGCTTGCGCACCTTGCGGCGCGCGGGTGGGATGCCGGCGGCGATCTTCTTTCTCGCGGCATCGCCTATCATCCCCAGGCTCTGGATTAGCCCCGAGCGTAAAGCGTTGGCGCAGGCTACGGCTATCGCCAGGCTGAGGGTCTCAGCCCCGGTTCCCTCGGGGCATAGGTCGCGGTCGAGGATCGTATTCGCGCCGGGATCTAGGATACGGATGCGCACTATCCTGGGCGCCTTGCAATCAGCGGGCCTTTTCAGCTCTCCCCAAATAGCCGCACGGGCGTCCAGTTCGCTCGCCCTGGCCTTGATGGTGCTCTCCAGATCTTCCATGGGAACCCGACCTGCCGGTCTCTCAGTGATGACCCTGAGATTCTCCCCGGGCAACTGCAGCAGCAACGACTCGGCCATGTGTTCCGCCCCGGGCAGGTCCATCTCGGGAGGAGGTGCTCCGAAAATCGGCAGTACCAGGATCACCCGTTCCTCGTTTTTCTGGGCCCAGGCGGGCAAGCCAGCGAAAACGACCAGCATCCAAGCTATTTTCGCAAGACGGTGCACGTTCAGACCCCGTAGCTCAGCGCAGCTTGAATACGAACTTGTAAACCGTATAGGTAGCCACGGCCTTGCCGGTCACCAGGTACGGCGAGAAACGCCAGCTTTTGATAGCATCGGTCACACCCTTCTCGAATGCCTCCTGGGTCTTCAGAAACCTGAAACTCTTCACCCGGCCGAGGGGTGTGATCTCGAGTCTGACTACTAGCGTGGCCTCGATCTTGGCCTGCCGGGCGATGCGCGGGTAGACAGGATCAGCGCCGGAGACGCGCCGCTTGCGCAGCTCGCCGAAACGCTGGAAGACAGCTTTATGCGCCTTTTTCGACGCACCGCCTGCGGGCGGCGCCGCGTTCACCAAGGGAGGAAGGGGCTTGACCGCGGCGATTTTCTCTCCTGCCTGCATTCCGGGTTCGGGCCCGGGTGGCTTTCCGGCATCAGGCGGCTCCTCGACGGGAGGCTTGCCAGCCGGCACCCTGCGTACGGGCGTGACTTCGGGCGCGACAGGAGCCGGCTTGGCAACCGGGCTTTCTGCCTTGTCTGAATTGATCACCTCGACTGACGGCTCGGCGTACTTGGGCGCGCTCCAGTTCACGGTGATGGGAGACCGCCTTTTTCTTACGGGAGCCATCACGGTTGTCGATTTCACCGTCGCTGATTCCTTAGGCAGCACTTTCACAGGCTGCACTATTTTTTCTACACTCTGCTCGTCCTTGATGACAGCTTTTTTAGCAGTCGTGGCCGGGCCGTCCTTGACTCCCCCGGTCGACCGAGCCGCGCTCCTTTTTCCCGAGCCGGAGGGAAAAGCGAAGTACAGTACGGCGAACGTTCCGCCGCTGAGCAACAGCAGGAAAATCAGTATTCTCGGAAGCGACTTCTTGCGCCGGGAAATAGCAGCGAAGGGACGTTCGCCCGGCGGCTCGGGTTCGGGGTTTGGCGCCAGACTGGTAAGCGACAGGACCGGCTCTGCCGGCCGGACAGCCACCGGGGTCGCCGGGCGGGGCGGTTCTTCGGGGCTGAAGACCGCCTGCGGCGGTGCGGGGGCCGCGTCCTTCTTCGTCCTGAGCACAATCGGCTGGCTGCTTTTTTTGTGTCGCAGCACCAGGGGCTGTTCTTGCGAGGGAAACACCTCCCTGACAGCCTGCCTCGCCTGGGCTGTGTCCAGACGAGAGGTGAACGGGCGGGTGGGAACGCGCTGTGCCCGACCGGTGGTCTTCTTCTTGCGAGGCGCCAACTTGGCCAGGAAATCGGCCAGGACGTAGCCGTCGACACGTCTTCCGCGTTTGAACAGGAAGCGCTCCAGATCCTCGCGCAACTCGCGGGCGCTCTGGTAGCGCTGATCACGTTCTTTCTTCAAGGCCCGGTTGATGATCGCGGCCATCTCGGCGGGGATGTGCACATTGTGTTCCCGCGGATCGGGGGCTTCCTGATTGACGATCGACATCATGACCTGGTACTCGGTCTCGCCACGGAAGGGGCGCCGCTGGGTGACGAAGAGGTACAGCAGGGTGCCGAGCGAGAAGATGTCCGAGCGCCTGTCGATGTTGCCGCGCATCTCGATCTGCTCGGGCGACATGTACATCGCCTTGCCCTTGAGCCAGGTCGGGCGGGTGCGCGACAGGTTGCCGACCGCCTTGGCGATGCCGAAATCCAGCACCTTGACCACGCCGTCCACGCTGAGCATGATGTTCTGGGAACTTACGTCGCGGTGAACGAGATCGAGGGGAGTGCCATCGGCGCCGGCGAAGTTGTGGGCGTAATCCAGAGCATCGCAGGTATCGCTGACGATCTTGGCTGAGATCTCTAAAGGCAGGCGCTGCTTTTTCCTGGCGCACAGGTTGAAGATCTTGAACATGGTCAGACCGTGGACGAACTCCATGGCCAGGAAGTAGGCGTTATTGACGCGGCCCAGATCGAAAATCTGCACGATGTTGGGATGGTTGAAGCGCGCCAGGATGCGGGCCTCGTCCAGGAACATTGAGATGAATTCATTCTCGCAGGACAGGTGAGGCAGGATGCGCTTGATGGCCACGTGTTTGGCGAAGCCGCCCTCGCCCCTGACAACGGCCAAAAACACCTCGGCCATGCCGCCGACCGCCAGCCTGCGCATCAACTGGTACTTTCCAAAATTAATCGCCAAGGCCCGGCTCCAACAGCAACTGCGTCAGGAAAAGGATCTTACCAGAACGCCACAATTCCACAAGTGAACCCGCGCCGTGAGAGGTAGCCGATCCGTCATTGGCATTCGCGGATACTGCTGCTTGTCCCCGGGGTTAAAGTGGGCTAGTGTTCGACTGGTGATGATGAAAACGTCTTTCAAACGTCGCCTGGTCTCTTTCATGGCCGGTTTGCTGGTATGCGGCGCTTCCGCTGCCTGGGGCGGGGACGCTTCTGTTGTCTTCTGGCGGCTGAAGTCTTTGGGCATCGACGAGCCTACCGCGGCCGGTATATCCAAGGTGCTGGCTGGCGAGATCGACGGGCTGGACGGCGTCTCGCTGGTGCCCGACGAACGCTTGCAGGCCGCCGTCGACGGGCGGCCCGGGCTTTCATCCTGCCAGGGCGCGCGGGAGTGCCTGGTCGAGGTGGGCCGCGCCGCTGGGGCCACCGGCGTCATCAGCGGCGTGCTGGGTATCCTGGGGGACGTCTTCTCGCTGGATATCAAGCTGGTCGACGTCGTCTCGGGCATGGAGATTCGCCGGGTTGCCCAGACCTGGAGCGGCGAGAGCGATTCTCTGATCGAAGTCATGCGCCAAGTGGCCTGCCGACTCCTGAAACCCGAGGCATACAAGGGCTGGCTAGACATCCGGCTTCGCCGCCAGGGAGTGCATGTCTTTGTCGACGGCGTTGCGGCCGGGCGCACTCCGCTCTCAGAACCTTTGCACGTCTCGCCCGGACGCCATGCGCTGAAACTCTCGGCTCCTGGATTCAGAGACTACTCGCACTTCATCGACGTCCCCTTCGGCCAGACCGTTACGCTGACCGTCGACATGGACAGCCTGTCGCTCAGCGGCGTCATCTCGGCCGAGAAAAATGAAGACCTTTTCAACATCGGTCTCAAGCTGGGATTGATATCCAACACCAGGACGCTTTCCGCCCCCCAGCTAAGCCTCGAATTCGGTCTGCGCCTGCCTATCTGGGGTGGGCGCCTGGCCGTGCTATTCGAAAGCGGGGCCTGGGGCTCAGATGAAGAACGCACGGCATTCTCCGAGGTCACGGGCCAGACCAAAGTGAACGCCACCATTCTGGTCTGGCCCATCCAGCTCAACCTTCTGCTGCGCCTGCTGCCCGACTACCCCTTCTCGCCTTTTCTTACGGCCGGCCCGGGCTTCGCCCTGGTATGGCAGAAGCTCTCGCCCGAGGGGCTCGCACAGCAGAGTTTCCGCGATGCCGCCTTCGGCTTTCAGGTGGGATGTGGGCTCGAGTACCGCCTCGGCCCCGGCCTGATCCTCGCAGAAGCCCGCTACCTGCACGTGTGGATCGACGGGCCGCAATCCGAGGGCGGGATGAGCGGGCTGGTTGGCGGGCTGGGAGCGCTTGTCGGCTACCGGCTTCTCCTGTGACACCCTTTTACGGCCTACGGTGACCAGGAGGCCAGATGAGCGATACGGACGATCTGCAGCTTGCGCGCATCGAAAAATACTTCAAGAGGATCTACAACCACATCGAGGCCGCCGAGCTGCGCCGCCGGGATAGCTGGCCCGAGATAGCCACGGATCCCGCGAACGGGGCCGCTGACGAGTCGGACAGCCTGTTTCTGGATTACTACTCGGTAGAGGGACTACGCCTGGCGCTTATGCGCTACGGCTTCATGGACGCCTTGCGAACAAGAGGCATCGAGAAGCCGCGCTTGGCCCTGCATCGCCATGCGGAAGGCTACGACATCCTGTGCATCTTCGGATCCCGCTCTCAGCAGCCGATCGTCGAACTCGTGGCCCAGGTAGGCCCGCTCTCCGCGGAAGCGGCCGGGCCCATCGACGCCTGCGAGCGAAAGTTTTTGCTGGTGCGCTGGTTGAGAATGCAGAATCTGCAGGCCAAGCCGACACCCGGCTACCCGCTGCTTCCCGGCCAGGACTACCCCGGGCTCGGGCTGGGCCGGGAAATGATGGCCCTGCTGCAGCTGATCTGCGTGCGACTCGATCTGGACGGCGTGGTCGAACTGCCCGAGCGGCTGCACAATGCCGCGCTCTATTTCAGGCGTTTCCGGTTCATAGATCCCGAGATGCAGGGCGTGCTGACCGCCATCCTCAGGGACACGCGCGACAGGAAACTGGCCGAAGTGGCCTGGGGCATCGAGTTGGGCGGTCTTCTGGACCTGGTTAGCGCTAAGCCCTACCGCTGGATCGCCCGAGAGCAGGCGCTGGCCCGCAAGGGGCCGCTGTGCGAGTTTCTCGACTCGGACGAGTATCGGCGGCGCGCCACCGTGGCCATGGAGCGCAGCCGCTTCAGGCTGGAGACGGGAGACTTGGCGCTCGATCAGGTCATGGCGCGGGAGAACCCGTTTCCCTCGAGGATCAAGTAAACCTGATCACTCTGCTCGCGCTCATTCCGCAATTGAAAGAATTTACATCGGCTCCAAAAAGAGCTAAATTGGCAGTCGCTATGAAGTGCAAGGATTGCCTCCACTGGGCCGAACCCCATTCTGTCGACTCTCTGCCCGATTACCCGATCGGATACTGCGAGATCTTCCAGAAAGACGTGGCCGGTGAGTTCGCCGGGTGCGCCGGGAGGTTCTTCCTCTCACGCAACCGTGAGGACTGGATCGGAGTCATCCGCGAGAAAGAGGCTCCCGCCGACGCCCCGCTCGAGGTTCCCGATGGGGCGAAAATAGTCTCCATCTCGGAACCCATCCCCGAGACCAACAAAGTCAAGATAGTCTATTTGGTACCTGAAAAAAGTTAATTCCAGAAGGGGGCTATTCTTCGCTCTTCTTCGCCCGAGGAGCCTTCTTGCCGCCGGTCTTCTTGGCTGCGGTCTTCTTGGGAGCGGCCTTCCTGGGAGCGGCCTTCTTGGGAGCGGCCTTCTTGGAAGCGGCTTTCTTGGGAGCGGCCTTCTTCTTGGCATCGCCGGACTTGTCCGCCGACGACCGTTTTTGACCGCCTTTGACCTTTTTACCGCCCGCCTTCTTCTCCTCGGGGAGAATCTCGAGAAACGCCATCGCGGCGCCGTCGCCCCGGCGCTGGCCGGTGCGGATGATGCGCGTGTAACCGCCCGGGCGTTTCTCGAAACGGGGTCCCAGTGCATCAAAGAGCTTGCGCAGGGCGGTCTCCTCGTACACCATGCGCCCGCCAACCTTGCGTCCCGTAACACACAGCCGTCGGGCCGCGAGTCTCCGCGCCGCCAGGTCGCCGCGCTTTCCTAGCGTGATTAACTTTTCGGCCAGGCGCCTGAGTTCCTTTGCCCTTTCGAGGGTGATCAGGATCCTCTCGCTTAAAAAAAGAGAGGTAACCATGTTTTTGAACATCGCCAAGCGGTGTGCAGGCTTGAGCCCGAAGCGGCGGCTATTCCTCTGGTGTCTCATTATCAGCTCTCCTCATCTCGGGCACGCTTGGCATCCCTGGGGGGCCAGTTGTCGAGCCTAATACCGAGTCCCATGCCCATCTCGGACAGGAGATCCCTGATCTCCTTCAGCGACTTGCGACCGAAATTTTTCGTCTTCAGCATCTCGGCCTCGGTCTTCTGGACGAGGTCGCCGATGGTCCTGATATTGGCGTTCTCCAGGCAGTTTGCCGAGCGTACCGAAAGTTCCAGTTCGTCCACGCTGCGCAAGAGCAGATCCATCTGGCGTTCCTGCTCCTCGTTGTGCTCTTCCTCGTCACCGATATCCTCCTCTGGAAAGTTGATGAAGATCGTCAACTGCTCCTTGAGGATCTTTCCGGCGTAGGCCACGGCGTCCTGCGGGTTGACACTACCGTCCGTCCAGACTTCCATAGTCAGCTTGTCGTAGTCGGTCATGCGACCCACGCGTGCGTTGGTTACCTGGTAGTTGACCTTCTTGATGGGAGAGAAAACCGAGTCCATCAGAATCAGGCCGACCTCGACCTCGTCATCCTTGTTGATGTCCGCCGGGATGTACCCGCGGCCGCGGGCCGCGCGGATCTCCATCTTGAGATGCCCGCGGTCAGAAACTGTGGCGATGTGGTGCTCGGGGTTCAGGATCTTCACTGTGCCGTCGGTCTTGATGTCCCCGGCCGTTACCTCGCACGGCCCCTTGGCGTTGATCGTACAGGTTTTCGTCTCCCAACCTTCCATCTTCATCCGTACTTCCTTCAGGTTGAGGACGATGTCCGTCACGTCCTCGGACACCTCGGGAATAGCCGTGAACTCATGCAGGATGCCATCTATCTTGACCGCGGTGAAGGCGGCTCCCTGTATACTGGAAAGCAGAACCCTTCTCAACGAATTGCCGATCGTTATCCCGAAACCGCGTTCGAACGGCTCTCCGACGAATTTCCCATAGGAGCCGCTCAAGGTCTCCCGATCGACCAGCAGCGTCTTCGGTTTGATCTGATCCCGCCAGTACCTGGAAATATCGGTTGCCATCACTCCTCCTAAGTCTTTCCGAACCAACGTGCCGTGGGGCCCGTTTGCGTTTTACTTCGAGTACAGCTCGACGATCATCTGCTCCTGGATCGGCATGGTAATGTCTTCGCGGCTCGGGAAAGCAGAAACAACCGCCTTCATTTCGTTGCGGTCCAACTCGATCCATGCCGGCAAACCCCGGCGCTCGGCGCCCTCCATAGCATCCGCAAACAGATCGGCCTTGCGACTGCCCTCCCTGACCTGTACCTCGTCCCCAACTTTCAGCTGGTAGGATGGCACCGATACCTTATTGCCATTTACCCTGAAATGGCCATGCCTGACCAGCTGACGGGCTTCGCGACGAGTGCGGGCGAACCCCATGCGAAAAACCATGTTGTCCAGCCTGCGCTCCAGGATCAGAAGCAGGTTCTCGCCCTTGATGCCCTTCATCCTCTGGGCGCGCTTGAACGTAATCCTGAACTGCTTTTCTAAAAAGCCGTATATCCTCTTCACTTTCTGCTTCTCCCTGAGCTGGGCGCCGTATGAAGAGAACTTGCTTCTGCGTTGTCCGTGTTCACCCGGGGGGTAGGGACGCCGATCAACCGAACATTTCTCGGTGAAGCAGCGGTCGCCTTTCAAAAACAGCTTGAGCTTTTCACGCCGACAGAACTTGCAGACAGAACCCGTATAGCGAGCCACGAGATCCTCCTTACTATCTTAACATCAGACCCGCCGCCGTTTCGGCGGCCGGCAACCGTTATGTGGAATTGGCGTCACGTCCTTGATCATCGTCACTTTCAAACCGGAAGCCTGCAGCGCCCTGATGGCCGCCTCACGGCCGGCCCCCGGCCCCTTGACCTCGACGCCGAGCTGCCGCATTCCGTTATCCTGAGCCTTCTTTGCTGCATCTTGCGCGGCAAGCTGGGCGGCAAACGGAGTGCTCTTGCGCGAACCCTTGAACCCTCGCGCTCCGGCACTCGACCAAGCGACGACGTTGCCGGCAACGTCGGTTATGGTGACAATCGTGTTGTTGAACGTCGCTCTGATATGCGCGATTCCGCTCTGCACGTGCTTCTTTATCTTCTTCTTCGTTTTCGCCACTGAGTGTCTCCTTGCCTGAATTGCCCGCGTTCGCCCTACTTACTACGGACAGTTCCCTTCTTCTTGACGATGGATCTGCTGGGCCCTTTGCGTGTCCTCGCGTTCGTGTGCGTGCGTTGGCCCCTGGTCGGCAAGCCGCGGCGGTGCCGCATGCCACGGTAAGCATTGAGATCCATCAGGCGTTTAATGTTCATCGATACTTCGCGCCGCAGATCTCCCTCGACCTTGTAGTTGGCGTCGATAAACTCGCGCAGTTTCCTGACGTCATCCTCGGTGAGCTTGTCAGTGCGCTTGCTGGGATCGAGATTTGCTTCCTTCACGATCTTCACAGCGCGCGTGTTGCCGATGCCGTAGATATAGGTCAAGGCAATGACGATCCGCTTGTTTCTGGGCAAGTCTACGCCCGCAATACGTGCCACCGCTACACCTCCTTCAAACCTTCGTTGATATCTTGAACCCCTGACGCTGCTTGTGCCGGGGATTCTTGCAAACTACCCTGACAACGCCTCTTCGCCTGAGAATCCGGCAGTTCTTGCAAATCTTTTTAACAGAGGCTCTGACCTTCATCTTGGTGCTCCCTTTCACGGGCGGCTGAGAACAATGGGCCCGTCTTCATCAACAGCAATGGAATGCTCGAAATGAGCGGACAGTTTCCTGTCCCGGGTCAACTGCGTCCACCCGTCGGCAGCCGTTTCCACCTCCCAGGTACCGACGTTTACCATTGGCTCGACGGCCAGTACCATGCCCGCTCTAATTCGCTCGTTATGCCCCGAAGATCGATAGTGAGGTATCTGGGGCTCCTCGTGCAAATCCCGGCCGACGCCGTGACCCACGAAATCTCTGACCACCGAGAAGCCCTGCGCCTCAACGTGGTCCTGGATGACGGCGCCGATGTCTCCGATGCGCCCACCCACCCGGACGGCCTTGTCGATGGCCATCTCCAGCGCCTCGCGCGTGACCTGCATCAGGCGTGCGGCCGTCTGACTGACATGTCCCACCGGAATTGTAATGGCCGCGTCGCCGTAAAGACCGTCCAGCAACGTCCCGAAATCGATGCTTAGGATATCGCCTTCCTTGAGCTTGCGCTTGGCCGAGGGAATGCCGTGTACGACCTCCTCGTTGATCGACGTGCACAGGCTGCCGGGGAAAGGATAGGGGCCGGCTCCCTGGTATCCCTTGAAGGCCGGCCGGGCTCCCATCTTGCGAGTCATCTCCTCGGCCATCAGATCGAGATCGAGGGTGGACACCCCCGGACGCGCCTTTTCGCGCACCGCATCGAGAACCTTGGCTACGATGCGATCCGCTTCGCGCATGGTTTCGATCTCTGCCCTGGATTTCAGGTAAATAGCCATTTTCATGCCTTGTCGATCACCTCGGCTATCTTTTGCTCGATCTCCTTGGGTGTCCCGGTGCCGTCGACAGGGCGCAGCAGATCCTGCCGCTCGTAAAACTCCTTCAACGGCTCGGTCTGCTCGCGGTAAACGGCTATGCGGTTCCGGATGGTGTCCTCATTGTCGTCGGCACGCGTTATCAACCCGCCGCCGCACTTATCGCATACGCCTTTTTTCGAAGGCGGCGAGAAAACCAGGTGGAACATGGCGCCGCACTTGGGGCAGCTGCGCCGCCCGGTTAGCCTGCGCACCAGTTCCTCTTCGGGCACCTCTATGCTGATGACGTGATCCAATCCTCCGCCGCCGGCCAGAAGAACCTGTAGTGCCTCGGCCTGAGCCACCGCGCGGGGAAAACCGTCGAGAATGAACCCGGGCCCACAGTCACTCTGGGCCTGGCGTTCTTTGACCATACCGATAACGATCTCATCTGAGACCAACTCACCGGCATCCATCTTGGCCTTGGCTCGCAAGCCCAACTCGGTCTCGTTCCGCACCGCCTCCCGCAGTAAGTCGCCGGTCGAGATCTGCGGGATATTCAGCTTCTCGATCAAGCGCTTGGCCTGCGTTCCCTTCCCGGCCCCTGGGGGGCCCAGCAATACCAGCTTCATCTGCGCCCTCCTCAGCTCTTCCCGCGGCCTCTGATTCGCGGGCCCTTGGGCCCAGTCAGGCCGTCGTAATGGCGGGTGATGAGATGTGTCTCAATCTGCGAAACCGTGTCGAGTGAAACCCCGACGACAATCAACAGGCTCGTTCCTCCGTAGTAGAACGGCACGTTGAATTGCTGGATCATCAAGGTGGGCAGGACACACACGGCCGAGACGTAGAGTGCCCCTCCAAAGGTAATGCGGCTCAACACCTTATCGATATAGACAGCCGTCTGCTTACCGGGCCTGATCCCCGGAATGTACCCACCGTATTTCTTCATGTTGTCGGCCACGTCGATGGGATTGAAGGTGACCGCCGTATAGAAGTAACAGAAGAAGACGATCAGCAGGACATACACCGTCATGTAACTCCAGCTTCCGGGGCTGAGCATGTCATTGAAATCCCGCATCCAGGGCGTCTGGACAAAATTGGCCAGTGTGGCGGGGAAGAGCAGAATCGACGAGGCGAAGATCGGCGGAATGACGCCCGAGGTGTTCACCTTCAAGGGAAGGTGAGTACTCTGACCGCCGTACATCTTGCGCCCGACGACCCGCCTGGCGTACTGCACCGGAATTCGCCTTTGGGCCCTTTCGAAAAAGACGATCACCGCAACCACCACGACGGCGACAATCGCCACCAGGAAGACCGTGAAGGGCATCATGATGCCCTTGCGAACAAAACTGGCCAGGCTGATTATCGCGTCGGGAAATGCGGCCACGATGCCTGCCGTAATGATCAGCGAAATGCCGTTGCCGATGCCGCGCTCGGTGATCTGCTCGCCCAGCCACATGATGAAGGCCGTGCCGGCGGTCAGCGAGATGACCGTCATGATCCTGAATGCCCAACCCGGGTCGGCCACTACCGCCTCGCCCAGGTTGGATTTCAGGCTCTCGAGGTAAAAGGCTATCCCCATGCCCTGGATCATGCTCAGTAGCACGGTCCCGTATCGAGTGTACTGGGTAATCTTCTTGCGCCCCACCTCGCCTTCCTTCTGCAGGCGTTCGATGGCCGGAACAACCACTGCCATCAACTGCAGGATGATGGAGGCGCTGATGTAGGGCATGATACCCAGCGCGAAGACCGACATCTGGCGCAGGGCGCCGCCGGAAAACATATTGAATAAGCCCAGAAACCCGCCGCTGCTTCCCAGAAGCTTTTGCACGATACCCCGGTCTACGCCGGGAACCGTGACGAATACACCAATGCGGTAGATGCCAAGCATCAGGATTGTAAAGATAATCCGCTTGCGCAGCTCGGGGATCTTCGACAAGTTTCCGAATACGGATGGCACCACGTTCCTCCTCAGGGAGCCGTTTTCTTGATCTTCCTGATCTTCCCTATGACCTCGGCCTTGCCGCCCGCGGCCTCGATCTTCTTCCTGGCCGCTTGACTGAACCCCTGGGCATGCACAACCAGCGGTTTGCCGATTTCGCCGTCTGCAAGCACCTTGACCAAGTCTTGCACCCGCCGCAGCAGGCCAGCCTCATACAGGGCTGCCGGATCGATCACGGCGTTGGCATCGAAGCGATCAAGGTCGCCGACATGAATAACCGCGTAGCGCTTGGTGCAGTAATTCTTGAACCCTCGTTTGGGCATGCGCCGCTGCAAGGGCATCTGGCCGCCCTCGAAGCCCGGCGCGACCTGGGCCCCGGATCTCGACAACTGCCCCTTGTGCCCACGGCCGGCCGTTCCGCCCCAGCCGGAGCCTGCACCGCGCCCGATGCGCTTGCGTTTTCTCTTCGCGCCCGTTGCGCTTGTCAAATCGTGCAAACCCATCACATCCTCCGCTTGCCTGCAGGAGCCGCTCAGCACTCCTCGACATGCAGCATGAAGTCGATCTTTTTTAGCATACCGCGTATGGCCGCTGTGTCCTCACGCACGACGACCTGGTGCCGCCGCTTGAGTCCAAGCCCATCAAGCACCTGACGCTGTTTGGGCATCCGACCTATTCTGCTTTTCATTAAAGTGATCTTCAACTTTCCCGCCATTTTGAACCTCTGTTCAGACGATCTTCTCGATCGGCAGTTTTCTCCTGCGGGCGACCTGCTCTTGGCTCTCTAGGTCATCCAGGGCCGCCAACGTCGCCCGCACCACGCTGTGCGGGTTATTGCTGCCGAGGCACTTGGTCAACACGTCCCGCACACCGGCCACTTCCAGAATCGCCCGTACCGGGCCGCCGGCAATGACGCCGGTTCCCTTGCGGGCCGGCTTGAGCAGCACGCTTCCGGCTCCGGCGCGGCCGATCACCTCGTGTGGAATCGTCCCTTCCACCAAGGGAATCTTCTTCATCACCTTCCTGGCGTTCTCGTTGGCCTTGCGAATCGCCTCAGGTACCTCGTTGGCCTTGCCCTTGCCAACGCCCACCGAGCCTGCGCCGTCACCCACCACGACGATGGCGCCGAAGCGAAAGCGGCGTCCACCCTTGACTACCTTGGCCACGCGGTTGATGCTGACGACCCGGTCGATTAGGTCAAACTCGCTATCTCTGCCGCGATCCATTCTCATTCTCTGGTTCACACCGACAGCCCTTTCTCACGGGCGGCTGTGGCCAACTGGGCCACTCGTCCGTGGTATGCGTAGCCATTTCGATCGAACACGACCCGCTTGATTTCTTTCTTTAAGCAACGCTCGGCCAGAAGCGTACCCACCTTGCCGGCCGCCTCTGCTTTCTTGAGGCCTCCGAGCGCGCCCCGCAATTCCTTGTCGAGAGTCGAGGCGGACGCAATTACCCGCCCACTCTCGTCGTCTATAACCTGGGCAAAGGTGTTCTTAGCGCTCCTGAAAACGCTCAGGCGAGGGCACTCGGGTGTGCCGGAAACCCGCACGCGGATCCTGCGCCGGCGCTTTAGCCGCTTGGCCTGCTTGTCTCTTAGGTTGTGTATCATCCTTGTTCTCCTAGCCGTATTAGCCGATGGCCTTCTTGCCGACCTTGCGCAAGATCCTCTCGCCCTCGTAGATGATGCCCTTGGCCTTGTAGGGATCCGGGCGGCGTAAAGAACGAATCTTGGCCGCTACCTGGCCCACCTTCTCGCGATCGATTCCCTTAACCACCAGGTGAGTGGGCTTATCGATCAGCACTTCGATGCCATCGGGAATCGTGACCTCCACCTTGTGGGAAAACCCCAGAAACATCGTTATGTCATTGCCTGTTTTCTCGGCCCGGTAACCCACACCGCTGATGACCAGCGCCCGCTCGAAACCCTTGCTGACGCCGGTTACCATGTTGGCCACCAATGCCCGCAGCAAACCCTGCTTGGCGCGGCTGTCGCGGTCGTCCTTCTCGCGAATCACCTGCAGATTATTTTCGGACAACTTCAACTGAATACCGGCCAGCAGCAGCCTTTCAAGCTTTCCCTTTGGCCCCTTAACGGTCACCGTTTTCTCGCCAACGGTGACAGTCACTCCGTCGGGAACCTCAATTGGCTTTTTTCCTATCCGTGACACGTCGTCTTCCTTTCCGGCCACCCGCCCGAACGACTACCAGACCGAACACAAGTATTCCCCACCGAGCTTCTTACGGCGGGCCTGCTTGTCGGTCAAGATGCCGCGTGACGTTGAAATGACGGCGGTGCCCAGCCCGTTGCGAACCTTGGGCAAGTCGTCGCTGCCTACGTAGACGCGCCGCCCGGGGCGGCTTTCTCTTTTCAATCCGCGAATGACGGTCTTGCCGTCATCAGAGTAACGCAGCTTGACGACCAGTAAGCCCTGTAATTTGTCGGGCACCCTGGTGAAATCCTCGATATAGCCCTCTTCGCGGAGGATCTCGGCCAGATGTGCCTTAATGTTGGACGCCGGTATGGTCACCTCGTCCTTGGCCGCCTGGCAGGCGTTCCTGATTCGTGTCAGGAAATCGGCAATGGGATCGGACATACTCATAATTTAACTCCTAGTCCGGGCTGGTTGTCGGCAGCAGTGCCACCGGTCACCAGCTCGCCTTGGTCACACCGGGGATCTCCCCTGACAGCGCCAAGCTGCGGAAACAGAGCCTGCACATGTCGAACTTGCGCAGGTAGGCCCGTGAGCGCCCGCACAAGGGACAGCGGTTGTACTGGCGCACCTTGAACTTCGCCTTCCTTTTCGCCTGGGCTATCTTTGATTTCTTAGCCACGAAATCATCTCCTCGCTATTGCCTCGCCCGCCACGAACTACTTGCGGAACGGCATGCCCAAGTGAGTCAGCAGGGCACGGCCTTCCTCGTCTGTCTTGGCAGTGGTTACAATACAAATGTTCATACCCTTGATCTTCTCGATCTTGTCGTAGTTGATCTCGGGAAAAACGATCTGCTCCTTGATCCCGAGCGTGAAGCTCCCCTGGCCATCGAAGGCCCGCCCGGAAATACCCTTGAAATCCCGCACTCTGGGGATGGCAACGCTTACAAGACGATCGAGAAACTCGTACATGCGCTTCTTTCTTACGGTAACCTTGCACCCGATCGTCATACCCTCGCGTAACTTGAAATTGGCGATCGACTTCTTCGCCTTCGTCGTCACTGGATGCTGACCGGTGATAGCCGCGAGTTCCTTGACGGACGACTCGATGATTTTGGGGTTCTGCAAGGCCTCGCCCAGACCCATGTTGACGACTATCTTATAAAGGCGCGGAACCTGCATCTTGTTCTTGTACCCGAACTCCTTCATCATCTTCGGGATAACTTCCTTATCGTACACTTCCTTGAGCCTTGCCATCTTTCGCATTCCTCCGGCGGGCCCTCTGGCACGCCCTCAGGCACGTCCCGTTCGGGTCACTTATCCAAACTCTCGTTGCACTTGCGGCAAAAACGAATCTTCTTACCGTCTTCAAGCAGCCTTATCCCGGCCATCGTCGGCTGACTGCACTTGCCGCATACCAGCTTCACGTTCGAGACATGAATCGGCGCCGCCACCTCGATGATCCCGCCCTGTGGCGCCTTTGGATCGCTGCCGGATTTGACGTGGCGCTTGACCATGTTTATGCCTTCGACCAGGACACGTTGCTTCGCGCGCAGGACATCAAGGACCTTGCCCTGGCGTCCCCTGTCCCGGCCGGTGAGCACCACAACCATGTCATTCTTCTTCAGCTTCACTGCCATTTCACAAACCCTTTCCACACCCGGCCGATCTCACAGCACCTCCGGCGCCAGGGAGACGATTTTCATGAAGTTCTTGGCCCGCAACTCACGCGCCACCGGCCCGAAGATGCGCGTGCCGATGGGCTCCTTCTGGGGACCAATCAGCACGGCGGAGTTGTCGTCGAACTTGATATAGGTTCCGTCCGGCCGGCCGATCTCCTTTGCCAACCTGACGATCACCGCCCGGCGAACCTCGCCCTTCTTGACTTTCGAGCCAGGAAGTGCCTCCTTGACGGAAACAACTATTATATCACCGATGCCGGCATACTTGCGCTTGGATCCGCCCAGGACCTTGATGCACCCGACGCGCTTTGCCCCGGAATTGTCCGCAACGTTGAGTATGGTTTGCATCTGGATCATGTCTGTCTCCTATCTCCCTGTCGCTTGCGGGCCGATCTCTCGCCCGACTATTCCTGTACTCCGCGTTCGATCACTTTGCGAACGCGCCAGTGCTTGCTCTTACTGTATTGGCGCGACTCGACGATCTCGACACGATCGCCAAGGCGACAGTCTCCGCCTGCATCGTGAGCCTTGAATCGCCTGCGTCGCTGCACATATTTCTTGTACACAGGGTGCAGAACCTTGGCGTGTACCTCAACCACGACCGTCTTCTCCATCTTGTCGCCAACTACCCTGCCCGTCCTTACCTTTGGATTACCCCTGCCTCGCTTGGCCATGAGCTACTCCTCGACCCGCCCGGGAGATCCGGCGGCCTCGCCTTTAGCGACCCGGCTGATGCCCAGTTCGCTCTCCTGGATGATGGTCTTCACCCGCGCCAGATCGCGCCGGGTGGCTTTCAAGCGCGACACGTCGTCCAACTGCCCGGTGGCATGCTGGAAGCGGAGGTTGAATAGATCCTGCCTGAGATCCTCCTCCGAGTGTCGTAGCTCTTCGATCGTTCTCTCCCTGTACTCGCCGGCCTTCATAGCTCATCCCTTCGCGAGATCACCTTGGTTGTCACCGAAAGCTTGTGCCCGGCGAGCCGGAACGCCTCACGCGCCACCTCGTCGGATACTCCCTCCAGCTCGAAAAGGATCCGGCCCGGCTTGATCACGGCCACCCAGTACTCGGGAGAGCCCTTGCCCTTGCCCATCCTGGTTTCAAGAGGCTTCTTGGTCAGCGGCTTGTCCGGAAAAATACGCACCCACACCTTGCCGCCGCGTTTGACATGGCGTGTGATCGCAACACGGCTGGCCTCGATCTGGCGCGCGGTGACCCAACCGCACTCCGTAGCCATTATACCGATATCACCGAACGCCAGGTTGCTGCCTCGATAGGCCATGCCCCGGCGTTTTCCCTTCTGTATCTTTCTCCACTTTACCTTTTTGGGCTGCAGCATAACTCTCTCCCTGGGTGCGTCCCTGGGCGAACCCCTACGCTTTCAACGTGCGCCGGGTTGTATCCAGTATCTCTCCTTTGAAAATCCACACCTTGACCCCGATAGTGCCGTAGGTCGTCTTGGCTACGGCCAAGCCGTAGTCAATATCTGCTCTGAGCGTATGCAGCGGCACGCGCCCCTCGTGGTACCACTCGCGCCTGGACATCTCGCTTCCTCCCAGGCGGCCGGCGCAGTGAATCTTGATGCCCTTGGCGCCGAACTTCAACGAGGTAGAAACCGCCTTCTTCATCGCCCGCCTGAAGGCCACGCGGTTGATAAGCTGGCTGGCCACGTTCTCGGCGACCAACTGGGCGTCCAACTCGGCCTTGCGAACCTCGCGAATGTTGAGGAAGACCTCGCTGTCAACGAGCTTCTGCAACTCTTTCTTCAGGTTCTCTACGCCGGCGCCGCGCTTGCCGATGACGATGCCCGGCCGCGCGGTAAACACGTTGACCTTGGCCTTGTCTCCGGCTCGCTCGATGAACACGCGCGAGATGCCCGCCCGCTCGAGGTGCTTGCGGATGTATCTTCGCAGGCGTATGTCCTCGTGAAGCCACTTGGCGTAGTTTTTACGCGACACCCACTTCGACTCCCACCATCGGATGAAGCCCAATCTGAACCCTATCGGGTTTACTTTCTGGCCCAAGAACGGCCTCCTTACTTTCTCTCGTCCAGCATGAAGCGGACGTGACTGGTCTTTTTCTGTATCAGGCTGGCGCGCCCCATGGCTCGCGGCCGGAAGCGCTTCAACATCGGACCCTGGTCTACCATGATCTCCTTGACCACCAGTGTATCGATGTCCACGTTTCCAGAATTGGCCACGTTGGCCACGGCCGAGCGCAATATCTTCGCCAGCGGAACGGCCGCCGCCCGGCAAGTGAAATCGAGGACTGCCAAGGCGTCTTCGACCTGCCGCCCGCGGATGGTATCAACCACGGCCCTGACCTTTCTCGGGGAAATCCGCAGATAGTGGAGGCTTCCGCGCTTGTGCTTCTGCATCTCGCGCTGCTCGGCATCTAGTTCTTTCCTGCGCTTTCTTCTCTGGCTCATTGCACTCGTCCTCGTCTAGCTGAGTTCACCGGTACGCTTCCGGAGCTGCTCAACCCTTCTTGCTTGGCCTGGGCCTGGATTTACTGTCACCCGAATGACCGCGGAATGTCCGGGTCGGGGAAAATTCTCCCAGCTTGTGCCCGACCATGTTTTCGGTGACGAACACGGGAATGAACTTGTTGCCGTTGTGCACGGCAAAAGTCAGGCTGACCATCTCCGGTATAATGGTCGACCTGCGCGACCAGGTCTTGATGACCTTCTTGTTGCCTGTCCGCGTCGCATCGAGAACCTTCTTCATCAGGTGCTCGTCAATAAATGGACCCTTCTTTACTGATCTTGCCACGTCTCGCTCCTCGTCAACGTCCGGCGGTCTATTTCGATTTCCGCCTGCGAACGATGTACTTGTCAGTCCGCCTATTATTTCTCGTCTTGTAACCCTTGGTCGGCATGCCCCAGGGAGAAACCGGATGCGGGTTGCCCTGCCCCGCGCGGCCCTCTCCGCCGCCGTGAGGGTGATCTACGGGGTTCATGGCCACGCCGCGCACCGACGGGCGCCAGCCCAACCAACGCGTGCGGCCGGCCTTGCCGATCCTGATGTTCTCGTGGTCGATATTGCCCACCTGGCCCACGCTAGCCCAGCAATCGCGGTGCACCTTGCGCACCTCGCCCGAGGGCAGGCGCACCTGGGCGTACTTGCCTTCCTTGGCGAGCAACTGCCCCGACGAGCCGCCAGCGCGGATCAACTGTCCGCCCTTGCCAAGCTTGATCTCCAGGTTGTGAATGGCCGTGCCCAAGGGCATGTTTCTCAACGGCAGGTGGTTGCCTGGACGGATATCTGCATGCTCGCTGGCCACCAAGGTATCGCCCACCGCCAGACCGACCGGCCAGAGGATATAGGCTTTCTCGCCGTCAACGTAGTGCAAAAGCGCGATATGGGCCGAGCGATTGGGATCGTACTGAATAGCCTTGACCTTGGCCGCAACCTCGATCTTCTTGCGCTTGAAGTCGATCTTGCGCAGCTTGCGCTTGTGGCCGCACCCGCGGTGACGCACGGTGATTCTACCCATGTTATTCCTGCCGCTGGAGCGCTTTTTGGGCGAAGTCAGGCGCCGTTCGGGCTTGCTTTCCCCGTTCAGAGGAGCAAAATCGTTGGTGGTCATCTTGCGCCGGCCGGGCGTTCTCGGATTGTATATCTTGATTCCCATTGCTACCTCGTTCCTATCAGACGCCGCTGAAGAACTCGATCTTGTCACCCTGGCGCAGGCGCACAACAGCCTTTTTCCAGGATGACCGCCGTCCGACGTTGCGGCCGACACGCCGCAGCCGGGTGGGCGTCCTGTAGGTACTGACCGAGACGACCTTGACGTTGAAAAGCTTCTCGACCGCCCTGCGTATGTCAACCTTGTTGGCACCCTTGGCTACCCGGAAAACCACCTGGTTGTTCTTCTCCTGAAGGGTGTTGGTCTTCTCGGTGACGATCGGCCTGAGAATGATCTCTTCCGGCAACTTCATGGCTTCAGTGCTCCTTCGAGCTGCTTGACCGAGCGCTCGCTGATCAGCAGCGCGTCGTAGCGCAACAGTTCCAGCAGGCTCAGGCCGGCAACGGTTCTGCAGGCGGCCCGGGGAAGGTTGCGGACCGAAAGCTTCAGCTTTTGGTTGTCCTTGTTGTCAACCAGCAGACATTTCGTAAGCCCGAACTTGGTGATGGCCTTGGCCAGGTGGCTGGTCTTGATCTCCTGCAGATCGAACTCACGGACCACGAAGAGTTTGTTTTCCCGGGCCTGGTCACTGAGAAATGCACGCAAGGCCAGCCGGCGCACCTTCTTGGACAATTTCGGCGAATATTTGCGCGGCCGGGGCCCAAAAGCCACTCCGCCGCCACGCTGGCCCGGCGCCCGGAGGGTGCCCTGGCGCGCGCGGCCGGTGCGTTTCTGCCGGAAAGGCTTGGCTCCGGTCCCGCTCACCATGGCGCGGGTCTTCGTGCTGGCGGAGCCTGCACGAATGCGGGCCATCTGGCACCTGGCCACGTCCGAGACGAGGTCGGGTCGCGACGCCTGACTAAAAACGTCATCGGCCAGTTCCAGCGTGCCTACCTTCTCGTGATCCAGGTTCCAAACATCTACAGTTGGCATATCCGACCTCCACCTCAGGTCTTGATCTCGACGTCGACACCCGCCGACAAATCGAGCTTCATGAGAGCGTCCAGCGTCTGCTGGGTCGGCTCGAGTATATCCAGAAGCCGCTTGTGGACGCGAATCTCGAACTGCTCTCTGGATTTCTTGTCAACGTGGGGCGAGCGCAGCACGGTATAGCGACTGATCCTGGTCGGCATGGGAATCGGGCCCGACACCTTTGCCCCGGTCTGGCGGGCAGTGTCGATGATCTCTCCGGCCGATTGATCCAATAACTTATGATCGTAGGCTTTCAGCCGAATACGGATTTTCTGAATATTCATGATTTGCTCACCCTAGTCCACAGTGACTATTCCAAGATCTCGGTAATGACGCCGGCACCAACCGTGCGCCCACCCTCGCGTATGGCGAATCGCAACTCTTTCTCCATCGCGATCGGCGTGATCAAAGCTACCTTGATCGTCACGTTGTCGCCGGGCATCACCATCTCAACCCCCTCCGGCAACGTCACGTCTCCCGTCACGTCCGTCGTCCTGAAATAGAACTGCGGCCGATAGCCCTTGAAAAACGGCGTGTGCCTGCCTCCCTCTTCCTTCGACAGCACGTACACCTCCGCCTCGAACTTCGTGTACGGCTTGATCGACCCGGGCTTCGCCAATACCTGCCCGCGCTCGATGTCTTCCCGCTTCACTCCCCGCAACAGAGTCCCGATGTTGTCTCCCGCTCGCCCCTCGTCCAGAAGCTTCCTGAACATCTCCACCCCGGTCACCACCGTCTTGGCCGTATCCTTGACCCCCACTATCTCCACCGTGTCCCCCACCTTCACTATTCCCCGCTCCACTCGCCCCGTCGCCACCGTCCCGCGACCAGAAATCGTAAACACATCCTCAATCGGCAGCAAGAACGGCTTGTCCACGTCCCTGACCGGCTCCGGGATCGATGCGTCCATCGCACTAAGCAACTCTTCGATCTTCACAGCCCACTTCCCGTCCGGATCGTCCCCCTGCATCACCTTCAACGCGCTCCCGGCTATGACCGGTATCTTGTCCCCGGGAAACTCGTACTTGCTCAACAAATCCCTGACCTCCAACTCCACCAACTCCAATAGATCGGGATCGTCCACCGCGTCGGCCTTGTTCAAGAACACCACCATGGCCGGCACGTTCACCTGGCGCGCCAACAATATATGCTCTCTGGTCTGCGGCATGGGACCGTCTTCCGCCGAGACCACCAAAATCGCCCCGTCCATCTGCGCCGCCCCGGTGATCATGTTCTTGATGTAGTCCGCGTGCCCCGGGCAATCCACGTGCGCGTAGTGCCTCATTTCCGTCTCGTACTCCACGTGGCTGGTCGCAATGGTCAGGATCTTCATGTCGTTGCGCCGCCCCTGCGATATAGACGCCCGCGCAATTTGATCATACGACTGGAACTCCGCCAAACCCCTGGCCGCCTGCACCTTGGTGATTGCCGATGTCAGCGTCGTCTTGCCGTGATCCACGTGCCCGATCGTCCCCACGTTGACGTGCGGCTTCGTCCTCTGAAACTTTTGCTTGGCCATCAGTCGCTCCTTTTACGTTTCAAAATTTCCATTCCATTATTCTCCTGAACGAACGAACAGCGCCGGCACGTCACGACACAACTCACCCGCCCGGCAGGGCCGGCGGCAGCGCCGTGATTACGGTTCAGATCTTCCGATTGATTTCGGTTATCCAGACGCGGTGGCTCAAGCGACTAAGACGGGATCTCCGTACCGGAGCGGCACGGGAACCCCTATGAAACAATGTTCGCCCGTTCAGTTTTTCAAAGAGCCATGGATAATACCATGTCGGCCGAGGCCGCTTACCAGCGGTAGTGCGCAAATGCCTTATTGGCCTCGGCCATTTTGTGGGTATCTTCGCGCTTCTTGATGGAACTCCCACGATTGTTTGCCGCGTCAACGACTTCGGCGGCCAAACGCTCCATCATGGTCTTTTCGCCCCGCGCGCGGGCATAGTTAATGAGCCACCGCATTGCCAGAGCAGTCCGGCGCGATGAACGGATCTCGACGGGGACCTGATAAGTCGCACCGCCGACCCTGCGCGCCTTCACCTCCAGAACGGGCTTCACGTTTTCCATCGCCTTCTTGAACATCTTCAAGGGATCTTCATGCGAGCGCGACTCTACGATGTCCATGGCGCCGTAGAAAATGCGCTCGGACAGCGACTTCTTGCCGCGGTGCATGAGGTTGTTCATGAACTTGGCAACCATGCGATCATGGTACTTGGGATCGGGGATTATCTTCCTCTTGGGAACTTCTCGACGGCGTGGCATCCTTCTCCTGCCTTCCTACTTGGGCCGCTTGGTGCCGTACTTCGAGCGGCTTTTTTTGCGGCCGTCCACGCCCAACGCATCGAGCGTGCCGCGAATGACATGGTAACGAACGCCAGGCAGATCCTTGACGCGCCCGCCCCGAATAAGCACCACCGAGTGCTCCTGCAAGTTGTGCCCCACTCCTGGAATGTAACTGGTCACCTCGAAGCCGTTGGTAAGACGCACGCGAGCGACCTTACGCAACGCAGAGTTTGGTTTCTTGGGAGTGGTGGTATAGACACGCACGCATACTCCGCGCACCTGGGGACAGCGTTTCATGGCCGGAGCCTTGGTGCGAACATTGACCTTGCGCCGGCTCTTACGAACGAGCTGATTAATCGACGGCATGCAACAACCTTTCTCTTTCCGGCTCCCACCCGCAACTCATTGTAAAACGGGCACTCTCCGGAAAACGGAGGTTGGAGTCTATTTCCACGTGTCTCGTATGTCAAGAATTATCTGAAAGCGCACCGGATTTTGAAAACGCAAACTTCCGGCCATTAATACTCTCGGAAAATCAATATGTTACCATCGGCCTTTTCTTTGCCGGAATCATCGCCGACAACACTAAAAAAGCCCTACCTACAAGATATTGGTGGGGGCATGCGTTTCGATGGCTTCCTCTGCTCCGTCGGCCAGGTTATCTTCGTCTAGATCGACGTCGATTCCCTTGCCCATGTAGTTGCTCATTCCCGTCCCGGCCGGGATCAGGCGGCCCATTATCACGTTCTCCTTCAGGCCGTAGAGATGATCCGTCTTTCCCTGGATGGCCGCCTCGGTCAATACCTTGGTGGTCTCCTGGAACGACGAGGCCGACAAGAAGCTGTCCGATGCCAGGGCGCCCTTGGTGATGCCCAATAACATCGGCTCGCCCATGGCCGGTTGCTTGCCCTCGCTGAGCACGCGCTCGTTCTCTTCTTCGAAAGCGAAACGGTCGACCTGCTCGTCCACCAGGAAGTTCGTGTCGCCGACCTCCTTGACCTTGATGCGGCGCAACATCTGGCGCACTATTACCTCGACGTGCTTGTCGTTGATGCGCACGCCCTGCAGGCGGTAGACCTCCTGGATCTCGTTGACCATGTACTTGGCAAGTTCTTTCTCGCCCAGCACTCGCAAGATATCGTGTGGATTGGCCGCGCCGTCCATCAGGGCCTCGCCGGCCTTGACCATGTCGCCATCGTGAACGCTGATGTGCTTGCCCTTGGCAACCAGGTATTCCTTGGGATCGCCGATCTCCGGCGTGATCACCACTCGGCGCTTGCCTTTGAGATCCTTGCCGAAGCTCACCATGCCGTCGATCTCCGAGATCAGCGCCACGTCCTTCGGCTTGCGCGCCTCGAACAACTCGGCCACCCGCGGCAGACCTCCGGTGATATCCTTGGTCTTGGTGGTTTCACGCGGGATCTTGGCAACCACGTCGCCGGCTTCGATCTCCTGACCCTCGGCCACCAGTATGTTGGCCCCCACCGGCATCAGGTAACGCGCCATGGCGTTGGTGCCTTCGATCTTCAGGGTGCGCTTGCGATCCTTGGCGTCCTTGATCGAGATTCGCGGCCGTGCGTCCGGATCCTTTGATTCCACGATCACGCTGCTGATCAGGCCGGTCACCTCGTCGACCTTCTCTTCCATGGTGACGCCCTGCAGGATATCGGCGAACTGGACGACCCCCGAAACCTCGGACAGGATCGACATGGCAAATGGATCCCATTCGGCGATGACCGTTTGGGCCTCCACCTGCTGGCCGTCCTTGACTTGTAAGCGTGCGCCGTACACCAGGCCGTAACGTTCACGCTCGCGGCCGCTGTCGTCGACGATGGCGACCTCGGCGTTGCGATTCATGACGATGTAGAACTCGCGGCTGCCCTCTTTCTTTGTTATGGCATCCAGCCCCCTGTAGCTTACGAAGCCGGCCTTGCGATTTTCCAAAGAGCTCTGTTCGGCGCGCCGCGTGGCCGTGCCGCCGATATGAAAGGTGCGCATGGTGAGCTGCGTGCCGGGCTCACCGATCGACTGCGCCGCGATGACGCCGACGACTTCTCCTATGTTGACCATCATCCCACGGGCCAGGTCGCGACCGTAGCACTTGGTGCAGATCCCGTGCCGCATGCGGCAGGTAAGCACCGAACGGATGCGAACCTTCTCGATACCGGCATCCATGATCTTCTGCACCAACTTCTCGTCTATCTCCTGCCCGTCCCGCACCAGCACCTCGCCGGAGACGGGATCCTTGATATCATCCAGAGCCACCCGGCCCAGAATGCGCTCGGCCAGCGACTGGATAATCTCGCCGCCCTCGACCAGGGGCGTCATGTAGATCCCGTCTAGAGTCTGGCAGTCATCCGCGCTGATGATCGCGTCCTGGGCCACGTCGACCAGGCGGCGGGTCAAATAACCCGAGTTGGCGGTCTTCAAAGCCGTGTCGGCCAGTCCCTTGCGGGCGCCGTGGGTGGAAATGAAGTACTGCAGCACCGTCAAGCCCTCACGGAAATTGGCGGTGATCGGCGTCTCGATGATCTCGCCCGAGGGCTTGGCCATCAGGCCGCGCATACCTGCCAGCTGCCGCATCTGCTGCTGCGACCCGCGGGCGCCGGAATCGGCCATGATGAAGATCGAGTTGAAGCTCGGCATGGTCTTGAACTTGCCATCAGGCGTGGGGACGTTTTCGGTGCCGATCTCGCGCATCATCTCCGCCGCGACTTCCTCGGTGGCCTCGGCCCAGACGTCAATGACCTTGTTGTATCTCTCACCGTCGGTGATCAGGCCTTCGGTATATTCGGCGGTCACCTCGGCCAGTTCCTTGTTGGCGGCATCGAGAATCTCGCCCTTGCGGGCCGGGATGCGCATGTCGTCCATGCAGATGGAAATGCCCGCCTTGGTGGCATAGTCGAAGCCCAACGTCCGCAAGCGGTCGGCTAAAAGAACGGTCTTTTTCTGCCCGCCCATCCGGTAGCACATGTCAATCAGCCCCGCCAGGGTCTTCTTGTCGAGCACTTTATTGATGGCGCTGAACGGGATGCCTTCGGGAACCATCTCGAAAACCAGTGCCCGCCCGACGACCGTCTCGACCAAGTCGCCGTCGATGCGCACCTTGACCTTGGCCTGGAGGTCAACCACGCCGGCATCGAAGGCCTGCCGCAGCTCACCCAGATTGGCAAAGATCTTCCCCTCGCCGCGGGCAAAGGCGCGCTCGCGCGAGATGTAGTAGCAACCCATGACGATGTCCTGGCTTGGCACGATGATCGGGCTGCCGTGGGCCGGGGAGAGAATGTTGTTTGTCGACATCATCAGCACGCGGGCTTCCATCTGGGCCTCGACCGAGAGCGGGACGTGGACCGCCATCTGGTCGCCATCGAAGTCGGCATTGAAGGCCACGCACACCAGAGGGTGAAGCTGGATGGCCTTGCCCTCGATCAGGATCGGCTCGAAGGCCTGGAAACCCAGGCGGTGCAGGGTAGGGGCGCGGTTGAGCATCACAGGATGCTCGCGGATGACCTCTTCGAGAATATCCCAGACCTCGGCCTTCTCCTTCTCCACCACGCGCTTGGCGCTCTTGATGGTAGTCACGTAGCCCTTGTCTTCGAGCCTGGAATAGATGAAGGGCTTGAAAAGCTCCAAGGCCATCTTTTTCGGAAGGCCGCATTGGTGCAGCTTGAGGCTGGGGCCAACCACGATCACCGAGCGCCCGGAATAGTCGACCCGCTTGCCCAACAGGTTCTGCCGGAAACGTCCCTGCTTGCCCTTGAGCATGTCGGACAACGACTTGAGCGGCCGCTTGTTCGGGCCGGTGATGATCTTGCCGCGCCGGCCGTTGTCGAACAGGGCGTCGACCGCCTCCTGCAACATACGTTTCTCGTTGCGGATGATGATCTCCGGGGCGTTGAGCTCCTTGAGCCGCTTGAGACGATTGTTGCGGTTGATGACCCGTCGGTAGAGATCATTCAGATCCGAGGTGGCAAAGCGTCCGCCATCGAGGGGAACCAGCGGTCGCAGATCGGGCGGAATTACGGGGATCACCTCCAGGATCATCCACTCTGGGCGGTTGCCCGAGGAGCGGAAGGCCTCCACCACTCTCAGCCGCTTGGCCAGCTTCTTTCGCTTGGCCTCTGATGCAGATGCCTTCATCTCCTTGCGCAGCGATACGGCCAGCTGGTCGAGATCGAGCCCCTTGAGCAGTTCCTGGATGGCCTCCGCGCCCATCGCCGCACGGAAGCTGTCCGCCCCGAATTCCTCGCGCAGCGCGTGGTAACTTTCCTCGATCACGATCTGCTTCATCTCGAGAGTCGTGTTGCCGGGGTCGAGGACGATGTAGGCCTCGCAATAGAGGACTTTCTCCAGATCCTTCAAGGTGATGTCCAGCAAGGTGCCGATCCGGCTTGGCAGGCTTTTCAGAAACCAGATGTGAGCCACGGGCGTGGCCAAGGTGATGTGTCCCATGCGCTCGCGGCGCACCTTGCTTTGGATGACCTCGACACCGCACTTCTCGCAGACCACGCCGCGGTGCTTCATGCGCTTGTACTTGCCGCAGTTGCACTCGTAGTCCTTGACCGGGCCGAAGATCTTGGCACAGAACAATCCATCACGCTCGGGCTTGAAGGTGCGGTAGTTGATCGTCTCAGGCTTCTTCACCTCGCCGTAAGACCATTCGCGGATCTTCTGAGGACTAGCCAACCCGATCCGGATGGCTGAAAACCTGACCGGATCCTTGGGCTTCTCGAAAAAATTGATGAAGATGTCTTTCAAGACAGTCTCCTTTTCGCGTTCTTTCTTACCTTGCCACAGGGGTTTCTTCGATCAAGTTGACGTCCAGCGCCAGGCTCTGCAGCTCCTTGATCAGCACGTTGAAGGCCTCGGGCAAACCCGATTCGAGCACCTGTTCACCCTTGACGATCGCCTCGTACATCCTGGTTCGCCCGGCGACGTCGTCGCTCTTGACGGTCAGGAATTCCTGCAGGGTGTAGGCCGCCCCGTAGGCCTCCATGGCCCAGACCTCCATCTCGCCCAGACGCTGCCCGCCGAACTGGGCCTTGCCTCCCAGCGGTTGCTGAGTAACCAGGGAGTACGGCCCTATCGAGCGGGCGTGAATCTTGTCATCGACCAGGTGGTGCAGCTTCATCATGTACATGATGCCCACGGTCACGTCGCTGCAGAAGGCCTCTCCGGTGCGCCCGTCGAACAGGACTGTTTGCCCCGAGTTTGGCAGGTCCGCCTCCTTGAGCAAGGTGCGGATGTCCGGCTCTTTGGCTCCGTCGAAGACGGGGGTAGCCATGTACACGCCCTCGCTCATGCCGCGGGCCAGCCTGATCACGTCCGTGTTCGAACAGGAATCTATAAACTCGCCGATTTCCTTCGAGGTGTAGATCTTCTTGAGGTAGGAGCGCACGGCGTCGGCGCCCACCCCGTTATCGAGCATGGCCTGGATCTTGTTGCCCAGTTCCCGCGCGGCCCACCCGAGGTGCGTCTCCAGAACCTGGCCAACGTTCATGCGTGAAGGGACGCCCAGCGGGTTGAGCACGATATCCACCGGCCTGCCGTCAGGCAGGAAAGGCATGTCTTCCTCCGGCAGGATACGCGACACGACACCCTTGTTGCCGTGGCGTCCGGCCATCTTGTCGCCCACCGAGAGCTTGCGCTTGATGGCCACGAACACTTTGACCATCTTGATGACACCCGGCGGTAACTCGTCGCCCTTCTTCATGCGGTTGATTTTATCGCCAAAGACCATCTTGATAAGCTCGACCTGCTCGACGTGGTTTTCAATCAGTTTTTCGATCTTGTCGTTGACCCTTTCGTCAGCGACATGAATGTCACGCCAGCAGGTGTCCGGCATGGTGGCCAATACCTCGTCGCTGAAGACCTTGCCTTTGGACAGGACCGTCTTGCCCTTGCCATCGGTGAGCCGCGAGGCCGTGGTCTGGCCGCGCAGCAGGCGGTGCATCTTCTTCCTGGCCGACTCCGAAATAATCTTGATCTCGTCGTTCTGGTCCTTGAGCAGCCTGGCTTCTTCGCTGTCTTCTATCTCGCGAGTGCGTTCGTCCTTGTCGACGCCCTTGCGCGAGAAAACCCGGGCGTTGATCACCGTGCCGCTGATGCCCGGTGGCACGCGCAGGGATGTGTCGCGCACGTCGCCGGCTTTCTCGCCGAAAATGGCTCTGAGCAGCTTCTCTTCCGGACTAAGCTGCGTCTCGCCTTTCGGGGTTATCTTGCCCACCAGGATATCGCCGGGGAAGACCTCGGCGCCGATGCGCACGATGCCGCTCTCGTCCAGGTCGCCCAGCGCCTCGTCGCCTACATTAGGGATATCACGGGTAATTTCCTCGCGGCCGAGCTTGGTGTCTCTGGCAACACAATCGAGTTCTTCGATGTGGATTGAAGTGAAGGAGTCGTCCTTGGAAACCCGCTCACTGATCAGTATTGAGTCCTCGTAGTTGTAACCACCCCAGGGCATGAAAGCCACGGTGATATTCTGACCGAGGGCCAACTCTCCCTTGGAGGAGGCTGGACCGTCGGCCAGGATGTCGCCGACCGCAACCCGGTCGCCTTTTCTGACGATCGGCTTCTGGGTCAGGCAGGTGTTCTGGTTGGAGCGCTGGAACTTGGTCAGGTTATATATGTCGACCTCACTACCCACATCGGCACCGGCGCCGATCGAGGCCTTTACGACGATGCGCGTCGAGTCAACCGATTCCACCACGCCTTCGCGGCGGTTAATCATGCACACGCCGCTGTCTCTGGCAACTATGCCTTCGATCCCGGTGCCGATCAGCGGTGCCATGGTGCGGATCAAGGGCACCGCCTGGCGTTGCATGTTCGACCCCATCAGGGCGCGGTTGGCGTCGTCGTTTTCAAGAAAGGGGATCAGCGAGGCAGCCACGGACACCAATTGGTTGGGAGAGACGTCCATCAGGTCGATCCGGGGGGGGGGAACCATGACGAACTCGCCGTTGTGGCGGGCGGATACCTGTTCGGCGACGAAGCGCCCGCGGCCATCGACCTCGGAGTTGGCCTGGGCGATGATGTGGTTCTCTTCCTCGAGGGCGCTGTAAAAGCGCACCTCGCCCGTCAGGCGGCCGTTCTTGGCGGTCTGGTAGGGAGTTTCGACGAAGCCGTACTCGTTCACCCGCGCATAGGTGGACAACGAGGCGATCAGTCCGATATTCGGCCCCTCGGGCGTCTCGATGGGACAGATGCGGCCATAGTGCGTGTTGTGCACGTCGCGCACCTCGAAGCCGGCCCGCTCGCGGGTCAACCCCCCGGGACCCAGTGCCGACAGGCGCCGTTTGTGCGTTACCTCACTCAACGGATTGGTCTGGTCCATGAACTGGCTCAGCTGACTCGAGCCGAAGAACTCTTTGATTACCGCGCTGACCGGCTTGGCGTTGATCAGGTCGTGAGGCATTAAAGTCTCGATCTCCTGCAAGCTCATGCGCTCTTTGATGGCCCGCTCCATGCGGACCAGGCCGATCCGGTACTGGTTTTCCAAAAGCTCGCCCACGGAACGAACGCGCCGGTTGCCAAGGTGATCGATGTCATCCACATTGCCTCGGCCGTCCCGCAGATTGAGCAGGTAACGTACCGTTTCGAGAATGTCCTGCTTGGTCAGGATCACGTTGTCGAGGGGCTGATCGAGCCCGAACTTGTAGTTCAGCTTGAGACGTCCCACGCGGCTCAGGTCGTAGCGCTCAGGGTTGAAGAACAGGTTGTAGAAAACCTTTTCGGCCGACTCGACAGTCGGCGGATCGCCCGGTCTCAGCCGGCTGTAGATCTCCAGAAGCGCTTCTTCCGGCGAACTGAGCTTGTCGTCCTGCAGGGTGTCGCGCAGCCACGGCCCGACGTTGAGGCCGTCGATGTACAGGACCTCGAGCTCTCCGATGCCCTGCTTGCGGAGTAGATCGATCTTTTCTTCGGTCAACTCCTCGTTGCACTCCATCAGGATCTCGCCGGTTTCCTCGTCGATCACGTCGTGGGCAGCCACCTTGCCGACGATCTCCTCCTTCTGAACCGGAAGGCAATCGAGGCCCAGTTCCCCGAATCGGTTGATGGCGCGTTGGTTGAACTTGCGGTTCTTGAGCACCAGGATTCTGTTGGTCTCCGGATCGCGAACGTCGCGCACGGCGCGTGTCTCGGACAGGCGATCGAGATCGATGCTCTTGTAATACTTGCCGCCCTTTTCAAAGCGGATAATCTCCTTTTCGTAGTAGTGATTGAGCAACTCCTCATCACTGTAACCCAAAGCGCGCAGTAAAACGGTGGCAGGCAGCTTGCGGCGCCTGTCGATGCGCACGAACAGGTGGTCGCGAGCATCGAACTCGAAATCGAGCCACGAACCCCGGTAGGGGATCACCCGCGCGGAGAACAACAACTTACCCGAGGAACTGGTTTTGCCGGAGTCGTGATTGAAGAACACTCCCGGGGAGCGGTGCAACTGGCTGACGACTACCCGCTCGGTACCGTTGACAACGAAGGTGCCTTTCTCGGTCATAACGGGTATTTCCCCGAAGTAGACCTCCTGCTCCTTAACGTCGCGGATTGATCTGTCGCCGCTCTCTTCGTCTTTGTCCCATACCACCAGCCTGATCACGACCTTGACCGGGGCCGCATAGGTCATCCCGCGCTGCTGACACTCGTCAACGTCGTACTTGGGTTTTTCCAGAACGTACTGGACGAACTCGAGAGACGATGTGTCGTTGAAATCCTTGATCGGGAAAACGCTCTTGAAAACGGCCTGGAGACCGATGTCTTCGCGCTTGTCCGGATGGATGTTTTCCTGCAGGAACTTCTGGTACGAGTGCTTCTGGACGTCGATCAAGTTGGGAATGTCTATGATCTTCTTGATCTTCGCAAAATTCTTCCGCAAGCGGAAGTTGCTCTGAATCACTTCGGCCATGCGCTGCTCCTCGAATCGGGTAGGTGGCCATATTGCCTGGCAACCAACGGGCCCGCGCGCGCCTGGGCGCGCGGGTCACCGGGAAACTACTTAATCGCCACCTTGGCGCCGGCTTCTTCGAGCTTCTTTTTGCATTCGTCGGCCGTCGCCTTGTCAACGCCTTCTTTGACCGGCTTGGGGGCCCCGTCCACGAGGTCCTTGGCGTCTTTCAGGCCCATGGCGGTAAGTTCACGGACGACCTTGATAACCTTGATCTTCTCGTCGCCGAACGCCTCGAGGATGACGTCAAACTCGGTCTGCTCCTCCACCGCGGCGGCGGCCGGGGCCGCGGCGGCCATTGCCACGGGAGCGGCCGCTTCAACGCCCCACTTGTCTTCGAGCGCCTTGCGCAAATCGTTGAGCTGCAGCACCGTCAGGTTGCCGAGATGATCAATCAACTGCTCTGTGGATAGCTCTGCCATGACTTCTTTCTCCTTATAATAAGTCTTCCGGGCGACCGGGCTCATCGCCGCGGCACACTCGTTCGCAAAAATAGTTAACTTTCAACTGCCTTCCAGTTTGTCCGCCTGCGCATCCAGAACCCCGAGGAATTTACGCGGCACGCCTGTAAGCACGCCCAGAAGCTTCTGGGCCGGGCCGTTCAGCACCGCCAGGAAGCTCGCCTTGAGTTCTTTCTTGCCGGTGAGCGTCGAAACCTCGGCCACCTGGGCCGTCGAGAGAATCTCTCCGTCCATGAAGCCGCCCTTGACTTCGAGCGCCTCGTGATCCTTGGAAAACTCCACCGCCACCCGCGCGGCGGCAATGGGATCCCCCCGGCCAAACGCGATGCCTGTCGGGCCGCTGAGAATCTGATCGAGATCCTCGTAGTCGGAGCCCTTCAGCGCCAGGCGCGTCAGGCTGTTCTTGATCACCTGGTAATCTACGCTTTCCGCACGGAAACGGCGCCGGAGATCGGTGATCTCGGAAACCTTGAGCCCGCGATAGTCGGTCAAGACACCGCCCTCGACCTCGGAAAACACCTGCTTGATCCTTGCGATCTCTTCGCTGCGCTTCTTCCTGCTCTCGCTTGACTTCTCTTTTGTCTTCTCGCTAGTCACTTGTATCACCTCCTTTCCCACACTCCATGTCCCATTAGGAGCTTTTTGATGCTACACCCGGACAATCTGAGTATGGGAAAGTCGCCATATACAATTCTTTCCCTGTCTCGGCAGGCGGACAGAATCCATTACCCCGTAAGATACACGGGACCTGCTGTCATTGACCGGAAGTACTGCATGATAAAAAATCAACAAAGTTTGAATCCAGTATTCAGTTTAGGCCGACAACGAGGTTATCTCGGCCACGTCCAGTTTCAGGCCCGGGCCCATGGTGCTGGAGATCGATGCCCGCTTGACGTAGGTACCCTTGGCGGAAGACGGCTTGGCCTTCAAGATTGCCTCCATCAGCGAGGCGATGTTTTCCCGCAACTGTTGCACCTCGAAGGAAACCTTTCCAACCCGCGCGTGGACAATGCCTTCCTTCTCCACCCGGAACTCCACCTTGCCGGCCTTGGTCTCGCGAACCGCCTTGGCGATCTCGAAGGTAACCGTCCCGACCTTGGGGTTGGGCATCAGCCCTCGCTGGCCGAGGATCTTGCCGAGCTTGCCGACGACCTTCATCATGTCCGGCGTGGCGATGGTCTTGTCGAAATCGATGAAACCTCCCTGGATCTTCTCGGCCAGGTCTTCCGCTCCGATAATATCCGCGCCGGCCTCCTCGGCCTCTTTCGCCTTGTCACCCTTGGCAAACACCGCCACTCGAACGGTCTTGCCCGTCCCGTGGGGCATAACCGCAGCGCCGCGCACCATCTGGTCGGAATACTTGGGATTCACGCCGAGGTTGATGGCTATTTCCAGCGTCTCGTCGAACTTGGCGGAAGCCAACTCCTTGACCAGCGCCAGCGCATCATCGAGCGGGTAGCTCTTGAGGCTGTCGACCTTTTCGCACTGGACCTTATATTTTTTTCCACGTTTCGACATTCTTTCCTCCTGGCAGTGCTCGCCGGTCGCCTTCTCGCGGGTACCGGCTCCTGCCCTTTCGGTTATTAGTCTACTACCAGCATGCCCATGCTGCGTGCGGTACCCTCGATGATTTTCATCGCCCCCTCCACATCATTGGCGTTCAGGTCCTCCATCTTGAGCTCGGCGATCTCCTTGACCTGCGAGCGAGTCACCTTGCCCTCGGTCTCCTTGGACGGATTGTGGCTGCCTTTCTCGATGCCGGCCGCCTTCTTCAGCAGGATGGACGCCGGGGGCGTCTTGGTGATGAAGGTGAACGATCGATCATGGTAGATCGTGATCACCGCCGGGATGATCATGCCCTGCTGACTCTGGGTGCGGGCGTTGAAGGCCTTGCAAAACTCCATGATGTTCACGCCGTGCTGACCGAGAGCCGGCCCGACGGGGGGGGCCGGGTTTGCCTGACCGGCCGGTACCTGGAGCTTGATCATTCCGATTACTCTCTTTGCCATGGCTGCAACTCCTGACTATTGCAATTGAGCGCGCAAGAGGCCGCGCACTATGTCTTCTCCACCTGGATAAAATCCATCTCGACCGGCGTGGCGCGCCCGAAGATGCTCACCAGCACCCGCAGCTTGCCCTTTTCCTGGTCGACTTCGTCAACCACACCGTTGAAGCCGGCAAACGGCCCGTCCATCACGCGCACCGCATCAGCCTTCTCGAAGATGATCTTGGGAATCACCCGCTCGGCCCCGGTGGCGATCTGGTTCGTTATCCGGGCCACCTCGTCAGGGGGAACCGGGGACGGATGGGTCGAATCGCCCACGAAGCCGGTGATCTTGGGAGTGGACTTGACCAGGTACCAGGTCTCCTCGGTCATCGCCATCTGCACCAGCATGTAACCGGGGAAGAACTTGCGCTTCGAGGTGCGCCGCTTGCCGCGCTTCATCTCCACGACCTCTTCGGTCGGCACGAGGACCAGGCCGAAGAAAGGCCCCATCTTCTCTCGCTTGATGCGCTCGAGGAGGGTCTTGTGGGCCTTATTCTCGTAGCCCGAGTAGGTATGAACGACGTACCATTTTTTCTCGAGCCCACCGGGTGCGAGCAAGTCTTCCGGCTCGGGCGGCTCGGGCTCGCCCTCCTCGCCGTCAGCGCCCTCGGCGCTCTCGGCGCCCTCAACGCCACCTTCCGCCACGCCGTCTGCTTCACTCTCGGCAGGGGTGGATCCGGTCGTCTGTTCGAGATCTTCTCGCTCTGTTTCGCTCATGCTTTACCACTTTCCAAAAACGACGCCCGGCAAACGGTCGCATCGACCGGGACAACCGCCATTGATTGTCCAGGAGTCTATACCGACTGGACGCTCGGGTAGAGGGCGTCCATCAGGTTCGACCAGAAGAGGTCGAAAACCCCGAGGATGACCGCCATGATAAAGACCGTGATGATCACCACCACGGTGGCGCCCCTGGTTTCCTGCGAGTTCGGCCAAGTCACCTTCTTCATTTCCACTACCACCTCGTTGGACAACACCGACAGCCGGGGGTGACGGTAACCCACCAGTGTAACCACGGCGGCGATGGCCAGACCAACCAGCGTGGTGAGCGTGAAACGCTCGCCGATCACCTGGTAGTCGAATTCCTCGATGCCGATCCACTCCATGACGGTCGCAATAAATTTGGTAACCAGGATCCAGAACAGAAACCCGAACCCCATGAAAAACATTGCCACCCAGCGACGATTCGAACCCATGATAACTCCTGCCTATGCAAAGGGAAGCATTCGCCTCCCGAACTGCTCAACGGGCCAGGAAGGAATTGAACCCTCAGCCCACGGTTTTGGAGACCGTTGCTCTACCAATTGAGCTACTGACCCATGATTTCCGTCCGCCGTAAAGCGACGGGCCTACTTCGACTCCTTATGCTCGACGTGTTTACGACAGAAAGGACAGTACTTCTTGAGCCGATATTTCTCGGTGTGCTGTTTTTTGTTGCGTGTCGTGGTGTAGTTGCGATTCTTGCACTCCGTACACTCCATGGTGACTATTACCCGATTCATTTGTTCACCTCACTCCGCAGCGACTATTCCAAGATCTCGGTAATGACGCCGGCACCAACCGTGCGCCCACCCTCGCGTATGGCGAATCGCAACTCTTTCTCCATCGCGATCGGCGTGATCAAAGCTACCTTGATCGTCACGTTGTCGCCGGGCATCACCATCTCAACCCCCTCCGGCAACGTCACGTCTCCCGTCACGTCCGTCGTCCTGAAATAGAACTGCGGCCGATAGCCCTTGAAAAACGGCGTGTGCCTGCCTCCCTCTTCCTTCGACAGCACGTACACCTCCGCCTCGAACTTCGTGTACGGCTTGATCGACCCGGGCTTCGCCAATACCTGCCCGCGCTCGATGTCTTCCCGCTTCACTCCCCGCAACAGAGTCCCGATGTTGTCTCCCGCTCGCCCCTCGTCCAGAAGCTTCCTGAACATCTCCACCCCGGTCACCACCGTCTTGGCCGTATCCTTGACCCCCACTATCTCCACCGTGTCCCCCACCTTCACTATTCCCCGCTCCACTCGCCCCGTCGCCACCGTCCCGCGACCAGAAATCGTAAACACATCCTCAATCGGCAGCAAGAACGGCTTGTCCACGTCCCTGACCGGCTCCGGGATCGATGCGTCCATCGCACTAAGCAACTCTTCGATCTTCACAGCCCACTTCCCGTCCGGATCGTCCCCCTGCATCACCTTCAACGCGCTCCCGGCTATGACCGGTATCTTGTCCCCGGGAAACTCGTACTTGCTCAACAAATCCCTGACCTCCAACTCCACCAACTCCAATAGATCGGGATCGTCCACCGCGTCGGCCTTGTTCAAGAACACCACCATGGCCGGCACGTTCACCTGGCGCGCCAACAATATATGCTCTCTGGTCTGCGGCATGGGACCGTCTTCCGCCGAGACCACCAAAATCGCCCCGTCCATCTGCGCCGCCCCGGTGATCATGTTCTTGATGTAGTCCGCGTGCCCCGGGCAATCCACGTGCGCGTAGTGCCTCATTTCCGTCTCGTACTCCACGTGGCTGGTCGCAATGGTCAGGATCTTCATGTCGTTGCGCCGCCCCTGCGATATAGACGCCCGCGCAATTTGATCATACGACTGGAACTCCGCCAAACCCCTGGCCGCCTGCACCTTGGTGATTGCCGATGTCAGCGTCGTCTTGCCGTGATCCACGTGCCCGATCGTCCCCACGTTGACGTGCGGCTTCGTCCTCTGAAACTTTTGCTTGGCCATCAGTCGCTCCTTTTCTTCCCGCCTGCGACACTCATTGGGATCCTCAAAGCCCACGACCGGATTTGAACCGGTGACCTCTTCCTTACCAAGGAAGTGCTCTACCGACTGAGCTACATGGGCCCTCTTTTATTTCTCCTCGTTCCTTAATAAAAAAGAGCGGGAAACGGGTTTCGAACCCGCGACCCTCAGCTTGGAAGGCTGATGCTCTACCAACTGAGCTATTCCCGCTCAAAACCAGATGGAGAGGGGAGGATTCGAACCTCCGAAGGCTGAGCCGGCAGATTTACAGTCTGCTCCCTTTGACCGCTCGGGAACCTCTCCCTTTCTGTAAACAACCACTACCTCCATACGCCTCGCGGCCTTATAAGATCAGCTGGCGAGGGGATTCGAACCCGCGACCTGCTGATTACAAATCAGCTGCTCTACCAACTGAGCTACGCCAGCACGCAGGCTCCAAAGCGGGCCTTCATGCAAGAAACGTGCAATTTCGGCGCGCAGGAGGCCCGTAAAGCGCCTTCTAATACGTGATCTGGATATTCTTGTCAAGGAAATTCGATACAGTATTTTTGCAGTATTTACGATAAATTAGCTACTAACCCGGTAACATTTCAATTAGCAGGAACCAGGCAACTATTTTTTCATCCATTCATAAAGCAGGATGGCCCCCGCCACCGAGACATTGAGCGATTCCATCTCTTCCGAGATGGGAATTCTCACCCGGAAATCCAGAAGTCCCTCGATGCCGCGGCGCAGTCCGGCTCCTTCGCCGCCCAGCACCAGCGCCAGTTTTTGGCCGGGGTCGCAGTCGGCGGGTGCCGGGGCGCCACCTGCCCCGCTATCCGAGACAACTGCACCCGCCACCCAAAAACCGTTTTTTTTCATTTCATCTAGAGCAACAGCGAGATTGGTGACCCTGGCGACCGGCAGGCGGGCCAGCGCGCCGGCCGAGGCCTTCACCGCACCAGGGGAGATCGAGGCGGATCTGCGGGTGGGAATGACCATGCCCACAGCCCCGAAGGCAAGCGCCGAGCGGGCCAGGGCTCCCAGGTTTCTGGGATCCTGAACGCCGTCGAGACAGACGATCACGCTGCGAGGCTTTTTTTCGATCTGCATCAGAAAGTCGAGGTCGACGTAATGCAACCGCTCGCAGACGGCCACTACCCCCTGGTGCACGCCCCCGCCGGCCATGCTATCCAACTCGCGCCGCGGGGCAGAATACACACGCAACTTGCGCCTGCGGGCCGCCTGTTCTACTCGACTCCGGGTGGCGGCACGCAAGCCGACTGCGAGGTAGACGGCATCGATCTCGACCGCGGCCTCGATCGCCTCGAGTACCGGGTTGATTCCGTAGATTGTCGACTTCGGCTCCACGGGCGACAGACTACCCGATACCAGTGTGGGGTGCAAATGCCGAACAAAATGCTCAGCCGCCCGCGTCCGGCCGGCCTCCGTCCAGCCGCGAAAGCTCCAGCGAGTCCCGCAAGACCCTGAGCTCGGGGGTGTCAATATCCTTTCCGGCGCCAAGACGCCTGATCGCGTCTGCGACGCTGAGAATGGTTGACCTGTCCATGTCGGCCTTTTCCATGATCTGCTTGGCCGTCTCGCCGTCCGCGACACCGAAGAGCAAGGCGGCCGCCATGACCAGCTTGGGATCGGCTTCAACCTCCTTGAGGATCTCCTTGGCGTGGCCAAGGACGGCGAAAGCCCGATCGAGGTAATCCTGATCGGCACCAAGAGAACTTTTAATAGAGGCGACCAGACGGTCGACCAGCGCCATCCCGCCCTCGCTCTCCTGTTGAAGCTTATGGGGATCGAACCCCAGGCACTCCTTGGCATGCTCGCACCACTGGGCGCAACCGAGACTCAAGCGGGGGTTGGTTATGCTGTTGCCGCATTTCGGGCAGCGGTGCCTGGCCTCGTCCTTGAAGAACTCGACCGCCGTGCCGCACTCGGCGCAGGTCACGTCGAAGATGTCACCGGGTCGCCAGAACCGCATGTCCTGCCCCGGACAGAGTGTCTTGTTCATGGTTTCACCTCCCAGCGCCGCTTGATATGGCGCCATCTTTACGGTTGAGTCACTTTTTTTCCCCTTGCCAGGAGATCTATGCCTGTCTCTTCTGGTCGGCCGGGCAGTTGGAGTGCCGAAGCAGCAGCCCGCGCAGGGGCTGCGAGCGGCGAACCAACTGCTGCCTTAGAAGGTGGGCGATAAGCGCCGGCGGCGTTCCCGGGAATCGCGCCAGGTTCTGGACCATCAGGGTTGATTGGTAGGCGCGCCGGCACAATAGCGCCGTCGTCTTCGAGTCGAAAGTCAGGCCGATTAGCAGGTTCAGGCAGCGGCCCTCGGTCTTGAAGATCAACCCTACCCGCTCCTCGGCCTGGGCGCGCATGAACTGCTTACGCAAGATCGACCTCAGCATGCGCTTGGCGCGCTCACTGTTTTCTCGGCTAATGTTGAACTGGAAAAGCTGCTGCAATGCCAGCGGGCCCAGGATCCTGCGCAAGACGCTATCGGGCGTTTGGCCGTTGCGCAACAGCAGGCGCCTGACCTCGGCGTCGCGGGAAAAAACCGCCCGCTCCACCAGGGCAAAAAGCCCCGCCGAGTGGCCGTGATGAGCCGCTATCAGGCGGGCGTGCTGCAGGCCGCAGACCGCGTTCTCGAGCACTGCGCGGATTACCTGCGGATCAGGATCGAAACAGAGCGCAGACAGGGCCGCGCCCTCGGCGGTGCGGGCCGCAGAAGCGCGCACGTCGCGCGGCAGATCGTGAAATGTCGTCTCGAAGATCCTGCGATAGTCGCTGTCCGTGCCCTGCATGAACGTAACCCGTTGCTATCAGATCATCCCGGCGACGATCGCGCCGAGCGCCGCCGCCGGGTCGGGAGCGCGGGTTATGGGGCGTCCGATCACCAGGTAGTCGGCGCCCGCGGCGACCGCCTCGGCGGGCGTCGCCGTGCGGGCCTGGTCGTCGCGGGCCGCGTCTTTTGGGCGTACCCCGGGCGTAATCAGGAGCGGCTCGGGCCCGAAGCGTTGCCGCAAACTGCGTACCTCGCGCGGCGAGCACACCAGTCCGTCAGCGCCGGCGCCGAGCGCCAGATCCGCAAGGCGTGCTACGGCAAGGGATGAATCAACGGGCAAGCCGATCTGGCCGAGGTCCGCAGGCGCCAGGCTGGTCAAGACGGTCACCGCGATCACGGCCGGACGCGGATGGCTGTCGCTCGCCGCCTCGACCGCGGCCTCGATCATCCTGTGCCCGCCCGCCGCGTGAATCGTAAGCAGGCAAACACCGGGCACACTCGCTGCGCGTACAGCGCCTGCCACCGTGTTGGGAATGTCATGCAATTTCAAATCCAGAAACACACCCAGGCCGCGCTCGGTCACCAGGCTCACAGCCCGTGGGCCCAGGGCGGTGTAAAGCTCCAGGCCGACCTTGGCCAGGCCGACCCGCGGCCCGAGCGCGTCGAGCAGGCCTTTCAGGCTCTCCTCGTCTGGCACATCCAGTGCGACGATGATCCTTTCGGCGGCTTCAGTTGGGTGAGCGAGGGAGGCCATGCAGCGTCTCTTTCAGTGATCCATCTCTGAGCGCAGGCGTTGAAGCTTGGCCATCATCGCATCACAGACATCGTCTTCCAGTACGTCCATGGCCTGGAACTGGGCATAGTCGAAAAATGCGCGCAGGGCTTCGAGCGCCAGTACTCGCGGATCATCGGGTTGCCGGGCGCGGGCGTTGCGGTAGAGCGTGTCCATGTCGAGCTTACCCGCGCTGTCGAAGCCGACATTGCGAAAGACTTCCGCGTGGCTGGGCGCCGGGTTGCCCAGGTAGGCATCCAGGCGCTTGACGTAGTCGGGAGTCTCCGCCGCCAGGGTCTGGTGGATGGTGCGCAGCAGGCACCTGTAGACCTCCAGCACCCCGGGCAGATCGCCCATCTCGCGCTCTTCCTCGTCGCCCCGTTCGCGGACCTCGATCACGCCCACCCGCCTCAGGCGGGCCAGCGCCTTGAGCGTCTCTATCTCGCCAAGGCGGCTTTTTTCGATTATTTGGGCGACGCTGCTCCTGCCGTCGACCTGCATAAGCAGCACGCGCTCGACGTCTTCCAGATCGGCTTCCACACTGACCGGACGCCTGACCAACACGCTTTCCCGTGCGGGCAAGAGTTCTTCGAGCCGGGTAAACTCCTCGACCCGGCGAACCCCTTCCATGATCACCTCGCGGGTGGACATCTCCAGGCGCACTTTTCCGCGCAGCTTGACCTTGCCGTCAACGAAGATGAACTCGCCCTTCTCGAAATGAAAAGTACTGTAGACGATCTCGAGCACCTGCTCCTTGATACCCTCGTAGAGCTGGCGCGGGGTAATGAAACCGCGCTCGGTCAGGACTGCCCCGAGTCTCTTTTGGGGTGTGACCAGGTCGTGAACCTCGGAAAGCTGATCGAGCTTGAGATGACCGCGGCGCCAGAGAACCTCGCCCAGCCGGTCGTCCTCGACGTTCGAGGTGGCATAGACGATCTGCCCCGAGGAGAAGTAGATCACCTTGCACGCGTGCGGGACATGCAGCGTCAACGAACCACTGCGGCGCATGGAGGCGATCAGGGCGACGATTTCTCCCACGCTGAACAGGCGTATGTCTCCGTACAAGACGGGCCGCGAGCGCTGGCCGGGTTGGGCGCTTGCGCAAATCAGCAGATCCTTGTGGAGATCGAGCAGGCGCATGCCATCCGGGGAACGCCCCTGCAGGGCGCCCAGCATCTTGGCCGGAATGACCAGGTCTCCCTGCGACGTGGTCTTCAATTCACTCGCCATGCTCGATCTCCTTGCCCAGTTCCGCAAGACGGACCATGAGCGCATCCTCAAGCTTCTTGTTGGGATGCTTGCCGACCACCCGGCCGCGCTCGAACAGCAATCCCGTCCCGCGCGGCCCGAAGGCCAGTCCCAGATCGGCGGCGCGCGCCTCGCCGGGCCCGTTGACCTCGCATCCCATGATCGCCACCGTCAGGTCAAGATCCATCTGTTCGATCAATTCGGAGACCCTCTCGGCCAGGGTCGCGACATCGGCGCCGGTGCGTCCGCAGGTGGGGCAGGACACCACTACCCCGCCCCGGCGCAGCCCGAGCGCCCGCAACAAGTGTCGCGCAGCGCGCACTTCCACCACGGGTTCCGCGCTGAGCGAGATGCGCACGGTATCGCCGATACCCTCGGCCAACAACAGCGAAAGCGCGGCCGCCGAACGCACTGCACCGCTAAGCGGCGGGCCGGCCTCGGTCACCCCCAGGTGCAGCGGAAAATCCTTACGTTCGGTAAAGCGGCGATTGGCCTCGACCGTGGTATGCAGGTCGAAGGCCTTGAGAGAGACCTTTATGTCTTCGAATCCCATCTCACTCACGACTGTGGCCGATTCGATCGCTGCGGCAACCATGTTGTCGACCGTCTGGTCGGCAGGCTGTCCGCCGCTCTTGGGCAGCGAACCCGCATTTACACCGACACGAATCGGAATACCGGCCGCGCCCGCCGCTTCGACCACGGCCGCCAGTGCATCCCGGCCGCCGAGGTTGCCGGGGTTGATTCGCAAGGCGTCTGCTCCCCGCCGTGCCGCCATGACCGCCAGGCGGTAATCGAAATGGATGTCGGCCACAACCGGCAAGCCGCTTCGCTCTTTTATCTCGGCGATCGTCTCACAGGCCCGCTCGTCCGGGACGGCGATGCGGGCGATGTCGCAGCCGGCAAGCCTGGCGGCGGTAAGTTGAGCGACGATCGTATCCAGGTCGGCAGGATCGGCCTTGGCCATGGTCTGGATTGAAACCGGTGCTCCGCCGCCCACGGCAACCGTGCCTATGTGAATCTGTCTTGTCTGTCGGCGCACGCCCAACATCATAGCCGTCGGTCCGCGCCCCGGTCAATATGACATTGATCGGATTCCGGGTGTGTGGTTGAATGTTTGCGTCGGGACAATCCCGCCAAGGGAGAGCGGTAATGGCCAAGAAACTATTCGCGGCGCTGGCGGTTACTGCGTTTTTTGCCGTCGCCTGCGGCGGCGGGCCGCAAGTGGTGTCGACCTACCCGGCCGCGGGGGCCGAAGGAATCCCGTTGGACGCCTCGATCGAGGTGGTCTTCGACCGGGCAATCAAGCTTTCGTCGGACATTCCCCCGCTGACGCTTAGCCTCGACGGCCGGCCGGTCGAGGGCGTCGTCTCCGTCGGGAAGGGCGGCGGTCAGTTGATCTTCACTCCTCGCTTCTTGCTGATCGCCGGGCGGAGCTACAGTGCCCGCCTTTCAGGAAACCTTCGTGATTACAACGGCCGCTCTTTCAACGGCAGCCAACGCTGGGGCTTTACCGCCGTCGAGGGCTGCCAGATGAGCAACTCCTCTCGGGCCAGAATGCAAAGCGGTCCGGACGGCAAGGGCGGCTTCATCATTCCCGGCGGCCGGCGGGTAAGTCCCATGGGAGCGCAGCTCGATCTGGGTTCGCTGCCCACCAACCAGATTCTCTCACCTGACGGTACCCGCCTGGTGGTCACCAACAACGGTTACGGCCACGGACCGAACAAGGAACAAAGCCTGATGGTGATCGATCCGGCGCTGCCCAAATTGTTGCAGACCGTCAGCCGCCCCAGGCCGCAGGCGCTCTTTTACGGCCTGGCCTACAGCTCGGACGGTTCACGGTTTTACGCCGCGGGCGGCGAGGCAAATGTCGTCGAGGTCTTCGACGTAGCCGCCGATGGAACGCTTACGAAAAACACCCAGTTCGACGTCGATGGCTTTCCGGCCGGCCTGCTGCTCGACGAAGCCCGCGGACTGGTCTACGTCACCGCCCAGAGCTCCGGGCAGGTGGAGGCGCACGATGCAACCACGGGCGATCGCTTGTGGAAAAGCCAGGTCGGTATCCTGCCCTACGACCTCGAGCTCGGTCCGGGAGGCGAACGGCTCTACGTATCGCTCTGGGGCCGCTCGCAACTGTTCGACCCGGGACAGGTGGCGGTGCTCGATCCCGGCAACGGCAAGGTGCTTTCCAAGATCGACGTCGGCAAGAATCCTGAAGACCTGCTGCTGGCCCCCGATGGACGCTTATTCGTGGTCTGCTCGGACGGCGACAGCGTGGACGTGATCGATACCGACAGCGACCAGGCAAGCGCCTCGTGGTCGCTGCTGCAGCGCCCGGGAGATCCGGTCGGCCTCAGCCCGGTGGCGCTGGCGCTCGACCTGCCCCGCTCGCGGCTCTACGTGGCCTGCGCCTTGAAGAACTCGGTTATGGTGCTCTCGCTCAGCGACGGCTCTATCCTGGGTGACATTCCAACAGCCTGGTATCCGACGGCGGTGACCCTCAGTCGAGACGGACGTTCTTTGTATGTCGTCAACGGCAAGGGCATCGGTTCCGGCCCGCACCTCGAACCGGTCAACAACGAGACACTGATGTACGGGACGCTCTCGGTGCTGCCGGTGCCGACCGACGATCAACTGGAATCTCTTTCCGACACGGTCCGGGGCAACAACGACTGGTCACTGGGGTTCTACCCGGATCGCTGCCTGGGCAAGGCGTTTCCCGTGCCGCGGGCACTGGGCGAGCCTTCGCCCATCAAGCACGTGATCTTCATCCTGCGCGAGAACAAGACCTATGATGAAGATCTGGGCGATCTCGAGGGCAGCGACGGAGATCCATCGCTTGTCATGTTCGGCGAGGAGATCACGCCCAACCTGCATGCCTTGGCCCGCGAGTTTTGCAACCTGAACAACTTCTACACCGAGATCGAGGTCAGCGTGCAGGGTCACTACTGGGTGGTCGCATCCACGCTGAACGACTACGCCGAAAAGGCCTGGCAGGCAAACTATCGCGACGACGGCCGCCTGCCGGCACTGGGGCTCAAGCAGCCCGACTATCCGGCGGGGCTCTTCATCTGGCACCGCCTGGACGAGGCCGGGATCGACTTTCGCAACTACGGCGAGCCCTACGGCCTGGCCGCCGAGTACGATCGCTTCAGCGAGCACATCAACATGGACTACATGCTCGACCTGGGGACAAACCTGTACTCCACCCCGGACGCCCAGCGGGCGGAGTGGTTTTTGCAGGAAGTCGAAGACGACATCTTCCCGCCTTTCGTCTACCTCGCGTTGCTAAACGATCACACTTACGGCCGTAAGCCCGATCTTCCCACACCCGAGTGGATGATAGCCGAGAACGACTATGCCACAGGCCTGGTGGTCGATCGCATCAGCCACAGCAAGTACTGGCCGGAGACATTGATCATCATCACCGAGGACGACCCCCAGAGCGGGTTAGATCACGTTGACATGCACCGTTCGATAGCCATCATGATCTCGCCCTACACCAAGCGGGGCTACAACTGCCCGGTGCACCATGGCTTCTCCAGCCTGATTCGAACCTACGGCCTGATCCTGGGCATGCCGCCTTTGAACCTGCTGGACGAAACGGCCGCCCCGGTCTACGACTGCTTCACGCCCGAGCCCGATCTGACGCCTTACGACGCGCGCGAGATGCGCTTATCCTACCAGGAATCATCCCTGGACGATCCCGGCGCGCTCGAGTCGTTGAAGATGGATTTCTCGGCGCCCGACAGGGCCAAGGGCCTGGGCAAAGTGCTGTGGATGGCGACCCACCCGGGTGAGCCGGTTCCCGAAGCGCTGCTGCACCAGGACGACGACGATGATGATTACGAAGCCAAGCGACTTCTGCCTGTGCCCGTCTGGAGAAAGACCCCCTGGGAGGAAAACAAATGAGAGCTGCAAGTCTTGGTTTGCTGCTGCCCGCGCTGATCTGCCTGGCGCCTTCAGGCTGTCGCAATGCCGACAGGGCTGAGGTAGTCTTCGAAAATAGGCTCCCCGATCCAGGCAAGGTACGTGCCCTTATCGAGAAAGACGCGCGGGAACTTAGCGGCTACACTCCGGCCGGAGCCGAACAGGAACTGGTCGCGGCCTACACAGCCTTCAACCGCATGTTGGTCGAAAAGCCGACCGACCCGCGCACCATCGAAAGCAACATCAAGACGTTGCAGGGAAAAGCCGGGCAGGCGCTGACCGAGAGCGGAAAACAGAAGATACGCAAGCTTTGCCTGTGGCTACTGCAACGTTTTTTAAACGATCTCGACGAGCTGATCGCCGCCAGCGCCAAGACGAGCGGCTCGGCCCAGGCACTTGTCAACGGACATCCGCCGTCAGGCGAACTTAGCCGGGCCTTCGACAAGTTCGCCGACAGCGGAGGAGATTTCTTGCGCCATGCCGTATCGGCCGGCTTGATCGTCGCTCCTGGCAAAGGCGGCCTCAGTCTCGGGAAAGGTGCCAGGTTCTTCGTGCGCCTGGCATTCATTGTTCACTTCGCCCAGGTGTTCCCGGATCAGTCCCGGCCCCTCGAATGGCTGCTCGACGACTTCGAACGCAAGTGGTACTACATCTGGGTTGTCGAGCACTCGCAGACGGCCTCCATGCTGCGCAAGCTCGACGCCATCGAGCAACTCAGGCGCCTGGATCCCGGTTACGCCGATCTGACCGCGCGCGGGATCGTCCACTTCCGGCACGCCAAGTACCGCACGGCCTTGATAGACTTCGAGCAGGCGCTCAAGAAGAGCCCCGGCGACTCCCGCTTGAAATCGTTCATCGCCCAATCCAGGCAAAAGGCAAAAAACAGCCCGGAAAAGAAGAAATCACAGGCCCACTAACACATGCCACTGCCACCCTTGACAGATCCCGAAAGCCGCGCCGAGCGCGCCGCGGGTCTCATGCGAGCCTTGCCGGCCGTGTTCTTTCTGAGCACCAGCCTGCTGGGCTTCAACGCGGCCCAGACGGCCAGCACCCTGTTGTTACCTGTTTCGCGCAAGAAGTTTCGCGCCTTCAACCGTTGGGCGGCAGACAGTTTCTGGAGCTGGTGCGTGCGCCTGTCGGAGATCACGCACGGGATCGGAATACAGCTGACCGGGGACGACGTTCCGCCCGGTGAGAATGCCATCGTTGTCGCCAACCACCAGCAAATGACGGACATCACCTTCCTGCTGTTTTTCGCCCGGGACAAGGGTAGCCTGGGCGACATGAAGTGGATGCTCAAGGACATCATCAAGTACGTGCCCGGCGTGGGCTGGGGCCTGTACTTTTTAGACAGCTTCTTCGTCAAACGCGACTGGGCCAAGGATCGCGCCTCGATCGAAGACACCTTCGCACGTATCATAAAAGATAATATCCCGGTCTGGATGGTGACCTTCGCCGAGGGAACCCGGATTACCCCCGCCAAGCTCGAAAAGAGCCAGGACTACGCGCGCAAGAAGGGACTCACCCCGACCAGGCACGTCATGCTTCCGCGCACCAAGGGTTTCACAGCCTCGCTGCAGGGGCTCAGGAAACAACTGGACGCCGTATACGACATCACCATCGGCTACGAATCGGGTGTGCCCACGCTGTGGCAGTACATCAGGGGTTTCGTAAAAACCGCGCACCTGCACGTCAGGCGTTTTCCGATCGCCGATCTGCCGGCATCCGACGCCGAAATCTCCACCTGGCTCGTCGAACGCTACTGCGAGAAGGACCGCCTGCTCGATCACTTCTACGTCCATGGCGCTTTCCCCGCCGGCAAGGAATAGACATCTCCATGCGCTTGCGCGTCACACTAATCTTGCTCTCGTCGATATTGACACTCTGCAGCGGAAGCGGCCGGGCCCGCAATCGAGAAGTGAAGCTCGACTCGGTGGTCGGCCACATCGATCTTGGGACGCTCGGGCCGCTGCTCGAGAAGGGCGAGTTGAGCCTGGTAGAATCCTACCGCAGCGGACGCCTGCGCCAGGTAACCGTCATGGGCCTGATCAAGGCTTCGCCCGACAAGGTTTGGGACGTGCTGACCGACTACAACCACTACACCCAGTTCTTCCCCAACCTGGCAAACCTCGAGATCGTTCGCCGGAGCGGTAACGATGCCGTGCTGGCCTACGAACTGGAAGTACCGGGATCGAACATCGAGTACACCCTGGTGCACCATCACGTCCCTCGAAGGCGAATAGACATCCGATTGGCGGACGACGAGGGAGACATTCAGACGGGCGCCTGGCGCTGGGAACTAATACCCAGCGCCGCCGGCAAGCGCACGATCGTGGTCTACACGCTCTACACCGATGTACGCGAATCGAGTTGGATTATCCGCCAGGTGCTCAAGAGTTCGCCCTCGCTGGAGCACGGACTCAACGTGGCCACCGGGCTGGTGACCGTCAGGGCCGTCAAGAAGCGTGCGGAAAGTACAGCGGTAAAATAACGACCGCTCAACCAAAGAGCGCCGCGATTTTCTCTCCGTAGCGCTTGTTGACCTCGCGCCGCTTGAGCTTGAGGGTGGGAGTCAGGATGCCGTTCTCGGTGGTGAACGACTCGGACACCACCAGAACCTTGCGGGGAACCTCGTACCTGGCGAACTCCGAGCAGTACTTTCGTACCTCTTCCTCTATCAGCGCCACGATCTCCTTCTTGGTCACCAGCGCCTCGCGCTCGGCCGACAGGCCCTGCTTCGTGGCCCAGGCCTCGAGCACCTCGAAGTCGGGAACCACCAGGGCCACGTTGAAGGCGCGGTTGGCGCCCTCCAGCATGCAGTGCTCGATAAAGGACGACAACTTGATGGCCTCCTCGAGTTCGGAGGGGAAAATGTACTTGCCGTTCTCCAGCTTGTACTGTTCCTTGATCCGGCCGGTGATGAACATGAAGCCGTCCTCGTCCACCCAGCCCCGGTCGCCCGTGCGCAGGCCGCCGTCCTGCCTGAGCACCTTGGCGGTTTCTTCGGGCAGGTTGTGATAACCGACCATGACGTTAGGACCATAGGCGATTATCTCTCCGTCCTTGGAATCGGGCCCGGTCAGGCTGCGATCGATCTCGACCCACGAGCCCAGGATGGGCCGGCCCACGCTTCCGAACTTGTTGGCCTCGGGCAGGTTGAGTGTGTGAGCCGGCGACAGCTCGGTCATGCCCCAAGCCTCATAGGCCGGCACCCCCACGTCGTGAAAAAACTCGGCGATCTTGCGATTGAGCGCGGCTGAGGAGCTCATGGCCAGCTTGAGACGGCCACCGAAGCGCTGGCGGATCTTGGAAAACACCAACCGATCGGCGATAGCCAGCTTGAGCCCGTTCAGCAACCCCCCGCGCCCTTCGCGCTTGGCTATTGCCGCCGCCTTGCCCATTTCGAACAAAAACTTGGACAATCCGCCGCGCTCGGCCATCTTCTTGTGCAGCCCCTCGTAGATCTTGTTGAATATCCGCGGAACGGCCACCAGGATGGTGGGCCGAACGATGCCTATATCATCAATGATGGTTTTCGGCGACTCGGCGAAGCCCGTCGACGCCCCGGCGTGTACCAGCAGGTGCAACTCGGCGATCTGGCCGAACGAGTGGGCCCATGGCAAAAAAGACAGCGTACGGTCGCCGGGGCCGATGTTGCCCGGCCGGGCATCGAAGATGGCCAGCACGTTGGACGAAAGATTGCGGTGCGAAAGCAGTACGCCCTTTGGATTGCCGGTCGTGCCGGAGGTGTAGATCAGTCCGGCGATGTCCTCGCCGTCGGGATGTGTCGACTCGACCGGCTGTTCGGCGCCGCGCCGTTCCAAGTCAGCCATGCTGTCATGGCCGTCGCCGTCGAGCAGCACGATGTACTCGAGCGAATCGATCTCATCGACGAATGGCGCCACCTTGGCCGCGATCTCTGGCGTAGCGACGAACAGCAGCTTGCAGCCCGAGTCGGAGATGATGTATTTCCAGATGCGCGTCAACTCGGCCTCGTACATGGGCACGAAGCGCGCGCCGCGCCCATAGGAGGCGTAGGCGGCAACCGCCCATTCCACGCGGTTGTTCGAGATGATCGCCACCCCGTCTCCCGGGCCGACTCCCAACCCGGCCAGCCCCCCGCGCAGTTTGTCGACCCGCTCGGCAACCTGGCGATATGTCACCCAGCGATACTCACCGCTGCCAACATCCTTGGTGCCGAACAACTCCAAATCGGCGAATTTCTTAGTCGCCTCTTCGAATACCTCTACAAGATTGTATGGTCCCGGGACCTCCCCGACGTTCACGGGTTTCATTTTTCTACCCCTTCGCGCGATGGAATGTATTCGCCCTTATATACTCTTTCACCAACCGCTTGCAACACTGTGCTATAATCTCCCGAATCGGGAGAACTATCATGAATCTTGTGACTGTTCGTCTTGCGATATTCGTCATCGTGGTCTCATTCATCTGCCTGACCCCGCTTTCCGGGGCGGCCACCAACATCACCGCTTCGCAGCCCGAAGTCGACGCCTTTCTCGGCGGCCACGGCGGCAAGCTGGTCTATGTGGACCATAACGACGGCGACAAGGTCTACTGGATCGATTTCTCCGACATGTCGGCCCACAAGCTGTCCGACGACGGCGGCTGCAGCGATCCGCTGATTTCGCCCGACGGTACCCGGGTGGTCTACGGAATCTACAACATCATCTCCAAGTGGCCCGGAGAGAGCGCCGACAACGAGGGTGACGCTTACGTCCGCGCCCTTTCGGGAGGGACGCGGACGCACGTGGCCGGAGCCGCGCTGACCGGCAAGCAATCATTCGCGCCTCACTGGTGGGTCGATCCCGCGAGCGGCGACGAGTACATCGTCTCGATGGACTACTACGAAAAGGACACCCAAGGCGCTAGCGGGCGAGCGACCTGGAAACAAAAGCTCGACAACAACCAGCCATCCGGCAACCCGGTCAAGATCCTGGAGCATGCCTTCGACGGCGGGCTATCGAGGGACGGCACGCGCATAGGCGAGGCCTATCATTACCTGTACATGGCCCACACAATGGATCTCGGCGGCGGCGACGGTGCGACCATCAGCGGACGCATGGACGGGGGCAACCAGTGCTGCAACGCATCCATGTCGCCCGATAACAACTACTACATCATGCACCTGAGAATCGACCACACCGGCTGTAACATCCGCGACGAGAGTGACAACCCGATCCAGACCATCTGGAAACCGGACGGGGCCGACGAAATGCAGAACCCGGAGTTCTCCAGCGATCCCGGCTTCAGCACCTTCACCGCCCTTTTCGGCACCAGTTACTACATGTACATCGCCGACACCCAGACAGGTGACAACTTGAAGATCGCCGAGGGGAATTTCGCCGTGCCGCACCTGTGGGTCGCAAGCGGTGCGCCCAGCCTGACGCTCGGAGCCATATCGATCTCTTTCCAGGCGGTAGCGGGCGGCGCAAACCCGGTGCCCGAAGACGTATCCATCGGCAACTCCGGGCAGGGCTTATTGGCCGACGTCGCATCCAGCGAAAACGCCGGCTGGCTGCAGGTTGCGCGCACTGGCTCGGGCAACAACCAGGTGCTGCAAAACTCGATCGACATTTCGGGGCTGGCCGCGGGCAGCTACTCGACGACGGTGCAGGTGGCCTGTTCCAACGCAACCAACTCGCCGCAGGAATATACAGTCAACCTCGAGATAGCGACGGCCGGCGACGACCAGGATCCGACCATCACGATCGATACACCCACAGACGGCCAGACGGTCTCCGGCTCGATCCCCATAGCCGGCACGGCCACAGACAACGTCGCGGTCGAGAAAGTAGAAGTCAAGCTGGACGACGGTGCCTTCGAGGACGCCGCTGGCACCAGTTCGTGGTCGTACACCCTGGTGACCACGGCGCTCGGCGACGGCCCGCACACTGTTACTGCACGGGCCAGCGACACCTCCGCCAATAGTGCCAGTGACATCGTTTCGATCCAGGTCGACAACCAGGCCGGCCAACCGTCGATCGAGATAATCTCGCCCAACGGAGGCGAGGTCTGGGAGACGGGCAGCACCCAGCACATCCGCTGGTCTTGCGTGGCCCTGGATGACGTCACCTTGCGCTACTCGACCGACAACGGGGCGAGCTTCAAAACGATCGAGGTCACGCTGGACAAGAGCAAGCCCGGGTGGCTTGACTATCCCTGGCTGGTGCCCGACGAACCGTCGCAGGAATGTCTGGTGTTCATCTCGGGCTACTTCGACGAAGCCCCCACCCAATCGGCGGCCCCCTTCGAAATCAAGTCGGCAACCGACGCCGGAAGCGACGGCGGCACCAACGACTTGATCATCTCAGGCGGCTGCGCCTGCGACCAGACGCCCGGCGCCGCCGGCGGTTTGCCCCTGTTTTTTTTCTTGCTTCTGCTGGTTAGCCGTAGGCACATCGCCTACAGTCGTAAACGCGGTTGATGAAGTTCGATCTCTCCCAATACCTTACAGTATAATATATTTGACATTACACTGTATTGTGTATAATCTATTTATCATTATGAAATCAAGAGCCATATCCGCCCTGCCCTTGCCCGTCCGTCGTCAACTCAAGCTACTCGGTGCCAACATTGCCGTGGCAAGAAAACGCCGCCGGATTTCCACTTCTATTATGGCCGAGCGGGTGCTTGCGAGCCGAGCTACGTTGGCCAAGGTGGAGGCCGGCGACCCCTCCGTTTCGATGGGAATCTACGCTACCGTCTTGTTCGTCCTCGGGCTGCACGAAAACCTGAATTGCTTGGCCGATCCCGGAAAAGACCTGGTCGGACTCGATCTTGAGGAAGAGCGGCTGCCCAAGCGAATCAAGCGGCGTTCGAGTCTAAAGGTGCGGCCACCCGATGGAACGTGAGTATTTAGTCTATATAGACCTCGAAGGAGAACCCGTTCTCGCGGGCAGGTTGTTTTCGCGCGTTCGCAAAGGGCGCGAGAGCGCGTCCTTCGAGTATGACAACACATGGCGCAATGACCCGCGGGCATTCGGCCTCGATCCCGTTCAACTCCCACTGGGAGCGGGTACCTTTCATGCCCCCGCCCAAACCGCTCTTTTCAATGGTTTTACAGATGGGGCGCCCGACCGCTGGGGACGTACACTCTTGCGCAGGCTGGCGCGCCGGCACGGAGTCCCCGCGCGCACTCTTTTTGAAATCGACTTTCTGATCCTGGTGGACGATGAGACCAGACAGGGCGCGTACCGTTATCGAGAAGCCTCGGGCAAGGAATTTCTTGCTCCCCATGGTCTGCAACGAATACCACCACTGGTCGATCTTCCGCGTTTGCTCGGCGCCACACGGCGGGTCCTCGACAACGACGAAACTGACGATGATCTCAGCCTGCTGCTTGCACCCGGTTCATCTCTGGGCGGTGCGCGTCCCAAGGCATCTGTGAAGGACACGGATGGTTCGTTGCTGATCGCCAAGTTTCCCCGCCGCGACGACGAACTCCCGATGTGCGAGTGGGAGTTCGTGGCAATACAATTGGCATACCGTGCGGGCATCAGCGTTGGGCAGAGCCGCCTGGTGTCGGCGGGAAATGCGCGAGTCTTTATTAACAAGCGTTTCGATCGCAATGGCGCCCGGCGTATCCCCTTTCTGTCTGCCTTGACCATGCTCGGGGCAAGAGACAACCAACAGCACAGCTACCTTGAGATCGCGGATGCAATCCGCCAGAACGGCAGTCATGTGCGGGCCGATCTTGGGCAACTCTGGCGGCGAATCGTTTTCAATATCATGGTGGCCAACAGCGATGATCACCTCAGAAACCATGGCTTCTTGTGGGACGGTGAGGGCTGGACTCTCTCACCTGCGTACGATCTCAACCCGACACCGCTGGATATTAAGCCCCGGGTGCTGGCGCTGGCAATAAACGAGGACGACCCGACCGGAAGCATCGAACTTGCCCTGTCGGTGGCGGAGTATTTCGACCTGAGAAAGCAACAGGCGATCGAGATAGTCGAGCAAATCAGTAAGGCCGTTGCTTCATGGGCCGATCTGGCAAAATCAACAGGAATGTCCGCAGCCCAAATCGACCGTGCCCGCAGCGCGTTCGAGCTTTCTGGCTAATAATCAGTTCCCGGGCTCCAGCTTGACGCGCTGATCGTAGTAGGCCGTGCCCTGTCCCATGTCGGTGGCTTTTGGAGATACCAGGGCGTTGGGCGCCCGGTCCAGGCGCAGCCAGCCCCCTATCGCAACCACACAGATGTCGCGGCGCAAGGTTCGATCGAAGCTAAGGCGCACGGGCAGGCTTCCGAGCGGGCTGGTGACATTCGCAAGCTGCCCGTCTTGCAATGCCTTCGCGCCGGGGGCTTCGGGGTTCACCCGGCAAACTAGCGGCTGTTTCTGATCTTTGGGGCTTATCTGCGAGTGCTCGTAGCCGCGCCGTTTGGGAGTCAGGAAATATAGCGGGAACTCGTCGTTCGCCTGTGGCGCGGTCGGCGGCTCTTCTATCAGGCGCATCTTGCCGGACGGTGTTGCCATACGCTCGGCGCAGGGCACCTCCGGCTGTGCCGGGTTGCGGGCGAAGGGCGCCTTGGCATCCGGAAACCAGCCGGCTGTCATTTGATCGAGAGCCGCGCGTGGATCTTCGAGCAGCGGATCTACGCGTCCAAGCCTGCGGGCCAGTTCGGCTACTATCCAGACGTCGTCACGCGCGCCGGCAGGCGGCGTTAGCGCCCGGCGGGCCCGGGCCAGGTAATGATGGGCAAAGGAACCAACCGCGTCGTACTCGTCCTCGAGCATCAGGCTGACCGGCAGGAAGAGATCGGCACAATCGGCCGTGTCGGTCAGGAAGGCGTCGGCCAGCACCACGAAGTCGATCTTGGAAAGTTCCCTGGCCACCGCGCGCGAGTCTGCGAACTGGGCTACGGGGTTCGCCCCATTGATGTAGGCGAAGCTGATTCGCGGATCACGTAGCGTTGCCAGGTCGCGGGCGAATGTCGGCGCGGCAACCGTGCGCCCCGTATGGGGCGAAAGGTGTGAGGCATCCAGGCCGCGCCTGCGCCAGGGGTTGTAACTCACGCCTCCTCCGGCGATCCCGACGTTGCCGCTCAACATGCCCAGCGCGTCTATGCAACGCACGCTCGCCCCGCCATGGCCGCGCCGTTGAAGCCCCCAGCCGACCAGGGTGGCCAGTGGTCGGCGCCGTGTGTAAAGCTCGGCCAGGTAATCGATATCGGCAAGCTTGACGCCTGCAAGATCCCGCAACCGCCCGACCGTCATATCCCCGGCCGCAATCATTTTCTCGAAGGTTGCGAAATTCTCGCAATGCGCTGCGGCTTGCGAATCGAGCCGTCCGCTCTCGTGCAGCCTGCGCAGTACGGCCAGCGCCAGGAAGCCGTCAGCGCCCGGAGCTACATTGATGTATCGATCTGCAAAGGCCGCCGTCTCCGTGCGCACTACGTCGATCAGTATGATTTCCGTCTCACGCGCGCGCGCCTCGCGCAGGAAAGGCACCAGGTGGATGCCGGTCACCGCCGGGTTCTTGCCCCAAAGCACGATTGCCGCCGAGTTTTTAAGATCGCTAAAGTCGTGTCCCACCAATCCGCCGAAATCGAGCATCTGGGCGGCTACGCCGGTCTCGTCACAGACGCCGCCGGCAAGCGTCGTCACCGGGCCCAGCGAGCGGAAGAAGTGTCCCACCAGTTCCTTCATGATTCCCAGCGAGCCGCCGCTGGCAACGTGCAACAGCGCCTGTGCGCCATGCTCGCTGATGGCGGCGGACAGCTTCCCGGCGGCGAGATCCAGCGCCTCGGGCCAGTTTGTCTCCCGCCAGCGGCCCGAGCGCCGCACCAGCGGTGTGGTGATACGCTCGGGATCACAAAGACGATCGAGCTGGCGCCTGATGCGCCGGCAGACGAAACCTCGGGTTACGGGATGGGCCGGGTTTCCCCGGATGCGCGCTCGCTCGCCGTCCAACTCGACCAGCAGCGCGCAGGCGTCGGGGCAATCGTAGCTGCAGGCTGTCTCGACGATCTTCATGGCTCGTCCATTTCAGCGTTTCTCGATCAATCGATCTATGCGCTTTACGTCGAAGCCGATTACAATTGTGCCGCCGATGTCCAGTACAGGCACGCCGCCCCCGGAAAGACCGGCCTGCCTCAGCTTGCGGGCCAGTTCACCTGCCGCCAGGCGATCATTTTCGATATCGCGCTCGGTAAAGGCAACACCTTTATGCCGCAGGTGCCGGGCCGCCTTCTTGCAGAAGCCGCACCAGGGTGTCGAATAAAGGATTACCCGGGCCGACGTAGCCTCGGCCGTGTACGGCAGGCCCAGCAAGCGGCGGGTCGCCCGGGCCAGCCTACCGACCGCCAGCCGTCCGAGTCGCCCGGGATCCGTCGCCTCGCCAGGCGTCCGGGCCTCGCGACTCAGCCGATCGAGATCCACAAGCGAATAGTTCAAAGGCTTCTTCCCGTCATCCCGCCGCAGATCGACCACCATGACCCGCTCGGCGCGCAGGCGGGCCGACCTGGACCGGGCGGTGTCGGTGACGACCACCCGTGCGCGAAATGCTTCGGGAACGTCCTCGGGCCGCGCGGCCATGCGGATGCGCCCGTTGCCGTCCACCCAACTGTAGACAACCTTTCCTGCTCGTGCCGGCGCGCTGGTCCTCTCGGCGGCAGGAGCCTGCGCCAGACACGAGGCGGCGAGCAGGATCGAGATCATGACTGCCCTGACTCTCATGCAGCTGTCTCCGGCCCGAAAAAGTCGATAATCGCCTGACTGACCCCCGCCCGCTCGGAGTTCGGGACGCTTGCCGCTTGGGCTTGCCCAGCCAGTAATACACTCAGCGTTGTCAGGATATTGTTGACCGGGCTGAGATCGAGCACACAGTCGCCGTCGATATGTTCGGCCGCGACGAAGTTGTAAGGACAAACGCTTAGTTCACCCGTCCCGGGCACCAACATGGCCAGCCCGTGGCTGCGGCAGATGATCGGCCGCGCGGCATAGGCCAGGCAGCGCCCTTCTTCCAGCAACGGGCAGGCCAACTCGGAATCGCAACAGGCTGACCTGGCCCGGGCGATCACGCGCTCGCGTGCGGCGGCATCCATCCGGGCTATCTCCCGGAGTAAGAAGCGTACCTCGAAGACATATAGTGTCAGATCCTTCCGGCAGCAGTCGTCGCAACCGGGTCCACAGCGCATGTGTCCGCGGTATTTCCCGAGTGCCACGGAAAACATGGCGTCGATCTTTTCACGGAGCAGGCGATATTGCGTAAACGCCTGTTCCATGTCCGCTTCAGTTTCCACCGTGGCTCTTTGCTGGCGTCGCGTCGATGGGCAACCATCGATCGTGCGACGAATCGAACTCAAGCGCCAACTCGAATTTCTCGGGGCACTTTTTGCCCGAAAGCCTGGCCGCGATCTTCCAGCGCCCCGCCTGATCTTCGGCCTTGTCAGGCAGGAGTCTGAAACGCGCACTGATCCAGCTGGGTTGGCAATGCGGTATACGCGCGGAAATCTCTCCGGCGAAGCTCAGCAACTCGCGGCGCACCGGCAAGCTGTCAACGCGCGGCAGGTCGTAGGCAACGATCTTGCCGTCGTCGAACGCCTCTGAGAACGTAAGCCTGACGGGGTGGCCCCGGCCGCCGTCTTTGCCGGGCGAGTATACAAACGTCACCCGCAGTTTCCCGGATCCGTCGGCTGAGTCGATCTCCGCGCGATCCGGGGGAAAGCGCTCGATGAAACGGCGCACGTCTTCGTCCGCCTCGGCCCTCAGCACCAATCGCCTGACTCCCTTGGCCAAAGCGCTGAATTCGGCGCTCGGCGCGCCCGCGGGCGCCTGCCGCTCGGGGTCCAGGTCGAGATCGGCCTGCACCAGGTATGGAACGCGATAACGCGACCAGCCGGAGGGAGGCGCCAGCACCAGGCGCGATTTGACCTTGCCATCCACAACGCACTCGGCCGGTCGCACTTCGACCAGGCGCCAGCGCGAAAATGCCGCCAGGCCGCGCCAGTGCCGCAGCCTCTCCTTGACCTTGGCCGCGTCCAATTCGTGGCGCCGGCACTCGGGCTTCTCGGCCGGCATTCCCTTAGACGCAAACATGAAAAAAGTTAGGACACCCGCGAGTGTCACGGCCCGGCATCGCTGGTGGATGAACGTCATTGCCTGTCAGTCTCCCGCAACCTTGGGCACGCGGCCTTTCTTCATCCAGCGGATCAACACAAAGAGAAGCGGAAACGCGATCACGGCGATCACCGGCACCCAGAAGTTGTAGGCCTGCCGCGAGCGGATCTGATCGCGCACCCTGAGCGCGTCGCTATCATGAGGGTCGGCCGCCAGGGCCTCGTCGATCAATTTCTCGGCCTGGTCAAGCTTGCGGATTGCATAGTACGATTCGGCAAGACTTATAATGATCGGCATGTCGCCGGGATGTTTCCGGTGCAGATTCTGCAACACCTCGATGGCCTGCTCGACCTTCTTTGCAAAGCTCAAGGCGCGGGCAAGATTGACCGCTGCGTCCCGGCTATCCGGCACCAGTTCGAGGGCATGTTTGAAAGCGGCCTGCGCCCGGGGATAATCGGCAACCTGGTCGTGCATGTAGGCCCGGCCCAGCGTCAGCCAGGCCCGCGCGGATCGAGGTTCGATCTCGGCGATCAACTTGGCCGGCCCGATGGCCTTGCGCGCGTCACCGAGCCCGATCAGCGAATCGGCCCGTCCCAGGTTGGCCATGACATGGTTGGGGTCTTTCTTGAGAACCTCGCTGAACTCAATCAGGGCCTGCTGGAACATCTCGCGCGCCAGATAGGCCCGGCCGAGGGCTATCCTGGTGACCGTGTCTTCGGCCCCCTTGGCCCGGGCCTCACCCAACACGCGAATGGCCTCGGCCAGCTCGCCTCGATCGAGATGTTTCAAGCCCTCGGCGCGAAGCGCGTCGATCTCGGTATTCTTTTCCTCGGCCGCCTTCACGGCCGCAGCGGATTCCGCCGCCGGTTGGGGTACGAGCAGCAGGAAGCCTGTCAACAAATACGTCATCATGGCGACACCCTCCCTGGCGCATCATTCAAAGGGGCCAAGCCGCAGTCGCAGGGGAACTTCGAGATCATATCGTTCCATCAAGCCGGCATCAGCCAGCAGCGTTTTCGTCGAGCCGTCCGCCACTATCCTTCCCTCGGCCAGTACCAGACAGCGGTCACACACTTGTACCACCAGATCGAGATCGTGGGAAGCAAGAACGATCGTGCCGGGCAGATCCTTCATGATTTTCACCAACTCGCGCCGGCCGCGCGGATCCAGATTGGCGGCCGGCTCGTCCATCACCCAGATGGCCGGCTGCATGGAAAGCACGCTGGCGATGGCCGCCCGCCGGCGTTCGCCGTCCGAAAGGTGATGCGATGAGCGCTCGGAAAGTCCGGCTAGTCCCATCCGACTCAAAGCCGCCTGCGCTTTCTCGCGTGCCAGGTCGCCCGTGTCGCCCATGTTGAGTGGTCCGAAGGCCACGTCCTCTGCCAGGGTAGGCATGAAGAGTTGGTCTTCGGGATCGGGAAACACAAGCCCAACCCGGCGCCGGATTTTACCGAGGTTCTTTCTGGTGACTTCCATTCCGTCGATGCGAACGCCGCCGCGGCCTTTTAGCAGGCCATTGAGGTGCAGAAGCAGCGTCGACTTGCCGGCCCCATTAGGGCCCACAAACCCTACCCGCTCACCGGGCGCGACCGAGAACGAGACGTCGTGCAGGGCCGGGCTGCCGTGGTAGTCGAAGGAAAGACCATCCACCTCGATGGCAATAGCGCGATCGTTCACGGGGCGCCTCCCGCAAGGCCCGCAAACAGGGCTGCCGCGGCGGCAAGCAAGATGAAGGCCATCAGGAAAATGACGTCTCCGGACCGCAGCCTCAGCCGTGTTAAGGTGCGCACCTCGCCTTCGTAACCCCGGGACAACATCGCCCGGTAAACCCGATCGGCCCGATCGAGCGCACGGAGCAAAAGCCGTCCGATCAACCCGCCGGTGGAACGTATGCGCAGCCTGCGCGTTCCATCCGGCGCGCGGGCGCTGCGCGCTCTTCTTACCCGCAGGCTCTGGTCGGCCAATAAATCGAGATAGCGAAACAGGAATGCCAGCGTGACCACCACCACCCGCGGAACGTGCATTGAGCGCATGGCCAATAGCAATCTCTGGAAAGGAGTCGTGAACACCAGCCAACCCACCGCCAGGATTGCCAGGCATCCCCTGGCCAGGACGGCCAGGCAGACATCGAGGCCCTCGCGGTAGACGCGCAGGCCGGTCGAGCCGATCGTCCAGACGACCTCGTGTCCACGAGTGAATGGCAAGAAGACGGCCACCAAGACCACGAAGGGCAGCACCATCACGGTGCGCGAGAGGACGAAGCCCCAGGGCAACCTGGCGATAAACAAGCCCCCCATGACGATGGCGGCCGGTAAGATAAAAATCACCAGGGGCTTGTTCGGAAGGACTGTAACAAGAACCACGAAGGCCATGGCGCAGATAAGCTTGACACGTGGATCCAACCCGTGGACGGGGCTGCTGCCTGCCGCAAGCTGTTCGATCTTCCGGTGGTGCATCAGCCAGCTTCCCGTCTCGAGCGCCGGCCGAGGATCATACCGACAATCAGCACCAGGCCGAAGACGATCAGGCAGCCGCTGACCCCGGCGATCGTCTTACACAACCAGGGGGCAAGAGCCAGCGGGGCCTGGTAGTCGGCCAGCGGCGATGCGATCAAGGGCTTGCTCACGGGCGCGCCCACCTTGTCCAGGCTGCGTTCGAGCCCGTCCGGAGCCCGGGAGGCCATCAGCGAGATTCCCCCGGCGGTGCCCAAAGCCAGCGCTAGAAGCGCAACCACGAGTCTTCTCATGGCAGCGACTCCATAAGATCCGGCCGGGCGGCCAACAGGAAACGCAAAGTGGCGACCGTGATCAGACCCTCGCCGATGCCGATCAAGGCATGCACGCCGCCCATGGCGATCAACATCGGCCCCAGCGGCGCGCTGCCCGAAAGCCACAACTCAAGCGCGGCCAGCACCGCCCCGACCACCACCGAAAACCAGCAGGCGAAAAAGACCGCCACGTCCCTTCTCATGCCGCGGCTCTTACCGGCCAGGACACGCATCAAGTAGAAGCCGCCGAAGCAACCCACCAGCCCCATGTTGATTAAATTCATACCCAGGGCGGTCACACCGCCGTCCTGGAACAGCAGTGCCTGTACCAGAAAGACGCAGAACAAAACCACGCCGGCCGTGGCCGGCCCGAGAAGTACGGCCAGCAACACGCCCCCCAGGAGATGACCCGAGGTGCCCCCGGGAACGGGGAAGTTCACCATCTGGGCGGCGAACACGAATGCGCCCATGACTCCCATCAACGGCACCTGGCGGTCGGACAGGCGCATGGATGCGCGCCGCACGCAGGCTGCCAGTGCTCCCGCGGCCAGGACGTCGCCCGTGATCCAGACCTGGGGTGAAAGTATGCCGTCGGGTATGTGCAAGCTCACACCCCCCGGTTCATTTACCGGCCAGCGGCATCGAGCGAACCAGTTGCCCGTGCTTGACCCCCCGGGCACCCAGGATCGTGTCGGCCATCTTGTTAATCTCAGCCGCCCGCCCCTTCATAACCAGCACCTCGATGCAGTCATGGTGGTCGAGGTGCACGTGCATCGCGCTCAGCACGATGTCGTGCTCGTGTTGCAGGCCGGTCAGTCGGGCCTGCAGGTCTGTGACGTGGTGATCATAGACATAGGTCAGGGTGGCCACGACTTCTTCTTCGCCTCCCCCCCAGCTTTCCTGGACAAGCCGGTCGCGGATGATATCGCGGATGGCCTCGGAGCGATTGGCACAGTCGTGCCGCCGCACCCAGTCGTCGAAGCTGCCGAGCAGCTCGCGCTCTATGGAAATCCCGAAACGCATCAAATCGCCCATCGCAATCCTCCCATCGGAGTGTGCTACGACTGCCCGATTCGTATCACATCGAGTGCCTAACTACAACCGCTTTTGTCCAGGCTGACTGCGCTGAAATCCGGTTGTTTACCTGCTGCAGGTCGCCAGGCCGATCTTCTCGTTCGGATTTTGGCCTGAAAGGTACCACATCTCGTAACGATCGGCGCGCATGACGACGGTTGGAACGAAAGCGCCCTTCTCGTCCCAAGTGCCCGAGGCCCCGATATCAAGAACCGGCTCGGGCTGGGGACGTGTCCACGAGACACCGTCTGTTGAAGTCGCAATGCCTATCCGCATGGCATTCAGAAACGTCCCGGCATTCAAGCCGACGTAGAACATCACGAACTGATCGACATCACGAACCACGGCCGGCGCATAGACCACCGCGTTCTCCCACTCGTTCGACGCCTCCGGGGCAAACACGGGATTTCCAGGATCCTTGCTCCAGTGAACGCCGTCTGCGGATGTAGCCAATCCGATCCGATAGCGGCTTAGGGAATCGACGCCGGTGTACCACATGTAAAACGTGCCGCCTGCCTTGACGACGGTGGGCGACTCCACCCAGCTTTCGTCCCATTCACCGGGTGACCCGCTTTCGATCACCGGGTTCTCGGCTGCCTTCTCCCAGTTGACGCCGTCCGGGGAAGTCGCGACTCCGATCCTCATGCTCAGAGGCGGTTCTTCACGCTGCTGGTAACCCGCATACCATAGCCAGTACTGTCCGCCGTCTTCGAGCACGGTTACCGTTTCGACACCGCCGCGATCCCAGTCCAGAGGACCGTCTCCCTCCATCAAGACCGGGTTCCCGTGCTCTGTCCAGGTTATACCGTCGGCTGAAGTCAGGTACTGGGTTCTGACGATTACATCCGTTTCCGGCGGCATCACTCCGCCTGCGGAGGTCCACATCTTGTAGATTCCGGAATTCGAATCGTACAAAACACAAGGATCGCCGATCCCGGCAAAGTTCCAGTCCGAGCCCGAGGACTGGTAGAAGGGGTTCGAGGGATGACGCTGGAAGACAACCGGCTGGCCGTCCGTCTCGCCCCCGGCATCGCCGCCGTCCGCCTGCCCGTCCGCCGCGCCGTCCAGCGCCCCATCAAGCCCGGCATCGGTTTCCGAATCTCCGCCATGGCTGCAGCCGGCAAACGCCAAGATCACAAACACAGACAAAATCGACAAGAAGACGAGCAGTGATCGTTTCATTACGGCCTCACGGGCAAGACTATCTCGAGAACTCCGAAGGGCATGACGCGAATCGAAAAACCCCCGGGTTTCAGATCCAGTTCGTTCGCGAGCCTGAGCATCAGGTGCCCGAGCGGCGTCTTTTCCACCTCGGCTCCAGGGATCGGCTCGTAGGTTACGCCGTCTGCTCCGTGCCGGACGCGCATGAGCGCCTTGCGGGTCTCAATGTTGGCGGCGTTGTCGACCACCAGCGACTCGACTTGCCCGACGGAATCGCACACGTTTGTAACCAGCTCGGCCAGCACCGCCCTGGCGGCGCTCGGGCCGCGCGGCGGGCGGGGCAACTCCATTTTGTATACCCGCCTGATGACCAGAACACACGTCCGCGAGTCGAAGCTCAGCTGGAAGTTGGCCGGATCCCGTCCTGGAAAGCGCTGGTTGAGATAGAAAGCGAACACCTCGCGCAGGCTGCCGTGCGCAGACACTCCCTTGTATTTCACGAAACCCTCGAATTGCAGCCCGTCCGAACAAGGGCCGATCTCGCCGGCGAAGTCCTTGACGTACGAGAACAGACGATCCTGCGCGCTCTCGCCGGGAAGCCAGCCGCGGTAGCGCCGTTTCATCTCGCGCTCGGCGCTCAGTTCGGTATCGAGTTTGCGATCCAACCTGCGAAGATCGTCGTCGTCTCCTCCAATGAAGCGAAGCACCAGCGAAAGCACCTTGCCCGGAGTGGGATTTTCGTGAAGCCAGGTGTTCTCCCCGCGCATCTCCGCCTCGAGTTTTTGAAGCACGCGGCCAAGTTCTTCCGGGTCGCCGGCCGCCTGCTCGAGGCGCCTCTCCCACTGCTGGGGAGTCAGACCGCTGATATCTTGGTCTTTGTCGCTCATTCAGCCTGCCAGTTTCTTCCGGGCGGCCTGCTGGATCGGAGTGCGCACGTTGCCGCTCTTGGCCATGGCGCGAATGTCGGAAAGCGGCAGCTTGGCCATAAGTGCCAGCGCCTCCTTGATCGGCGTCTTGGGATTGCGCACCAGGTTGCGGCAGACGGTAACAGAGCGGTTCCACTCCCTGCTCTTGGCGATGATCCTGAGAACGTCCGGGTTGACCGACGGCATCTTGGCGATCTGCTCGATCTCGTCGAGGGTAATAGCCGGGTTCTTGATGATGAACGGGTGGATCGTCTTGTTGCGGTCGCGGATGAGCAACATGCGCATATCCTTGCGTCCGTGCAGCGCAGCAGCGCGCATCTGGGCGACGTTCATTTCTGCGATCTGATCCTGGAGATTGCGCGATTGGGTAATCCTATCGGGCGGCGAGCCGGGAGGCTCCTGGCCGGGCGCGAAGAACTCGGGGTCGTCGCCGACCGGCTCACCTTCTTCCAGCCCGCCGGAGGCCTTGGCGATCAGCTTCTCGATAGCTGCGCCGGATTCGGCGCCGAACTGAACGGCCAGCCCCAGGCCCGGCACCACCTGCACGACTTCACCCGACAACTCGATCTCCTCGCCGTCGGGCGCATGAACACACACTGAAACAGCGGCAAACTGATCGAGTTGTGCTTCGGTTCTGAGCAACAGCCCGTGCAGCTTGATCTGCGCTTTACAATCCCTCTCGAGAGTTTGCGGGCTGTGATAGACGACGTGGAAGACAGGCCGCTCCATGGTTTCCATCTTCCACGTTTGCCGCAAACATTTCAACACCCCAGATCATGAGTGCGGGAAAGACGTTGTCATGATCTTCCATCGAATAATTTCGACTGTCGAAATAGTCGAAAAAAACATCTATTTCAGCATAACCATTTGTATTATTTGCATATCTCTAAAATCAGGAAAGTGTCGAAAACGCGCTACATCCACTCCGCTACATCCACTCTACATCCACTCCGTCCCCGTCTGTGCACCGTCTGTGCAGGACAGGTAGAACAAAGGCGTACTAACTCCTCAAGACCTTGCGCCGGGAATGATACGGCGATAGAGATGGTGCAGATGAGACGCGGATTTGAGACTTGTTGGATCTTGGTTTGGGGGCTCTTGCTCGCCTTGCCGGGTACGGCCCTCGGCCATGCCCAGTACAAGCCGTTTTCGACTACCCGCTTCACCGAGATCTCGTTCGACCGGGGCGAGCTGCGTATGGCCATCGTCACAACGATCGGCGACATTCCGGCGCAAAAGATTCGCCTCAGGGCCGATAGCGATCAGGACGGTACTCTCAGCCAGGCCGAGATCGAACCGGTCAAGAGCTGGGCTCTGGAACTCACCAGGCGCGGCCTGGTTCTCGAACTCGACGGGCGGCGACTCTCACTGGATGATATGCATTCCAGGCTGGAACTCATGAGCCGCAACGCCAAACAGTTTTCGCCGATGCGTTTCAACTTGTGGCTTTCCGCACCCTGCCGGGCAGGTTGGCACTCGCTCGTCTGGCACGACTCGTCGGTGTTTCCAGCGCTCGATGAGTCAGAGATCTTCGTGCGCGGGGGGGCCTGGGCGCATGTCATCAGCATGCTGCGCCAAAGCCGCGCCCTGCCCGGCGCGAGACGATTCTTTTTCTACGGCGACAAGAAGCCCGAGCCTGTCCGGGTGCGCTTCGAGATGCGCTCCAAACCTTCCAGCCCAGATAGCCAGGCCGCGCAACAGGAGAAGCTTGAGGACGAGGCCGGGCCGCTCAAGCGGGCTCTGGCAAACCAGCGCCTGGGTTTCCTGGGCCTTCTGGGCGTCATCGGCCTGGCTTTTTTGCTGGGCTCAGTCCACGCCATCTCGCCCGGCCACGGTAAGACTTTGGTCGCGGCCTACCTGGTCGGCTCGAACGGCAAGGTGCGTCACGCAGTTGTCCTGGGCTTGATCGTCACCTGCACGCACATCTTTTCGGTCGTCACCCTGGGGTTGGTCGCCCTGTGGGCCTCCGAGAAGATCCTGCCCGAGCGCCTGGCTCCTTACTTGAGTTTGGCTGCCGGCGCCATTGTGCTGGCAATGGGAGCCTGGCTGGTGATCAGCAGGCGCCCTGGAACCGGACATGATCATGCTAATCCGCACACTCACCCGCATCAACACCACGACCACGGCGCGGTCAGGTGGAGCGAGCTATTGCTGCTGGGCATCTCGGGCGGCATGGTGCCCTGCCTGTCCGCCACCGTGGTGCTGCTGTTCGCTATCTACGTCGGCCGCGTCGTAGCCGGCCTGCTGCTGATAGCCGCCTTCAGCCTGGGCCTGGCCTGTACATTAATCGTAATCGGGATCCTGGTAGTGCGCGGCCGGCGCCTGTTCGAGCGCTGGTCTAAAAACAGCCGCGCGCGCCGGCTGGGCTCGTTGCTGCCATGGTTTTCCGCATGGGCCGTGACCGCCATCGGCCTTTTCATGGTCGCCCTGGCGATCATGGACATCTGAGCGCGGCTGAAATACATTCTCACTGGCGCAGTCGCCACCACCAGCGCTTCATACGTCTGAGCAGGCCAGGCCGGGGAGGCGGTTCTTGCCAGACGGTTTGAATATTATCCTGCCGCTCGCGATTGGCCACCTCGCTGATATTGCGCAGGCAGCGGCCGCAAATGTTGCTGCCTTCTATGTTCATCTCGCCGCAATGCGGGCACTTTATTTTCTTGCTCATGCTTATTCTACTACTTGAACCAGAGCGTATCGGCCTGCCACTCGCCGTCCACCAGCATGAAAGTGGTCAGGGAGCGGCCGTTCTTCATCTTGATCTTGGCGGTCAGCTGGCCCTTGTACTTGCCGGGCTCTACTTTGTGGACAAGTTCGTCGACCGAGTAGCCGCCGACTTCCTTGACCGCCTTTTGTAGCATCTTCTTGGTGATCTTTTTACGCTGACGTTCGGTGAAGCGGATTTTCAATTTCTCCACGTCAGCCTTCTTAATCAAGTCGATCTGCAAACCGATTTCCTGCTGGAAGGTCTTCTTGGTGGCCGGGGCGTCTCCGGCCAATACGGTCGCGGTGAAAGTCAGGGCGACCAGGATCGCCGATCCGGTTCGTACGATTTTCATCGGTTTGCTCCTTACATAAGGAAAACTGAATGTCTATTCATATCACATGTAGAATGGCCGACGTCACAAAATCATTTGAAACAAATTGGGTCAGACATTCGCATATTGCATTTTAGTCCATCAGATTAAATAGGAGTTAATCTGATTCCGGGAGTCAGCCCGTTTTGCGCAGAATAGCCAGTTCCTAGACGCTCCACTTGCCGCGGACTCTTTTTTTTTCGACTCTTCCTTGCCAGCACCTTTATGTATTGATCAGAATCTCAAGCGTAAACGTTCGACCCGCGATGCTCTCAGGGGTTCCAGCAGTTCTCGCGCGTACCGCACCAGTCCACGCACTGGAAGTAGCCCTCGCCTTCGTTCCTCTCAATGCAACTTCCGGCAGCGCAGGAGCCCCATGTCTCGTTTCCGCATGACATACACGGGGCCTGTTCGCCCTTGCCCTCCAGCAAGTTGGGCGGCCAGCATACGCGGTACCAGGAGGGCGCTGGGTAAATAACCCGTTCGCAGCCGTACCCCCGGCAGGTCTTGTGGCAAAGGGTGCCCTCGGGGCAACCCGGGCTTTCGCGGCAGACGCCGTCTTCGGGATCGGGGACACCCTGGTCGCAGTACGGGAAGCCCGGGTCGGGCCAGGCGGGCACGCAGATGACCGAGTCGTAGGAGGCCCCGCCGATCTGCTGTCCGGCAACAATGCAAGTCCCGTCGCAGCGAACCGGGTAACCCTGCACGGACATGTCCTGCCAACAGGGCGGGTAGCAGGTCTTGGTCACCGGGCTGCAGGCACCCATGGCCTGGTATGGATCGTCATAGGTGGGCTCCAGCAGAAACATGCAATCCTCGTGCACGCGGCAGCCGCTGCGGCAGATACGGGTGCCGTCCAATCCCTCCGGCTCGCAGATCTCGCCTTGAGGACAGCTGCTGTCGTCACAACATTCCTCGCACAAGAGCGTAGCGCTGCAGCAGAGCTTGCCGCCCGGGCAGGTCTGCGAGCCGGGCCGGCAACCCACCCGGCACCCGCCGTTTTCGCAGATCTGGCCGGAGGGACACTTGGCGTCGGTGTCGCAACCGGCAGTGCAGTGAGTGTCGACACAGATCTCCCCGACCTGGCAGTCGCTGTTCGTCCGGCAGCCGGGCTCGCAGTTGGTGTTGCGGCATACCTGCCCGGTGGGGCAGTCGCTGTGCACCCGGCAGCCGGGCCGGCATTGGAGATTCTCGCAGATCTGGCCCGCGGGGCAGGTGCCGTCCAGCCGGCAGCCGGTCTGGCACTGGAGATTCTCGCAGATCTGGCCCGCGGGACAGGCGCCGTCCTGCCGGCAGCCCTCGATGCATACCTGGCCCAGGCAGATCTCACCCGATGAGCAACCGCTGTCGTCCCGGCATCCCAGAACGCAGGCGCGGCTCTCGCAGATGTAGCCGAAGACGCAGCCGGCGTCGTCCAGGCAGCCGGGGACGCACTTGTTCTGGTTCAGGTCACAGTAGCTGCCCTGCGGGCAGCCCTGGGCGGGGCAGGTCAGCGGGAGCTCCTCGCAGCTGCCGCCGTTGCAGACCTGCTCCGGACCGCAGGCATGGTTGCATCCGCCACAGTGGCCCAGATCCGTGTCGACGTCCACGCAGTCGTCTCCGCAGCGGGAGAAACCCGCCGGGCAGTCGCCCTGGATGCACTGCCCGTTCGGCGCGCAGCTCATTCCACCGGGGCAGGGACCGCAGGTGATGTTCGTGCCGCAGCCGTCGTCCCAACTACCGCACTCCTTTGACAGGCCGGAGCAGGTCTGGGGATTGCAGTTCCCCTCGCACAAGCAAGTCTGCAGGTTGCATACCTGCCCGGTATTCCCGCAGCTGTCCGTGCAGCTACCCCCGCAACCGTCGGAGCCGCAGCACTTGCCCGCACATTGCGGATCGCAGTCACAGGGGGTCCGGCACCCGGAGTGATCGGCCATACAGTCACACTGGCACTGCTCGATCAGTTCGTCGAAGTTGCCGCAACTGTCCATCCAGTAGCTGGCGCCGTCCTGGCAGTAGATGGAGTCGCGAGGCGCACACCTCTGAGAGGCAGAGCAACCGCACACCAGTACGGCCAATCCCACTAGCAATCCAGTAATCTTCATCATCTCTCCCTGAAGTAGATTTTACTCATATTAACGGAAAATTTCGTAAAACCCAAGATGCAGCCCAATACGAAATGCATGGCACGTTTTTCCGTTTGGCAACATCTTTACAGTTGAGTCAAGTATTGGTATTGGTATTGGCGTAATGACAGCAATAATCGGCCTTGCGGCGAAGCGAAGCGTAGCCGTGCCCTCGGGTATGCCGCGCATTTCCGCGCATTCTGCGGCCCTCGCTCTTTGAGGGTGCGGCGCTAGATGTCGGGGAGGCTACCATGAACGACGCTCACAAAGATCATCGCCACCATGCCGACTCGAAAATCGACACGGATCCAGACAAACACCTCGACCCGGTGTGCGGTATGAGCGTCGAAAGCTCGAGCCAATACAAAGCCGACTACCTGGGGAAAAAATATTTCTTCTGCAGCGATCACTGCCGGACCAAGTTCGAAGCCGACCCGCAATCCTACTTGGCCAAGGAGTCGGACAGGGCCGCTGCTCCCTACATACAAACTCAGGAGCCCGCGGGCGAGTCATGTCCCAGTTGCGAGGCTGTTTCTGGAGTCAGCGGGGCGAAGTGGACTTGTCCCATGCACCCTGACGTTGTAACCGACAGGCCGGGCAGCTGTCCCAAATGCGGCATGGCCCTGGAACCGGCAGGCGCAACGACCGGAGACGACGAAAACCCCGAGCTTATCGACATGACCCGGCGTTTCTGGTTCTCGTTGGCGCTGGGGATCCCGCTTTTGTTGATCACCATGGGCGACATGCTGCCGGGCGCGCCGGTCTCGCGGCTGTTTTCAGCCCGCCTGCGAACCTGGATCGAGCTTGGGCTGGCTACGCCGGTGGTGCTCTGGGCCGCCTGGCCGTTTTACGTGCGGGCGATTCAATCGCTGCGCAACCGCAGCTTGAACATGTTCACCCTGATCGGCATGGGAGTGAGCGTTGCCTATGTCTACAGCCTGGCAGCGGCACTTTTTCCCGGCATCTTCCCGGCCTCCTTCCGCCGGGACGGGCAAGTGGCGGTCTACTTCGAGGCATCGGCCGTGATCGTGGCGCTGATCCTGCTCGGGCAGGTGCTCGAGCTGCGCGCTCGGGCCAGCACCAGCTCGGCCATCAGAAAACTGCTCGACCTGGCCCCCAAGACCGCCCGGCGCATCGATCCGGACGGCGGCGAGCACGATGTGCCGCTGGAAGACGTCCAGGCCGGAGATCTGCTGCGGGTACGGCCCGGAGAAAAGGTGCCGGTGGACGGCGAGGTAGTTGAAGGCTCAAGCACGGTGGACGAGTCGATGGTCACCGGCGAGCCGATGCCGGTTGAAAAGGGCCCGGGCAATAAGCTCGTCGGCGCCACCATAAACGGGCGCGGCACGCTGGTGATGCGCGCCGAGCGTGTGGGAGCGGAGACGCTGCTTTCCCGGATCGTGGCCATGGTGGCCGAGGCACAGCGCTCCCGCGCACCCATCCAGCGCTTCGCCGACGTCGTCGCCGGCTGGTTCGTTCCGCTAGTCATCGGCATCGCGTTACTGACCTTCGCCGTCTGGGCCGTGTGGGGGCCCGAACCGCGCATGGCCCACGCGCTGGTCAACGCGGTGGCGGTGCTGATCATCGCCTGCCCCTGCGCTTTGGGCCTGGCCACCCCGGTCTCCATCATGGTGGCCACAGGCAAGGGCGCCACGGCCGGCGTGCTTTTCAAAAACGCCGAGGCAATCGAGATATTACGCAAGGTCGACACGCTGGTGGTGGACAAAACCGGGACTCTGACAGAAGGACGCCCGCGACTTACGGTGGTGGAGCCCTCCGGCCTGGACGAGCGCGAGCTACTTTCCTTAGTGGCCGCGTTGGAGGCCGGCAGCGAGCATCCGCTGGCCGAGGCCATCCTGGAAGGGGCCGCGGAAAGGGGCATCCAGCCGCAGGGGCAGGTGACAGACTTCATCGCCATTGCCGGCAAGGGCGTACGCGGCAAGGTGAATGGGCACGAGCTGGCGCTTGGAAACGACAAGCTGATGCAGGAGATCGGCGCGCAGCCGGTCGAGCTCGCCGGGCGGGCTGCCGAGTTACGGGCCAAGGGACAGACGGTGATATTCGCTGCAACGGACGGAAAACCAGCCGGCCTGCTGGCGGTGGCCGATCCGATCAAGGCAAGCACTCCCGCGGCCATCACAAAGCTGCACAGGCTGGGGCTTTCGGTGGTCATGCTGACCGGGGACAGCCGCGCCACCGCCGAGGCGGTGGCCGGCCAACTGGGCATCGACCGGGTGGTGGCCGGGGTTTTACCGGAGCAAAAGGCCGAAGAAGTGCGGCGGCTTATGGAGCAGGGTCACGTCGTGGCCATGGCCGGTGACGGTATAAACGACGCGCCGGCGCTGGCGCTTGCCGACGTGGGCATCGCCATGGGCACCGGAACTGATGTGGCCATGGAAAGCGCGGGCGTTACCCTGGTAAAGGGCGACCTGGGAGGCATCGTTCGCGCCCGGCGGCTTTCCGAGCTTACCGTGCGCAACATCAAGCAGAACCTTTTCTTCGCCTTCATCTACAACTCGATCGGGATACCCATAGCGGCCGGCGTGTTGTATCCGGTGTTCGGGCTGTTGCTCAGCCCGATAATCGCCGCGGCGGCCATGAGCTTCAGCTCGGTATCGGTGATTTCGAACGCACTGCGCCTGAGAAAGGCCAGGATCTGACAGGCGGGTTTTAGCCTACAGAAAACCAAGAGGAGCGCATCATGAGCGAGATAAAGTACGGCGACGAAGGCCGCCAGACTGTCTCGGTGCTCAGCCCGCGGGCCATCTTCGGCCTGGTGCAGAACCCCGAAGCCGAACAGCTGGCCACAGAGGTAGAGCAGAAGCTAGTGCGGGTGTTGGCTGCTATCGAATAGAACCGAACGAACCTGGAAGACAGCCTCAGCCGTTTTTCGAAGCGAAGTCCCGCATCAAGTCGGTCAATTTCTGCACGCCCTCGATCGGCATGGCGTTGTAGATCGAGGCGCGGCAGCCGCCGACGCTGCGGTGGCCTTTCAGCCCGCCCATTCCTTGCTGCGCGGCCTGGGTGATGAAATCTTTCTCTAGCCGCTCTTCGGGCATGCGAAAGACCACGTTCATGCGCGAGCGGAAGCGGGCGTCCACCGGGCAGCGGTAGAATCCGCCCGAACCTTCGATCGCGTCGTAGAGCAGGCCGGCACGCTTCTCGGCCAGTTCCTTAGCGGCCTCGAGTCCGCCGTGCTCAGCCAGGCGCTCGAGCACCAGCTTGACCATGAGTATCGCGAAAACAGGCGGGGTGTTGTAGAGACCGTCCTTGTCGGCGTGGGTACGGTAGTTCAGGTAAGCCGCCAGCTTGTCCGGGCAGCGATCGAGCAGGTCGTCGCGGATGATCACCAGGCTCACCCCGGCCGGGCCGATGTTCTTCTGGGCCCCGGCGTAGATCAACCCGAAACGCTCGGCCGGAATCGGCCGGCTCATTATGTCGGACGACATGTCGCACACCAGCGGCACGTCTCCTGCGTCGGGCCAGTCGTGCCACTGCACCCCGCCAATGGTCTCGTTCGAGGTCAGGTGCAGGTAGGCCGCTTGCGGGTCGAGTTTCAGCGTTGCGGGTTCGGGCAGGTCGGTGAAGCTGTTCGCCTTTCCGTCGAAGACGACATTGACCCGTCCGACCTTCTCGGCATCAGCCAGCGCCTTTTTCGACCAGGCGCCGCTTATGGTGAAGTCGCAGCTTTGTCCCGCGCCCAGCAGGTTCATGGGCACCATGGCGAACTGCAGCGTCGCCCCGCCGCCGAGGAACAGAACGGTGTAGCCCGACGGCAGCCCGAGCAGCTCTTTCACCAGGTCGACCGCCCGTTCGTGCACCTGGCCGTACTCCTGGCTGCGGTGGCTGACCTCGAGAATCGACATGCCACAACCATGGTAGTCCAGCAACTCGTCCTTGACAGTCTCGAGCACCGGCAGCGGCAGCGTCGAGGGCCCGGCGTTGAAGTTGAAGATGCGGCTCATGTTATCCTCCCGTCTATTGTTTTTGTTACCAGCCCCGACAACAGCTTGGGCGAAAACCAGGTCGATTTAGGGGGCATCACCTGGCCGGCGTCGGCCACCACCAGCAGTTGCTCGACGCTGACCGGGAAAAGCGTAAATGCAATCTTGAAGTCACGGCTACAACGCTCGGATAATTCTTCCAGGGCATTGTTGCCGCCGACGAAGTCGATGCGCGGGTCGGCCCGGGGATCTTCGATTCCCAAAAGTGGCCCAAGCAGGTTCTCCTGCAGGATCGACGCATCCAGGCTGCGGACCGGATCGTCCTTGGGATAGCTTCCATCCCTGGCCGTAAGCTCATGCCAGCGCCCGCCGAGCAACATACCGAAGTGCCCGGGTGCATCGGGCAGACCGTGATCGGTCGTGCTCAACTCGAACTTCTCGGCCATACGCTCTAGAAACTCGCTCGCCGTCAGACCGCCCAGGTCGCGCACCAAGCGATGATAGCCGAGAATCCGAAGCTCTGAGCCGGGAAAGGCGACCGCCAGGAAGTGATCGCCGGCCGCCCTGGCGTCCGGGAGCAGACCATCGCGCACGCGGGCCGCAGCCGCCGCCCGGTGATGCCCGTCGGCGATATACATGGCGGGCAGGCTGCCAAAGGCCTTTTGCAAGCGGGCCACCCCATCGCCGGCTACTCGCCAGACAGCATGGGCCACGCCGTCGGCGGCTTCGAAATCGTAAAGCGGTGCTTTCTCGGCGATAATCTCGCGCAGCGTGGTGGAAATCTCGTCAGTGTCCCGATATGCAAGCAGCACCGGGCCCGCATAGGCGGAAAGCGTCTCTATGTGGGCGGCCCTGTCTGTCACCTTGACGGGCCGGGTGTGCTCATGGCGCTTGATATCGCCGGCCTGATACTCGTCGACGCTGGCTCCCAACACTACCCCGTGCTGGGCGTTGCCGTCGCTGGTCAGCCGGTAAATATATAGGCAGGCCTCGTCGTCCGTAACCAGCGCCCCGGATGAAATCATGCGCTCAAGGTTGGTTCGCGCTTGCCGGTAAACTTGCTGGGTGTGGGGATCCACCCCTGGCTCCAGGTCTACCTCGGCGCGGATCACGTGGATGAAGCTGTCCGCATTCGACCCGGCCAGCTTGCGGGCCTGCTCGTCGCCGAGCACGTCATAGGGCGGGCAAACCACCTGCGATACGATATCGGGTCGCGGTCTGAGGCCACGAAAAGGCTGAATATCTGACATGCAAACCTCCAGAAGACAGTTCTACCGTGACAGGGTCACTAGTTGGCAAGAAAAATCTGTCCATGCGCGCTATCCGGGTTATAATGGGGCCTGAATTTCTGATTCATGTTAGAATAATTCCCGTGGCAAGATCGTCGAACTTCTGTCAAAGGAGGATGCCCATGAAGCGCATAGTCGGGTTGGCGGCTGCGATGTTCTTAATCGTGATGGCCGGGCCGGCCTCGGCCCAGTCGAAATCCCCTGACTTCAAGGCCAAGTGGGCCAAGCTCACCAAGAATCCCGGCAAGGTGTTCAAGGTCACGGCCCGTCCCGGCGAGGAGATCCCCGAGGCCACCCTCAACCTGTCTTTCGGGCCCGGCTCGTTGATCTCGGTTTCCCGGGGAAGCAAGGCCCAAACCAGGGACATGCTCGAAGAGCAGGATATCGCCGGCGTGGTCAACCGAAACCTGCGGGTCGTCAAGTACTGCTACTGCAAGGCATTGAAGCAAGACCCCGAGTTCGAAGGTGACGCCATCGTTGGTATGAAGATCAAGACAAACGGCCGGGTGTCCAAGGTCGACATCGAGCCGGAGGACATGGCCTCAAACAGGTTCGGCAAGTGCCTGGCTCCCCGCGTGGCCAAGTGGAAGTTCCCCCACTTCACCGGCAAAAAGGAAGACGGTCTGAAAGTGAAATCAATCGGCTACGAGTTCCCGCTTTCCTTCAACCAGGCCGAGTAGCCGAATTCTCCACAGTGCTTCCGAAAACCGTCCCGGCCTCATCCTCCAACTCGGCGAACCTTCCATCGTATTTAGGCGAGAAATGAAACAGCACCAATCTGCGGGCCCCGGCTTGCCGGGCAAGCTCTCCGGCCTGCCTGGCCGTCAGGTGGTATGTCTCCTCTGCCCGCGCTAGGTCCGCGTGCAGGAAAGCCCCCTCGCAAAACAGGACGTCTGCGTCCCGGGCCAGGTGCCTAATCTTTTCTGAGTTCTCGTCGCAGCCCAATGCGTCGGCGACGTAGGCAAGCTTCCGACCGCGCGTCTCGATCAGCAACTCGGCAAGCTCCGCGGCACGCCGAGGCTTGCCTTCGAGCGCAATTTCCAACTCAGGGTCGCGCCCGCGGCGTGCCCAGCGTTTCAGCTCGTTCAGCCATGGTCCCGGGCGCAGGCCGCAGGAGACAAGCTTGACCGGATTGACGTTGATGAAATTTCTCTCCGCGACGGAAAAGGCCAGCGATGCGGTGCGGTGATCGAGAACCGCGGATCGAACAGTTACCAACTCATCCTGCCAGATGACTTCGGAGGGCGGCAGCAGGCGTGTTTCCCCTTGCCGAAAGCGCTCGCGGCACGGGAACTGTGTCAGCGCGCTCCTGTGGCCGTCGAACTCCCTGACCTCGAAGACCAGCCTCTGGCGCCTCACCAGGTTCCAGGTATAGCCGGCCAACTTGCCACGCACGCAGGCCGTGATTCCCCGCGGCCCGTACAAGCGCACCTTCTTCCCCCGCCCGAGTTGCAAGCGTAGCAGATGATCGAAGCCGATGAAGTGATCGATATGAGTATGACTGATGAAGACGTCGCTAACACGCATGACTTCGGACGCGGACAAGGATGTCAAAGTGCCGCAATCGAACAACAGGGCTCTTTTTTCACGCAACAGGTCGACAAACAGCGCCGGATCCCCCGTCTGCCCGTTGACCAGCCTGGGGAGAAACGAAGTCTTCATCAATTACCGGGCTTGCGATCGCCGCCTTCCAACTTTTTCAGGCGTACCTCAAAGCCCGCTCCATGACCCGGACCGAAGTCTCGATCCACCTCTTGCGGATCCATCAAGCGGATCCCGCCTCCCTGTGAGCGCAGCACATCACGGCAGATGGAAAGCCCCAAGCCGGTCCCCTGTTCTTCTCCCTTGGTAGTGTAGAACGGCTCGAAAAGGCGGTCGCGCACGGAATCCGGAATTCCGCCGCCGGTGTCAGCAACCAGCACTCGAACCCAGTCTTGCTCACTGCTGATTCTGATGCGTACTGCGCCCTGGCCATGGTTTCCAATCTCATCGAGAGCATTGCCGATCAGGTTGACCAGCACCTGCTGGATGTGACCCAGGCTGCCATGCACCCTGGCCAATGGCTCTGCGGCTTTGAAATCGATCTTGATTTGCTGCTTCCTGGCCCTTTCGCGCAACAACTCGATCGCCCTGCGGATGGGCACCAGCGGATCCACGCCTTCCGGGTCCACGGATGCAGACCGGGAATACTGGCGCAGCGAGTTCAGCATTTCCTCCATGAAAGCCGCCTGTTCCTCGATCAAGCGCAGCTTCGGCTCGGCGAATACATCACTTGAATGTCGGCGCCTCAGGATCTGGGCAAAAGCCTTGATGCCCAGGAGCGGTTGACTCAACTCATGGGCCACCACTGCGGCCATCTTTCCCATCTCGGCCAGTTTGGCAAGTTGAAATAGTTGCTGGCGCGCTTTTTCAAGCTCGTCCTCAAGCCGCTTGATCTCGTCTTCTGCGCTCATTTCCACAAGTCCTTGGCATTGACCTTCAGGTCTGGCGGATGGGTATCCACCTTGATCTCGCCGGATTCACGGGTCGTGGTGTTGCCGGCGTTATCGGTCACGTTGACCACCAGGCGGTTGCTTCCCTCGCGAAGGGGCACATCGAGCGAGAACTTCCCCAGCGCGTCGGCGCGCGCCAGAATTCCATTGATCATCACCAGCGATCCGGCCCCTGTCTTGCCGGACACACTCGTCTTGGTCCTGTCCAGCTTGCCGGGCGGCCACTTGACCTGCAAGGCCACGGAGGAAGGAATGGTCAGGGGCTTAGAAGGCGACTTGTCGGGAAAAACCACCGAACGCCGACCCTTGCGCACTACGACTTCCTTGCCCTTGGCCCTGAGCCTGACCTTGCCCGCCTGCGTATCCAGAACAACTGTTCCCCTGCCATCGCTGGACAAGCTGAACTCGCCGCTCTTGGCCGCCGCCACCGCATCACTGCCGTGAGAGCCAAACTGGTACTCTCGGGAGGCCGTTGTAGGAATGGCCGCGCTGATCTGGCCGGCGCCCAGCTTGAAGAACGACTTGTCGAGCATCTCCTTGCCGATCACGAAACTGGTATTGGAGGACACAACCACCGACGATTCTCCGCGCACGCGCAAGGTTGCCTCGGAAAACAAGCCCGTGCGGATCTCGTCGCCGGCGACCATGAGTTGTCCCACTTCAGCCGGCAACCAGCGCTTGGCTCCCTGCTTGCGCACCTCGACCTGGCCAACCACGGCTCCGATACGCGCGCTCGACGCAGAAGCGGCTTCCGCGGTTGGCGGCTTCACCAGGTAGTTGAAGGCCAGCAGTCCCAGCAACAAAACACCGCTGAGACACAAGACAACTATCGGCGCCTTCCTGCTCAAAAAAGCTCCCTCTTGACACGTTGCGGAAAGTTTACATCCCGCCAATCAACTAGGCAAGTTCCATGGGCTTCATGGCCCCTCTGGGCACCTGCCCGCTTTCCGCGGGAAAGATCATGATCACCGAGGTTCCCTCGTCCGCGCTGCTTTCAATGTGCACCTCGCCACCGTGGTCCTTGATGATCTGGTAAACCTCGGAAAGCCCCAATCCGGCCCCTTTCCAGTTGTCCTTGGTCGTGAAGAACGGCTCGAAAACCCGTTCGAGGTTTTCGGCCGCAATACCACGTCCCGAATCCGACACCCTGACCGCCACTCCCCCTTGTTGACGCTCGACAGACAGCGTCAGTCGTCCACCCTCGGGCATGGCCGTCTCGGCGTTGAGCAGCACGTTAAGAAAAATCCTGCTCAGCTGACCCTCATTGCCTGTCACGCGCGGAACGGCCTCGTCGTAGTTCTTGATTATTTTCACACTCTGGCTAGAAAGCTTGCTGGAAAGCATGTCGAGAGCTGAGTCCATTACCTTTGACAGATGCAGCGGCTCACGGTAGTCAACGGACTGCTGCTCGGAAAAACGCAAAAGGTTGCCCGTGATCACCTTGCTGCGCTTGGCTTCCTCCTCTATACGCAGCAGAAAGCGCCGGTCGGGATCTTCTTCTGCCTTCTTGCGCAAGAGCAGCTGGGTCAGACCCAGAATCCCGCCGATTGGATTGTTCAGCTCGTGAGCCACGCCGGCTCCCAGGTCTCCTATGGCGCTCAACTTACCTGACTCGAGCAACGAGGCCTGGAGTCGCTTCAGGTCGTGCTCGCGGAGTTCGGCAGCGTCCTTGAATTTCCTCATTTCTTCGATCATCTCCTGCGAGCTGCGCGCAAGCCGAAATACCGCCAGTACAATCAACACAGCCAGCAGCGACCAGGCAATCCAGGCCCAGCCGGGCAAGCGCCAACCCAGGGCCCGCAGGGGCAATAGTCGGCGCTGTACGACCACTGCCCAGTCCAGGAAATCCAGGCGCCTGAAAGAGCCGCTAAAGATCTCGCCCCGTTCGTCTGCCCAGCGCCCCACGCCGACCCGTTGTCCGGCCAGGAACCTGGCAACCAGCGGATGCGTGGCCATCGACTCTCGCGAGAGAAAACGCTCGCCCTGCGGGTGCGAGATCAAGCGTCCTCCTCCATCGACGATGAACATGGTGCGCTCAGACCCGCCGACCGTCGCGCTCAACGTGCGCCGGATCCCGCGCAATGAGCGTTCGAACCCCAGTACCCAGCTCTTTCGTTTTCCAGCGACCCGCACCTCCACAGCCCCGGCAACCAGGATAACATTCCTGCGCCGGTCGACATACGGATCACTGAAAGCGCGCCGCCTCTCTCTTGCGGCAGCAACCGGGAGATGCTGCAGGAATCGCTCCATCTCTTCTTTGCCGACCGGCAGGCGATTGGCGGTCTCGCTGCCGGCGATCACCTGATCGGCACGCAGGTAGACCGGATCGGTCACGGCCTTTTCCTCGGCGTCAACCAGCACCACGATGTCTACATCGTCGTCCTGTTTGTAAAGCATGCGCAGCACGCCGGTGGTCTCCTCGTTCGACAGCGAAGCCAGGTCGAACAGTTCGGTTCCCAGCCCGAAGACCCGCGCCGTGTCGTGCAGATCACGCATCACCAGCCCGGCCGTGACCCGCGCGAGCAGTTCGTCCTGCCTGCCGTCACCCGCGGGCGGAGCGGCCATGAATACCGCCAGCACCCCAACCACAACCGGCAAAACCGCCGCGGCCAGGACCAGAAAGATGATGTGCCGTCTCATGATCATGTCATCGGAGCCCCTTTCTCAAACCAAGCTCCGCATTTTGAACGTAACACGTAGTCACAGACTGGGCAAAAAGCATGCACTCACAATATGGCCCTGATTCCTGTTTACACGACGCTTAGCGAGAGGACCGCAACCTCTTCGTCCATGTTTTTGAAAGTCTGTTTGCCGCGCGGCGAGAACTTGAAGCGTGGCAGGTTTTCCATCGAAGTTGTCTTCATCGCCTTAGCCGCGGCCTGGTAGCATTCGCCGACGGTTAAAATCTCGCCAGCCCCGGCCGCTGAACACAGCCTGGCGGCCAGGTTGACGCTGTGACCGATGGCGGTGTAGTCCATGCGGGTGTCCGTCCCCAGGTTCCCGATGAAGACCTCGCCGCTGGTAACGCCGATACCTACTCCGGCCGCCGGACGGTCGGCTTTTTGCCAGGCACCCATCGTCCGCGCATGGACCGCGATCATATCCAGCGCCGCCAGCAAGCCACGCAGGGCGTGGTCTTCCATCGTGACCGGCGCTCCAAAAATTGCCATCACTTCATCGCCGACGAACTTGTCTACCATGCCGCCGAATTTTCCGATGCTGGCAACCATGTTTGTCAGAAACTCGTTAATCATCTCTTGCAATACTCGCGGGGCGAGCTGCTGGGTGATGCGCGTAAAGCCCCGCAGATCGGCGAACAACACCGTCACGACGCGTCGCTCCATCTGCATGAAGTTCTCCTCGGGGCGCATCAACATCTGCTCGATCACCTCGGGAGCGACATAGCGGGCGAAGGTGCTCTCCAGCCAGCGCAGCATGGTAATATCCTGGACTACCAACTCAACCCGGCCCTTGACCTCATTGGCCACGAAACGAAGCACAGGATCACAAACCGGTCGCGAGCCGGTAGCCGGCAGTTTATCGAGATCGATGCCCGGACAGACGCGCTCGACGACCACCGTGCTTCCCGTCACCAGGGCCGAATCGATCACCGAGCGCAGGATCCCCTTTCCCAGGCTGCCTTGATCCCAGTCGGCCAGCGGCTCGCCCATGACACGGCGACGATCGGCAATGTCAAGCAAGCGCGCCATGGGTGAGTTGATATAACCGATAGTCAGATCTGCGTTGACCTGCATGATGAGTTCGTCGAGGCCCATGACGGTGCCGCTGGTACGGGTAGGCAATGAAGGCACCAGACCGGGCCCGAGCGTCATTCCGGTGCAGCGCACTCCCGCGTGCAGCCTCTTGAGCTCGTCACGCAGACGTGCGTTTTCCTGCTCGAGGTCGCGCAGTCGCTCACCCAGCTCGTCTGCACTGGAAATCATGTCTTGACTTGTAGCAGCATCCTGTCCGGATTCCAAGCCAGAATGTGCAGGACTTGATCTTCGGTCGACCAGACGGCATGCTGAGACCTGCCGACTGGTCCGGAGCATGAGCATGTCGCAGCTGCTGAAGTGCGCAACCAAGCAAGGCAAATAAACATGGCCTCACCGCACAATTCCGAGCCACAGCTTCTCTTCGCGGTACTGTGCACCCAACTCGGCTTTGTCAGGCCAGAGCAGGTAATGGCCGCCGCGGCTGCCTGGATGACCGACCGCGGAAAGTCAATTGCCAAGAGACTTTCTGAAAGCGGCGTGATCGACGAACGCAAAGGCCGGATGGTGGAGTCGATGGTCGCCGAGGCTATTCGCGTCAACGAGGGCGATGCCGCGCGGGCGCTCGAATCACTGGGAGGCCAGCGAGTACTAGATCAGACCTTCGGCGGTTCGTTGATTCTCGAGTCGGGCGGCCGGGTCAACCACGTCGAGCAAGAATCACAGCCGCAAATCGCCGAAGATGCAGGGCCCGAGCCTGAGGCCAAGCCGGTGCAACGCTACGATGTTCGCTACGAGATTGGCCGCGGCGGGCAGGCACGGGTTCGCCTCGCATTCGACCGACAGATCGGACGCGAGGTGGCCTGGAAGGAACTTCGCGAACCCGCGTCTGGCTCGATAACCCAACCAGTGGATATGTCGCGCAGCGTGGCCGTCGAGGCGCGTTTCCTGCGCGAGGCGCGTATAACCGGGCAACTCGAACATCCCAACATCGTGCCCGTCTACGAGTTGGGCCACGCCCCCGACAATCGCCCATACTACACGATGCGGCTCGTCAAGGGTGAGACCCTCGCGGCCAAGCTGTCTGCCTGTCAATGTCTCGCCGACCGTCTCAAGCTGCTGGGTTCGGTGTGGGATCTGTGCAACGCCATCGCCTACGCCCATGGGCGCGGAGTCATCCACCGCGACATCAAACCCGAGAATGTCGTGGTTGGAGAGCTTGGAGAAACAGTCGTGCTGGACTGGGGTCTGGCCAAGTCCCGCGAAGGAGAAGACATCAAGGCCCCGCGACTGCGCGAACAAATGGAGGCGCTGCAGCAAGGCAGCACGGCCGCAACCGTAGTTGGCTCCGCGCTCGGGACTCCCTCTTACATGAGCCCCGAACAGGCCGAGGGCGCAATCGATCAGATCGACGAGCGCTCCGACGTCTGGGGCCTGGGAGCAGTGCTTTACCAGGTGCTTGCGGGCCGTCCGCCGCATGTCGGAGAAACTCCTTTCGAGATCGTCGGCCTGGCGATGAGTGAACCGGTGCGGCCGGTGATCGAGCACTGCCCCGGGGCTCCGCGGGAACTTGCCTCGATTGCCGAAAAGGCGCTGAACCGCGAAAAGGATGAGCGTTATCAAAGCGCGAAAGAGATGGCCGAAGATATCTCCGCCTACATGACCGGCGGGCGAGTACAGGCCTACGACTACGGCTCATGGGAACTGCTGCGGCGCTTCGCCGCCCGCCACCGGGCTGTGCTCTTCGCAAGCGGGCTCGCGCTGGTCGTGATTCTCGTGTCACTGGTGCTTCTGGCAGTTGCCTATCGCAATGAGTCGAAAGCGCTCCAGAGCGAGCAGGCGACCCGACTCCTCGCTCATTTGAGCCTGTCCGAGGCATTCGAAAGCCGGGCCGAAGTCATGTTCCAAAAGCAGAAGCTGCTGTCTGCACGGATCTACGGCGCAGCCGCATTGCTTTACAACCCTGCCAATCCGCACGGGCCTTCCTGGACGCCGGAATACGCAACTTCCCACCCTGAGGCATGGCGGGCGTTGGTCCAGGCGCGCTCGATCATCGACCAGAGCAACCGGCGGCCGGTGCAGGCGCTGGAGCGGGTCATCAATGTCGGCGGGCAGGTGAGTTCGCTCTCCCTGTCGGAAGACGGCAAGCGCCTGGCGGCGGTCGGCTTCCAGGAAGGCATCCACGTCTGGCGTACGGCCGACTGGCGGCAAGAGTGGTTCGTCCGTGAGCACGGATTCAACACTTACTGCGTGACGTTTCTCCCGGACAGTGGGCATCTTGTCAGCACTGGCTACAAGCCCTCGCTGAGCACCTGGATGATCGGACGTCCGGAGCCGATTTTGAAAATCGAGCTGCCGCCCCCCTCGATCAAGTTTGCCGTTGTATCGCCCGACGGGCGCTTGATGGCGGCGCCCGTCGGCCAGGGAAACATTTATCTATGGGAAACCGGAACCGGCCGCCTGGTCAAGAAATTCAAAGCGCACGAGGGCACCATCTGGGGGCTGGTCTTCACGGCCGACGGCAGGCTGGCAAGCGCCTCCGAGGACCGCAACCTGCGCATGTGGGAGATACCCAGCGGCCGCAAGTTGTGGCAGGCGACCGGACACACCGGCCGCATCTATGCGCTTTCGCTCTCGCGTGACGGCAGCCGGCTGGTCAGCGCCAGCACGGATCGAACCCTGCGCTTCTGGGACACGCAAACCGGCCGTGCGGATGGCGTCATTCGCGACCCGGCAGATGGTTTCTACGCCGCGAGCTGGGCAAATGATGACCGATACGTTGCGGCCGGGGGCGTGGATGCCGTGGTGAGTCTCTTCGATCCCCGCACCGGCATGCGCCGCATTACGCTCGAAGGGCACACGGATTCCATCGAAAACCTGGTTTTCACCCCCGACGGGAAGCGAATGATCTCGGGCGCCGACGACGGCAACATTCGCGTGTGGCTGTTGCAGCAACCCGGCCAGCGCCGCTTTCTGAAACACGACAACAGCGTATATTGCCTGGCGGCAAATCGCGACGGTACACAAATCGCATCAGGCACCGCCGGCGGGGCAATCAAGCTATGGGACACGCGGGCTTCTGCGGATCAGAAGGCAGACCGCCGCATTGCCACTCTCGGCCATGCAATCAGCTCGCTGGCCTTCTCGACGGATGGAGCGCTGCTTGCGGCCGGAGGAACTGGAAAGATCCTGCCTGTTTGGAATGTAGCCAGCGGAAAGATTGTCAGGGAACTGCGCGGCCACGAAGGCGCGGTGCGCAGCATTGCTTTTTCTCCCGACGGTCATTTCCTGGCCGGCGGCAACTCGGATAAAAGCGTAGGCGTCTGGGACCTCTCCAGCGGAAAGCTGGTGCAAACCATCGCGGCCATCGGAACCTACGTCACCACCGTGGCCTATTCGGCGGATGGCCGACGGCTATTCGTCGCCGGCGGACGGCCGGAAATTACGATCTGGGACAGCGGCGACGGCCGCAAGATCGGCAGTTTTACGGGCCACCGCAATATGGTGCAGGCTTTGGCGCTTTTCCCCGGGGGCAAGCTCCTGGCAAGCGCGGACAAAGATGGGGCGCTGATCGTCTGGGACACGTCTTCTCGCAAACCGCTCTGGCGCCTGAGGACAGCAGGCACCCCTATCGAATGGATGACCATCTCGCGCGACGGCCGCTGGCTGTCAGCGTCCACGAAAAATGACGTCCTCCTGGTGTGGTCGGTCGCAGATCGGCGCCTGGTCGCCTCTGTTCCCCTGCCGTCGGGCCCCGGACCTCTGGCCTTCCTGGAAGGCCGGCTGCGGCTGGCGTCGGCCTCCGACCGGGAAGTGCAGTTGATCGACATCGACACCCAAGCGGCCGACATCGATGCCCGGCAGCTTCTCGAATCGAGCCAGAAGGCGGCCGGCCTGCGACTGGTGGGCTTCGACCTGGTTGCGCCCGCAGATGACCAACCCTAGTCGCCAGCAGCACCGGCGCCGCGCGCTGGTTCCTTGTGAGGCTGCACCCGGTGCACGCCGGCGTCCAATTCGCCACGCTGGAGCCTGACGTGGATCTCATCCCCGGGCTTTACACTGGAAATTTCTTGCAGCACTTTGCCGTCCTCGGTCGTGACCACGCTGTAACCGCGGGCCAGGACGGACAAGGGATCCAACCTGCGCAGAGCGTCCCGGCCTCTTTCGATGCGCATGCGACGGTCCAAAAGATCGCCAAGCGCAGACCGCTCGAATCTGGCGCGTCCCGAATCGAGAGTCTGTCGGGCAAGCTTAAACGAAGGTCGTGGATCGCGCCCGGCCAGCACCAGTCGCAGATTCGTAAGTTCACGCCTGGCATGATCCAGCCTGGCGTCAACGACCGAGTTCGCCGCCCGCAGCGATTCATCGAGGCGCAGGCGATAGGCCGCGAGAACCAACCGCGGATCGCGCACACGCCCGGCCGTCTCGGCCAAACGCCTGTGCGCCTCGGCCAGCCGCAGGCTGATCATATTGCTGAAAGTGGCGACCCGCTCTGTCAGTCGATCTTGCAGTTCGTCCCGGTCGGGCACTACCAGTTCGGCCGCGGCCGAGGGAGTCGGCGCCCGCAGGTCGGCCGCGAGATCGGAAAGTACGATGTCCACCTCGTGACCCACAGCACTGACGATCGGCACCTTCGAGGCGGCCACGGCCCGTACGACAATCTCCTCGTTGAAAGCCCACAGATCCTCGGCCGATCCGCCGCCGCGTCCGATGATGATCACGTCGCACTCGCCGCCTTCTTCCAGGCGCTCGATGCCGGCCGCGATCTCAGCGGCCGCCTGATCGCCCTGCACCCTGACCGGATAGATCAGCACCGGAACGGACGGAAAGCGCCGCCCTAGCACGTTGAGGATGTCGCGGATGGCCGCCCCTGTCGGACTTGTGACCACTCCGATGCAACCCGGAATGTACGGCAGCGGACGCTTGCACTCCGGATCGAACAGGCCCTCGGCGGCCAGCTTTTTTTTCAGGCGCAGAAACCTGAGCCCCAATTCGCCCGCCCCGCGCGGTACCAGCCGCTCGACGATCAGTTGCGTGCGCCCGCGCGGCTCGTACATTGTAAGCCGCCCGAGACATTCGACCTCGTCTCCGTCTTCGGGCAGATCAGGCAGGCGCGCCGCCGCCGAGCGGAACATGACGGCCTGAATGGAGGCCCGCTCGTCCTTGAGCGAAAAATAAAAGTGCCCCGATGAGGCCCGGCTGAGCCCCGACAGCTCGCCCACAACGCGCACCAGCCCGAAACGATCCTCGAGCAGGGCCCGCACATCGCCGGTCAGTTCGGAGACCGTGTAGGTCTTGTCCTCGGGGGAAAAAAGATCGGCTTTATCACCGTACTCGAGCATGTCGTTTGCAGATTATCTCCGTAAATCTTGTGACACAAGGATAACAATATATTGAGATAGTAAAATGGATTCACTTTTGCTATACTTTTTGGAGGTGAGTGAGACTCGAGGAGAGAATCGTGATCGATGCCAATGAGTTAGTTTCAATGGCAGAATCTTTGCCGATCGAGATAAAGACCTTGTTAATCGACAAACTTCTGAACAGCCTTAATCCCTCAAAACAGGACGTCGACCAATTATGGGCACAAGAGGCCGAGAAGAGAGTGGCCGAGATACAAGAAGGGAAGGTCGCCACTATTCCAGGAGAAGAGGTTACTGAACAAATCCGCAAGCGTTTTTCTAAATGAACTATTCTTTTCACCCTTTGGCACGGGTTGAACTCGAAGAGACAGTTAACTTCTACGAGGACTGCCAACCAGGACTAGGACTCCAATTCGCCAAGGAATTTATTTCTACGGTTCGTCGTATCATGCAGTTCCCGGAAGCATGGTCACATCTTTCGGAAAACACGAGACGGTGCCTTACAAACCGTTTTCCGTACGGGATAGTCTACGAAATCCTTGACGACGAGATTGTCATCATTGCCGTAATGCAACTCAACAGGAAGCCCGGTTATTGGCAAGAACGTCTCGAGTCAAAGCCGAAAGAATGAAAAACTCAAGAGTTCTCAGCCGGTTTGGTGCCATGCGAATCTTGAACTTATCCGTAAGCATGGTTCTCTTGTCAGTCTCGCCATCCGCCTACTCTTCTGCTCTGAACAATATTTTAGTAGGCCGTACGGCTCCTGGACCCGTTGAGCAAATACAGAGGATCATCGACGAGCTCGGTAAGTCGTCCGCTAAACATCCGTTGAAGACTACGGCTCTGGCCGCCGGAAAACGCGCCGGAATAGTGGTGCGACTGGGGCCCGTGAAGCGGCGCTCGCGCGCCGGAGTGGCCATGGCCAGCAGGCAGGCTTCGTCAAGCTCGGATCCGCGCTCGTTGATCGACTGGCTTTCCGACTGTTATGACGCGGGCCTGACCATTACCGCACCCGTCGAAATCGAAGCCAAGCAGGACTCCTGGCATATGACCGTTATCCTCTGGAGCCTTGAAACGTCCGCTCGGGAAACAATCCTGAACGAGGCCTCAAAGACCGACCTCGACTGGCTGGCCGGCAATCTGGCCTGGCTCGAAAGACAGCGGGCCAACTCCCGGCCGCTTCTCGATCTACTCTCGCTGCTGCTCGACGCGGAAACCGTCGATCTGCGCCGTATCAGCCTGCGCGCTAGGAACCTCGTTGTGTCCGGCCTGGCCTGCGATTCAGGATCCATGAAACACTTCAGCGCACTGTTGCAGAAACGTGCCTCACGGCTCGCCCATCCTCCAGCTATCGACATTGAGCGCTTGAAAGTTCCCACTGCTGTAACGGCCGGCACCGGAACGGGCATCGACATGCAAGACCTCGACCCGCTCTCCGCCGTGCTTTCCGTCGCCGGGCTGGGTCACGCGAACGTCATCGTCGCCGGAACCGCCGGCTCCGCCGGCGCCCCGCTGAGCGGACACATGGACGGAGCGGATGTCGATGGACTGCTTACGGCTCTTTTCGAGCGCATGCGACTCGTACACCGCAAGGTCGGCGCGGTAACGGTGGCAGCCGCCAAGCTATCCCGCGAGCCTCCCGCTGCCGCGATGTTTTCAGACAGGGCAATTGACGTATTTTTTCCGGATGCATCTCCGGCCGAGGTGCTCTCTCTTCTGGCCGACGTCTCGCGCGTCGGGCTGCTGCCGCCGCGCTCGCAGAACAGACTGGCCTTGGCCGTCCGCGGGCAGGTGGCACGCACGCTGGCGTCTTTGATCCTGTGGGCGCTGGATCTTACGCCGCGGGGTGATCGTACCCTGGCTGTCGTCTTGCCGGCGGATGCGCCGGCTCTGGACAAAGACCAAGGTGAAGCTGTGTCGCTCTGGGCCGGGGAAGCGCCGCTGGGTGAAATCGTCGCGGAGCTAGCCGGCATCGAGCGCTTGACTGATTGCTCCCCGCAAACAAGTGGCTTGAGTGCGCACTTGAAAGACGTGCCCCGAAAGAGACTGCTTTCCGGGCTGCTGGCTTCGCGCGGCCTTGGGCTTTCGCGGCACGGGTCTTTGGCGACCATTGAATCTCCTTCCGGCAAATACGACTCTTCTGCTTGCCGAAAGACCGGACGCTGCGGCACGGGTGACACCCGTCTTTACGCAATCATGCAGCGCTCGGGCCATTACCGCGCCCTGCTGTCGGATGCCGGCCGCAGCCGCTGGTTCTCCGAGGGAGACAGGCTGTCCGACGGCCGCCTGGTGCGCCGTATCCGCGCGGGACGTGTGCTGCTCAAGAAAGAAACCGGATCGAACGAAACCCTGGCTCCCGCACTCGCCATGCCCGAAGGCTGCGGACCGCGGGGCTGCGAGCGCAAGAAAGCGGCAACTGATTTCCCGCTGGCTCGCCTCAGGCTGGCAGGCACCGTCCGCCTCGGCAAGAGACGCGCCGCGTTGCTAGCCGACCCGCACGGCAATGTCCACCTGGTGCGCGAGGGCGGCCTGCTCGGGCGCCGCTGCGGCAGCATCTCGCGTGTCTTGCCAGGCTCGATCGAAGTGACACTGGGTTGCCCGACCGCCGTAGATCCACCGCGGGCCAAGCTTTCACTGAGCGCCGTTTCCAGGAAAACTCCGCAACCCTAAAACCGATCGAGCCGATCGATACGCCCGGTAAAGTTTGACTAGTGCGAGACCGCTAAGTAGGATGCCGCGCGTGAAAAAGAACTGCGCCATACTCGGCGGCGGACTGGCCGGACTCAGTTGCGCCCAGGAACTCACAACCGGCGGAGCCGAAGTCACCGTCCTCGAACGCGAAGACCTGGTCGGCGGGCTGGCGCGCTCGTATTCCGAGAACGGCTTCACCTACGATCTCGGACCGCACCGTTTTCTGATTCACGAACCCGAGGACGTCTCGGGCTTCTCGACCCTGCTCGGAGAAGACCTGCTTCTCAAGCAGCGCCGCAGCCGCATCTTTCTCAAGGGCCGCTTCTTCGACTACCCCCTCAAAGTGGGCAACGCCGTCTTCTCCATGCCTCCGCTCACCACCGCTAGAATCCTCGCAGATTACGCGCTGGCGCGGGGCAAGACGCTGCTTCGCCCTTCTCCCGATCGCTCTTTTGAAGACTGGGTCGCGTCCCGTTTCGGGCGTACCCTGTACGACATCTTCTTCAAGCAGTACACCGAGAAGGCCTGGGGCATTCCCTGCACCGAGATCTCGGCCGACTGGGCCAGCCAGCGCATCAGCCTGCTGAGTCTATGGGATACGTTCGTCAAGACGGTTTTCAAGGGCAGTGACCAGCCGCGCACCTACGCCGCGCGCTTCTATTACCCGGCCCGGGGCGGAATCGGCGCTCTCTCGCGCGCCATGAGCGATGTGATCGAGGCGGCCGGCAACCGGGTGCTGTGCGAGAAACCCGTCCGTGGCCTGACCCTCGACAATTCGCGCATTACCAGGGTGACGGCGGATAACCTGGATATCGAACCGGACGAGGTAATCGGCACCCTGCCTTTGACCGATACGATCGGGCTGCTTGGCGACAAGGCCCCCGAGGCGGTCTGCAGCGCTGCTGACAACCTGCGTTTCAGGGCCATCGTCTTCGTCTACCTATTCACCAAAAGGCCCCGCATCTCTGAGGATCACTGGATCTACCTGCCCGAGCAGCGCTTCATCTCCAACCGGTTGACAGAGGCCGTGAACTTCAGCCGCCACAACTGCCCGGAAGGCAAGACGGTAATCTGCGCCGAGATCACCTGCGACGAAGGCGACCGCACCTGGAGCACCTCAGACGACGTGCTGGCCGAAAGGGTGGTCGATGATCTCGACCGGCTCGGATTTCTGCATCTTACCCGAGCCGATGTAATCACCGTTCGCACCCGGCGCGCGCCGCACGCCTACCCGATCTACGACATCGGCTACGCGGAACGAGTGCGCACCATCCTGTCTTTCTTCGAATCGATCGAGAACTTCCTGCCCATCGGCCGCAGCGCGCTCTTCCGTTACAACAACATGGATCACTCGATCGAAATGGGCCGCCGCGCAGCCCGTGCCATCCTCGAAGGAACAGACCGCGACGCGGCCGCACACGTCGCCACCGGCAAGCAATATTTCGGGTAAGCGCTCAGGCTACCAGTTTTAAACCGGCGAAGACTTCCAGGTGCGCGGTCTGGGGGAACATGTCTACGCCTACCAATCTTTCAAGCACGTAGCCGGCCTCGAACAGGCGTGACAGATCGCGGGCCAGGCTGCCGGGATGACAGCTGATATAGGCTACCTTGCGGACCCGGGCGTCAATCAACGCCTCCAGCACTTCAGGGGCGCATCCCTTGCGGGGCGGATCCAGAATCGCCGCAGCGGGTGAAAATCCTTCCATAACCAGCTGCGGCAGAACTTTCTCTACCGTGCCTTCATGAAAGGTCGTCCGCGAAACGCCGTTGTCCTCGGCCGCCCGGCGCGCGTCGCGCACGGCCGCCGGGTTGCTCTCTATACCCACGGCCGCATGTCCCAGCCGGGCCAGCAAGAGTGCCAGCACCCCCACGCCGCAGTAGGCGTCGACTATCGGCCCGTCCGCATCGGCCAGGAAATCCAGTGCCAGGCTGAAGAGTTCTTGTGCCTGGTTGCTGTTGACCTGGAAAAACGACTGCGGAGCCAGCAGCAGGTCGAGACCCATGAAGCGCTCGTTGATTGTCGAGCCGCCCCACAAGGCGCGCTCGCGTCTTCCGAAAATGACATTTGTGCGCGCCCCGTTGATGTTGAGAGTCAAGCCGGCCAGCCCCGGCAGACGGCGTCGCAGGCGCCGCAGTAAATCTCTCCAACTCTGTCGGCGATCGTCCCGGACGACCAGCGTCACCAGAACCTGGCCCGAACCGCCGCCGGCCCGCGCGGCCACGTGCCGCAACCAGCCGGTGTTCCTGTTCTCGTCGTAGACGGCGACTTTCTTACTCGTCGCCCAGGCGCGCACACAGGCGACAGCCTCGTCCACCAGGGGATCGTGGATCAGACAGCGATCGACCGCCACTACCCGGTGAGAACGCGGAGCATAGAACCCGGTCACCACCCGCGAGCCACGGCGGGCAACCGGATACTGGCCGCGATTGCGATAAGCGAACGGCTCGGGAGCGGACACTATCCCAGGCTCGCTTTCCGGTTCGAATCCGCTAATCGATCTGAGCGCGTCGAGAAGTAACCGTCGTTTCAAAAGCGCTTGCGCGTGATAGGCCACGTGCTGCAGCTGACAACCGCCGCAACGCCCGAAAGCGGGACAGGCAGGCTGGATGCGATCGGGAGACGGCCGTACGATTCGCTCTGCTTCAGCCGTGATTTTACGTCTGCCGATGTGGACGATCTTGGCCGTCACGCTCTCGCCGGGAATCGTGAACGGTACGAAGACGGCCCGGCCGTCCAGGCGCCCCACTCCCAGGCCACCGGCGGCAAAGCCGTCGATTTCGAGCGTAACGCGCCGCCCGGCCCGAATAGCGTCTTCAACCATCGGGCACTACTTGCAGGGGCGGGAGACCAGCGTGTAGGCGGCCTTGCCTTCCTTGATCCGGAAGACGGCGCCCATGCCGCAGCTCAGCCGGCCGCTGTTGAGTTGCCAAGCGAGCGGGTTAGCCGAACCGACGTTGATCCGCAGGTTGGTTGTGTACTTTCCGGAAGGCACCGCCTTCCCCTGCCCGTCGTCTGTTCGGCCTCCGGCCTCGATGATGTGGCTGAAAATGCCGAAGGTTATCTTGTGCTTCTCGAGAAAAGCGTTGATGTTCTTGTCGCCTACGTTGCCGCCCTCGGCGGCGAAATCAAGCCCGTCGGCCCCCTCCCCGCGCGGCGGTCCGTGACTTATGAACACAAGTGTGTCCTTGATGCCCTCGATCAATCCGTTCATCTTTCTCAGATCCCGGCGCCTGTAGGTGCACCCGGCCGTCTCGTGAATGAAGCGCCGATCGATATAACCGGGCAGACTCACCAGGACCGCACCGCCCAGATCGACCCTTCTTACGAAATCCATATTGATGATGTTGGGAAACGCTTTTAGGGCGGCTAGCACTGCGCGGTTAAAAGAAGCCCGGCTCTCGGTGTTGCCGATTACCACCAGCACCGGCCAAGAGCGCCGGGCGCAGAACATGAGGATCTGGGCGAGTTCGAACTCCGAGGATGCGATGTCTCCCGGAAGTAAAAGCGCGTCGATCTTTTCCTTTTCGAAGCGATCCAGAAAAAAGTCAAGCGCACTACGCGTCTCCTCGCCGAAATCCTTTATGGCCCCCAGAACCCCAAGGGTCACAATACCGTCAGGGTCTTTACCCACAAACGAAAGCCTCGGCCCGCTGAAGCTGTAAGTTCTCCCGGCCAGCTTCAGCTCGACCGGCTTCTCCAGGACGGCGCCGTCCCCTTGGCACTCCATACGCCTGCTCTTCAGGTAGTTGTAGTATGCGTTGTCCGGCGTCGGGTAGCTGTCGAGAACCTCGGGATCGTCCAGCGGATCAGGCGCCGGCTCGGCCGCCCTGGCCACAGCGAACATGGTCATGACAACGAAACAGAACGATAATGAGCGCATGCACATGGCTTTTCTCCCTGTCCTGTCCAATGCCACGCTCACCGCGCCGTGTCAAATCCGAGCCGGCTTGTGGTGGTCTTGGTAAATGTGCTACTAATATGTCGGGAGGCCCCCTGGATGATTAATAATGAAGTCTTCAACTTCTGGTCTGTTGTATCCATTGCTGCGCTACTCGGCCTGCTGGCCTGCGGTTGCGATCAGGAAGCCAAACAAGATCCCTGCGACAATGTCACTTGCTGTGGCCACGGTGACTGCACGGCGGCCGGCGGCAATCCCAGCTGCTCCTGCGCGACCGGCTACAACGCATCCGCAGACGGCAGGCGCTGCATTCCCGACAACGCCGGCCCGTGCGAAGAGATCACCTGCTCCGATCACGGTTGCTGCGAAATGGACGCCGGCCAGCCGGCCTGTAGCTGCGATCCCGGCTACTGCCTCGATCCCAATGATACTTTCAATCTCAGCTGCATGAAGGATCGCTGCCTGTGGGTCGGCGAGACATGCGCAGACAGCAGCGAATGCTGCGAGAACGATTGCCTCAAATACACTGGCCAGGAAACCGGCTATTGCACGCGGCGCAATTGCCAGACCAGCGAGGATTGCACGAATTACTCGAACGACGGCAAGCAGATGTGCTGCATCGACGCGGGCGGAGAATACTACATCTGCATGAAGCTGGGGGCAGGCTGTTTCTGCGGCGACCAGACGGGCACCTGCGGCCATTCGTGCACCTGCCAGAACGACTCGGCCTGTTCGCCGAGCTTTTCCTGCCTGCGCGGCAGCGATGAGGACAGCGGGGCGACCTGCACCCGGGCCTGCGTCAGCGACAGCGACTGCCAGGAATGTCGTGACGATGTCGATACCGACATCGTCTACACCTGCCAGCCCATCTTCGGGGGAGACACTTACTGCCTGCCCGCCGAGCAGCCAACCTGCCTCTGGAGCGGCGACTGCCCGGGCAACGACGTCTGCATCGCCTATCCAACAGCCGACGAGATGTCACTCGAGGGACGCTGCAACCGCCTCGGCGGGCTACCGCCGGGAACAGAATGCGACTCCGCAGCAGATCCCAACAAGCTTCCCTTCGAGCAACGATGCGCCGACTTTTACTGCATGCACGACTCCTGTTCAGAGGTCTGCCAGTTCGACTCGGATTGCCCCGAGCACATGTTCTGCGGCCAGGCACGCTTCCGCCTGGGATCCGGCACCGGCACGGCCAGCATCAACATGTGTCAGGGCGGTAGTTTCTGTTCGAGCGGCGCTGACTGCGAGGGCGACGACGTCTGTCAGGTGACGCAGATCTCCGACTACGACCTGGTCGGCATGTGCGGCCACTTCGATGGAGAACTTGACGTCGGCGACCAGTGCGATAACAGTGCCAGCCCCAACGATCTTCCGCCAGGCGAGGCCTGCCGTGGTTTTTACTGCATCTTCGGCAACTGCACGGAGGTCTGCGCCCAGGATCAGGACTGCCCTGGCACTGGCGGCCGTTGCTGCTCGGTGAACTTCGGCGGAATGGGCCCATCGGGCAACGATACAGCCAGCGTCGATCTGTGCCGCTGGACGCCGGGGTCCGGCGGGACCTGCCGCGGCGACGCCGATTGCCCGGCGCATGAGACCTGCCAGTATTGCGTCAAGGAAGGCCAAAAGGTCGACAAGTTCTGCATGAGCGAAAACTGCGATCTGGGCCGACCCGGATGCGATCCCCCGGGAACAATCGGCTGCGGGGATGATGGGGCCGCGTCTTGCTGGGGTGATCTGTGCCTGTCCACGCTCAACAATTCGTTCTGCTCATCGCTGTGCGACAGTTCGAGCGACTGTCCGACAGGCATGAGCTGCGGCGGCCTGCGTGTTTCCGACACCCAAACAACCGGCGCCTGTATTCCATAGATGTAAGCTGCAAAAGGATCAGAATCCTTCGAATAACTCCTGTAGATCGATCTTTAAGGCTGCGGCAATCTTGTGGAGTGACGCCACCGAGGCGGCCGACTCGGCACGTTCGATCTGGCTCAGCAGGCTGACCGAAAGCCCCGTCCGCCGGGCGACCTGTTTTAGTGTCAGCTCCCGTTGCTTACGGCCGGCCCGCAATCGTGCACCAATCGACGCCAACAGACCGCCCTCGGGACTACACAACAGCCCTTTTTCTTCAACGACCTTTTTCAGGGTCTCTACCAGTTTGCGCTGATCTATCGGCTTCTCGATATAGTCGGAGACGCCGCCCTTTAGCGAAGCGACCGCCGTTTCCACGGAGGCATAACCGGTCAACACGACGATCGCCAGGTCTTTGTCTTTCTCGCGGACCTTTTCGAGAACCTCGATGCCGCTCATACCGGGCATGACCAGGTCGAGAAGGAGAATATTGAATTGGCGCTTTTCGAGCAACTTCAACCCGGTTTGCGGTGAAGTCGCCACCTCGACGTCATAACCCTCCTTGACCAGGATGAAACGGTACACCTCTAGCGTTTCCGGATCATCATCTAGAACCAAGATCCTAACGGCTCGAGTTCGCATGCTGCCCCCCTTCACTCGAAATTGTTCCCGGTCTTGCACTGTATATTTTTACGAGTATCACTAACTGCCATCGGGCGTCAAGTGCCCCAATCCACAGATGTAACCATCGACCTTGTGCACGGCTTTCCAGGGTGATAGTCTCGCCCATACTAGTGGAGCAAAATATGCCCAGGATCCTTCTTGTAGACGATGTGCGGCTCTTTCGTAAACTGGCCTCGATAATCCTCAGCGGGCGCGGCTACGAGATCGAAGAGGCCGTCACGGGCGAAGAAGCTATGAAAAAATTCAGGGCCGACCCGCCCGACATTGCGCTGGTCGATCTTGCTCTGCCGGGCATGAGCGGTTTCGACGTCTGTGCGCAGATCAAGCAAGATCCGGCCTATGCCGACATTCCTGTGATCATCGTGGCGACCTCGGGTAGGGATGAGGACATTCGCAAGGCTGTCGAGGCCGGCTGCGATGATTACATCACCAAGCCCCTCGATGACACCACCCTGATTTCCAAGGTGGAGGCGCTGCTTGGCAAGACCGACCGGAGGCGTTTTCCGCGCATCCCGACCACGCTGCAGATATCCTTCGAAGATTTCAGGGGTATCTTCTTCGAGTTTACCCGCGATATCAGCCGCACGGGAGTATTTATCGAGATGGCCAATCCGCTGCCGGTCGGCAGTCGGCTGCGACTGTCTTTCTCACTGCCTTCGCCTTTCAGTCATCCCGTCATGGCCTATGCCCGGGTCACACGCAGCGTGCCGCCCGACGCCGGTCACGCCGGCGGAGTCGGGGCAAACTTCATTTTTTTAGACGAGAACTCCGAACGCTTGATCGACGCCTTGGCCTCGGCTGAATCCGACTTCGAAGACGCGTCCGGTGTTTTTAGCCGGGTCAGCTTCCAGACGGACAACACCCCCATTGGCGAGGTCGACGACGAACCCAATCAACTGCGGCTGCTCATAAGAGATCAGGAAACCCTGCGATCTTCCCACAAGGAACTCCAGGAAGAATACATGCGGCTGTCGGCACGTTTCACGCTGCTGGATAGTCTGTACGCGGCCGCTGATCCGCAAAAGGCACTGGCAGCCGCCATGGACGGGCTCGGCGATCTGGTCGGCGTGGAATCCTGCGCTATCTTCATTCTCGCGCCAGACAATCAACGACTGCTGCTTGCGGCATCGCGTGCCCTGCCCGCCTCGGTACCAACCAGCCTGCCGCCGGCAGGCCCGCTGGCGCAGGCCTTGAGCGAAAAAGTCTTGCAGGTCCCGTCCCAGCCATGGGTGGCCGACGGATCCGGTTGGAGTGTCATGGCCGCAGTCCCATTGCTGTTCGATGGCGCTCCCAGGGGGGTAATTGCCATCCACGGCCTCTACCGGCAAAAGGCGGCTTTGACCACCTACGATCACCGGATGCTCGAACTGCTCGGCCAAAGCCTGGGGCCGGCGCTCTTCAATGCGACAATAATGAAAAACGACTCACTGCAGTGGGACGCGGACAGGATACTACGAGCGATCGGTTCGAGACTTCTTTCTCAGTAACCGCCCTGGGTCTTGTACTCCCTGAACTGCTTGATGATGGCCCGGACCGCGGGAACCTGCTTTCTCCGAGGGCAGGCCTTGACGAACTTTTCGTAGTACTTGAGTGCCATGTCGTTTCTGCCAGCCGTCGCGTAGGCAATTCCCATGCTCAACAAGGCGTCACAGTTCTTAGGCTCAATCGCCAGTGCCTGGCGGAAAAATACTATTGCCTCGCGTGCTTTCTTCTTGTTGACGAGCACTTTCCCCTTGTGAACCAGGTCGCTGACTTCCTTCTTTCTGCGCTTCGATGTCGTTTTCTTGACCACAGGCTCTCTGGACTTGACGGCAACTTGAACGGGAGGTTTCTTACTGGCTCCCGAGTGCCTCTTGATTTGCCTGTCGAGTTCCGCGGCGATGACGTTCTCCTCATCAATGATGCGCACCGTATCCACGTGCTTGCTAGCCCTGTCGGGAAGATTGGCCTTCAGAAAAATACGGGCTTTGTTCAGGTGAAAAGAGATGACTTTTTTCTTGATCTCCGGCCTGAGTTCGGAGACATCCTTGGCGAAAAAACTATCCGGCCCGATCTGTTCGAACAACTCCCAGGCTTTGTCCCAGTCGGGCGGCTTGGCCTCGATGGCAGCCTTTGCCTCGGCAACCAGCGCGGCGTCATTCTTGGCGGCATTTGTATCCGCGAGCATCTTGCCGGCACCCGGGTAATCCGGATTCTCACTGAGCGTTGCGTTGAAAGCGGCCATGGCACCGATAAAATCTTTTTGCTTGTACTTCTGCATGCCGTCCTTGAACAGCCTGGCAGCCTGATCGGCTTCCACCTTGCCGGGACCTTTAGCGCCGGTGCCGTCCGTAGGCTCGACCGCCTTGCCGTTGTCCTTCGGCGAACGCGAGAAGTAATAACCGAGACCGATCGCCAGGCAGGCGACGACCACCGCCCCCGCTATGCCGATCAGCTTGCCCTTGCCGAATCCGGCGATGCGTTTCTCTGCCAGGACCGCATCCACCATTGCGCGCTCTTCGGTCGTAACCGTAGCCGGGGTCGCGACTGCGGACTGGGCATTCACGTCGACCACTTCGCCCGGCGCGGCGTAGCGGATGCTCACGTGCCCTAACTCGATCATGTCGCCCCGGCGCAGATCGACCCGGGCGTACTCTTCGCCGTTGACCATGACGCCGTTGGCGCTGTCGAGATCTATAATGCGGTAGATTCCCCCGTCGAAGACGATCTTGGCGTGCCGCGACGATATCGAACGATGAGCAATTATTACATCACACCCATCATCACGCCCGACGATCATCTCGGTCTTCACCAGCGGGTACTCGAAGCCGGCAAGCTCTGTTGTCATCACAACCAAGCGGCCGGCGTCCTTTTGTGGGATGTCACGCACGCGCCCGGTCTCGGCATCCTTCCTGCCCTCGACCGGCAGTTTGAGCACGGCCGTGGCTCCGTCCGACTGGGTGGTCTTGCTGGCTGCCCGGGCCTGAGCCGGACTGATTGCCGGCGGGCTCGCGGAGCCCCCCTGTGACGGTGTGGCGGCCTCTACCGCTACTTTCTGCAGCGCCAAGTGATAGTCGCCGATCTCGACCAGGTCTCCTTCTCGCATAGTTGTCCTGGCGGCGATCTTGTCCCCGTTGACCCGTACGCCGTTGTAACTGTCCAGATCTTCGATGAAGACCGAGCCGTTCGACCTGGTCAGGCGGGCGTGGTGTCGCGAGACGTTCCTTTCCGTCAGCCGGATAGTATTGCCCTCCTTCCGGCCGATGGTGATCTCTTCCTTCACCAGCGGTACGACCGTGGTGTGACCCTCGTCGTCCTCAATGATCAGCTTGTACAACCCGAACCTCCGGCTCTAGCCAAGGCCGGCTGTTTACGCCTCAATCTTCACAGACCTGTACCACGCTTTTACGCTCTGTTCAAGGTAACAGTGCACTGCTACTTTTGTACACCTTTATCTTTCACCTGCTGGAGATTTATTCCCTCTACCGGCCACTTCGCATATGCCCGGTTTCTCCCCAGAAAAGCGTCCAGCCGTTCGTCCGCAACCCGGCCGAAGACCCTGGAGGCATGGCGCAAGAACTGCTTGCCCCGCCTATTAACGACCAGGCCCATGTGCGTGATGCGCACCGGCATGTTCTCAATGTCATGTCGGACGACGAAGAGAATCGTTCCAGGGGGAATGCGCTCGGCTACGCCCGGGGCAAGCTCGATGGGGATTACCGGTAGGCTCGACTCGACGCCGGGAACCTGATCGGAACCGAGCAACGGCCAGGCCCGGTCCCGCCGGCGCTTGTTCCAGACCTCGGCGTCGAGGCGTTTCCCGACCAGCCTGACGGCGGCACCGCCGACCCTGTGGGTCACGTCCTCAATAAAGCCGGCTTTCTGGTTCAGCGGAATCCACTGGGCCATAATGAAATGCTTGCGTTGCAGGTATCCGACTTTTCCATCGCGGTAGCGTATCCTGTTCAGCACGTCTTTTGCCCTCTTTAGGTTGACGGACAGGGTCAACGCCAGGGTCTCTTCGACGAAGGTCGTGCAATCCACCGCCTCGAAACTGATCAGGGGATCGCTGTCGGGGAGTTTCCCCGGGCCTTCCCCGAGCGGTGAGATCGCAAAGGAAACTCCCAGGAACTTCTCACTCACTTCCGACATGCACTCGTCCATCCCGGACTTCGCAGCCGCCAGCCGCTGCAGGAACGCGTCGATCTGCGATTCGCTCATTTTGGCAAAGCCCAAGGAAGGCCCACTGGCCGGTACCGGTAGTGGAAGCAAGACGCCAAGTGCAAACAGCATGACCACGTAACGCATCATGATCATAATCATATCACCATAGGAGACGTCGTGGCCAATATACGGGTTGACAGATCGAGCCTCAGGCGATAGTTCATGCACATGGTCACGGACAAGCTAGATTCCGCCGTTCTCGTAACCGGTGCCACCGGTTTCATAGGCAGCCGGCTAACCACCGAGTTCGCGCAATCCCGCGGCCGGCGACTGATCCTGTTGTGTCGCCCGAGGTCGCACAAGCGCCTGGACTCCGTTTTGGCCAGGCTTGATGAACGCGCCCAACGTCCAGAGGTAATCGAGGGAGATCTCGAACTCGATCGGCTGGGCCTGGACGCCGCCGTCCTGCGCAGGCTCAAGGACCGAGTGAGTGAGGTGTTTCATGTCGCCGCCGGATACCGGCTGGACATGTCATGGCAGCAGGCGCAGGCTGTAAATGTCGCCGGCACCCGGCGTATGATCGACCTGGCCGCCTCCCTTCCTAATCTCTCGCGCTTCCACTATGTCAGCACGATGGCGGTGGCCGGAAACTGGCAGGGGCCTTTCCGCGAGGACGATCTCGATCTCGGTCAAGGATTCGACCATGCCTACGGCCACTCCAAGTTTTTGGCAGAGCAACTGGTGCGCGAGGCGGCCGAACACTTTCCGGTGACAATCTTCAGGCCGGGAGTCGTGGTCGGTGACAGCCGGAGCGGCCGGATGGACAAGCTGGATGGGCCTTACTACGTCTTTCGTCTCTTGGACAGACTCCGGCGCGTGCCCGGACTGAGGCGAATGCCGCAAATCGTTCCCCGCGAGGAAGACACCTTTTTCCACCTGGTGCCGGTGGATTTCGTGGTGAGCGCCATGGCCGAACTGGCGACGCGCACTGCACATCGCCTGCGCACCTATCACCTCATGGATCCCGATCCACCGAGCTACCGCGAGTTCTACACGGCCACGCTTAGCGCCATGGGATTCTCGGGCCCGCGCATTACGCGGCCCGTGACCCGCCTGATGAACTTACTGGGCTCCCGGGCGCTTGGGCCATTGTCGCAGGGCCTTTTCAATAAGCTTGCGTTGCCCCGGGAAATGCTGTCCCACTTCCTCTACCAGGTGACGTACGATACGACCAACGCCATGGGAGACCTGGAAGGAACGGGAATCTCACCGCCCCGTTTCGGCGACTACCTTCCCGTCATCTTGCGATACTTCGAAAATAACATGGTCGGCTGAATATTATAGTAGTTTACCGCTGGCCGGCCCCGGTTCGCCGGCGGCCGGTTGCGAGGCCGGAGGCATCGAAGCGGAGATCAGCGACCCGTGACTCGACACCCGGAACCCGCGATTCGAATCGGCCCTGACCGTTCCGATTCGCGCCCGCAACATCTTGCGTCCTTCCATCGCGAAGAGTACGACCAAGAAAATCCAGCCGCCGAGAACAACCGGTACGATAAAGGCAAACATGATGCCCAAGCGCGAAGACAGCAGGCCGGGTGCCGCTTGCCAGTCACCCTGCTCGGCAAGGTGCCCCAGGCGATCACCGGCCAGCAGAAAGAATACAAGTCCACCTACGCACGCCAGCGCGAGCAGAGAATACAGAACACCACTCCGCCTGCGCGCGCATAGGGAGTAACCCACCAGGTAGGCCAGAGTCGCCACAAGCATCGAGCCGGCCATTACGCCGGTCACGATCCAGCCGGACACTTCCACGGAATCCACCAGGTAGAGCATGCTCCATGCCGGCTGGTTGACAAACAGGTAAAGGCCGGTGGGTAATAGCACCAAGAATTCGAAAAGCAGCAGGCCTGGCAAGTAAGGCTCATGCCATAACCTGGCCCCGTTCGAGATCTGTCGCTGGGCGGCCAGGGCCACGCTTAATCCAGCCAACAGGCTAATCAATGGAAGTAAGATGACTATGAAGAAACCTCCCGCAAGAACCGATCTTTGCACCCGCCTCACCCGAGCAAGTCGATTATCCCACAATCAGTCGCCTGTCAAAAGCCATTTCTGACTACGACGATCCGCGCGCGCTCGCTCCGAAAGTATTGCAGATGGGGTTTTTTACTTGACAGCGAGAGAATCGCTCTGTTAAAAGTGTTGGCAAATCATGGAATTGGGTGAGAACCGGGTTTCGTACACTGAAGTCTGGTTCTTGCCGAGCGAGGTTTATCAAACGTGAAATACAAATATTTCCTGGCAATTGGCGCGGTCCTGTCGGCAATCCTGATCGCCTGGGGCGGGTGCGGCCCAGTTGAGTCGACCTCCCTGATTGTGGAAGCCGATACGGCCATGCATAACGCAAAGACAACCGATGCTCAGAAGAAATCCCCTTACGAGTACACCGCGGCCGAACAATACTTGCACAAGGCCCGTGAGAAGTGGGGAACATCTGATTTCGAGTACTCGATCGACTATGCCACGCAGGCCCGTGACCTGGCCACAAATGCCCGCGAGCGATCGATGAAGAAAGAAAACGAGTAGCACACGGGCAATAGCCGTCATAGCGACGCCTATTGCCCGACGCACGAGGAGAATTCTCATGAATAGCGCCCGGCGTCATGCAACATCGATCTTAGTCACTGGCGTTGTCATTGGGCTCGGCTGCGCAAGCCTTTTCCTTGCCGGCTGTGTATCCGGCTCGAAGATCCGGGCCGACGCAGAGGTCGTCAAGCGCGACATCGCCAAGGCCCGCAAGAGTGGAGCCTACCGCTGCGCCCCCCGCGACCTGGCCATGGCAGAGACCAACGTTCGCTTCTGCGAAGACGAACTCGACCAGGGCAACTGGCTCAGGGCAGGTGATCACATCAAGATCGCGCTGGCATCGATTAAGCGCGCCCTGGAAGACTCGAAGGACTGCGGTCCCAAGAAAGTGTTCATCAAGACGCCCCCCAAGATCGTGGCCATCACGAAGACCGACCGCGACGGGGACGGCATCTTCGACGTCGACGACAAGTGCCCCGACACACCGGGCCTGCCCGAATACCACGGTTGCCCACCCAGCGACAGCGACGGTGACGGCATCCTGGACAACGTCGACAAGTGCCCCAACGATCCCGAAGACAAGGACGGCTTCGAGGACGAGGACGGCTGCCCCGACTTCGACAACGACAAGGACGGGCTGCCCGACCTCGAGGACAAGTGTCCCAACGTTCCAGGCCCGCCCGAGAACAAGGGCTGCCCGGTGACCGACCGCGACAAGGACGGCATTCCCGACGACGTGGACAAGTGCCCCGACGAGCCCGAAGACAAGGACGGCTTCGAGGACGAGGACGGCTGCCCCGATCTCGACAACGACCAAGACGGCATCCTCGACAAGGACGACAAGTGTCCCAACGACCCCGAGGACAAGGACGGCTTCCAGGATGAAGACGGCTGTCCCGACCCGGATAACGACGGCGATGGAATATCCGACAAGGAAGACAAGTGCCCCAACGAGGCCGGCCCGCCAGACAGCCCGCAGGGCAAGGGCTGCCCGCGCAAATATAGCCTGGTAAAGATCAACCGCGAGAAGAAACGCATAGAGATCAGGCAAAAGGTACACTTCGCGACCGGCAGGTTTCGCATCCTGGGATCGTCTTTCGGGCTTCTGAATCAGGTGGCCCAGGTACTCAAGGACTACCCCAAGATGAAGATTTCAATCGACGGGCACACCGACAGCCGCGGTTCGGACGCCATGAACCAGCGCCTGAGCGAAAGCCGCGCAAACGCCGTGCGGGATTACCTGATCGGCCGGGGCACCGATACCGAGCGCCTGCGCGCCGTCGGTTTCGGAGAGACGAAACCTATCGACTCGAACCGCACCAGTCGCGGCCGGGCCGCCAACAGGCGAGTGGAGTTCAATATCCTCGAAGAGTAGAGTGGCTTCCAAGGCAACCGAAAAACAGGCCCTGACCAGGCACATAGGCACCGTAAGCGGCCTGACCCTGGTAAGCCGTCTCAGCGGTCTCGTCCGGGACATGGTCTTCGCGGGACTGTTCGGTGCCGGGTTCGCGGCTGACGCCTTCAACATCGCTTTCACCATACCGAACATCTTCAGGCGTTTATTGGCCGAGGGTGCCATGAGCATCGCCTTCGTGCCGGTCTTTACCGAGTACCGGACAACACATTCTTTCGAAGAGAACCGCCGCCTCTATGACGTGACCCTGACGACCTTCACGACCATCCTGATTTTCGTGACCACGGCCGGTATTGTGTTCAGCCCATACATCCTCAAACTCTTCGCGCCCGGTTTCGGCGCGACCAAATTCGCGCTGGCCGTCTATCTCAACCGCCTGCTTTTTCCCTACTTGTTCTTCGTGGGTCTGACCGCCCTGTTCACGGGCATCTTGAATACACATCGTCACTTTGCCGCCCCGGCAGCCGCGCCCATCTTGTTGAACGCGGCAATAATCGGCTGCGCGCTGACCCTCTCCGGCATGGTAAGTCCACCTATCACGGCCATGGCGATAGGCGTGCTGGCCGGCGGATTATTGGGGTTGCTGCTCCAGGTGCCTTTCTTGCTGCGGCGGGGAATACGCCTGAAACCACGCATCGAATTTGGCCACCCGGCGGTCGGCAAGATGATGCGCCTGATGGGTCCGGCCCTTTTCGGTGTAGCCGTCTACCAGGTCAACATTCTGGTCTCGCGGGCCCTGGCTTCGCTCTTGCCCGAGGGAAGCGTGACCTACGTATACTACTCAGATCGGTTCCTCGAACTTCCCCTGGGCGTCTTCGCGGTGGCCGTGGCCACGGTGGCCCTGCCCAGCCTTTCAGAACACGCCACGACCGAACGCCTCGACCGTCTCAAGGAAACCCTGAGCTTCGCCCTGCGCCTGACCCTGCTGGTGTGCATCCCGGCCATGGTGTGGATGGCCATCTGCCGCAGGCCGATCATAGCCACGCTGCTCGAGCGCGGGCGCTTCAGCATGAGCGACACACTGGCCACCGCGCATGTATTCCTTTTCGCCTCGCTGGGCATCTGGGCGATCGCGGGCATTCGCAACCTGGTACCGGCCTTCTACTCGTTGAAGGACACCAAGACGCCGGTGGCCATTGCCTTCGCGGCCTTCCTGCTCAACGCCGGCCTGGGCGTTTTGTTGATGTGGCCCATGGGACCGGCGGGATTGACGCTTGCAAACTCGATCTCCGCCACGATGGATTGTTTGTTGTTGGTATTTTTCCTGCGCCGCAAGATCGGCCCGTTGGGTATGCGCGCGGTGTGGGGATCCGCCTGGCGGGTTGCGCTGGCATCGCTGGGCGCAGGTGTCGCTGCCTGGCCCTTCACGCGCCTCGACATCTGGGCCGTGGGCGGAACGGCCGCCAGAGTTTGCTACCTGGCACTGGCCGGCCTGGCGGGCGCCTTGACCTTTCTGATAATGGCGAGAATCTTGCGAGTGCCCGAAATGGAAGCTCTCTGGCGGCGATTGGCCGGTCGGCGCTAGCGGCTAGGCTAGCGTGCCTCGCGGATATAACCGTTGCGGATCAGGTGCAGCAAGGCCTGGTAGGTCTCCAGGTCGGGAAGTACGCTCTCGTCCAGGACGCTGTCGACCCTGCCGTGATTGTGGACGTCCTGGAGCACGTCCAACTGATCGGACTCCAGATCTCTGAGTGCCGGCGATAGCGGGCTTGACAGCTTGAAGCGAGCCGTCGGATCGGGAAGCTGATCCTCGATGCGCGCCAGTTCGTCCATCGCGCGCATGGCATCAATCAGCAGCCCCTCGGTGCTCTCATCCAGTTCCACCATGAACTTTTCGTCGGAAGGTCCTGTCAGTTCGAAGAAACCGCTCTCCCAGCCGACCAGCCGGCAGAAGGCCTTCTGCGGCCCGATCTCGTGCCGGTTGTCTATCGAGGCGTAGTAAATCTTTCCGTTACGCAGAAAGATCTTCCCCTCGTGCTCGTCGCCGCGGACCACCAGTACGCCGCTCTTCTTGCTTGTGGAAAAAAGCTGCAGCAGGTCGGGGATGGGAACCTCGTCAATGCGACCGGACATCGGGCTCGACGAGCGCGCCTTGCGGGCGGCCACCTGCTCCATCATCGAGCGCACCTCGGCCTCGCTATATGGCTTTTCTTTCCCCGCGCTGGGTTCGACGGCCATCAGCTTCAATATTGAAGTGCCGATCAGGATGCGATCGCCCTCCTTGACACGGGCCTTCTTGACCTTCTCGCCGTTGACGAAGGTGCCATTGGTCGAACCCAGATCTTGTATCATGACCCGGCTCGTGCCGGTAGTGATCTTGGCGTGCTTGCGAGAGACCATGTCCTCGACCAGAACCATGTCCAGGTCGGAACTGCGACCGATGACTATTTCACGATTGGGTCTGAGCGGGAACATGCCCCCCTGGTACTTGCCGGAAATGAACCTGAGAGCAAAGCTCTTGGGGCCTGACGAACCGGTTGTATCGGTCATCGTTCACACTCCAGGAATAACGCCAGTCTTGTTGCTCAATGCCATGTTACCACCACCAGTAGCTTGGGGCAATTTCATGCCTGCTTGCCTTCGGCCACCAGGTTCAGGTACATCTGGCAGCTTTTGTTCTCCGGGTCGAGCTTCAGAGCCTCGCGCCACTCGCCGGTCGCCTCAGCTAGCTTGCCCATGGAGTACAACGTCACCCCAAGGTGAATGCGGGCGGCAATATAGCCGGGCCGGTCTTCGAGTATACGCCTGAACTGGGCCACCGCATCCTCCTGCCGGCCCTGGTCGCGGAGTACCTGGGCCAGTTTCAGGCGGATATCAACAAAGTCGGGTCCCAACTCTAGTGCATGGCTAAACTCCGACGTGGCCTGCTCGTATATTCCTGCGGCCTGGTAGACGTCGCCGATCTCGGAGTACATGTTGGCTATCTTGCCGCGTACGAAGGGATCCAACTCTCCCGGGCTGGCCCTCGAAGCGGACAGTGCCTGGTTGAAAACATCCTTGGCCTCGGTGTAGCGGCCCAGATCGTTGTAGGTGACCGCCAGGTTGAGCGATGCCTCGGTATAGCCCGGGTTTATTGCCAGGGCACGCTCGAAGTGTTGCTGCGCCTTCGAGAAAAGACCACGGTCATGAAATATGACTCCCAGCATGTTATGGACGTCAGCGAAACGATCATTCTTTTCCAACACTCGCGTCAGATAGCTCTCTGCCCTTGAGTATTCCCGCTTATGGTAGGCGTCCCTGCCCAATTTCAGCAGGTCTCTCGTTTGTTCGTCCATCATTTTCCTCCCGAATGGGCGGGGCGGCCGGGGTCGGTAATACTTACCCCAAGCCGCCGATGATGCGCCAGAGCGAACCTTCCTTCTGCAACATGATACGCTCACGGGCCCTGTTTTCGATTTTCTTCCCTTCGGCCCTGGTAATCAACAGAAACGATTGGATCACCCTGGCCCGGTTCCCGCCCACTTCGATGTCGAGATCGTTTACGATCAATGCCTGCATGCTAACTGCCGTGAGATCATCCCGGAGGCGCTCCATCAGCGCCGCCTTGCCTCCGACCTTGCCCTTGTATTCGGCCGAGATCAGGCGGGCCAACCTCTGCGGCGCATTGTCTTCCAGGGCAATCCGGCGCTGGCGCAGTGTTTCTATGATGCCGCGCAACTCAAGGAAAACGCCCGAACCGATGACCGGCCCGGCGGCAGTCTTTGAAAGCTTCAGTCTCTGCGGCCCCGAGTAGCGCAGCCCCTTGCCTTCCACGACTAGGTGGGCCGTGATGCCGTCCGGCCGCACAAGCACATCCTCGTGTTTTACGACCAGGGGCCCGTAAACGACGAACAGTTGCCGCAGATCGTCTTCCAGGTGGCCCGGCCCCCCGATGTCGTCTTCGTACTCCGCATCGAGATAGGGCACCATCAGGCCGGCGTCTTTCTTGGCACATCCCTTCTCGATGGCGGCCAGGACCCGGGCCGGTGTCAAACGCTCCTCTGCCTGGCAGGCAACGACGAAAAGTCCCGCCGCAAGGAGGGCGCCTGTCAGCCGGCTGCTCACTTCGGCTGGCTCCCCGCCTTCTGCTCTTGACGCTTGGAAAGTACAGCCAGCAAGTCCTTGGCGTCATCCGAGTAATCGCCCTTGGGAAAACGTGACAGTAGCTGCTGCAGGCTGCTTTTGGCAGCGCTGTATTCCTTTAGTTTTAGCTGGGCCTCGGCCTTGTAGTAAAGCGCCTCTTCGTCGAAACCAACTCCGGCGTAGATCGAGAGAATTCGCTCAGCACGCCAGAGTACCCCGCGAAAGTGGCCCCGCTTGTGGTAGAACTCCATCAGGTAGCGGTTTTGCTCGGCCATCCTGACCAGGCACTGTTTGAGCAAGTCCTTGGCCTCGGCTGCATTCTCGTGCTTGGGAAAACTCTGCAGGTAGCGCTTGATCTCCCGGACGGCCTTCGCTGTCTCGGTCTGATCGAGTTCGTAAGCCGGTGGCGTGATGAACCAGTCATCTGGTATCCTCTTGAAATAGCACAGGCCGATGCGAAACATGGCGTAGGGCATCTTCTCGTTCCGCGGGTGGAGCTTGATGAAGCTCAGGTAACTGTCGGCCGCCTCGAGGTACTTCTCCTGACCGAAGTAGCAATCGGCTGTGTACAGGTCGGCCCTGATCGCGAACTTCGAATAGGGGAACTTGTTCTTGACGAACTTGAAAAACTGCAGAGCCTCGGCGAAATCCTCATCGTCGTATGCTTTCTGACCCTTGATGAAGTTTTCCTTGGCGCTTGTGCGATAGCCTACCAGCTTTTGGTTCTCGGGGCCCGAGGCGCAGGCGACGGCCAGGCAAAGCCCCAGGCACAACGAGGCAAACAAGCATTTTCTCATTTCCAGCACATCGACCTCCAGGCCGCCGCAGCCGGAATTATCAGTAATTCCGGCCGACTTCTGCGGCACGTTAGCACGTCCCGCGAATATCAGTCAATTACGGAAATCAGATCGCGCCAATCTGCGAGCTGCGAATGAAGCCCTCCACACCGTTGGCCAGGCGCACCCTGGAGTATTCGTCTATCTCGTCCAACAGCCTGACTTTCAGTCCCTCGTGGACCTCCATGAGTACCTTGGCGCCGTGCTCGGGTCCTTCTCTAAGCGAACTGGTCTCCGCAACTACAATGCCGTGGTGAACTTTCTCCTGGATATAAACACGGCTGGAAAAAAGCAACCCAAAAACAAGGGTCAACGTAAGAACCGGTATATTGATCCAGAACAGCAGTCGCCGCGACGATTCACGCCGCGCAAGACGCCGGCCGATTGCCAAAATGAAGGTCAGCAGGTAGAATGACAAGAACATCCAGGTAAGCCAGTCGACGGCAACGCCGCGCACGAACCCGTGCCACAACGGTTCGCCCACGGCCCCCTCCTTCGGCATTACCACGCGATCGACCAACTCTTTACGAACCATGGCCAGGTTGGAAGCGACCGCGGTATCCCCCGGATTCATCTGCAGCACTTTCTCGTAGAATAGTACTGCAAGTCCCTTGTTTCCGGAACGGAAATAGGCATTGGCCAGGTTGAAGTCGAGGTCCGGATTGTCTACCCCTGCCTCGAGAACCTTGCGGTATTCGCCGACGGCCGTGGCATAGTCTCCATCCAGGTAAGCCTGGTTGCCCCTGGAGAAGTGCGCCAGCAATTTCTTTGCCAGTCGGGAGTCGTCTTGTGCCAAAGAAACAGGGGCCGCCATGACACACAGCAAGATCACACCGATGTACGGGGCGATGCGTCTCATTACCCCTCCCCGGCGGGCCTGATCCGCTCGCGTTCGAGTCTCTTGACGATCTTGCGCACCCTCTCAAGCGATTCGAGCATCTGCTCTCCGCGCGAAGTGGCGGGAGCGAAGCGCCCGAAATCGCAATTTTCGGCTTCGGCAGTGAAAACCTCTGTAATCTCCCGTGGAACACCAATCTCTTCCATGCGTCGAGTTAGTTCGGTCACCGTAATACCCCGCGCCGCGAGGCCACAGCGGGCCTCGACTCCATCCAGCAGCACGGCCTTGATCTCCGAGTAGAATTCGGCCGCTTTTCCGGCGGCCGCGAGTTGGCCGGCCCTCTTGAGGTGGCGCTGACCCCGGACCCATGCCCGGCGCATGCGGTTGCGCGCTGAATCCGTCCTGCCGCGCGCTCTTACGAATGCTACCGCCAACACCAACAGGTAGACGATCAGGGGGACTGCCAGGAGGGGGACAAATAGTGAACTCTTGTAGAAGGGACGCCCGAAACTTTTCAGCGAACTCTTGTAGCGGATGGGCTTGAAGGCACCGGCCAGGATGTTGATCTCGTGCCCGCCGCCGGCTGCCGCACTCGGCCCGGTCGCCTGGCTTGCGGCTACCTTGATGATCTCCTTCTCGGTCTGCAGCGTGCTGTACTGGCCCTCGCGCGGGTCGAAGTAAGAGAATGTCAGAGACGGGATGACCAGTTCTCCGGAGGTTAACGGCACCAGGATATACTCGAATGTCTTTGATCCGCTGACCGCGCGGCCACGATTGGAAACCTTCACGTCCACGTTGGGATCAAAGGTCTTGAAGTGGGGCAGATCCGGAAGACGGGGCGGGCGTACGCGTTGAATGGCGCCGCTGCCCTTCAATATCAGGGTATAGGTGACGGGCTGGTTCAGGCCGACCGAGTTTGAATCGACGGAAGCCGAGAGAGAGAAACGCCCGACGCTGGAAGGCTCGAAGCCGGCGGGCCGCCCCGTGGCGGGAAGATCGAGCACCTTGATCGTGATGGGCTGCGTGCGCAGGGTGCGCACCTGTGAAGGAAAGAACGGCGAGGTTGATGCCTCCACCTCAACTTCGATCGGTCCGACCACGATTTCGCCCGGGCTCAACGGGAAGAGCGCCTTCCGATCCAGCACCTTGTACTGGTACAACTCGCCGTTGATATATTTTTGATCCGTTCCGGCCTTGGAAACGTCGCTATCGACACTGAAGAAATCGTCGAGCTTCGGCCAGCGGATCGTGGCGATTCGCGCGCCCACTTTAGAAAAGATACTAACGCTGACCGTGACTTGCTGTCCTTCGACGGCCACGTCGGGTCCAGCCGAGGCGCGCACAAAGATATCGTTGGGTCCGATCTTCTCGCGCCTGGGAAACGAGTCCCGCGGCGTGTGGAAGAAATCGTCCCAGTCGTCGCCGAATTGAGACGGAAAGCGCCGCCCGAAGGGCGAAGTGCTCCCCGCGGAAGGCCGCCGCCGGGCTTGCTTGACCACAGTTATGTCAATGGGCTTGGTCGCGTAGTTCTTGCCCTTGAATTTCAGGGTGGCCGGACTGATCCGGGTCTTGCCGACCCTGGTCGGCTTGAGAACGTAGATGAATTTCTGGATCTTCTCGTAGTTCTGACTGCCGCCTGAAAAAGAGAATGCCAAGCTCTCTTCCCGGCTGGTGCCGGTGATGCGCAGAGTGCCGGTGCCCGCAATCTTTATACTGCTCGACGAGACAGAGTCCTTGGCGCTGACTGAAAGCGTCAGGACGACGTTTTCCGTGAGTCCAACAGTGGTTCGATCGACGGATGCCGAGAAAGAGACATCATTACCGGCCGCGAGGCTCTCTGCCGTAAAAAGCAGGATCGACGTGAGCACCAGGCTAATCACCTGAATGTAGCGTCGTTGCATCGGGCAGTCCTACCAGTCCTTGTCAATTTTCTTGCCCCGGTACTTGGGCATGACGAACTTGTACATCTGAAAAGGTTTCTCGTTGTCGCGCATGGCGTCCAGCAACGCCTGGGCTTGTTCGTGGGTCAATTTTCCGGCTTCGCGACGTTCGTCCGGGGGCGGGCTCCCGGTAGGCTGTTTCTGGGCCTCCTGTTGCTGTTGCTGCTGCTGTTGTTGTTGCTGTTGAGCCTTCTTTTCGTCCTGCTTGGCCTGCTCCTGTTTTTCTTGCTTGTCGCCGTCGTTCTTTTCCTTTTGTCCCTTCTGATCCTGTTGTTGCTGCTTTTGCTGCTGCTGTTTGTCTTGCTTTTCCTGAGAGTCTTTCTTGTCGCCGTCTTGCTTGTGCTCGTTCTTCTTCTGGTCGCCCTCTTTTTGCTTGTCCTTTTCGTCTTGTTTCTGCTTCTGGCTCTTGTCGCCTTGCTTGTTTTTCTTGTCCTTCTCGTTTTTTTGCTGCTGTTTCTGCTGTTCGATGGCCCGGAGGGCAATCTCCAGATTGTAGCGCGCATCATCGTAGTCGGAATCGATCTCTAAAGCGCGCCGGTAGTAGGACATGGCGTCGCGGTAGGCCTTCTGGGCCAAAAAGGTATTGCCGATATTGTAATAGTTGCGCTTCTTCAGCCCGGGATTCTTGAAGCCCATCGCCCTCAAGTATGCCTCGCGGGCTTCCTTGGAACGGCCGAGCTTGAACAGGGCATTGCCGCGATTGAAGTGAACGCGGGGCTCTCCGGACACTTCATGCTCGGCAGCGTCGTAGGCTTCGATGGCTTTTTGGTAGTGCTGGTCTTTGTAGAGCCGGTTGCCCTTGGCAACGTTTTCCAACTCGCGTGAGAACGGATCGAAGGCCGATGCCGGGCCTGCCGGCAGCATAAGGCCCAGGAAAATTCCCAAAGTCAGGATACTCGCCTTCATGACGCCCTCCCCGGGCGCACTTCCCTGCGGGAAGGAATGATCGCCGCCGCCAGGAGAAGGAGAAAGGTGAAGAAGACGAACAACTGGAATTTCTCTTCGTAAACCGACTCTACCCTCGACTCGAACTCCGACTTGTGCATGCGGCTGAGCATATCATAGATCGCCTCGAAGCCAAGATCGCCGGCGGCCGAGTGGATGTAGATTCCGCCGGTAGCATCCGCGATGGCGCGCAGCGTACTCTCCTGCAACCTGGTCATGACTGTCTTTCCGTCCTTACGCAGGTACTTGCCGTCCTGGCCCGGAATCAGCTCTCCGATCTGCGTGCCGATCCCGACACAGTGGATGATCACGCCCATGTCGCGCAACTTGTCCACTTCCTCCTCGTAGCGCCCTTCGTGGTCTTCGCCGTCCGAGATGAGAACCAGGACCTTGGATCGCGAGCCTCCCTTCGAGTTTATGAACATATCCCGGGTCACTCGAAGCGCCTCGGCAAAGTTGGTGCCGCCGACCGGTACAGAGCCCGCCTGCATCGCCCGCAAAAACAGCTTCGTCGCGGAGTAGTCGGAGGTCAGGGGGCACTGCACGAAGGCGGTGCCGGCGAAAGCCACCAACCCGATACGATCTCCGGTGAGATGATCAATCAACCCGCTCACCTCGAGCTTGGCGCGCTTGAGGCGATTTCCCGCCCGGCGCGATGATACGTCCATGGCCAGCATGCTCTTCGAGACATCCATGGCCACTACCACGTCCACGCCGCGGCGCTTGACCAGCTTGGAGTGGGTTCCGAACTGGGGTCGGGCCAGGGCAAACACCAGGGCTGTCAAAGATAGGACGAGCAAGATCAGTCTCAAGATCTCGCGCTCCAGTGAATACTCGGGGGCCAGGCGAGCGAGCAAAGCCGGATCGGCCGCGCGCGCCGCCGTGCGCCGGCGGCGCAGCAGGGCCGCGATTCCACCGGCCATGACCAGCGGCACAACCAGCATCCAGTAGAAATATTCCGAAGCGGCGAAACGCATCGTCCCCGGCTCCTTGGCCTTGCGGCTAGGGAAATCTCCTGAAACGGGTCCAGCGCAGCATCAGTTCGAGCAGCACCAGAAGCAGGGCCGGCAGGAGGGCCAGTTGAAACACCTCCGTGCTGCGCGTGAAGCGGCCCGGATCCATCAGGCGTGTTTTTTCCATGTGGTCCAGAATGTCCTGGAAATCCTCCTCGAGCGCCTTCTCGTCCGTGGCACGGTAGAATTTGCCCAGTGATTTCTTTGCAATTTGCTTGAGCAACTCGGGGTTGGTGCGGATTTCAACTTTGCGATAGGCCGGCTGGCCGAAAACGTCGCGCCCGACGGGATAAGGCACCAATCCGCCCTTGCCCACCAGGATCGGAAAAACCCTGATCTTCTTTTCATGGGCAACCTCTGCCGCCTGAAGCGGCGCCACCTTGCTGGCGTTGTCGTCGCCGTCGGTCAAGAGGATTATCACCTTGCTCTTGGCCTCGGATTTTTCGAGCCTGTTAATCGAAATCATAATCGCGTCGCCGATCGCCGTGCCGTCTTCTATGACTCCGGTCTTGACCGCCTGCAGGATGTTCTGCACCACGGAGTAGTCGAGGGTCAGCGGGCATTGGGTGAAGGCGTTGGAGGCAAAGACCACCAGACCCAGGCGGTCTTCCTTGCGCTGGCGAATAAATTTCGAGATGACCTCCTTGGCGCCGTTGATCCGGTTCTTGCGTTCGTTCGGCCGGGCAATGGGTGAGAAATCGACGGCTCGCATCGAGGTCGAAACATCCAGTGTCAGGACTATGTCCATGCCCTCGGCAAAGACGTCGGCCTCGGTTGTGGCCACCAGGGGACGAGCCAGCGCGAGCAGCACCAGGCAGATGGCAAGCAAACGCAGCAGTGGCACCAAGTGCCGTAGCGGGGACGGACGCCCGGCGGCGACCTTGCCCAGCGCGGCGGTGGAGGACACCTGCATCACCGGCCATTGCCGGCGCCTGTGCCAGACGGCGAGCGTGGCCAGCAGCACCGCCAATGCCAGCAAGGCAAGCCCGGCGCCGACCACTGGGTTTTTCAAAGGATCGGAGGGACCAGTAACCAGCGCCCGAAAAGCAAGCGCGCCTCCACAGACAAGCAGCAAGCTTGTAAGCAGCAGGACAACAAGCGTAACCTTACGCACCCGCCCCGGATCTTGGAAAGCATCGCCCGCGTCAGCAGCAAGACGGCGCCGGCGCGAGAATGAAGCCGCCAGCAGAAGCGGGACGGCCACCAGCAAGGCGAGCATCCAGGGCGAGTCGAGGTGAAATTCGGTCAGGCGGATCATTTCGCGCCTCCCGCCTGGACGGCCTTGGTGGCCATGATCAGCGAATATGCGCCGTCAATCGCCCGGGAAGCCATCTCGTCGCTGGCTCGCGCCTTGGCAAACTTGACCAGATCGGCCTCCCCTAGTAGTTGCCCAAGGAGCCGGTGGTCGAGACCGGAAGTGGGCCGGTCGCGCAGTTCTTCCAGCAGTTCGCGGGAGGTCAAGTCGAGCGCGAAGAAGCCAAAGCGGTTTCCCAGGTACTCGCGCACGGTGTCGGACACGCGATCGAAGTACTCGTGCTGGCGTCCCTTTCTGAGCAGGTCGTCGGTCACGATTTTCTCGAGCTTCTCGATGGCGATCTGGTCTGCCGGGCACTCCGGGGGCAAATCTTCGTGTCGGGCCTCTACAGCGCCGGACGTGCGTCTCAGGCGTAGCCCCACGGCCGCCAGGATCCAGAAAGCCGCCAGGCCCAGTAGTACAAGCAGGCGGTAGTCTCTGACGATCACCTCAACTGGAGCGGCCACGTCGCGCGGCGCGGGCTTTTCCACGCCCATCAGCACGCTTTCGATTTTCACCTTGACCGGCGGGACCGTGACTTGTTCTCCATCTCCGGCGGCCTCTCCACCCGCGTCCAGCCCGCCGTCCGTGGCGGGATGCACTAGGCTGAATCCCGGCACCTCGATCTCACCGGTCTTTTCGAAAGTCGCGATCTCGATCTTGAAAACCAGCAAGCCCTTGTCATCGACCTCACCTGCGCCGCGGTCGAGCACAACAAACGGATCGAGATCCAGCCGGTCGGGCAGGCGCAGTACCCCCTGGGGGGCACGAACCTCGATCGACAGTGTGATGGGTTCACCCAGCTTAGCTGTCTGCGGCCGGGCCGTTACCGAAACGGCCGTCCGGGGAGTCGCCTTGTCTTTGTCCGGACTCGTGGCCCCGGCCCCGGCCGGGTCCAAGACACACACAAGCAGTGCGATACCGAGCGCATATGCCGAGCCGCCGAGCTTCATCTCATCCTCTCGGCCCGTCTCTTGAAGAACATGACCAGCGGACGCAGGTATTCCTTGTCGGTGGACAGCTCGATGAAGTCCATGCGCAGCTGGTTGAAAAGGCGTCGCTGTTCTAGGCGCTGTTCCTCCAGAAGCCTGCTGAACTCGAGCCGGGCGCGTCGGGAGCCGGTATCGAAGAGCAACATCTCGCCGGACTCGGCGTCCTGGAAGGCGGCAATTCCCACGTTGGGCAGTTTGATCTCCAGCGGATCCCTGAGTACGATCGACACCAGGTCGTGGCGGCGGTTGGCTATCTTCAGGGCAGCGTCGTACCCCGTGGCGATGAAGTCGCTGAGTAAAAAAGCTACGCTTTTGCGCTTGGTGACCCGGGAGAGAAATTGCAAGGCGGCCGATATATCGGTGCCGCGCTGCTGCGGCTTGAACGACAGAACCTCGGAGATCACCCGCAGCACGTGTTTCTTGCCCTTCTTGGGCGGCAGGAACTTCTCGACGCGATCGGTGAAAATGACCAGGCCGACCCGGTCGTTGTTCTTGATGGCCGAGAAGGCCAGCATGCCGGAAATCTCTGCTGCCAGCTCGCTCTTGAAACGCTGCCGCGTACCGAATGACTGGGAACCGGAGGCATCCACCAGGAGCATGACCGTCAACTCGCGCTCCTCGATGAACTGCTTGACGAACAGATCGTTCATGCGCGCGGTGACGTTCCAGTCGATTACCCGGATGTCATCACCGGGCTGGTAGGGACGCACCTCGTCGAAGACCATTCCGCGGCCCTTGAAGACCGAGTGATACTGACCGGCCAGCACGTCGTTCACGGCCCGGCTGGTCGTAATCTCGATCTTGCGGATCTTCTTGATCAGCTCACTGGTCAGCATGGTCTATCGAGCGCCTCGCCATCAGGCGATCACGGAGAGGCCAGGTTGTCGAAGATCTTCTGAATTATATCCTCGCTGGTCATCTCCTCGGCCTCCGCCTCGTAGGTGGGGATTATACGATGCCTGAGAACGTCCATGGCCACTGACTTGACGTCTTCCGGGGTCACGTAACCGCGGTGCCGCAAGAAGGCGTGGGCCCGGGCGGCCAGGTTGAGGTAAATCGAGGCCCGCGGGCTGGCCCCGTACTCGATCATGTCGTTCAGTTCTTCCAAACGGTACTCGGCCGGTCGGCGCGAGGCAAAAACGATGTCCAGGATGTACTCGTTGATCAGCTTGTCGACGTATACCTCGAAGAGCAGGCCGCGGGCTCGCTTGATATCCTCGACACCAATCACCTGTGTAGCCACGGGGGGCTCTGCCACGGTCATGCGGGCCATGATTTCGCGCTCTTCGTCCTTGGTGGGATAGTCCACCTTGACCTTGAGCATGAAACGATCGACCTGTGCCTCGGGCAAGGGGTAGGTGCCCTCCTGCTCGATCGGGTTCTGGGTAGCCAGGACGATGAAGGGATCCGGCAAAGGGTGTGTGCGATCGCCCAGGGTGACCTGTCGCTCCTGCATGCACTCCAGCAGCGCCGATTGCACCTTGGCCGGCGCCCGGTTGATCTCGTCGGCCAGGATGAAGTTTGCGAACAGCGGGCCCAACTTGGCCGTGAACTCCCCGCTGTGCTGGTTGTATACCATGGTTCCGACCAGATCGGCCGGCAGCAGATCAGGCGTGAACTGGATGCGCCCAAAGCGGGCATCGATGCAGTCCGCCAGGGTCTTGATGCTCATCGTCTTGGCCAGGCCCGGGACACCCTCGAGCAGCACATGGCCGTTGCACAGCAGGCCGATCAGGATGCGCTCGATCATCGCTTTCTGGCCGACGATGACCTTGCCAACCTCCCCCACCAGGCCATCGACGAAGGCGCTTTCCCGCTCGATCTTCTCGTTAATCACCCGAATGCTTTCTTCCATGTTGCCTCCCAGCGCGGCAAAAGGCACCGCAGCTAGATTATCGACTGTTCCAGAACGCCCGAATACCACAGGCGAACTAAGCATTACAACAATCATCTGCTGGTAGTTATTCCAAAATCTACGCCAACCGTCCTGGTCCTTCGGCGCGGTTTGACATCTTCTGCCTATAAGGTTATGAAAATGGCATGGGGATTTTCGGGTGGGGATCAACCAGGTGGGAAGGGAGATGAGGAAAGCATGGCGATCGACGATTCAAGCTTCGACAAAAGAGTTATCCAAAGATCGTTGACGAATGGCGGCATCACCAAGAAAGATTATGAGCGTTACATTGGGGCACTCAAGGACATGAGCGCTGAGTTGGAAATCTGCGAGGCCAGGCTGTCGCGCCTTTCCAAGAAACTGCCCACCAAGGTCATGGATGAGGACGACGAACTGTGACGACAGAAAACTCAGTACCCGCGGGCACGGCAAAAAACGCCGGTTTCCGTGAGAAAACTTCGGCGCTCTCTTTCACCGCCTTCGTTCTCTCGCTGTCGACGGCGGCGCTGCAGCACCTCGGCGAGATCCTGCCGGGCATGGAGAGCGAAAAACCCTGCCGTAACCTTGAACTGGCCCGTCAGACCATCGACCTGCTGGAAATGCTGCAGAAAAAGACGGACGGCAACCTGAGCGATGAAGAAGGCAAGCTGCTGGGCAATGTTCTTTTCGACCTGCGCATGCGCTACGTCAAGGCCGCCCGGGAAAGCGGCTGCCAGGACGCCGATAACCCGACCGGCAAACCGGAGTAAACACTTGGCGCGCGTGCCCGATTGCGTGCAATGTTCCTTACGCACGCTTGCACGTTGCGCGGTTTTTTTTTCCACCTTCTGCTTTATTCTCGTGCCGGCGACCGGCTGTCGTAAGCCCGTTCCGGGCCCCGCCGATGGAGAGAGTATCGCGGCTTCGCCCGAACCCGGACGGCTGCCATCCTTCGCCGCCTTGTTCGCCAAGGTAAAGGACTCGGTCGTCAGCGTCTCGGCCGCCCATGCCTTACCCATTCCTGAAGAGGCGCTGCCCAGGCGCGAACGGCAGATCCTGCGCGCCCTGGTTCGATCTCTGGGCTCGGGCTTCGTCTTCGATGCCGAGGGACACGTGGTCACCTGCGGGAGCATCGTTCAGGATGCCGAGCAAATCGAGGTCATTCTGGCCAGCGGCCGCCACGTCGAGGCCCGCCTGGTGGGCAGCGACGATCTCTCCGACCTGGCGGTCCTTTCGATCCCGGCCGAAGCCGCCCCGGCGCCTCTGCCACTGGGAGATTCCGGCGCCTTGCGAGCGGGCGACTGGGTGGCCGCCTTCGGCTACCCCTTCGGGTTGTCGCACAGCATTACCGCCGGCATGGTCAGCGCCATCAGAAGCGCCGTTCAGATGAAGTCCTCACACGGCCTGATCCTCTCGGACGCGGCCATAAACCCCGGTTGCAACGGCGGTCCGCTGGTAGACACCGCCGGGAAAGTCGTCGGCATCAATCTGGTGCCGGGGCAGATCCAGGGAGGTATGGGCCTGGCCATACCGATCAACGACGCCAAGAGTCTGCTGTCCATGTTAAAGCAAGGCAGCATACCGCGCCATCCCTGGCTGGGAATTTCCATCCAGTACGTGGACGAGAAGCTGGCCCGCTCGTTCGGCCTGCCCGACACGGCGGGCGCCCTGGTGACCCGGGTGCTACCGGACAGCCCTGCGTCCCGCGCCGGTGTCGAGCGCGGAGACATAATAACAACCTTCGCCGGCCGGCCGGTGGAGGATCCCCAGGCGCTGATAGAAGCAGTCAGGGCAACGGCCACCGACCAAAGAGTTGAGATGAACATCTTCCGCAAAGGCAAGCGCGAGAAACTCCGGATCACCCCCATAAAGACGCCGTACCTAGAGGCACAAGAATAGACAGCAATCGGCGCCTCAAATTTCCTGGATATGCTACAATGCCTCGCGTGGGGAAATCATGAGAGAAGCTCGATTCCAGTTCCCGGCGTTGGCGGGCCCGCTAGTTGCGGTCTTCATATTTGCCTGTTCCGCTGATTTTGGAAAGACTGATGCAGGTCTGGACGCCGGCCGGGACGCGGGTGCCGATGAGTTGACCAGGACATACATGCAAGGTTCCCATGGGTTCTGCCTGACCGAGGGCCCGGTGGACCGCTCATGTGAGACGCCGGACGACTGTATCGGCTATCGGGACCAGATCGCGGTGGACTGTTGCTCAACGGTCCAGATCATCAATCCTTCGGGCTGTTCCTTTGCAAACCGGACCGAGTTTCCCAATCACCCGGAATGTACCTCCGACGAGGCCTGCAGGCGGGCACCCCGGGCCTGTGTACAGGGAAAATGTGTAGAAGATCTGGCGGAGCGCGGCTGTCAGCTGGACGAGGAATGCGAACTGGTGGATAGCGGGTGCGACTGCGTGCCGAAAGCGGTTTCCGCACCCTTCGACCCGGTCTACGGACAGGACTGCACCGGGCTGACGGCCTGTCCAGAGGGTTCCGAGGTCAGGTGTATCGAGGGCTACTGCCTGATGTTCGGATCGTTCATGGACGAGTACATCGACGGGTATTGCACCTGTCCATTGGCGGAAGTCAATGACATTGACAAGCAGGAGTGCATCGCCATGTTCATAGCGGACGAATACAAATTAGCGGCGGCCGCGTGGCCATCGATGAAAGCGGCCGCCCTGGTCGAAGACTGCAGGGACTGGATGCATGGTCCGCTGGCCGAGCTCTATAGGTGCCTGAGTGTGTTGTGTCCGTAAAGCAGTAAACACACCAGGCCGGCCAAGGTGGAGGGGATAATCCATATGGTTATATTTACCTGGTTCTCGAAACTGGGCCATAAGAAGGAAGGATGGATTCACGATGAAAACGGGGGATTCGACGACTGGATGGCATGGGAAACTTTACCTCGTTCAACAGATTGTGTCCGGTGCAACCACACAGTCCGCGCACCAAGCCAAGAGTGTGGGATCATTCACGCGGTGGCGGATGTGCATCTGGATGATGTGCGCTCTCGGAACCACCGTGCCCGCCGGCTGCCATGGCTGGTGCCCGGTCGGCACCGAAGAGGTGCACGAGGGGTTCGTAAGCTTTCCCGAGTATCCGGACAACAGGAAAATGCATTCCTGTCGCCTTCCCGACGGCAGGCTGAACGGACCTTACGAGGTGTTTTCAGAGGATGGGGCCTTGCTCACTCGAGGGCACTACCGGGAAGGTCGCGAATGTGGTACATGGGTGAGCTATAACGGTCAGGGAAACGAGATCGACAGGCTGAATCTTGAGCCGTGCGAGCCCGTTAGTTGCCCGAATCCTGCGCCGGGCTGCCAGGACGAGATGGTCGAGCTTAACGGCTACTGGATCGACAGCTATGAGGCCTCCCGCTTTGACGCCACCGAATGCTCGGCCGGATCGGACAACGCATCGGGGGCCTGCTCCCAGGCAAGCGTGCTGCCCTGGTCGGGTGCAAGCTGGTCGGAAGCCAGGGCCGCATGCGAGCGTGTGGGCAAGCGGCTATGCTCGCTGGGCGAGTGGCAGGACGCCTGCGACGGGCATGCCGGTGCAGGAGGAAGACCGTTTCCCTTTGGCGAAGAGTGGTCCGACTCTGCGTGCAACACCTGGGACGCGCAGGCCGGAATCGGCGGGATCCTTCCCACCGGCGCCCTGCCGGCCTGTAAGACCCCAAGCGGAGTCTTCGATCTGGTGGGCAACGTGAGCGAGTACATCGGCTCGGGTTTCGCGTGCCAGCGCGAACCATGCGTGGTCGCGGCGGGCGGCTCGTACGATTCTGGAGAGGCACCGGACTGGTGCAACGCCGAGCCGTTGGAAGAGTCACTCGACGTCGACGGCGGGCTAATCTCTTCGGGGTTCCGCTGCTGTCGTTGAGCGGCTCTGTCTAGCTGGGAGGGAGAATGCGATCATCTGGATAATAAGGTTTACAATTGTTAATATTTGATGTATATTTTATCCAGCATGGCAATGAACGAAACCCAAAGAGCGGCTGCCGTTTTCAAAAAGCATGGCGGCATTCTGCGTACTGGCCAGGCACTGGCCGCCGGGATTCATCCGCGGACTCTCTACCGCATGCGAGATGAGGGGACCTTGGAGCAGCTCAGCAGGGGAGTGTACCGGCTGGCGAGCATGTCCGATCTCGAGCACCCCGACCTGATCACCGTTTCGGTACGTACTCCGGGGGCCGTCATTTGCCTGATCTCAGCTCTCGCCTACCACGAGATCACAACCGAGATTCCCCACTATGTCTACCTGGCCCTTCCCCGGGGCACCAAGGCGCCGAAGATCGACCATCCGCCCACCAGAATCTTCTGGTTCTCCGGGCTGGCACTGACCGAGGGCATACAGGCCCATGACCTGGACGGAGTCTGGGTGAAAATCTACGGACCCGTCAAGACGGTGGTGGACTGCTTCCGGCTGCGGAACAAGATCGGTACGAGTGTCGCGGTGGAAGCGCTGAACATGTGCCGGTATACATTTAACTCCCGCCCGGCCGAGTTCCTGCACTACGCAAGGATGTGCCGCGTTGAGAGAGTCATGCTTCCGTACCTGGAGGCTTCTCAATGACGAAGAAGGCCATCGGGAACATGGCGGCTTCCGTGCGCGATCAGCTGAAGGCGATGTCGAGGACCAAAGGCAGGCCGTTCGCCGATCTGCTGTTGTACTTCGCGATCGAGAGGCTTCTATACCGGCTCTCGAAATCGAAACATGCAGACGAGTTCGTCCTGAAAGGTGCCCTCATGCTTCAGTACTGGGGTCTCGAACTGAGCAGGGCCACTCGGGACATCGACTTGCTTGGCAGGGCGACCGTCAGTGTTGAGCGGATGCTGATCGTGTTCCGCGAGATCGTGCGAGTCCGCGTCGAGGACGATGGTCTTCGGTTCGAATCGGAAAGTGTTGCCGCCGGGGAGATCCGCACTGTTCAGAAGTATCAGGGAGTACGAGTATCTATGACAGTATTTCTTGGAAATGCGCGGATACCCCTCCAAGTAGATGTCGGCTTCGGTGACGTGGTGACTCCGAAGGCACGCAGAGTCGTTGTCCGGTCACTGTTGGGATTCGATGGCGCGAAGCTGTTTGGCACGACGCCGGAAACGGCCATTGCCGAAAAGGTCCAGTCGATGATTGCGCTCGACATGGCCAACAGTCGGATGAAGGATTTCTATGATGTGTGGATGCTGTCGAAGACCAGACAGTTCTCGGGTCGCACGCTGTCTAGGGCCATCCGGGCGACGTTCAAACGCCGGGACACTCCGTTGCCGGATGAAAACCCACGGGTGTTCATGGAAGCATTCTACGCCAACGACACAAAGCAGGTCCAGTACCGGGCATTTCTCAAGAAAAGCGCGGCCAGCGACACAACGGTGAATCTGGAGGCGGTGGTTAAAGATATCTCGGCCTTCCTGATGCCTGTCTTTCAATCTCTGATTGACAAGGAACAATTCGAGGGCGACTGGCCCCCGGGGGGCCCCTGGCGATAGTATTCGATTTCTCGTAAACAAGTACGTATTATGATCGCCGTCGATATGAAAACACAGGCACCCGACATGCTGCGCCCGGAATTCATCAGTCCCGCGTGGCTCAGGCACACGACGGGATTTTTTTTCCTATAAGTGACAATCTGTATCATTAATATGAAGGAGTTGGGCTATGAAAAGTCATCTTGCGGTTCGGTTTGCATTGGCAGCCTGTTTGATTCTTGTGTTGGGAACACTCACGGTCTCCGGAGCGGCGGAAAAGATCAAGATTACCAAGCTGGATGATCTGCCCCGCTATACATACAAGATTGAAGGGAAGGCTGTTGACTTTCTAAACAACGATGCGGCAGTGATGAAGCTGGCCGATCAAGTGAAACGGGATCTGAAAAAAGATTTGGCCACCTACGACATCGCAGATAAGACCACCGTTCAGGGCTATTACGCGTCGCTGGGAACGGTGGCTCTGCTAAAGGGCAATTATGATACCTATCTTGACTATTTGAAAAAGCGCCGCGATCTGGAAGACAAGGAAGCATCGCGCTTGACGATGGGGCTGTTTGCCGAGGCGTGGGTGAAGGCAAAGAAGATGGGCGATGCCCATTTCAATGCGAACCTCAAATCGGAACTGGCCAACCTGGTCATGCCGCTGCCCTACGACGTGGTGGAAGCGAATATCAAGCAGAGCAAGGGAGGCTCGGAGATCATATCGGCGAATTTGGTGCTGGGCGGAATTGAAACCACGGTTCAGCCGCTGCTCGACAAGAGTGGCGGTGAAATCAGCCGCGACGTGGCCGTAGGCTTGTTGGGCAGCGCGTTCACTCTGCGCATTTACATTCCGAACAAGCAGGCGGTGACGGACGTTTACAGCGCTTATCTCGACGCGCACAAGGTTGTGAAGCCGGATATTTGGGCGACTCGCGAAGTGGATCTTTCAAATGCCAAAGATCTCAAGCCGGTGGTTCTGGCGATCTGGGACAGCGGTGTGGACACGGCGATTTTCGTGCCCAAGAAGCAAATGTGGACGAACACCAAGGAAATTCAGAATAACAATATGGACGACGACAAGAACGGTTTTGTAGATGACGTGCACGGCATCGCTTGGAGTCTGCATTCCGATAAGGAAATTCCGCTGCTGTTCAACGTGGGCGATATTTCTACGGATCGCCCGCTGCTGCAGAAGCGGCTGAAGGGTATTACAGATCTGCAAGCAAATATTGACAGCCCAGAGGCACAGGAATTACGGCAGTATCTATCCACGATTGAGAAAGATTCGGTGAAGCCGTTTATCGAAGGCATCGGCAAGTACGGCAACTACTGCCACGGAACTCACGTTTCGGGTATCGCCGCCAAGAACAATCCGGCGGCTCGCTTGCTGTCGTAGCCCAGGTCAAATGTCACATTAACTGCCCAGGGAAAATGTCACATTGATTATGGCTGTTCTGTGCCGGGTAGATGAGTTTTTCTTTGTATGCTCCCCTTGTTTTTGAATTATTTGATTT